>OJRG01000163.1_pt1 | contig 51463 bp, 50 predicted proteins | sample 1599121 | NCBI WGS metagenome assembly OJRG01 (sample SAMN03922528, study PRJEB24848) | human gut metagenome | isolation source: stool sample | host: Homo sapiens | place: Germany | collected 2010-05
CGAGATTTCTGCCTGTCTCGTGGGCTCGGAGATGTGTATAAGAGACAGTCCATATGCTGCGCAAATACCCGGACTACCGGATCGTCTGCCTGGACAAGCTGACCTATGCCGGCAATCTGTCCACGTTGGCTCCCGTTATGGATAACCCCAACTTCCGCTTTGTGAAGCTGGACATCTGCGACCGGGAGGGGGTGTATCGGCTTTTTGAGGAGGAGCATCCCGACATGGTGGTGAACTTCGCCGCCGAAAGTCATGTGGATCGCTCCATTGAAAATCCCGAGGTGTTCCTGCAAACCAACATTCTGGGTACGCAGGTGCTGATGGACGCGTGCAGGAAGTACGGCATCCGCCGCTACCATCAGGTTTCCACCGACGAGGTCTATGGCGATCTGCCCCTTGACCGGCCTGACCTGTTTTTCACCGAGGAAACGCCCATCCACACCAGCTCTCCCTACTCCGCGTCCAAGGCAAGTGCCGACCTGCTGGTGCTGGCGTATCACCGCACCTACGGCTTGCCGGTGACGATTTCCCGGTGCTCCAACAATTACGGCCCCTATCACTTCCCGGAGAAGCTGATCCCGCTGATGATTGCCAACGCCCTGAACAACAAGCCGCTGCCCGTCTACGGGACAGGTGAGAACGTCCGGGACTGGCTGTATGTGGAAGATCACTGCAAGGCCATCGACATGATTCTCCACAACGGCCGGGTGGGAGAGGTCTACAACATCGGCGGGCATAATGAAATGCGCAACATCGACATTGTGAAGATCATCTGCAAGGCGCTGGGCAAGCCCGAGAGCCTGATTACATACGTCACTGACCGCAAGGGGCATGATATGCGTTATGCCATCGATCCCACAAAGATTCACAGAGAGCTGGGCTGGCTTCCTGAGACGAAGTTTGCCGACGGGATTCAGAAGACCATCCGGTGGTATCTGGACAACCGGGCGTGGTGGGAGACGATCATCAGCGGCGAGTACCGGGATTACTATGAAAAAATGTATGGGAACCGGTGAGGAGCATTCAAATGGGGCAGATTACTGTATCCAAGTGCCCGATTGAGGGCTTATATATCATCGAACCGACGGTTCACGGCGACAACCGGGGTTACTTCATGGAGACCTACAATCAGAAGGACATGGAGGAAGCCGGGCTGAATATGGTGTTCGTGCAGGATAACCAGAGCATGTCCACAAAGGGCGTTCTCCGGGGACTGCACACCCAGAAGAAGTATCCCCAGGGGAAGCTGGTGCGGGTGATCCGGGGGCGCGTTTTTGACGTGGCCGTCGATGTGCGCCCCGGCTCCGAAACCTATGGGAAATGGTACGGCGTGGAGCTGACGGAGGAAAATAAGAAGCAGTTCTATATTTCCGAGGGCTTTGCCCACGGCTTCCTGGTACTCAGCGATGTCGCTGAATTCTGCTACAAGGTGACGGATTTTTACCATCCGGAGGACGAGATGGGCATTGCTTGGAACGACCCCGACATTGCCGTGGCCTGGCCGGAGGTAGTGGGCAGCTATTCCGGCTCTGCGTCCGGGGAGGGCTATACCCTGGCAGACGGCACGCCTTTGCGGCTGAGTGCCAAAGACCGGATTCTGCCCACCCTGAAGCAGCGGAGGGACTGAAAAAATGTACAGTATCGATTACCAATACCTGCGCCCCAAAAAGGCAGAGGCGCTGAAAGCGTGGTACGACGAGCCTTTGGCGGTTACGGAGAACCCTGCCGTGTGGCGCGGGAAAAACGCCACCATTCTTCCCCTGCGCCGTCAGGCGGAGGACAATCTGCTGTTTGGCAGAGGCGGCGTCATGGACGAAAACGGGGAATACGTGCCGCTTTCCGGTATCGAAGGCCGGGTGCAGTTTGCCTATCCCGCGGAAAAGAAGGAATACCGGGACGAAACGGTGGTTTACTGCGGCTATCTGGTGAACCACTGGGGACATTTTCTCATTGAGGGCGTGACCAGACTCTGGTATTTTCTGGAAAATGACCCGGGTGTGGACAAGTACGTTTTCTTCCTGGATGAAAACGAGGAACGGGAGATCAGGGCGAATTACCGGGAATTCCTGGAGCTGCTGGGCATTTGGGAGCATCTGGAGATCATCAACACCCCCACGACTTACCGGGAGGTCATCGTCCCGGAGCTGGGGCTGTACTGCCGCAGTCGCTATACGCCCAAGCTGCTGAAGGTCTACGACACGGTGGCGAACAATGCGGCGCCAGACCCCAATTGGGAGCGCCCGGCGAAAATCTACTATAGCCGTAGCCAATTCAAGAAGGGAATGCCCTTTGAATCCGGCTTTGACACGCTGGACGATTTTTTCCGGAGAAACGGCTACACCATTCTCTATCCGGAAAAAGTGCCGCTCGGCCGGATGATCTCCTACATCCGCAACGCCGATGTGGTGGCGTCTCTCTCCGGTTCGCTGCCCCACAATATGCTATTCGCCCGCCCGGGGCAGAAACTGGAAATTGTGGAGCGATTGACCATCAATGTGGATAACCAGGTCGGTATCAACCGGATTATGGAGCTGGACGTGACCTATATTGATGCACACATTCCCATCTATCCCGTGGATTTTGCCGGGCCTATTATTATGGGTTATACGGATTGCTTGCAGCGTTTTGCTGCTGACCGCGGTTATCAGCCGCCGGACGATCGCTTTTTGACGGAAAAGCATTATCGCAAATGCTTTATCAAATATATGAAGGCTTACGAAGATCTGTACAACTATAATTGGTTCATGTTTGACTGGTATGTGCCGTTAACGGAATCTCTGATCGAAGGGTTCCGCGCCGGCCAGACATACTTTGGGGATTATCTTAACCGAAGAAAGCCTTTTCGGTGGTATCATTACTTGGAATTCCACTACTGGAAGCAGTTTATAAAACGACTTATAAAGAGATAGGAAAAATGAACTGAAAAAACAGACCTGGAGGTGCTGTGCGTGTACACGGTGGATTATCGGTATTTACGCCCTCAAAAAGCTGCGGCTCTGAAAAAACAGCATGAGGTGGCTTGCGAGAAGCGGGAAACTCCCTCCGTGTGGCAGGGAAAGAATGCCACTGTTCTACCTGTGCGGAAAACGGATCAATTCAGTTGGATTGGCTGCGGAGGTGTTGTGGATGAGGATGGGAACAGCGTTGGGATTTCTGCGGTGGAGTGCTGTGTCAAACCGTGCAATTCCTTTGAATCCGCGGAATACAGGGATAAAAAAGTTGTTTATTGCGGGTATCTGATTCACCATTGGGGACATTTTCTTGTGGAGGGAGTTGCCAGGCTTTGGTATTTTCTGGAAAATGATTCCTCCGTGGATAGCTATGTATTTGCTCTGGACGAGGGCGAGACAAGAGAAATCAAGGGAAATTACAAAGAGTTTCTCACGCTCTTGAATATCTGGGACAAGCTGGAATTTGTCAATAAGCCGACAACCTACCGGGAAGTGATTGTTCCAGATTTGGCTTTTCGCAGATGGGGAGCGTATTCTCCCAAATATCTGCGCGTATTCGATACAGTAGCGGCAAATGTCCGTGGGAAGGAAAACACTCCTGAAAAAGTGTATATGAGCCGCAGCCTTTTGCCCAAACACAGGGATTTGGAATTTGGATTTGAGGCGCTGGATGATTTCTTTAAAAAGAATGGCTATACGGTTCTTTATCCGGAAAAGATACCCTTGTCTCAACTGATTCAGTATATCCGAAATGCTGAGGTTGTTGCGACTGTATCCGGAACACTGCCTCAGAACATGTTGTTCGGTAAACAGGGGCAAAGGCTGCTCATTATGGAGCGATGCGCATTTATTAACGATTGGCAGCCGCCGGTTGACCGTATAAAGGAATTGCAGACGACTTACGTTGATGCCAACATTCCAATCTATACCGTACCAATGACCGGACCTTTTATCATGGGGTATAACGACATTGTACAGCGTTTTGCGGAAGATAATGGCCTCCTGCCACCGGATGCCAGATTCTATTCCGATAGGTATTTTCGGGCTTGTTTTATTGGATACATGAAGTCATATCGGGATTTGTACCGGTATCAGTGGTTCATGGAGCCGTATCTGATCCCGGAAATGGACTATCATTTGGAAGCGTACGAATACGGTGCTCAGTTTTATAAAGAATATCTGAATGGGAGCCGTCCGTTCCTGTGGCATCATTATTTTGAGGTTCATTACTGGAAGCAGTTTGTAAAGCGTATCTTGAAGAATTTACAAAGCCGAGAATGCTGCGAATCGGAATGAAAGAGTTTCGGGAGAGATTGATATGAAGTTTTTCGTAACCGGCGTTGGCGGTCAACTGGGACACGATGTCATGAACGAGCTGCTGAAACGCGGATATGAGGGCGTAGGGTCTGATATGCAGGAAGCATGTGACATAGCCGCGCCCTACATGTCATTGGATATCACCGATAGGAACGCCGTAGAAAAGGCAATTACGGATGTGAATCCGGATGCCGTGATCCACTGCGCAGCGTGGACGGCCGTGGACATGGCGGAGGATGATGAAAACGTGGCGAAAGTACGTGCTGTCAACGCTGGTGGCACGAAGAACATTGCGGATGTCTGCAAGAAGCTGAACTGTAAAATGACATATATCAGCACAGACTATGTGTTTGACGGTCAGGGAACAGAGCCATGGAAGCCGGACTGCAAGGACTATAAGCCCCTGAATGTGTATGGTCAGACGAAATTGGAAGGTGAGCTGGCGGTCAGCCGGGAACTTGAAAAGTACTTTATCGTCCGCATTGCCTGGGTCTTTGGACGAAACGGGAAGAATTTTGTCAAGACTATGCTGAACGTTGGTAAAACTCATGACACGGTTCGCGTCGTAAATGACCAGATCGGCACGCCAACCTATACGTACGATTTGTCACGGCTGCTGGTGGACATGAATGAGACCGAGAAATACGGATACTACCATGCAACCAATGAAGGCGGCTATATCAGCTGGTACGATTTTACCAAGGAAATCTACCGTCAGGCCGGCTATCAGACGAAGGTTCTGCCTGTGACAACGGAGGAGTACGGTTTGAATAAGGCGGCGCGTCCGTTCAACAGCCGTCTTGACAGGAGCAAGCTTATAGAAGCCGGCTTTACGCCCCTTCCGACTTGGCAGGACGCGCTGAGCCGCTATCTGAAGGAAATCGGATACTGAAAGAATACCGCGTTTCTCCACATTTAGTGCTATAATTTGTCAAATATATCCGCAGGGGACGATTGGTTCATCGTCCCCTGCGGTTTTGTCAATTTTTCCGCATGAAATGATCTTTCAGAGCAATCTCATTTGCCGTTCTCCAGATCGGCGGCAATGATCCGCTTCATGGCTTCGATGCCCACCTTGACGGCACCGGTGGTGTCCTCGGTCATGGGCATGGCAAGACCCGCCTTTTCCCGCTCCTGATTCCACACGGCGTGGAAGCAGCTGCCGCAGCGCACGCCCAGGGCGGCGGCGACCACAAACAGGGCAGCGGATTCCATTTCACTGGCCTTCACGCCCAAGCGCTTCCAGCTTTCCCACTTTTGCAGCAGATCGTAATATACCGGGGACTTTTCCGGGCTGTGCTGACCATAAAAAGAATCCTTGCATTGGACGACGCCGGTGTGGGTGCGGTAGCCCAGACTCTCACTGGCAGCTTTCAGCGCGGCCGTGACGTCAAAGTCAGGCACGGCGGGGAACTCAATGGGGGCGTATTCCAGAGAGGTATGCTCGTAACGGATAGCGCCCGTGGCGACCACCACGTCCCCGGGCAGAACGTCCATGGCGATGCCGCCGCAGGTGCCGACCCGAATGAAGGTATCCGCGCCGATGGCCGCCAGCTCCTCCATGGCGATGGAGGCCGACGGGCCGCCGATGCCGGTGGAGCAGACGGACACCTTCTGCCCCAGCATGGTGCCTGTGTAAATATTGTACTCCCGGTTCATGCCGATATGTACGGGATTATCAAAGTAGCTGGCAATGGACTGGCAGCGTCCCGGGTCGCCGGGGAGAAAGACATAACGTCCCACATCGCCCTTGTTGCAGTGAATGTGATACTGCATTCCGACATCCTGCATATAAAACACCTCTTAGTTTGGTTTTGTTTTTATATTATATTACAAAATTCTGAAATTTGCAAGCAGTAATCGGAGTGCATGAGCACTCCGATTATCTGTCAGAAGAAGCTGACCTGACTGGTATCGGGCAGGTCGCCGAAGGCACCGGCCTCTCTGAGCATCTGAATGTGGGTCTTGGACACCTTGGGGCAGGCGGCGGCGACTTCCTCCACGGACAGGAAGGTTTTGCCCTCACGACCCCGCATCAAGTCCCATGCCGCATTTTCACCGAGGCCGGAGATCGCGACGAAGGGGGGCAGCAGTTTGCCGTCCTTGATGATGAATTTCGTGGCATGGCTGTCGTAAATGCTGATGGGCAGGAATTCAAAGCCCCGGATGTAGTATTCGTAGGCCACTTCCAGCGTGGTCAGCAGGTCCTCATCCTTGTCTGTGGCGTTTTCGTTGTTCTCGATGGCGTCAATGTTGGCGACCACCGCATCCTTGCCGTGGGTCATCAGCACCGCGTCGAAGCCGCCCTTCTGACTGCGGCGGTAGAAATAGGCGGAGTAGAAGGCCAGCGGATGATGTACCTTGAACCATGCGATACGGAAAGCCATCATAACATAGGCCACGGCGTGGGCCTTGGGGAACAGATATTTGATCTTTTTGCAGGAACCGATGTACCATTCAGGCACGCCTGCGGCCTTCATTTCCTCCTCCGCGCCTTCGGGCAGACCTCTGCCTTTTCGCACGGCCTCCATGATCTTGAAGGAGCGCTTTTCCGGCATTCCACAGGAGATCAGATAAAGCATGATGTCGTCACGGCAGCCGATGGCCTGATCAACGGTGGCGGTTTTGGAGGTAATCAGGTCTTTGGCGTTGCCCAGCCACACGTCGGTGCCGTGGGAGAAGCCGGACAGACGCAGAAGCGTATCAAACCGGGTGGGCATGGTATCCATCAGCATCCCGCGGGTAAAGCGGGTGTTGAACTCCGGAATGGCGACGGCGCCGGTGGGGCCGAGAATCTTGTCGTCCTCGTAGCCCAGCACCTTGGAGGAGATGAAAATGGACATGGTGTCCTTGTCGTCCAGCGGGATGGTCTTGGCGTCGATGCCGGTCATGTCCTCCATCATGCGGATCATGGTGGGGTCGTCGTGACCCAGCATGTCCAGCTTCAGAAGGTTTTCCTCCATGGAGTGGTATTCAAAATGGGTGGTGATCTGGTCGGCCTGAGGGTCGTCCGCCGGGTGCTGCACCGGGCAGAAGTCCCAAATCTCGTTTTCCTGTGGGATGACCACCAGACCGCCGGGGTGCTGGCCGGTGGTGCGCCGGACGCCTACGCAGCCCGCCGCGAGGCGGGCTTCCTCCGCCCGGGAGGCAGTCTTGCCACGTTCGGACAGGTACTTTTTTACATAGCCGAAGGCAGTTTTTTCCGCCACGGTGCCAATGGTTCCCGCCCGGAAAACGTGGGATTTTCCGAACATTTCAATACAGTAAGCGTGGGCTTTTGACTGGTATTCGCCGGAAAAGTTCAGGTCGATATCGGGAACCTTGTCGCCGCCGAAGCCGAGGAAGGTTTCAAAAGGAATATTGAAGCCGTCTTTCTCGAATTTCGTGCCGCACTTGGGACAGACGGCGTCCGGCAAATCCGCGCCGCAGCCGTAGCCCTTGGGAACGTCGAAGGTGGTGTACTTGCACTCCGGGTTGGGGCAGCGGTAGTGGGGTGGGAAGGAGTTGACCTCGGTGATGCCGGACATGTAGGCCACGATGGACGAGCCGACGGAGCCGCGGGAGCCGACCAGATAGCCATGCTCCAGCGAATTCTGCACCAGTTTCTGGGCGGACATGTAGATCACGTCGTAGTGGCAGTTGATGATGTCGTGCAGCTCCGTCTCCACGCGCTTTACCATCCGCTCCGGGGGATTGTCCCCGTAAAGGCGGTGGAATTTGGTGTAGACAAGATTTTTCAGGTCTTCCACGGAGTTTTCGATTTTGGGAGCGAACAGATTGTGGGGGACGGGACGCAAAGATTCGCACATGTCGGCGATGCGGTTGGGGTTGGTGATGACTACCTCGTAGGCTTTTTCCTCGCCGAGATAGGAGAATTCCCGCAGCATATCGTCCGTTGTCCGGAAGTACAGGGGCATGTCCTTGTCCGCGTCGTCGAAGCCCTTGGTCGCCAGCAGAATGTGACGGAAAATCTCGTCCTCGGGGTTCAGGAAGTGAACGTCTCCGGTGGCGACCACCGGCTTGCCCAGTTCCTCGCCCAGCCGGACGATCTTCCGGTTGTACTCCCGGAGGTCTTCATCGGTTTTGGCTTCGTATTTTTCGTTTGCCAGCATGAAGCGGTTGTTCGCCAGAGGCTGGATCTCCAGAAAGTCGTAAAAGGACGCAATGCGTTTCAGCTCGTCGTCGCTTTTCCGGTCGAGAATGGCCTGAAACAGCTCGCCCGCTTCGCAGGCAGAACCGATGATCAGCCCCTCCCGCAGCTTAAGAATGTCGGACTTGGGCATCCGGGGCACCCGGCGGAAGTATTGCAGATTGGAATCGGAAATCAGGTGGTACAGGTTGCGCAGACCGATCTGGTTCTTGGCAAAAATAATGATGTGCCTTGCCTGCCGATCAGTGATGCGGCCGCCGGAACGCAGATGGGTCATGGCAGGGTTGATGGCCTGCAAGTTGTGGATGTCATGCTCATCTTCCAGCTTGACCATGAGCTTCGCCATGATGAGGCCGCAGGTCATGGCGTCGTCCGCCGCCCGGTGATGGTTGAAGTCGGGCAGGCTCAGGGCATTGGAGACGATGTTCAGCTTGAATTTGTTCAGCTGGGGCAGAAGATTCTGAGACAGAATCAGGGTATCCGCCGCGGTGTAATGATAATCGTAGCCAAGGCGCTGGCACTCGGCGCGGATAAAGCCGGTGTCGAAGTCGGAATTGTGAGCGACCAGAACCCGGTCGCCGATGAAGTCCAGAAATTTGGGCAGCACCTCTTCGATTTTCGGTGCGCCGACAAGCATTTCGTCGGTGATGCCGGTCAGCTCCACGATTTTCCGTTCCAGCGGACGCTCCGGGTCAACGAAGGTCTGGAAACGGTCCACTTCCTCACCGTTTTTCAGCACAACAGCGCCGATCTCGATGATGCGGTCGCTGCGGGAGGACAGGCCGGTAGTTTCCAGATCGAAGGCGACGAATTCCTGATCGAAGGTGATATCCTGCTCGCCGTGGACTACAATGCGGTCGTCTACGTCATTTACATAATACCCCTCACAGCCGTAGAGAATCTTGATATTCTGGTCGGTTCCGGCCACCTTGGCCTTGGAGGCGGCCTTCATGGCGTCGGGGAAGGACTGGGCGACGCCATGGTCGGTGATGGCGATGGCCTTGTGACCCCAGGCCGCCGCCTGCTTCACGGCGGCGGCGGTATCCGTCAGAGCGTCCATGTTGGACATGGTGGTGTGCAGATGCAGCTCCACCCGCTTTTCCCCCGGGGTAGTGTCCTGCCGCTTGGGCATGGAGCCGGGCTGCATGGCGTAGGGCTTGAGAACCATTTCGCCCTCGTATCGATCTTCACCCAGCTTGCCCTGCACCCGCAGGACGGAACCGACCTGAACGTTTTCCAGAATGGGTTTGGCCTCTCCGGCCTCCATAAAGCGGCTGACGCGGACGGAGTTTGTGTTGTCCGTCATATCGAATTTCACAACATAGGCGTTGCGCTTTTTCAGCTCCTTGTGGTCCACGGCGAAGACTTTGCCCTCCACGATGACGGTTCCCATGTCCAGACTCAGCTCCTTCATGGGAACGGGCGTGCCCTTGAAGGGCTTGCCATAGAAGGTTTCGCTGGGGGCGGCGGACTTGTCCTCCTTCTTCGGCTGAGCGGCGGAGACGGCGGGAAGCCTTTGAATCTCCGATTCCCGCATGGACTCTGTGGCTGCAAACAGCGCTTTTCCCTCCAGCGCGTTGCCAGCCTCCACGGTGATATGCACCGGGGCGGCGAACCGCTCCCGCAGTACCTTTTCCACAGACGGGATGTGCTCCAGAAGGGTTTCTTTTCCGTTGGCGGCGAGCTTTACCGTGAGATTCTGTTCGTTCCATTCCCACTTTGCCCCGGCGAGGGAACCCCGCGCCATGGAGTTGCGGCTGACAAACAGCCACATCAGCTCTTCCGGTTCGATTTTTTGCAGCTCCGATTCCGGGTGGGTCGCGGTCAGCTCCAGCTTTTGCAGGCCGTACAGGCCACAAATGTCCTTGCGAACCTGCTCCAGCAGCCGCTGCGGGATGTAGCGCTCCGAATGCAGCGCCACGTGGACGCTTCGGGTCTCGGGGTCGATATCCGCAGCGGCGATAGCCGCCTGAGAAAGGGCTGCATACAGCTCCTCAGGCGGCTCATAGTCCGGAAACATATTCAGAAAGAAAATTTGTTCTTCCATATCGTGTCTCTACAGTGCTTCAATTCGTTTCAGCAGGGCAGGGAGCAGCTCGTCATAGGGGAGCTTTTCCACCTGCACGCCCTTTTCAAAAATCATGCCCCAGCCGTCGCCGCCGGCAATGCCGATGTCCGCTTCCCGGGCTTCGCCGGGGCCGTTGACCACGCAGCCCATGACCGCTACGGTGATGGGCTTTTCGCAGTTTTTCAGCGCTTCGTCCACCCGGTTCACCAGACCGATCAGGTCGATGCGGGTTCGTCCGCAGGTGGGGCAGGAGATAATGTTCACGCCGTCCTTCCGCAGTCCGGCGGCCTTGAGAATGTCCCGGGCGGCGTAAACCTCCTGCACCGGGTCGTCGGTCAGGCTGACCCGGATGGTATCGCCAATGCCGTCCAGAAGCAGCGCGCCGATGCCCATGGCGGACTTGATCAGACCCTGCCGGACGGGGCCGGTCTCGGTCACGCCGATGTGGAGGGGATAGTCACATTTGGCGCGGAACAGCCGCGCGGCGGCTACCATGGTGGGGACGGTGGAGGACTTCATGGAGACGCAGGTGTCGTAAAAGCCCTGTTTTTCCAGCAGCTCCAGATGTTCAAAGGCGCTTTCCACCAGCGCTTCGGCGGTGGGGTGGCCGTATTTTTCCAGCAGACGCTTGTCAAGACTGCCGCCGTTGACGCCGATGCGGATGGGGATGTGCTTGTCCTTGCACACCTCCACCACGGCCTTGACCCGATCTTCGCCGCCGATGTTGCCGGGGTTGATGCGGATTTTGGACGCGCCGCCCTCTGCCGCGGCGATGGCAAGTCTGTAATCAAAATGGATATCTGCTACGAGGGGCAGGGGAGAGTCCTTGCAGATGTCCGCAAAGCTCCGGGCGGCTTCCATGTTGGGAACTGCCAGCCGGGCGATCTGGCACCCGGCGGAGGCAAGCTGTCGAATCTGCTTCAGGCTGCCCTCCACGTCCGTGGTTTTGGTATTGAGCATGGACTGGATGACCACCGGGGCGCCGCCGCCGATGGGAACGCCGCCCACCAGAATCTGTTTTGTCATCGTCTTCACCTCTTGAACAGGAAAATGACGTCCTTGAACATAATAATCGCCATCAGGGCAAGCAGCAGAATCATGCCCGCGCCGTGGAGATAGCCTTCATATTTGGGGTTGATTTTCTTTTTCGTGACGGCTTCCACCACAACGGTAATCAGCAGACACACAATACGCCCGCCGTCCAGCGCGGGGATGGGCAGCAGATTCATCACCGCCAGATTGATGGCGATGAAGCCGCCGAAATACAGCATATTCAGCAGCGCGGTGACCTTGCTGTCGGAGGCTGCCGCCACTTTGGACATTTCACTGACAATGCCCACGGGGCCGGACATATCCTTAATGCCCACCTTGCCGCCAAGCAGCATTTGCAGGCTGAGGCGAACCATGCGCACCGTATCCAGCGACTGGTTCCACGCCATTCCCAGCTTCTCCCAGAAGTTCGGGGTGCTGAGGGTGAAATTCATGCCGTAGCGCAGGCCAGTCGAGCCGTTTTCCAATTTCACTTCGTGCTTTTCCAGCAGAAAATCCTTCAGAACGACCTTTTCGCCGTTCCGGCGCACCGTGATGTCGTGAACGTCGCCGGGGTTCAGTGACAGGATCATGGAGAAATCGGAATAGGAGTAGAGCTTTTCACCGTCCACCTCCACAATGCGGTCACCGGCTTGCAGGCCGTTTTCGCCGTTCACCGTGGCGTAGTCTTCAAAGCTGGCGATCACGGGGACGACGGTCTGCTTTACGGGAAGGCAGACAATGACCATCAGTACCACGCCGATGAGAAAGTTCATCGCCGCACCGGCGGCCAGAATGATCAGCCGCTTCCACCATGCCGCCTTGTCGAAGGAACGGGGATTGTCGCTTCCGCCGTCCTCGCCCTCCATGGCGCAGTAGCCGCCGATGGGGATGCAGCGGATGGCGTACAGAGTCTCGCCCACCTGCTTTTTCCAGATGGCAGGCCCCATGAACATGGAAAATTCGTTGACCTGAACGCCGGAGAGCTTGGCGGCGGTAAAATGCCCCAGCTCATGGACGAAAATCAGGACGCTGAACAGGAAAATCGCAAAAATAACGCTCATAGAAAAAATGCCTCGCAATTATCAAGAGTTCGCCCGAACCGCCTCACGAGCCAGACGGTCGGCTTCCAGAATCTGCTCCAAAGTGGGGTCGGCGATGAACGGCACCTGCGGCACGGCGGCATTTACCAGCCGGTAGATGTCGTAAAAGCCGATTTTGTCATTCAGGAACATGGCGACCGCTTCCTCATTTGCGCCGTTCATGGCAGGGCAGGCCGTGCCGCCCGCTTTTGCGCAGTCCCGCGCCAGCGCCAGACAGGGGAAATTCTCCGTATCCGGCGGGGAAAACGTCAGCGGGCCGCAGGACAGTAAGTCCAGCCGCTCCACCGGGGAGGGGATACGCTCCGGGTAGGTCAGTGCCAGCTGAATGGGCAGATGCATATCCGGTGTGCCCATCTGCGCCATCACCGCGCCGTCGGTGAATTCCACCATGCTGTGGACGATGCTCTGCCGGTGGATGACCACATCTACCTGTTCCAGGGGCAGACGGTACAGCCGCATGGCTTCGATGACTTCCAGCCCCTTGTTCATCAGGGTGGCGCAGTCAACGGTGATCTTCGCGCCCATTTTCCAGTTGGGGTGCTTCAGGGCGTCGGCCTTGGTCACCGTTTCCAGCTGAGGGCGGGTCATGCCGAAAAATGGGCCGCCGGAGCAGGTGAGGATCAGCCGCCGGATCTCTTTTCTGCTGCCGCAGCCCATAAGGCATTGAAAGATTGCGGAATGCTCGGAATCCACGGGGACGATCTCCGCACCGTACTTCTCCGCCTCGGCCATCACCAGTTCCCCGGCGCAGACAAGAGTTTCCTTGTTGGCAAGGCCGATGCGCTTTTTCGCCCGGATGGCGGCGAGAGTGGGCTTCAAACCGACCATGCCAACCACGGCGGTGATAACGCAGTCGGCATCCGCCATGGATGCCGCTTCCATCAGACCCGCCTCACCGAAGTTTACCCGGATAGGCAGCCCCTTTATTCGTTCCGCCAGCGCCTGAGCGGCTTCCTGAGTTGCCATAACGGCGAGCTTCGGCGAAAACTCCCGGCACTGCTGTGCCATCCGCTCCACATTGGTTCCGGCGGTGAGCGCCGCTACCCGGATGCCGGGCAGACGGCGGATAATGTCCAGGCTCTGCCGGCCGATGGAGCCGGTGGAGCCGAGAATACTGACACACTGCACCATAGGCCGCTCCTTACACCGCCATGGGAAGCAGCACCAACAATACTTCCATGGCCGGGGCGACCAGGGTCAGAGAATCGAACCGATCCAGCACGCCGCCGTGACCGGGAATCAGATTGCCGTAATCCTTGATGCCGGTCTGCCGCTTGATGATGGAGAAGCACAGGTCGCCGAAAATGCCCAGCAGAGAACCAAAAAAGCCGTACAGCAGCGCAAGACCGTAGTTGACCCGGAGATTGCCGGGCAGCAGGTCGATGATCAGGGCGTAAACAAGCATACTGACCACGGCGAAGGCAATGCCGCCCAGCGCGCCCTCGATGGTTTTGTTGGGGCTGACCACAGGCGCCAGCTTGTGCCGCCCGAATTTCAGGCCGATAAAGTAAGCGCCTGCGTCGGACATAAATGCCACCACGAAGGGAATCAGGATGACATACCGTCCGAGATCCATATTCAGAATGCGGATGAGGGAGCTGAGCATGTAGGGGATGAGAAGACCCGCCACAAAGCACATGGACAGATCCTCAAAGTGAACCTTTATGTGGTCAAGCATCATCTCCGAGAACATCAGGATAAAGAACACAATCATGAGGATGACAAAGTAGGAATGAATCGCGCCGAAATAGCTCCACATGCACACGGCGGCCGCCATGATGCAGGAGTAGATCACCAGCCGCGGCCGCTTTACAAGCCCTGTGCGGTACAGAAGCTCGTAGGCCGCGATGGCCATGAGCGCACTCATGACCAGTGACGCGGCAATCACCGGTGCGGCCAGTGTCAGAAGAAAGAGGATCGGCACCAGAATCGCTGCGGAAATAATGCGTTTTTTCATTTCTCTATGTCCCTCCGAACCGGCGGCTGCGCCGGTGAAATTCTTCAATGGCGCTGTCCAGATGCTCCGGGGTAAAATCAGGCCAAAGTACGTTCATAATTACATATTCCGAGTACGCGGACTGCCACAGCAGGAAGTTGCTGACCCGCATCTCTCCGGATGGCCGGATGATCAGCTCCGGATCGGGCACGCCCGCCGAGTACAGATACCGGGAGAAAACGTCCTCGGTCAATTTTTCCGGGTCGGCCTTTCCGGCGGCGACATCCGCCGTGTAAGCCTTCACCGCGTGGATGATCTCATCCCGCCCGCCATAGTTCAGGCAGAAGTTCACCTGCACGTCGTAGTCCTCCGAGCGGCTTTCCGCATCGTGGCAGAGCGTTTGCAGCTCCGGGCTGAGACGGGTCAGGTCGCCGAAAAAGCGGAATTTTACCCGGTTCTTTTCCATGTCCCGCAGCGCCTCTTCCAGATACCGGCGCAACAGCTTCATGATTCCCGCCACTTCTTCCGCCGAGCGCTTCCAGTTCTCCGTGGAAAAGGCGTACACCGTCAGGTATTCCACGCCCAGCGTGCGGCAGTAGTTGGCGATCCGCCGGAAGGCTTCCGCCCCTGCGGCGTGACCGGCGGTGCGGGGCAGACCCCGCTGCTTTGCCCAGCGGCCGTTGCCGTCCATGATGATGGCAATATGCCGGGGCGGGGGAGAGTTTTGCGAAAGTGCCATAAAGCACCTCTTTCTAAATGGTTAGTGAACAGATCTGCGAAGATAAAAAAGCAATTTCTGCTGGCGGCTGCTTCCAGCCGCCAGCAGGGGTGCTTTGTTTTGGCTGACGGCGTTAAATCGCCATCAGTTCCTTTTCCTTGGCGGCAAGAGCGGCGTCGGCGCGCTTGATGTTCTTGTCCAGCAGATCCTGTAAATCCTTCTCGGCCTTCTTCTGGTCGTCCTCGGTGATCTCGCTGTTCTTTTTCAGCTTCTTGACATAGTCCATGCCGTCCCGACGGATGTTGCGCATGGCGACCTTGGCTTCCTCGGAATACTTCTTGACCTGCTTTGCCAGATCCTTACGGCGCTCCTCGGTGAGCTGGGGGAACACCAGACGGATGACGCGGCCGTCGTTCTGGGGGTTGATGCCCAGATCGGAGGTCTGGATGGCCTTCTGGATGTCCTTGAGCAGCTTGGTGTCCCAGGGCTGAATAATCAGGGTGCGGGCGTCGGGGGCGGAAATGGTGGCGACGCCGTTCAGGGGCGTTTCACTGCCATAGTATTCCACGGTGATCCGATCGAGAACCTTTGCGTTGGCGCGGCCGGCGCGGACGGAGGCGAATTCCTCGTCCAGATGCTCGAGAGCCTTGTCCATTCTCCGGGAATATTCTTTGAAATCGACGGTCATTGTGTGTTCCTCCTTAGAAATGATTTTTTACGGTAGTACCGATCTCTTCGCCGCGAACCACGCGGACGATGCTGTTTTCTTCATTCAGGCCAAAGCAGACCATGGTCATGTCGTTGTCCATAGCCAGCGCCATAGCGGTGATGTCCGTGGCCTTCAGATTCTTCGCCAGCACCTCGCCATAGGTCAGGCGGGAGTAGCGGACGGCTGTGGGGTCTTTGGCGGGGTCGGCGGAATAGATGGCGTCCACGTTCTTGGCCATCAGCACGGCGTCGGCCTCGATCTCCACGCCCCGGAGCACCGCGCCGGTGTCGGTGGAGAAGTAGGGGTTGCCGGTGCCGGCGGCAAAGAGGACGACCTTCCCCTCATTTAAGTACCGCTCGGCAAGGTCGCGGGTAAAATACTCGGCGAACTTGTTCATCTCCACGGCGCTGAGAACGCGGGCGTCCATGCCGTGCCGGTTCAGGGCATCGGCCACGGCAATGGCGTTCATCACCGTACCAAGCATTCCCATGGAGTCGGCGTGGGAACGCTGCATCTTATCCGCGCCGTCCTTGACGCCCCGCCAGAAGTTTCCGGCGCCGATGACCAGACCAATCTGGACGCCCATGTCCACGCAGGTTTTGATGGATTTGCAAAGCTCGTTCACAATGGTAAAATCAAGCCCCCGATGTGCGTCCCCGGCGAGAGCCTCGCCGCTGACTTTCAGCAGGATGCGCTTATATTTAAGCTCAGGCAAAATGAAATCACTCCTTATCTTCATATCCTTTCCTATTCTAGCGTATCCAGCCCGAATTGACAACTACTAATTTAAGATTTCTTAAAATGTTTTCCGATTTTTCACAATGCAGGGCCTTCTGTGTAATTTCCACACAGCTTGCCCTCTGGAAAAGATGGATTCTGGCGGGATTTTTGGTTGCAAAACCGGAAACAGTAGGGTATAATGTCTTGTAATTGGAAAAACCCAAGGAAATGAGAGGGATTATCATGGCTGAAATGACTGAAAGCAAAAACTTTATCCACGCATTCATCGACGAGGACATCGCCCCCGGCGGGCAGTTTGCGGGTCAGACCGTCCATACCCGGTTTCCGCCGGAACCCAACGGCTATCTGCATATCGGCCACTGCAAGGCGCTGATCATCGACTTCGGCACCGCCGAGAAGTATAACGGCCTGTGCAACCTCCGCATGGACGACACCAACCCTACCAAGGAGGATGTGGAGTTCGTGGAAGCCATCAAGGAGGACATCCACTGGCTGGGCTTCGACTGGGGCGACCGCTTTTACTACGGCTCCGACTATTTTGAGAAGGACTACGAATATGCGGTGGAGCTGATCAAGAAGGGGCTGGCCTACGTCTGCGAGCTGACGCCGGAGCAGTTCAAGGAGTACCGGGGCGACCTGAATACCCCCGCCGTTTCCCCTTACCGCGACCGCCCCATTGAGGAAAGTCTGGACCTGTTCGCCAGAATGCGCGCCGGAGAATTTGAGGACAACCGTTATACCCTCCGTGCCAAGATCGATCTGGCTTCCGGCAACTTCAATATGCGCGACCCGGTCATCTATCGCATCCGCCATATGCACCACCATCGTCAGGGGGACAAGTGGTGCATCTACCCCATGTACGACTTTGCACACCCCATTCAGGACGCGCTGGAGGGCATTACCCATTCTCTGTGCTCTCTGGAATTTGAGAACCACCGTCCTCTTTATAACTGGGTGGTGGAGCATGTCTCCGTACCTCATCATCCCCGGCAGATCGAGTTCGCGAGACTGGGCATCGACCACACCGTGCTCAGCAAGCGGAAGCTCAGAGCGCTGGTGGAGAACGGCTATGTTTCCGGCTGGGATGACCCCCGGATGCCCACCCTCTGCGGTCTGCGCCGCCGGGGCTATACCCCCAAGTCCATCCGCAACTTCTGCGAGCGCGTTGGCGTGGCCAAGTCTCCCAACACCATTCCCTACGCATTTCTGGAATTCTGCCTGCGGGAAGACCTGAACGAGACTGCTCAGCGTGTCATGGCGGTGCTGAAGCCCGTGAAGCTCACCATCACCAACTACCCCGAGGGCAAGTCCGAGGTGGTCACCGTGGAAAATAATCCCAACCGTCCCGAGGACGGCACCCGGGAGGTCAGCTTCTCCCGGCACCTGTGGATCGAGCAGGACGATTTCCTGGCCGAGCCGATCCCCAAGTACAAGCGCCTGTACCCCAACGGGCCGGAGTGCCGCCTGAAGGGCGCGTACCTCATCACCTGCACCGGCTGCGTCAAGGATGAAAACGGTAACGTGGTGGAGATTCTGGCCACCTACGATCCCGAAAGCCGGGGCGGCGACCCCGCCGACGGCCGGAAGGTCAAGGGCGCGACCATTCACTGGGTGGATGCGGAGAACTGCTGCGACGCGGAGGTCAGACAGTACGACAATCTGTTCAATGACCCCGACCCCGACGCGGCGGGCAAGGATTTTCTGGCCTGCCTGAACGAGAAGTCTCTGGAAGTCCTCACCGGCTGCAAGGTGGAGGCCAGCCTCCGGGACGCCAAGGCACCCGCATCCTATCAGTTCATGCGTCTGGGCTACTTCTGCCCGGACAGCAAGGACTGTGCCCCCGGCCATCTGGTGTTCAACCGTTCCGTCAGCCTGAAGGATTCCTTCAAGCCCGGAAAGTAATTCCTCATAGTATTGAAAATCCCGCTGCAATAAGCGGGTCGTATCAGACAGTTAACAGGCACGGCGGGATAATCCGCTGTGCCTGTTATTGTATAATGTATCATTGAATGTGAGTACCCCTTGCCTCTCCCTATGGGAGAGGTGGCCGAGCGCAGTAAACTGTACCCATAAAAATGGACACGGAGGGTGAGGGGTATCCCTGAAAAGTGGACATCCCTCAGAGGGGAAAACCCCAATTCGTGGACAGTATCATGAGGTTGCAGGATATGCTAAAATGTACCCATGTGCAAGGCGAACAAAGGGAGGGTACACAATGGCAAATTTTACAGACGAACAGATCGCCCAGCTTTCCGGCAACCAGAATGTGCAATGGGTATCAAGAACCGGAGTTCAGTTCACCCCGGAGTTCAAGCTCCTGGCATGGGAGCAAAAGCAGCAAGGGAGACGGATGAAAGACATCTTCCGAGACAATGGCATCGACCCGGATATTCTGGGCAGAAAGCGGATTGAGAATTTCTCCGTCCGGCTGGATGACGCAGTGCGGGAGGGCCGATTCTTACCAGACAGGCGCATTTACAACAGTCGCCCGGCAGGGGCAGCAGCCCCGGAACAGATGCCTCTTGAGGAGCGTGTCCGCTGGCTCATCCATGAATTGGAGTATGCAAAGCAGGAAGTCGAGTTCTTAAAAAAACTGCAAATGGCGAATACGGAGGCCCGGAAAGAATGGGAATCGAAGCACCGGCACGGGTAAAGTACGCGCTCATCCGAGAGGCAGCGGAACGGGACGGCAATATGCTCAACGTCAGCTGGATGTGCCGAATTGCCGGGGTGACACGCAGCGGTTACTATGCCTGGCTTGACGCTGCTCCTGCCCGTCAGAGCCGTGAGGAAGCTGACCAAATAGACTTTGCCAACATCCTGGAAGCCTACCGTTTCCGGGGCCGTCCCAAGGGCGCACGAGGCATTCACATGAGGCTGCTGCATACAGGAATCCGCATGAACCTAAAGAAAATCCGCCGGTTAATGGGAAAATATGGGCTAAAATGTCCCATTCGGAAAGAAAACCCGTACAGACAGATGGCAAGGCAGCTACGAACCAGCAATGTAGCCCCCAACCTGGTGCAGCGCAATTTCCGTGGTTTCGGCCCCAGGAAAATCCTCCTGACGGACATCACCTATCTGTTCTACAAAGGTGGGAAATGTTACTTGTCAACCATTCTGGATGCCATGACCAGAGAGATTCTGGCCTACCGGCTGAATCCCTCTCTGGAGGTGTCCTTCGTGTTGGAAACGGTGGATGCTCTGGTGCGGGACTACGGCAGCCAGCTGGATAATACCACCATTGTCCATTCAGACTAGGGATGCCACTACACCAGCTGCGCTTTCCTCCAAAAGCTGAGGGACAGTGAATTTCTGCAATCCATGTCCAGGAAGGGAAATTGCTGGGACAATGCGCCCCAGGAAAGTTTCTTCGGACACATGAAAGATGAAATCCGGGATGCTGTGTCCTGCTGCTGCTCCTTTGGGAGCGTTCAGGAAATTATCGACGACCAGATGGACTATTACAACAATGACCGCTACCAGTGGGACTTGCTGAAGCTGTCTCCGCGGGAGTATTACGGCTACCTGACAACCGGCATTTACCCGCTTCAACTTTGCACCGCTGGGAACTGACAGTTTGTTCCAAGAAGGTGGAAAAAAGGCAGCACATGATGTACTGCCTGGCACAAATCCATTCCGACCGTTCGTGCCGCTCCTCAACGCTGCACAATCCTTCTGGGATGGTAAAACAGTATCATATCATGAGGGCGTAAATTTTTCCACCCCTCAGAATTAAAATGTCCTTGACATGGGGTACACTTCACAGCGAGGACGGAGAGGGTAAACAAGGGTGCAAGGCCCTCTCAGTCACCTTCGGTGACAACTCTCCCGGAGGGAGAGCCAAGTGGAGTACATCTCCAAAAAAGTATTTGCTATTTTGCAAAGTACGCTTGACAAATTTTGCAAAGCGTGCTATACTTTTCTTGCAAAGTTAACTTAGCATTTTTCCTTGCGGACGCGCGGGGAAATCAAAGGAGTGTTTATGAAAACGAATATCCGCGAACTGCGAAAGAAGAACAAGCTGTCTCAGGAGGAACTGGCGGACGCCGTGGGGACTACCCGGCAGACCATTACCTCGATTGAGGTAGGGAAGTACACCGCCTCGCTGCCTCTGGCGTACAAAATTGCCCGCTATTTCGGGCTGACCATCGAAGAAGTGTTTGACTTCTCGGATTTGGAGGGATAAATTATGGAAAGCTATCGTGAAAAACTCAAATTGCAGAATGTGGTTTTTGCCATCGGGTGCGTCGCGCTTGCCCTATTCTCCGTACTGGGCTTTTTGGGCGAAGCCGGAGTCGTGAAGCTGGCGCCGTCCGTCGGAGATGGTCACTGGCAGTCCCTGTGGCGCGGCTTCATTTCCGGCGCCAGCATCGGCATTCTGGCGATGTTGCTGTTCGGCCTGATCCGGAACCTCCGCGCTCTGAAGGATGAGAAAAAGCTGAAACAGCAATATGTTAAGGAAGGCGACGAGCGCCAGAAGCAGATTTATACCAACGCCCTGTGCGCTGCCATGCGGGCAACCCTGATTCTGGGACTGGCGGCGGTTATCGTGGCGGGGTATTTCAGCATGACCGTCAGCCTTACGCTGCTGGTAACAGTCTTATTGGTCAGTCTGATGACCCTGGCGTTCAAGCTGTATTTCGGCAAAAAATATTGAGACAGTGGGAAAATCCCGCTTTAACGTGCTTTGGTTCTTCCGACAGGGGGAGTCAAAGCACGTTTTTGAATCGCGTGGTTCCGGCCTGAGTGCCGGAATGCCCGCCTGCAAAAGTTAGCAAATGCTAACTAATAAAGGAGAAATAAGGGAAATTGCTGAAAAAAGATGGGAAAATGCTGGACATTTGCATGGAGCGTATGGTATAATCCAATGGTGGTCGTTTGCGTATAAACGGACAACAAAACGATAAGAAGGTGGTATTTGGTGGACTATACCAAGTATGTGTTGAAAAACAGGGATGAGCTGGAAGGCTTGCTTGCCGGGAAGGATAACTTCTTTGTTGTCGCCTGCAACAAGTGCTTCAAGGAGTTCAACACGACCGAAGAGCCGGAGTGCGACAGCTTTGCGGCCATTGCCGAGGAGCAGGGCAAGCACATCACCGGTACGGTAAAAGTGGACTTCTTGTGCAATAAGGTTCAGACCGAGAAGAAGCTGGCAGGTATCGTACCCGAAGGCACTGAGAACGTGGTCGTCATTTCCTGCGGTCTGGGCGTGCAGACCGTGGCGGATCTGGAGTCCGTTCCCGTGTTTACGGCAACCAATTCCCTCAATTACACCGGCCATCATGGCATGGCCCTGACGAAGAAGACCTGCGGTGCCTGCGCCCAGTGCTATCTGAACGTCACCGGCGGCATCTGCCCCATCGTGGACTGCTCCAAGAGTCTGGTCAACGGCCAGTGCGGCGGCGCGAAGAACGGCAAATGCGAGATCGACCCCAAGAAGGACTGTGCATGGGAAAAGATTTACCAGCGTCTGGAAAAGCAGGGCCGTACCAAGGAATTTCTGGATCAGCCCATTCAGCTGCGGGACTACTCTGTGGCCAACGTGGACGAGATCAAGGCTTATGTAGCCGAGGCGCGTGCCAAGCGGTACGAGGGCTTCTACGGCGGCGTCCATCCCACGGAGAACAAGGAGTTCACGGAGCACCTTGCGCTTCAGAAGTTCCCCGAACCCGATACCGTTATCATTCCTCTGGCCATGCACATCGGCGCACCGGCGAACCCCGTGGTTCAGCCCGGCGACACCGTGAAGGTGGGTCAGCTCATCGGTGAGCAGGCGGGCTTCATCAGCGCCCCCGTGCATTCCAGCGTCAGCGGCACGGTCATCGCGGTGGAACCCCATACCCATCCCAACAAGGGCCCCGGCATTATGAGCGTCGTCATCAAGAACGACGGCAAGAATACGCTGCACGAGTCCGTAGTCCCCAACAAGCCTCTGGAAGAGCTGACCCCCGACGAGATCGTCGAGATTGTCAAGGAGAAGGGCATCGTGGGCATGGGCGGCGCGACGTTCCCCACCTACGTAAAGCTGAAGCCCGGCAAGCCCATCGACGCCGTGCTGATCAACGGCTCCGAGTGCGAGCCTTACCTGACCGCTGACCATCGGGTCATGCTGGAATTCGCCGACGACATCGTGTTCGGTCTGCGTGCCATGATGAAGGCCGTCAGCGCGCCGGAAGGCGTCATCCTCATTGAGGACAACAAGCCCGACGCCATCGCCCTGATGGAAGAAAAGGTCGCGCCTTACGACAACATCCGCGTCTGCGCCGCTAAAACCCAGTACCCCGAGGGCGCTGAGAAAATGCTCATCAAGAAGGTCATGGGCCGTCAGGTTCCCAGCGGCAAGCTGCCCGCCGACGTTGGCTGCGTGGTAAGCAACACCTCCACCGCCAAGGCCATTTCCGACGCCATCCAGAAGGGTCTGCCTCTGGTGGAGCGCGTGGTCTCCGTTACCGGCGAGTTTATCCGCAACCCCGGCAACTACATCGTCAAGCTGGGCACCAACGTGCAGGAGATCATCGATCACTGCGGCGGCATCACCGGCGACGACGTGGTGCTGAAGATGGGCGGCCCCATGATGGGCGCTCCCATCAAGGACACCAATGTGCCCATCATCAAAGGCTCCAACGGCATTATCGCCATTGCCGCCGATCACACCGAGGAGAAAGAATGCATCAAGTGCGGCCGCTGCATGGACGTATGTCCCATGGAGCTGGCGCCTCTGGATATCTACAAGTACGCCCAGCTGGGTGACGCGGAGACCCTGCTGAAGCTGAACGTGATGGACTGCTTCTCCTGCAAGTGCTGTGAGTACATCTGCTCTTCCAAGATTCCTCTGGTTTCCAAGATCAACGCTGCCAAGGGCCTGGTCATGCCCTTGCTGAAGAAGAAGTAAGGGGGACGAACACTTATGTTAATGACAAAACTGAAATCCGAAGAGGTCATCGGCTCCCTGACTTCCGGCAAGGTCTTCATCATCAACTGCCACGGCTGCAAGGAAGTCGGCTTCCCCGAGGAGGAAGCTAAGGCTCTGCAGAAGAAGCTCCAGGAGGAGGGCAAGGTCGTGGGCATTCTCACCACCGACTATGTCTGCAACCCCGAGGAGCTGGCGCTGCGGCTGCGCGCCCCCATGGCGAAGATCGCCGAGGCGGATGCCGTGCTGGTGTTCTCCTGCGGTGTCGGCGTGCAGACCATCTCCCAGATGCTGGAGGACAAGCCGGTCTACGCCTGCTGCGACACCATCGAGCTGCCCGGCTTTCAGGGCGTGACCCCGCTGGAATACGACTGCGGCCAGTGCGGCGAGTGCTTCCTGAACCTGACCGGCGGCATCTGCCCCATCACCGCCTGCTCCAAGAGTCTGGTGAACGGCCCCTGCGGCGGCACCAAGAACGGCAAGTGTGAGGTCAACCCCGCCATGGACTGCGGCTGGGAGCGCATCATTCAGCGCCTGAAGGCTCAGGGTCGTCTGGATGTTCTGCGCTGCCCCACCCAAATGCACGATTTCAATACCGACGAGGCTACCAAGTCCGCCAAAGAATCTGAATAATCAGGAGTGTATAGAATTATGAGAATTACTGAACTGTTTGACAACGGTGAGTTTGTGGTTTCTGCCGAGGTCGGCCCTCCCAAAGGAATTCATATTGACGGCATGGTAGAGGAAGCGAAGAAGTACCTCACCGGCGTCCATTTTGTCAACGTTACTGACAACCAGTCCTCCGTCATGCGCCTCGGTTCCCTCGCCACCTGCAAGGTGCTGAAGGATGCCGGACTGAACCCCATCTTCCAGCTGACCTGCCGCGATCGGAACCGTATTGCTCTGGAATCCGACCTGCTCAGCGCCGCCATGCTGGGGATCGACAACATCCTCTGCCTCACCGGCGACCACACCAAGCTGGGTGACCATCCCCAGGCCAAGCCCGTGTTCGATCTGGATTCCGTGTCTCTGCTGCATACCGCCAGCCTGCTGGAAACCGGCAAGGATCTGGGCGGCAACGACTTGGTTGGCGAGCCTCCCAAGTTCGCCAAGGGCGCTGTCGTGTCTCCCTGCTCCGACTCCGTGGACGCGCAGCTGGTGAAGATGGAGCGCAAGGTCAAGGCCGGCGCCGAATATTTCCAGACCCAGGCCGTGTTTGAGCCTGAGAAGTTCATCAAGTTCATGGAAGCTGCCAAACAGTTTGGCAAGCCCGTTCAGGTGGGCATCATCATTCCCAAGTCCGCCGGTATGTGCAAGTTCATGAACAACAACGTGGCCGGTGTCCACATTCCCGACGAGCTGATCGCCGAGCTGCAGGCCGACAAGGAGAAGACCAAGGCCGGTATCACCGGCGTGGAGATCGCTGCCCGCATCATCCGGGAGTGCAAGCCCTACTGTCAGGGTGTCCATATCATGTCTCTGGGCTGGGAGTCCAAGGTTCCCGCTCTGCTGGAGCAGGCCGGTCTGTAATAGGGGACTGCCCACAAAATTGGTTAAGCAAGGAGCTTGCCGCCTGTGTTGCACAGGCGGCAGGTTTTTTCTGTCAATTCGCTTTTAAAAGAGAAAAAATACCCTTTATTCGCATGAAAATACAGCCTGAATACGACAGAACCCCCCAACTTTACCGTCACTTTGCTGAATCTTAGCCGGAATATGAAATGCGCCAATGGTAATTTTTCACAAATTCTTAATGGAATCTTAAGCTAATTTGCCATCTTGATTTCCGGAGGTCAGGTGCATATACTGTATCCATGACAGGATCTGTCAAAAAACACCGCTAAAAGAAGGGAGATTCGTAATTCTATGACAGGTATTGGACTTATCATCGTATTCGTTCTTGCCATCGCGCTGATGATCTACTCCATCAGCAAGCTGAAAATCCATCCGTTTCTTTCCATCATGGCCATTTCTCTGATTTTTGGCCTGATCGCCGGAATCCCTCTGGTTAACACCACGGACGCCGACGGCAATACCGTCAGCGGCATTGCAAACGTCATCGGTGCTGGCTTCTCCGGCACATTCTCCAGCATCGGCATCGTTATCATCTTTGGCGCTCTGGTCGGCACCCTGCTTGAAAGCACCGGCGCGGCTCTGAAGATGGCTGACTGCGTTGTCAAGCTCGTGGGTGAGAAGCATCCCGAAATCGCCATTGAGCTGATGGGCTGGATCGTCTCCATCCCCGTGTTCTGCGACAGCGGTTTCGTCGTCCTGAACCCCATCCGTAAGGCTATGACCCGCCGCACCGGCACATCCAGCGTTGCGATGTCCGTTGCCCTGTCCATGGGTCTTTACATCAGCCACTGCTTCATTCCCCCCACGCCCGGCCCCATCGCGGCTGCCGGTACGCTGGGCTGCGGCGATAATCTGCTGCTGGTCATGGGTCTTGGCGCTCTGTGCTCCATCCCTCCGCTGGTTGCCGGTTATTTCTTCGCAAAGTACATTGGCAAGAAGGTCAAGGCTGCTGACGACATCACCGACAATGAGAATGTCAAGACCTACGAGCAGCTGGTTGCCGAGTTCGGCAAGCTGCCCAACGCATGGCTGGCCTTTGCTCCCATCGTCGTTCCCATCATCCTGATGGGTCTGGCTTCCGCTCTCTCCATGGCCGGTGTCAAGGCTGACTTCATCAGCTTCCTGGGTACTCCCATCATCGCTCTGGCTGTTGGCTGCATCATCGCCATTATCGACCTGTTCGCCGCGCACAAGGGTAAGGACTTCTACAAGCTGACCGACGACACCCTGAAGACCGTTGGTCCCATCCTGTTCGTTACCGCCGCCGGCGGCGTTCTGGGCAAGGTCATCGCTTCCTCCGACATGGTCAACTACATCAAGGCCAATGCGGAAGTTTTCGAGAGCGTCGGCATCTTCTTCCCGTTCCTGCTGGCCGCGATTCTGAAGTCCGCACAGGGCTCCTCCACCGTCGCCATCACCACCACCGCCGGTATCGTGGCCCCTCTGCTGCCGGTTCTGGGACTGGACTCTCCCGCACGGGCTTGCCTGACGGTTATCGCCATCGGCGCAGGCGCCATGACGGTATCCCACGCCAACGACTCCTACTTCTGGGTCGTCACCAACTTCGGCGAAATGACCCCGCAGGATGGCTACAAGACCCAGACTCTCGGCACGCTCGTGATCGGCATTGCGTCCATTATCGGCGTGTTCATCGTCTCCCTGTTCCTGCACTAAGATTCAAAATCCTGAAAGGGACGGGTTTACCCGTCCCTTTCTTAATATGAAACATGGCGAAACGGAAGCGGCTCAGCAGCTCCCGTTTCCAAAGGAGGATTCCCTATGCAAACTTTAAGACAGGATGCGCAGACCATCATAGACCGTGCGCTTGCCGACGCAATGCCGGATTCCGCGGTGCGCCGCGCATTGGAGCACTTTCGCAGACCGTCCGGACGTCTCGTTCTGATCGCCGCCGGTAAGGCCGCGTGGCAGATGGCGAAAGCCGCCTACGACGTTCTGGGTACCGACGTCAGCTGCGGCGCGGTCATTACAAAATACGACCATGTAAAGGGCGCAATCGGCACGCTGGAGCTTTTCGAGGCCGGACACCCTGTCCCGGATGAAAATTCCTACCGTGCGACCGCCCGCGCCCTCGAGCTGGTCAGCGGCCTGACGGAAAACGACACGGTGCTGTTCCTGCTGTCCGGCGGCGGTTCGGCGCTGTTTGAAAGCCCCCTGATCCCGGCGGAAGAAATGGCGGACGTTACAAAGCAGCTGCTGGCCTGCGGTGCGGACATCGTGGAAATGAACACGCTGCGCAAGCGTCTTTCTGCTGTGAAGGGCGGCCGGTTTGCCGAGCGCTGCCTGCCTGCGAAGGTGTTTTCCATCGTTTTGTCCGATATTCTGGGCGACCCGCTGGATATGATCGCCTCCGGCCCCGCTTACCCGGACAGTTCCACCAGCGCGCAGGCAATGGCCATCGTGAAAAAGTATGGCTTGCAGCTTTCCCAGCACGCCCAGTCCCTTCTGGCGCAGGAGACGCCGAAGACCCTTTCCAATGTGGAGACCCACATCACCGGCAGTGTGCGCCAGCTGTGCGTTTCCGCGGAGGAAACGGCGCGGAGCCTCGGCTACACGCCCGTGGTGCTGACGGACAGCCTGCGGTGTACCGCCCGGGACGCGGGCAGCTTCCTTGCGTCCATCGCCCAGTATAACCAGTCCAGCGAAAAGTCTCTGGCCTTCATAGCGGGCGGCGAGACGGTCGTCCATCTGACCGGCACCGGCCTTGGCGGGCGCAATCAGGAGATCGCCCTTTCCGCCGCACAGGAAATCGCCGGTTTCCGGGACACTGCCGTGTTCTCCTTCGGCTCCGACGGAACGGACGGCCCCACGGACGCGGCGGGCGGCTACTGCGATGGGGAAAGCCGTGCTGCGCTTGCCGCACAGGGCATTTCCATCCCGGACGTTTTGCAGCAGAACGATGCTTACCACGCGCTGAAAAAATGTGATGGCCTGATTCTGACCGGCCCCACCGGAACCAACGTCAACGACCTGTCCGTTCTGCTGATCCGCAGATAAGACCGGCCTGTTGACAAGCGCACCTTTTTCGGTATAATTAAAAAGCCAGACGCACAGACGCAGCGCAGACCGGGAACCCGGTTTGCGCTGCGTTTTTTAAGCAGAAACAGGAGAGGGAAAGCATAATGACGAAAATCGAAACAGAGCGCTTATACTATTTCCTGATTAAAATCTTAATTTTAATCAGGAAGGCATCGCCTGACGGCGCTGCCTGTTTTGTGATTTATAAGGAAAGAAATCACAAAACAAGTCTCATATGAACTCCACGCCCTTCAGGCAATTAAAATCTTTTTTAAGATTTTAATTGGAGTTCAGTATGAATTTGTTGTTTCATTGTTTTCTCCCTGACCGGCATTCGGCGGAATCCGCCGTGGCCGGTGTTATTTTTTCTTTTGAATCAGCCTGTCCGTTTCTTCCCGGAGGTGGCTGGTCAGGCGGCTTGTCAATTCGAGATAGGTTTGCAGATCTTCTTCGGACATCCTGCTGTAAGCCCGCTGTTCCGCCTCCTTCAGACGGTTGACCGTCCTGTCCGCCAGCGCCTGACCGGAAGCCGTCAGAAGGATTTTTTTGTGATTGCGGGTGCCGGGAATCGGGATCAGCTCCACGAAGCCGTTTTTCACAAGGCCGTTGATGGCTGTGTGAATTGTCTGCTTGGCAGAAAAATTCTGACGGCATAAATCCTGCTGGGTCAGCACCTCGTCAGTTTCCGAGACGAGATACAGAACCCGCATGGCCGTATCGGACAGGCCGAAGCGGACGGCGGTGTTGTGATAAATGGAATCCTGTTCCCGCAGAAGCTGCTCAATCTGCTGAATAAGATAGGCTGTGTTCATAGTACCCTCCTGAACATGAAAAAAGAGTACGGTTACGGACTCTTGTCAATAGGGGAAATGCGCGATTTCAGCAGGCAGGGGAGAGGACGGCTTGTTTTTCGCTGCGGTGGATGATAAAATAACAAAAATGTAAAAAATTTTGAAATCCCATGCAACGAAACCCTCCCTTTTTACGCCTATATAAGTGAAACCCCAAGCGAGACAGACAACAGGAGGTGATCCCGTGGAGGATCAGGGCATTATTGATCTGTTCTTTGAAAGATCGGAACAGGCCATTGCGGAAACGGACAAAAAATATGGCGGGTATTGCTACGCCATCGCTTACAACATTCTTTCCTCCCGCGAGGACTCGGAGGAAAGCGTCAGCGATACATATTTGACGGCATGGAACACCATTCCGCCCCGAAAACCCAACATTTTTAGCGCATTTCTTGGAAAAATCACCCGGCATATCTCCATCGACCGCTGGCGCAAACAGAGCGCCCAGAAGCGGGGCGGCAAGGAAATGATCTTTGCACTGGATGAGCTGGGGGAGTGCATGGACGAGAACACACTGGAAGCGACGGTTTCCCAGCGGGAGCTGACCCGCATTCTCAACGATTTTCTGACAGGCTTGCCGGAAACGGAACGCAACGTGTTCCTGAGCCGCTACTGGTACATGGATTCCATTGATACGATCGTGAAAATTACGGGATTCAGTCAGAGCAAGGTCACATCCATGCTCCACCGAACCCGGAATAAGCTTCGTAAACGGCTCAGCGAGGAGGGATACGTATGAACGCAATGGATTTGATGACGGGACTCAACAACGTGCGGGACAAATTCGTTGTCAGCGCCGGGGAATTCCGGCAGGGGCAGCGGGAGGTTCGCGCTCTGCCCAAACGAAAACTGTGGCTCATTGCGGCGGTGATCGCCCTTGCGCTGCTGCTGGTGGGGTGCGCGGTCGTGTATGTGCTGCGGCTTCAGGATATGGCCTTTGGACAGGAGACGCAGGAGGCTTTTGAAGGCGACATCCGGAACAGAACCTTGCTGTCCCTGCAAGGGGTGAAGGGAACGCCGGGCTATCAGGCCACCAAGGAATGGTACGAATGGCTGCAAACCTACGACACGGATATGTCCATTTACCATTCCGAAGAAGCCTTTTCCGAGGACTTCGGGGATGATTACTACGCCTACAACCTGTACACACGGGAAATGAAGGACAAACTGGACGAAATCTGTGCCAAGTACCATCTGAACCTGCTGGGGAAAATGTACGTTGACCCGGATGAAGCGGCAGCCTGCAAGGCGCTGGGGATTCAGGGCATACTCCGCCCCGGCGTTCAGGCGGAAACCAATTTTGGCGGAATGCGGTATTACGCGGACGGCTCCTTCCCCGTGGAGGGACGCATGACCCTGACAGGCCAGAATTCTGTCTGGCCGTATGAGGAAATCGTGACCTTCTCCTGCGCCCGGAAGGACAGCTTCAGCGAGATTTATGCCTCTATCGGCCCGGAGGGAAGCTATGAGGAATGGACGTATACAACGTCTGACGGCGTGGACATGCTGATCGTTCTGGAGCAGCGAAATAACCTCAACCATCATGCATTCATGGTCGCGGACAGGGGAGACTATGTGCTGACCTTCTCCGCACTGGAATATGACCATGACTGGACGAAAGCCGCACTGGAAGCCTTTGCCGAAGCCATCGACTTCACCGTGCAGCCCCAGAGAGTGACGGAAGAATCTCTGGCGGAAGCAGAGGTGCGAAGGGAAGACGCGGACAAACAGCAGGCAGACGACTATGACAAGCACATCCGCGCCTATGTAGATCAGGGCTACGAAGCCCGGATCAAATCCCGGATGGAGTTCAGCACCCATCCCGCTCAGCTGGGCTTCTGCGTGATGGATCTGGATGGAGACGGCGTGGACGAGCTGCTTGTGGGCGAAAATGGGTATATCATCGCGGCCTATAACAAGCGGGACGGCGGCACTCAATACATTATGCCGCCGACCGTTGCCTATCCGTCCATGGTCGATGAATCCAGCAGCTTTGTTTCCGGAATCGGCTGCGGAATTGGTGTCGGCGCTACCTATATGCATCTCTGTGAGGACAACGTTCTGGCCTATGTTTATGCCTGCACCGACGGCTCGATGGCTTATCATTTTGCGAAGGTTGAAAATGGAACCTATGTCTGGGATAAGGGCGTCGTTTACTATACCAGTGAAAGTGAATATTTCAGAGGGAATTCATGGTTGATGTACCCGAATCTGGACGTGCCAAACGATGTCCCCATTACGGAGGAAGAATTCAACAAAATCGTTCAGTCCCACCCCCGCGTCCCTGTGACGCTGACTCCAGTTGCCGAGTATCCCTTCGCCGACACTTCCCCCAGCGGCATCGGCGGGAAGGACGTCATTTGTGCCAGCTATAGAGAAGTGTTCCAAAGTGAGGGAATATCGATGGATGGCTGGGAGTGCTGTCTCATTGATCTGGACGGCGACGGGCAGGAAGAACTGTTCCTGACCGATGGCGGATGGAGGGGTGTGCTGACCATCAAAGGCGGAAAGGTAAAGATTCTGGAATGCGGCGCGGACGTCACCATCTGCGAGGGAAATTACATTGCCCACACTCAAAGATATCTGGACGGCAACAGTGCTACCAGCTACTACAAAGTGCAGAACGGAAACGCCGTATTAGTGGACTATCTGCGATATGACAAGGGCGTAAACCCGGAAAATCCGTGGTTCTACGGCGCAGACGCGCTGGATGAGTCCTTGCAGCCCGTTTCTCAGGAGCAGTACGAAGCGGCTCAGGCGAAATACGTGCCGCTGAAATTGGAGACGCACCCGGTCGCGACGTATCCGCTCCCTTAAGCGGATTTGGACAGGCTACATTTTGACAGGAGGTGATCCCTTGGAGGATCAGGGCATTATTGACCTGTTCTTTGAAAGATCGGAACAGGCCATCACGGAAACAGACAAGAAATACGGCGGGTATTGCTATGCTATCGCCTACAACATTCTTTCCTCCCGCGAGGACTCGGAGGAAAGCGTCAGCGATACATATTTGACGGCATGGAACACCATTCCGCCCCGAAAACCCAACATTTTTAGCGCATTTCTTGGAAAAATCACCCGGCATATCTCCATCGACCGCTGGCGCAAACAGAGCGCCCAGAAGCGGGGCGGCAAGGAAATGATCTTTGCACTGGATGAGCTGGGGGAGTGCATGGACGAGAACACACTGGAAGCGACGGTTTCCCAGCGGGAGCTGACCCGCATTCTCAACGATTTTCTGACAGGCTTGCCGGAAACGGAACGCAACGTGTTCCTGAGCCGCTACTGGTACATGGATTCCATTGATACGATCGTGAAAATTACGGGATTCAGTCAGAGCAAGGTCACATCCATGCTCCACCGAACCCGGAATAAGCTTCGTAAACGGCTCAGCGAGGAGGGATACGTATGAACGCAATGGATTTGATGACGGGACTCAACAACGTGCGGGACAAATTCGTTGTCAGCGCCGGGGAATTCCGGCAGGGCGAGCGGCAGGTTCGCGCTCTGTCAAAACGAAAACTGTGGCTGATCGCGGCGGTGATCGCCCTTGCGCTGCTGCTGGTGGGTTGTGCGGTGGTCTACGTTCTCAGAATGCAGAGCCTGAAAGTGGGGGAGTTCAGCTTCTACATTCCCACGGAGTATGACGAGAACGGCGAAGCCATTCCCATGGCGAGCCATGAGCCGATCACATTGCTTTCCCGGCAGGGAACCAATATGGAAGCGCTCAAAGAATGGATAGCCTTCAAGAACTCATACGATCAGGATTCGACGGTCATGATTGAGTCGGATTTGGCCATGAAATCCGGTCATCCATGGGACATCCCGGAAAACTATTACTTCACCTACGACTGCTACAGCCCGGAAATGGTGGACAAACTGAACGAAATCGTGGAAAAATACGATTTGAAGCTGCTGTCCACCATCATTCAACTGGATCGGTATGAAGGGAGCGTTCCGCTCGATTCTCTCGGCCTGACCGGACTAACCTACGATGAACCCAATGTTCAGGTGGCATACGAGGGCGGCAGCTTTCATCTGGAGGGCACCTTCCACATGGATATGCGCATCACCGGGGATTTTGGAGACTGGAAATGGGAGAAAAGCTGGGTATCCGTCCGGTATTCTTTGAAAGACTATTTTGACCCCAGCACCGGCGCCATGCTGGAATCCAAGGACTATGACGAGTGGGACTATACCCGCCGGGACGGGAAAACGGTTTTGCTGGTGCTGAACGAGGACACCGCCGAGATTTTCGCGGACTTGCCGGACGCGTTCATCACGATCGATCTGGATTCCAAAATACTGGTGGACGGCAAGGAAGTCCCGATGACCCGGGCGGCGCTGGAACAGCTTGCGGAGTTGTTTGACCTGTCCATCCAGCCCCACCCCACGACCATGGAGCAGGTGGAGAAATACAAGGCGGATGCCAAGGCCGCCTACGAAGCGGAAAGAGCGGCTAAACGTGCCGAACAAGAGGCCATATGTACCATGGGCTATCAGGAATACGTGAACTACCGGCTGGGAGAAGATGGGGCGGAATGGCAGTCCTATATTCTGTACGACCTGAACGGGGACGGCGTTGAGGAACTGATTATCAGAGGGGTGGACATTCTTTCCATGAAGGATGGAGAATCCTACCGCTATTTTGACATGATCGGAGCCGCCGGGTCTAGTATCAGGGGATTTGCTCCGTGTGAAAAAGGCGTTTTTGAGATGTATACGGATGAAATTTTCCGGATGTGCCAATACAATTACTATCGAGCAAATCTGGAAAGCGCGGAATTCCTGACCGGTGTTGTCTACGATACGAAGACGGACAAATGGTACAGAAGTCTGGACGGCAGCACCGAAAACACACAGCCCATTTCGGAAGCGGAAGCCAGAAGCATCATGGACGCCCATCCACAGGAGGAAATACAGTGGATTCCGCTGGTGAAATTTGGTCAGCCCTATACTTTTGTTGCCTATTCCGACCCCTACGCGGCGTATATTGCGAATATTCTGGATCGCTTCAGCAATGGGGAAGACTTTACGTACACCCTCATGGATCTGAACGGAGACGGGGTTCAGGAATTGATCACAAAAGAGCCGGACGGACAGGAGATGACGATTTTCACGATCCGGAATGGAGAGCGGAAGGATTATGCACGCGGCGTCTCGTACATCTGTGAGGGCAATATTCTGGAAGAGTGCGAAATATGGGATGATACCGAGCGCAGATACTATGGTTTCTACCGCTGCGGCGCGGAAGAGGCCGAGTTCATTGAAAAAGTCGTCCGTGACCCGTACACCCTGTATTGGGGTCACGCGTTTGCCGGACAGGATGGAAAAACCATACGGGAAGATCAGGCTTGGGAGATCATCAATTCATATAAGCACATCGATCTGACCATGAAATCCTTCACGGAATACCCCCTGCGGTGACGCAAAAAGAGCTGACTGGCAAATGGGGGTACAGTTCAAATCCGCTGTGCCTGTTCTTGCGCAATTTTACGCTAAGGTCAATCAAACGGTGAAAATCCATAATACGCATGAAAGCCTCTGCTGCACTGTTCAGGATGCAGCAGAGGCTTTTTGAGTAATTTAATACGCTTTTATACTGAACTCCAATTAAAATCTTTAAAAAAGATTTTAATTGCCTGAAGGGCATGGAGTTCATATGAGACTTGTTTTGTGATTTCTTTCCTTATAAATCACAAAACCGGCAGCGCCATTAGGCGATGCCTTCCTGATTAAAATCAAAGATTTTAATCAGGAAATAGTATTAGTGTTGCAAATCGCTCATAATTCTGCTATACTTGTTAACAACGCTGTCAAGTGTTGGAATACACTCTGGCAGTATAGCTGCGATGGACCAAATGCCCTGCCGGATGGCGGGGCATTTTTTTCATGTCGATATGGGGGATTCCTATGAATGCGCAAAAGCGTCTGATTATCATAAAGGGGAAGGACAAAACGGACTCGGTCGCCAGTTTCCGGTTTCATGATGGAAAGTGCGACGTTGTTTATACCAGTTCACCCGGCAGAATATATAGCTTTCAGAACAGAAATGTGGAGATTCTCCCCCTGAAAAAACAAATCGACCCGGCGCAGGTGATCGTTACCGCGAATGGACAAACGTTCGGCGAGATTGACGAGATTCTTGACTTTGGCGCGTATTACCGCATCATTCGCGCGGGGAGAAAGGACCTCTCGTTTCATAGGAGTGAGGTGCAGTTTCAGCGGAATTGTCTGGCGGATGGCAAAAACAAGAAAGCGTTCCAGTATTTTAAGGAGACCGCTGCGGCAATCAGTCTGGTGACGGATAACGGCATCAATATTCTGAAAATGCAGTATGACAAAATTCAGCAGCTCAGTGAGAACACTGTTTTGGCAAGCTATCTTGCGCCGCAGAAAGAAACCGAAGCACCTTGCAGGCCGGCAGCTGTGATCTATCCGTTTGGCCTGAATCAAAGTCAGAAGCTGGCGGTGGAGCGGGCGCTTTCCTCAAAAATCAGCATTATCCAGGGGCCGCCGGGTACGGGGAAAACCCAGACGATTTTGAATATTATTGCCAATGTTGTCAGAAGCGGGAAAACCGTGGCAGTCGTCTCCAACAACAATTCCGCGACGCATAACGTTGCGGAAAAACTGGAAAAGAAGGATGCCGTCTTTCTAACTGCGTTTCTCGGCAGTCTGGCCAATAAACAGAAATTTCTGGATACACAGACCGGCGTGTATCCGGACATGCACGACTGGGAGATGCCGCTGGAGAAACGACGTCAACTGGAGCTGGAGACGACTGCACTTTCCACGGAATTGAACGAAATGCTCAACACTAAGAACCGCATAGCGGAAATTGAGCAGGAATTATTGCGGCTTAACCCTGAGCAGCACTATTTTGAGGAATATTATGCGGCGTATGGCAATGTGCTGACGGAGCGTCTGGACAGGCTGCCCTCGCAGAAGATACTCGCACTTTGGGTGGAATTTGAACAGCACGCGGAGCGTGAGACCCGTCTGGGACTTCTGCAAAAGCTTTCCATCGTACTTCGGTTCAACCGCGATGCGCTCAGGCTGTTTCTTTCTTCTCCGGAACAGGTCATTCCCTATTTACAGAGCCGGTTTTATGTTGTAAAAAGACGGGAGTTGGAGAGTGAAAAGCGGAAACTGACCCGGAAGTTGGAGCATTACGCGTTCGACGCGAAAATGGATGAACTTACGAAAAAATCCTTGCGGCTGTTCCGTGCAGAGCTGGCGGCGCGGTATCCCTGGAAAGGCACTCGGAAACGTTTTGAAGAGGGGGATTTCCGGCGGAACTCCGCAGAATTTACCCGCGAATATCCGGTGGTGCTCAGCACGACCTACTCCATCAAGGGGACGCTGAGCATAGAGCATGTCTATGATTATCTTATTGTGGACGAAGCATCGCAGGTCGATTTGACTACCGGAGTCTTGGCCTTTTCCTGTGCGCAGAATATCGTGATTGTCGGGGATATGAAGCAGCTGCCCAACGTGTTAACGGAGGATGACATCCGCACCAGCGATGATATTTGGGTAAAGTATTCTCTGGATGAGCGGTATCGCTTCTCAACCCACAGTCTGCTTTCCTCTGCGTTGGAAACATGGCAGAATGCACCCGTCACGCTGCTGCGGGAGCATTACCGCTGTCACCCGAAGATCATCAACTTCTGCAACCAGAAGTTCTATCATGGACAGCTGATCATCATGACGAAGGATCATGACGAATCGGATGTGCTGACCATGTATCGGACGGCTGCCGGTAATCATGCCCGTGGGCATCTCAACCAGCGCCAGATAGACGTCATCCAGCAGGAAGTGCTTCCACGACTGAATCAGCAGAATTTCCAAAGCATCGGCATTATCACGCCGTATCGGGATCAGGTGGCGGCCATCCGGAAACAGCTGGGCGGCGCTTATGAGGTGGATACAGTTCACAAATTTCAGGGACGGGAACAGGACGCTATCATTCTGACCTCGGTTGACAATGTGATTACGGATTTTGTGGACGATCCCCATATGCTGAATGTGGCGGTTTCCAGAGCGGTTCATTCTCTGACGGTGGTCACATCTCAGGACCCCCGCAACGACCAGACCAACTACGGCGACCTGACACGATACATCGAATATAACAATTTTGAAGTCATTCAGAGTCAGGTCTACTCTGTGTTCGATATGCTTTATCAAGGCTATGCAGAACAGCGCAGGACGTATCTGAGAAAGCACAGGCGAGTGTCCGAGTACGATTCTGAGAACCTCATGTACTCTGTGATTCAGGAAGTACTGTCAGAGGAAGCGTTTTCTTCGATCGGGTGTGCAGTGCATGTTTCTCTTGCAGCGTTGGTGAAAGACTATGAACCGCTAACAGAGGAGGAACGCAGGTACGCCCGCAACCCATTGACACATATCGATTTTCTGCTGTTCCGTCAGATGGACAAGCAGCCCGTGCTGGCGATTGAAGTGGATGGGACGAGCTTCCATGAAGCCGGGAGCACGCAGGCAGGACGGGATGAGAAAAAGAACCGTATTATGGGAAAGTGTGGCGTCCCGCTGCTTCGCCTGCGGACAGACGGCAGTAGGGAGCGGGAGAAAATCAGAGACGCACTGGTTTAATTTGAATTTAAAGGTTGGTGATAAAAATGCCTCTGGAAATCGTTCGCAATGATATTACACAAATGCGCGTGGACGCCATTGTCAACGCGGCAAATGAAACCCTTTTGGGTGGGGGCGGTGTGGACGGCTGCATTCACCGCGCGGCGGGGCCGGAGCTGCTGGACGAGTGCCGGACGCTGGGCGGCTGCAAGACCGGCAACGCCAAAATCACGGGGGCGTATCGTCTGCCCTGCAAATATGTGATCCACACCGTCGGTCCCGTGTGGCACGGCGGCACGCACGGCGAGCGGGAACAGCTCGTCTCCTGCTACCGGACGAGCCTTGCGTTGGCGAAGGCGCACGACTGCGAGACGGTGGCTTTTCCGCTGATTTCCTCCGGCGTCTACGGCTATCCCAAAGATCAGGCGCTTCGGGTGGCGGTGGACACCATTGGGGAATTTCTGCTGAACAACGATATGACGGTCTATCTGGTCATTTTCGACCGTAAGTCCTACCAGATCAGCGGCAAGCTGTTCGCCGATATCGCCGAATACATCGATGACCACTATGTAGACATACACGCCGACGTCATAAGTGAACGCCGACGCAGTATGAGCATTTTCGGAAGCCGTGGAAAGGCCGTCTGCGAGGAAGCAAAGTCCATGCCTATGATGGCGCCCTCGTTCGTCGGCGGGCTGGACGATCTTCTGGCGCATCTGGATGCCGGTTTCTCGGAGACCCTGCTGAAGCTCATTGACAAAAGCGGAAAAAAGGATTCCGTGATCTATAAAAAGGCCAACGTTGACCGCAAGCTGTTCTCCAAAATCCGAAATAATCCGTACTACAAACCCTCCAAAACCACGGCCATTGCCTTCGCCATCGCTTTGGAGCTGGATTTGGACGAGACCCGCGACCTCATCGCCCGCGCAGGCTACGCTCTCAGCGCCAGCAGCAAGTTCGATGTGATTATTGAGTATTTTATCCGGCAGAAAAAGTATGACGTTTTTGAGATCAACGAGGCGCTGTTTGCGTTTGACCAGAGCTTGCTGGGGGCGTGAGGAATGAGAAGGATAGGAGTCCACGCTGCGAACGGCCGAATTGTTCGTCATTTTTGAAGGAGAAAAAGGGTGCGAGAAGTGGAGTATTATATTTCCAAAGATTCCTGTGGAAAAGAATACAAAACCAAGACAACGACCATCTGCGGGTTCGATGAAATCAAAAAAGAGATCGAAGAAAACGAATGCCTGCACGATTGGAGTTTGGAATATGTGGCCTACGATGGGACAACGGGACAAATAACCGCAAAATCCTATAGCAGCCCAACGCTATTTCACTTTTCTTTTGCCGGTATACAGGAGATTTCCATTGATCTTGATGTTCTGGTTCGGTGGATCATGGAGGTTGAAATGGTAAAGGGCGACAATGTTACGCTTACCTTTGACGGCGTCGGAATCATAATCACGGCAAAAAAAGTTGCGCTGAAAATCCAAACGCAGGAATCATGAATTTGTCGCCTGACAGGCGACCAAACCCTCCTTCCAATCCGCTACAATAAGCGCGTAATCAAACGAAGGAGGGTTTTCATTATGACAGAATTGGTTTTTATCCTGGATCGCAGCGGCTCTATGGCGGGGCTGGAGGCGGATACCATCGGCGGCTTCAACTCCATGATCGCCAAGCAGAAAAAGGAAGCGGGCGAGGCGCTGGTCTCCACCGTGCTGTTTGACAACGAGAGCATGGTCATCCACGACCGCCTGCCGCTGGAAAAGGTGCCGCTCATGACGGAGAAGGAGTATTTCACCCGTGGCTGCACGGCGCTGCTGGATGCCGTGGGCGGCGCGATCCACCACATTGGCAACATTCACAAGTACGCCCGCCGCGAGGACGTGCCGGAAAAGACAATGTTCATCATCACCACCGACGGCTACGAAAACGCCAGCCGCCGCTACAGCTACGAGACGGTGCGCAGGATGATCGAACGGCAGAAGGAGAAATACGGCTGGGAGTTCCTGTTTCTGGGCGCGAACATCGACGCGGCGAAGGAAGCGGCTCGTTTCGGCATCGGCGCCGACCGGGCGGTGAACTACAAGTGCGACGAGGCAGGCACGGCGCTGAACTATGAAGTCATCAGCGAGGCCGTGTGCTGTGTCCGCGCGGCAAGCCCGCTCAGTGCCGATTGGAAACGCCGCATCGACGAAGACGTAGAAAGGAGAGGAAGATAAATATGTACGGGGCAATTCTCGGCGATATCGTAGGCAGCCCCTATGAATTCGACTGCAACAATTACAAAGCAAAAGACTTTCCGCTGTTCAGCCAGCAATCCGAATTCACCGACGACACGGTTATGACTTTGGCGGTGGCGAAAGCGCTTATGGACACCCGCGGGCAGGATGACGCGGCCATCAAAGCGGCGCTGGCGCGGGAAATGCAGCGTTTGGGGCGCACTTATCCCGACCGGGGCTACGGTGTACGGTTCGGCGGTTGGCTTTATGAGGACGCGCCGAAGCCCTATAACAGCTACGGCAACGGCAGCTCCATGCGGGTATCTCCGGCGGCGTGGCTGGGAGGGGACATGGAGGAGGTGCTGCATCTGGCGCGGCTTACCGCCGAGGTCACCCATAACCATCCGGAGGGCATCAAGGGCGCGCAGGCCACCGCCGCGGCGATTTACCTTGCCCGCACCGGACATAGCAAGGCGGACATCAAAGCGTATGTGGAGCGGGAATTCGGCTATGATCTCAGCCGCACCTGCGACGAAATTCGCCCAACCTATCATCATGTAGAAAGCTGTCAGGAGACGGTGCCGCAGGCAATTACTGCGTTTCTGGAAAGCACGGATTTCGAGGATGCTCTCCGCACGGCGGTATCCCTCGGCGGCGACAGCGACACTCTGGCCGCCATCACAGGCAGCATCGCCGAAGGGTTCTACGGCGTGCCGGAGGATTTGAAGCAGGAATGCCGTCAACGCCTGACACCGGAGCTGACGGAAATTCTGCTTGCGTTTCAAAATAACGATTGAGTGGGAAAACGGTACGAACAGGAAGCGCTTCTCCAAAGTTTTCTTGCAAATAATGGGAGTAGGGAAGATTGATCGCGGTGGGTACTATGGCTACTTTACTGCTTCAAAGCTGCACATGAGCCCTGTGGCTGAACCTGATAGCCGGGGAAAAGACCGTCCGGGAGTTCCTGAGGGGTTGAGACCATGAAGAAACTGATTCTCCTCCTTCTGGTCGTGATGACACTCACGGGCTGTGGGAAGACTGCCCAAAATGACCGGGAGACGGCGATCCTCTATACCGGGAAGGATCATTTGACCGCACGGGAAACTGTGGACGCATGGTTGAGGAAAGAAATATAAGGAGTGAGCTATTATGGCCTTTGATTTCAAAAAAGAGTACAGGGAATTCTATATGCCCAAGAACAAGCCACAGATTGTGACCGTCCCGCCCGCGAACTATATCGCCGTCCGGGGCATGGGCGATCCTAACGAGGAGGGCGGCGCTTACAAAGCGGCTATCGGTGTGCTGTACGCGGTGGCCTATACCATCAAAATGAGCAAAATGGGCGATCACCGCATGGCGGGATATTTCGATTTCGTGGTGCCGCCGCTGGAGGGCTTCTGGTGGCAGGAGGGCGTAGAGGGCGTTGACTACTCCGATAAATCTGCGTTCCATTGGATCAGCGTTATTCGTCTGCCGGAGTTTGTGACCAAAACGGAGTTTGACTGGGCCGTGGCGGAAGCTGCCCGGAAGAAAAAGCTGGATTGCAGCGCCGCAGAATTTCTGACCATTGACGAAGGTCAGTGCGTGCAGATCATGCACGTCGGCCCCTTTGATGATGAGCCTGCCTCCGTTGCGCTCATGGATGAATACCTGAGAGCGAACGGCTATGAAAACGACTTCTCCGATACCCGGCTTCACCATGAGATCTATCTCTCGGATGCCCGAAAGGTCGCCCCGGAGAAATGGAAAACCGTGATTCGGCACCCGGTGCGGAAAGCGGAGTAAAAACTGCTTCCCGCTGCCCAACGAGATTTTCAGCTCGGACTGGCATCGGGAGAACTGGCGGCGTATTACAATGTTTAGAAGAAAAGTGAAAAAGTGCTCCTATGACCGGGAGAATCTGAAGCCGGTGATCCGATCGAGTATCTGCACTGGGGAGCAGGTTGCTGGGTTCAAGGACATCCGCACGGGGAAATTCAGTGAGGTCATGCTCATTCGCAGTGGCAGCGATCTGCGGGAATTTCTGGAGACTTACAATATTTCCGAGGCGGACGTCACGACGGAATATTAGGGCAACACCGCATAAATACCAAAATCCGCATTATACAATAGGTGCCAAATAAAAACTGTGGATAACCTCTGAATTTTTGCCGCAAAGGCGCACTTACTCAAGCTGCCAGACAGGGCCTGTCAGCCAGAGAGGCCATCCCATACTTTGTGTAAACCTCCAATGTGGTGTATAATAGAAGCACCGCACAGGAGGTTTTACTATCGCCGTGGAGCATTTAGCACGGTGCGTTCGGTAAGCGCACAATGTCAAGAGCCGCCAGTTTTCAGGAAGAAAACTGGCGGTTTTGGTCGGAGTGTAATTATAGGATTTCAGAAAACGCAGATATATCAACGGTTTGCTGGCAGTCGGCAAGAGGTATTTATTCTAAAAATTCAAAATGACGAGAACAACGCCGCCCAACAGGACAACGGGCGGCGTTTTCATATATAAAACCATGAAGGGAGGTCACTTCCACCCGGCCAGTCTGCGGACTGGCTTTTTTCATGCCACAAAAAGGAGGTTTGCAAATGGCAGATGATAAGAAGAACATTCCCGAGGCAGCCCCGCCCGCCGAGGCTCCCGCTCCCGCGGTAGAAAATGCCACCGTGCCGGAGCAGCCTGCGCCCGAGCCTGCGCTGACCGACGCGGAGGCGGTCATGCTGGAACATGAGGGGCAGGCGGCGCTCTTTGAAATGGGTGAGGCCGTGCCAGATCCCGCCGACACTGTTACCCACGCCGAAGTGGAGGAGCCTGCCGCTCCCGAAGTCCCCAAGGCTGAAAAGGAACAGGAGCAGCCGCCTGATCCCGGCAAGGATGCACCCGCCCCGGCACATTCCGGCAAGGTAGTGGATTTTGCCGCCGCCCGTGACGAGGCGGCCAAGGAGGAGAAAAAGGCGGTCAAGCAGAAGCCGCCCACGGAAAAGGACAAGACCGCTAAACCCGGCAGAGGCCGACCGCCCAAGGATGGCAAGGCTGCTCCCGATAAGGCAAAGCAGCCCAAACCTCGGGACAAAAAGTCCCAAAGTAAGCCTGCCCCGGAGAATCCTGTCGTGGATAAGGGCGGCGCTCCCGCTGGTACAGAGGTCACGCCGGAGCCGTCTGCGCCCCGTGACGCCACCCGTGCCAAAAAAGAGGAGATCGTCTATCTCAATCTGTCTGACCTGCATCCGTTCAAAAATCATCCCTTTGGTGTCCGGGACGATGCGGAGATGCAGGGGCTTGTGGAGTCGGTCAAGGCAGCGGGCGTCAATCAGCCTGCGCTGGTGCGTCCCCGTGAGGATGGCGGCTATGAGATCATCGCAGGCCACCGCCGCCAGCGGGCAAGCGAGCTTGCCGGATTTGCGAATATGCCGTGTATCGTCCGCAACATGACGGACGATGAAGCCATCCTTGCCATGACGGATGACAACCTCCGCCACCGTGAGCGTATTTTGCCCACGGAAAAGGCGCAGTCGCTCAAAATGCAGGTGGAGGCCATCAAGCACCAAGGCTCCCGCCCCGGCGAGGAGGACAAGGACGCCGGAAAACGCTCCACGCAGGTCGTGGGAGATCGCAACGGCATGAACTACAAGCAGGTGCAGCGGTATATCCGCCTGACCGAGCTTGTGTCGGATTTGCAGAAAATGGTGGACGAGAAAAAGCTGGCGTTCACCCCGGCGGTGGAGATCTCATTCATCCGCCCCAAAAATCAGAGGTATATCGCCGTGTCCATTGAGGGGCAGCAGTCCTCGCCCTCGCTGTCGCAGGCACAGAAAATGCGGGAGCTGGACAAGGACGGCAAGCTCAACGGTGATGTGATCGACGGTATTCTGTCGCAGGAGAAAAAGGAGGTAGACAAGGTGATCATCAATAGTGCGGAACTGGAAAAGTATTTCGGCAAGGACAAGTCCCCGAGAGAAATGAAAGACAAGATCATTTCTCTGCTGGATGACTGGAAAGCCAAGCAGCCGCCCGAGCTGGGCAAGCCCGATAAGAAAATGGATATGGAAAAGTAACGACCTCTGGCCACTATGACCAGAGGCTTTTTGCTACCCCGATAGGACAGGCTCTTTGGGTTATATCCCCCGTCGCCGCCCGTAATCGAGCACAGGTGGGAGTGGGCTGTCAAGGGGGCTTTGCCCCGCCGTATGCGGCGGCTTTGCCCTTGACCGCCTGTCCCGGCTATGCTTTTTCTCCGGCAAGCGGCGGGGGTATATCCTCCAGAGCCGCCCCCTTTCCCAAGAATGGGAAAGGGCGTGGGGTTTGGGTTGAACTACTACATTACAAAACGGAGGTATTTTACAATGAAACGACCCCTTGCGTACATTACCGCCGCATGGTGCGGCAGCGATCACGAAAACACGAAGCTGGCGGCGCAGTATTGCCGCACGGTGTATGAGGCGGGCTTTTCACCTATCTGCCCGACGCTCTATCAGCCCCTTTTCCTCAATGACGCCGTTCCAGAGGAACATAAGAGCGGCATCGACATGGGGCGCGACCTGCTCCGCCGTTCTCATGTGCTGGTGGTGTGCGGTCATACCGTCACCGAGGCCATGAAGAACGACATCGCCGTTGCCCAGCGGCTCGGGATCACCGCCACCACCCTTGATGGCATTTTGACCGTCAAGGGGCAGGGGCGCAGATAAGATGACGGCGCTCCGGCTGGGGAGCCTATTCGACGGGATCGGCGTGTTTCCGCTGGCGGCGGTGCGCTGCGGCATTGAGCCAATATGGGCAAGTGAGATTGAAAAAGCCCCTATCTCCATCACGAAACGCCACTTTCCCGATATGGAACACTTGGGGGATGTGACAAAGCTGGACGGGCGGGATCTCCCGCCCGTCCATATCATCACCTTTGGCTCACCGTGTCAAAATCTCTCGCAGATCGGCAACCGCAAGGGACTTGCGGGAGAAAAGTCCAGCCTGTTCTTTCAAGCCATCCGCATTATCCGTGAAATGAGGGAGGCGACAAATGGTCTATTTCCAGCAATCGCTGTTTGGGAAAACGTCATGGGAGCGTTTTCATCAAATGACCGGATGGATTTTAGAGCCGTCCTATCCGCTTTCACAGGCACTGATATTTCAATGCCTGCTTCTGGAAGATGGGCAGGAGCCGGAATGGTGCGAGGGCGAACGCCTGACCTCTGCTGGCGGCTCATGGACGCCCAGCATTGGGCAAGCCCCCGGCTGGCACGACGGCAGCGCATCTTTCTTGTGGCAGACTTTGGAGGACGGCGTTTCCACGAAATACTTTTTAAGCCCCGCACAATGCAGTCACTTCCTGCGTTTGGCGGAGATTGCGGGCTGCCCGCCGCCTGCGGAGATCGAGGCTCTTTTATTGAAGCAGGGCGGCGTGTACCAATTACCCGACCCTTTCAATGCTTCCGTATGCGGGCGTCCGCCAAGGAGCGGACGGAAACAGCGTTCCGAAACAGCTTTGGACTGCCAACTGACCCTTTTCCCACTCTATTAGCGGGCGGTGTTACACCCTTTGCCTTTTGGTATGAGGACGATCCCGCCGGGGGCTGCATCCGCTTTCCCACGGAAACGGAATGTGAGCGGCTTATGGGGCTGCCGGAGGGCTGGACAAGGTACGGCGCGGACGGCGAGGAAATTCTATCCTCTCACCGTTACCGGGCATTGGGAAATGCCATCGCGCTGCCCTGCGCCGAGTACATCATGGCTGGAATCGCGGAGGCGCTGACAAAAGGAGGTGCAAATGACGGTATTTGAAGCCTACATCACCAACCTCGGCAAATACGCCGAGGGGCAGCTTGTGGGCGAAACGCTGAAATTTCCGGCTACCACGGAGGAGGTGCAATCACTCTTAAAGAACATCGGCGTGGACGGTGTGCGGTATGAGGAGTTTTTCATCACCGCCTTTGACGGCGATGTGATGGGCTTATACGACTATCTCACCGAGTATGAAAACTTGGACGAACTGAATCATCTGGCACACCTTATTTCCGAGCTGGACAGCGACGAGATCGAAACGCTGGAGGCCGTACTCAACAAGGGCGACCATACTTCCAGCGTGGCGGACATCATCAACCTTGTTCACAATCTGGACTGCTACGAGCTGCACCCCGGCGTGACCGACGATGAAACGCTGGGGCGCATTTATGTGGAGGACATGGAGCTGTTGGATGTGCCGGACAATGTGCTGCCCTACTTCGATTTTGAAGCCTATGGGCGGGATATGCGAATCAACGAGGGCGGCCACTTCGCCCCCACGGGCTATCTGACCCGCAGCGGTGACTTCAAGGAGGTGTACCACGGGATCGAGGACATTCCCACCGAACACCGTATTTTTGCGTACCCTAAGTTGAATATCCGGGAGCAGATGGTAGCCTACAAGGAGGTCATAGACCGTTCCTCTTTAGAGGGCGAGCGCCTGCACCCGAGAAAGGAGCATGATGACCGCTGACCTTGGGACATTTTGTCCCGAGGTCATATTTCTACCAGAGAGGAGGCAATGACGGCTGGTAGATGAGGATATTTCCCGGCGCACGATTGCTATATCGGTGAAAGCGTCAAAGCTGACCGCCCGGGGGCTTGCCTATGTTGTCCGGGCGGTGGGGCGCAAGATAGCCAAGGCGCACCGGGCAAAGCAGACGCCCCACGGCAAGCAGACCGTGAAAAAGCTCATGGCACACGGCACATCCACCAACAGTCTTGAACTGTCCGGGGACACCAAGCTCTTTGACCGGGTAGCCCGGAAGTGGAATGTGGACTATGCCTTTTATCAGACCGAACCGGAAAAATACCTGCTGTTCTTCAAGTCCGGGCAGGCGGACGCTATGACCGCCTGTTTTTCGGAATATTCCCGCAAGGTGCTGGATAAGGCCAAATCCCGCCAGCCCATGATCCCCGAACAGATGAAGCAGGCGGAACAGCAGCGTGCCAAGGAAAAGCCGCCCAAGGAGCATATCAAGGAGGTGTCGCATGACAGATAAGCTCCGTAAATATGTGCTGCCAAACATTCCCTATGTGTTCATCGGCTGGGTGTTCCTCAAGCTGGGGACGGCCTACCGTCTGGCGGCGGGCGGCGACTTTGCCCATAAGCTGCTGGGGCTGGGACAGACCGTCGGCGCGGCCTTTGCCGATTTCGCCCCCGGCCTTGCCCCCTTTGACTGGCTGGTGGGCATTGTGGGGGCGGTGGCGTTCCGCCTGCTGATCTACTTCAAAAGCAAGAACGCCAAGAAATACCGCCGGGATGCGGAGTATGGCAGCGCCCGCTGGGGAAACGAAAAGGACATCAAGCCCTTTGTCGATCCCAAGTTTGAGAACGATATGCTGCTGACCGCCACAGAACGGCTCACCATGAACACCCGCCCGAAAAATCCCGCTAACGCCCGCAACCTCAATTTCTGCGGGATCGGCTCGTCCGGCTCGGGCAAGACCCGCTTTTGGCTCACGCCGCAGCTCCTGCAAGCCCATTCTTCCTATGTGGTGGTAGACCCCAAGGGCGGTGTGCTGGGGCAGGTCGGCTCGTTTTTGCAAAAACGGGGCTACAAAATTAAGGTGTTCAACAGCATAGACTTTTCCAAGTCCATGCACTACAACCCTTTGTCATATATCCGCAATGAGGCCGACATCCTGAAATTCGTGAACGCCCTGATCACCAACACCAAGGGCGAGGGCAAGGAGGGCGATCCGTTCTGGACGAAAGCGGAAACGCTTTTGTACTGCGCCCTGATTGCCTACATCATTTTCGAGGGGCCTGCCGAGGATCGGAATATAAATACGCTGGTGGACATGATCTCCGGCATGGAGGTCAAGGAGGATGACGAAAACTATAAAAACGCCGTGGATTATATGTTTGATGGTCTTGCCAAACGCAAGCCGGATTGCTTCGCCGTGAAGCAATACCGTAAATTCAAGCTAAGCAGCGGCAAGACGGCCAAAAGCATACTTATTTCCTGCGGCGCACGTCTGGCCCCCTTTGACATCCCCCAGCTTCGGGAGATCATGTCCTATGACGAGCTGGAGCTTGACCGCATGGGAGATCTCCGGACGGCTACTTTTTTCTGCATCAGCGACACGGACAGCACCTACAATTTCCTTGTGGCGCTGGCCTTTTCGCAGATGTTCAACCTCCTGTGTGAACGGGCGGACAATGTTCACGGCGGACGGCTGCCCCATCATGTGCGGGTACTGTGGGACGAGGCGGCCAATACGGGACAGGTGCCCCAGCTTGAAAAGCTGGTGGCCGTCATCCGCTCCCGTGAGATCAGCCTGTGCCTGCTGTATCAGCAGTTGGCGCAGTGCAAGGCCATCTACGACAAGAACGCGGAAACCATTCTTGGCAACATGGATAGTGTGCTGTTCCTCGGCGGACGCGAAAGCTCCACCATCAAGGAAATATCCGAGAACTGGCTGGGCAAGGCCACCATCTCCATGCAGACCGAGGGACGCTCACGGGGCCAGTCCGAAAGCTACAGCCAGAATACCCAGCGGCTGGGCCGGGAGCTGATGACCCCCAGCGAGCTTGCCACCATGCCCGGAGATCGGTGTATTTTGCAGCTTCGGGGCCTGCCGCCGTTCTACTCCAAGAAGTACGATTTGAAACAGCATCCCAACTACAAATACACCGCCGAGGCCGACAAGGTGAAGAACGCTTTTGACCTCGACAGCCTTGTGACACGGCGGATGGACAAGCTCAACCCCAACGAAACCTATACCGTTTACAAGGTGGACGTGCCGGACGAGGCGCTCACAGGCGAGGACGAGGACATCCTCAACTATGACGACCTCGACGACCCGGACGCCTTTGTATAACCTCTGGTCACGGTGTCCAGAGGATTCGTAGCTGCCGCCAGAAATGGCGGCTTTTTTCATGGCCGGGGACATCCCGGAGAAATGGAGGATTTATGCAGTTTTTTGCTTCTGCTGTTACTACCCTGCAAACTCTCGTCGTGGCGCTAGGCGCTGGCCTTGCCGTGTGGGGCGTGGTCAATCTGCTGGAGGGCTACGGCTCGGATAACGCAGCGGCCAAAAGCCAGGGCATCAAGCAGTTCATGGCTAATTAAAGGGAACAAAAAGAAAGGGAATGCACAATCCAGACGGTATCAGCGGCAGGCTACAAGAATAAATTGTGATTTCACAAGATTGGTGCTATAATAAGAGAAAAGTTCCTGCCGGGGCAGCCGCCCCGGTGGTATGGATAGAAAGGCAGGAAAACAATATGCACATCAGCTATAAACCACTCTGGCACACACTGTTAGAGCGTGATATGAGAAAAGAGGATTTAAGGCTTGCTGCTGGTATGACAACAAATATGATTGCCAACATGAGCAAAGAGGGAAAGCACATCAGCATGGATACATTAGCCCGTATCTGCGAAACGCTGAATTGTGAGATTACCGATGTGATTGAGTTAGTACCAGACGAGCCTGCTTCCACAGGAGGTAAGGAACATGAGCGAATTGAAACCAAGAATAACGGAAAACGGAATTGATTATATCCTTGTCGGAGATTACTACATTCCAGGCTTGAAACTGCCGGAGGAACACCGCCCTATCGGAAAGTACGGACGAATGCACCGGGAATATTTAAGAGAAGTCCACCCAGCCAGATTGAATACATTGATACTGACCGGAGAATTGTTGACATATCTTGCAGACCTGAATGAACAGGCACAAAAACGGTTAGACACTATCATGGAGCAGATGAAAGCTACCGAGGGCGTGACAGAGGAATTGAAGTGTACCCGACAAATGGAATGGGTGCAGCGTTGCAATAACATTCACAACAGGGCAGAAGAAATTGTTTTGTATGAGATGATTTATTCATAACGGGAGCAATTAAATCGGAGGTATATAAGATGATTGAAATTGTATTTGGTGAAAGTGCCTGTGGAAGTTTGAAAATTGCCCAAACTTACGGCAAGGGAAAGTATAGAGGAAGTGCTGTTTCAATATTTATGAGGCACGAAGACGGGAGTGTTCCATCTTCAGATGAAATGAAAAAGGCACAGCTTCAAGCACAGGAACAAGAACGCATTGCTTGGGAGAATGCTATTCCATTGGGAGGCAAGAGCAGTGATGTTTATTGTTTTGATATGGCTCTTAGTGTGGGAGATATTTCTGATAATGGAATTGGCGAACAGCGGAAAAATATTTTCAAGAAAATGCTGTCTGTCTGCTTTGTAGAGGATTTAGATTATCAGGTTGAAGAAAAAATACAGAAAATTAAAACTACATTGACCTCAGTGATTGAACGATATGTAGCTGGGGAAGAAATTCGCATTTGGTATAGCTATAATCCAGATGAGCTTTGTGGTATGTATTGGCTTATGAAACAACTTCAACCATTAAACTGCCAGACAACAATTTATTTGGTTAAGTTACCTACATGGGAATATGGAAAAGAAAATACTATGACATCCAAAATAGCATGGGGCGAGGTCTCTCCTGGCGAATGGGGAAACTATATAACTCTACAAGAGAAAGCTAATCCTGTATTTCTTTCAGCTTGTACTATGAAATGGAATCAACTTCAAAATGAAAATGCACCTTTGCGTGCAATGTTAAATGGTAAATTGCAAAGCGTTTCAGAAGATATATATGATAGTTTCATTCTTCGTGAAATTGCGGAACAGCCAGAGCAATTCAAAATGGCTATTGTCATAGGTAATGTTTTAGGAAAATATCAACTTGGAATTAGTGATGTATGGATTTCCAATCGCATTGATAAAATGCTTGAAGATGGTGTGTTGGAAATTATACAGGACGCACCAAAGGGAGAAACAAATTATCGCCGAATATTAAGAAAACGAATGAAATAATAACCACAGCACAAACCGCTGCTACATGGAATCCAACAAACCATGCAACAGCGGTTTTCCTTTACCGTTTTTTCCTCTGGCTGATAGGCGTTCCCATTTTCTTTGATTTTTTGAGAATACGAATGAACCAGCGAAATTCTTCTTCTGACAGGTTTTTATAGTTGATACCAAGCTGCTTGCAGTAAAGGATAACCAGTTTTTCATCTCGACTGCCCTTGAAATTTTCGACCGCTTCCAGATTTTCTTTCAGTTCATCGGCAACGGTAGTTTGGGGCGCACTCTCGCTGTCCTTTTTGTGGAATTCCCGAATATCCCGGATAATCAGGTTGAGGTCATCCAGAACCATGTGACTGAAATACTCATCATCACTGATATGTGCGGCTTGCAGCACCTTCAAATGCGGGTCATCTTCGCCGGGGCGATACCGTTCAATAATTTCATGCCGGACGGTATCAACAAGGGAGTTGAGATTTTGGATTTGCATGGTGGCAATCCCGTCCACATAAATCTCAATGTCCGCAAGAAACTTGATAAAGTCCTTATGGGTGGCAAGTTCGCAGAGCAGACGGTTGTTAATCCGACCGCTTTTCAGCAGTGCCACCATCTCATCGTTCAAATGCAGCTCCGTCAGTGGCGTGTTGATCTGCTCCCTGTTCTCTGTCCGGCACAGCAGATAATCGACGGAAACCCCATAGAAGTCTGCCAGCGTGATAAGGTTGCCATGATTGATTTCCT
>OJRG01000187.1_pt1 | contig 45769 bp, 37 predicted proteins | sample 1599121 | NCBI WGS metagenome assembly OJRG01 (sample SAMN03922528, study PRJEB24848) | human gut metagenome | isolation source: stool sample | host: Homo sapiens | place: Germany | collected 2010-05
TACGAGATTTCTGCCTGTCTCGTGGGCTCGGAGATGTGTATAAGAGACAGTGTCTATGATGTGGATTATAAATTTCTGCACGATTACTCTGTAGAACTATCCCGGATCAGCAATCTTCTAAACCAGATTGCCAAGAGAGCAAACACAACTGGAAATTTATATTCTGAAGATATAAAAGAAGTAAAGGAGCTGATGCAAAAAGTATGGCATACACACGAATCCATGCTATCAAAGCAACCGTTGATAAGTCGATAGCGTACATCTGCAATCCGGATAAAACCGACGGAGAATTATATGTCTCCTCTTTCGGTTGTTCTGCTCAGACTGCATATCTGGAATTTGCTTTTGCTAATGGGAAAAATATAAAAAATGGAGACAATCTAGCGCACCATTTAATACAATCATTTGCTCCTGGAGAAGTATCTTTTGATGAAGCTCATCAGATTGGAAAAGAGCTTGCAGACAGACTTCTCGGTGGTAAATACTCCTATGTTATTGCAACTCACATTGAAAAAGATCATGTGCATAATCACATCATTTTCTGTGCAACCGATAACATCGATCACAAAAAATATAACACCTGTAAAAAGAACTACTATCAAATAAGAAAACTAAGCGATGCGCTTTGTAATGAGCATCAACTTTCTACCATTATTCCGGGACAACAGCGTGGCAAAAAGCACACAGAATGGGAAGCTGAAAGAAATGGAAAATCATGGAAGAACAAGCTGCGTCGTGATATTGACGCAACCATCAAATTATCTAATTCCTACGAGGATTTTATACGCTTGATAAAGCTAAAAGGATATGAAATTAAAGGTGAAGAACTGGACGGCGCTCTTTCGTATATTTCCTTCCGCCCTGCCGGTGCTGAAAGATTTGTCCGTGGCAGTAACCGTTCTTTAGGTAATGCTTATACAAGAGAAAATATCAAAGAGCGTATTGAAACACGAGACAAGAAACGTACCGAATATAAGCAGAGAGATTATGTGAAACGCAAGCTCATAGATACTTCATCTGAGAATTTCGCCGAGAGTCCTGGATTGCAACACTGGGCAGAAATTGAGAATCTAAAAATAGCTGCGAGCACATACGCCAATGCAAAATCAATTAGTGCATTAGAGCAACAGGTTGCAGAAAGGAGAACCATTTCCACTACCGCCCGGTCAGAGCTTGTGACATTAGAACATGAAATGAAACCTTTTGCAGAACTCATCAAATATGCAGAACAATTTGAAGCAAATAAGCCTTACCATGTCCGCTCCAAAAAATCAAAAAATCCAGACGAGTATTTCCGAAGGCACGAAAGCGAATTGCTTTTATATGACGGTGCAAAAAATGTACTTCAAAAAGCCGGAATAGACACGAAAAACATAAGTCTTGATCAAATGCGTGCGGATTATCATGCTATGGAAAAGAAAAAGGCAGAACTGCAAAAATCGTATAGAACTGCCGAAAAAGAAATTTCTGAAATGGAACAGAAATTGCAAACTCTTAATCAATACCTCAACAAACAACCGTCTCAAAAACAGCCAGAGGAAGAAAAAACAACAATCTCTCGACATTCTCTTTAGAATTAAAAAATCCGGTGCTATCTGCTTATGATAACATCGGATTTTATTCATTCTGCTGCATATCTTGTAATGCCTGCATATATGACAATGCCCTATCTCTGCTATCTGCATTTAGGTTTCTGGAAATATGTAAAAATAAAAGATCATCCTTTGATAATTCTTCATACTCTGCATCATTATCTGCAAAAAATTCCGCCAATGTAATATTAAAGCCATCGCAGATACGCTGAATCATATCTAACTGTGGAATTGAATGCCTGTCCATCATATTATAAAAGGAACTTTGCGGTATTCCACTTTCATGAATCAACTTATACTGGCTCCAGCCTCTCTCCTCGCACAACGAATTGATTCTATCATATATCTGGTCGTACCTCATGATATACACCTCCCTTCTGGGGGAACTTTTGTATATCACTATTGTAGACAAGCTGCCATTTTTTGGAAATCTCGTCCAGACAGCTCCTTAATAGCTGCTCAAACCCAACAGCAGCTTCTTCCACCAATGCGGACAGCAACGTGTGTTTATCCCCAAAATGGCAATAAAAGGTACTTGCTGTAATATCTGCGGCTTTACACAAATCTCGAAGATTTGCACCCTCGTATCCCTTTTCAAGAAACTGTCTTTTGCCAACCTCCATAATTGTTTTATGTACTATGTCAAATTCCTTCCGTGCTATACCTCTCACACTCCAATCTTTAGCTTGTTAATAACTTAGTTCGCTAACAAATAAAGCGAACTAAGTTATCTGTTGTCAAAAAAATATCTTTCTTCAAAAGGTGTTTGTCAAGAATCAGGTTTGCTGCCACAAAATATACTTCCGCTTTCATAAGATAAAAAATATATTTTGTGGCTTTCTAAAATCCTCTTTCTATTTCCTTACACCTAAATAGCGAAAGAGAAAAAATCGGTGATACGTCTTTTATTTTCACTTGTCCAGCCGCCACTCCACGCTATCTTACCATGTTCAATAAAGATAAAATAATTACAGCATTTCGCAATCAGCTCCGGATCATGGGTAATGATAAACAAGGTCTTTCCCATTTCACTAAGCCGCCGCAGATTGTCAGCGACCTCCAGCATATGGTGGTAATCCAAACCGCTAGTTGGTTCGTCAAACACTAAAAATTCCTTGTCTGACGCAACCGCACTTCCAATAGCCACCCGCTGCTTTTGACCGCCTGACAAGGACATCGGGTGCAGCTCTTTATATTCCAGCAGATTCAGGCTGTCCAGTATTTCATCAGACTTCTTTTTGTCCTCCTGTGCATCCTCTCCTGGCATACCGAGAAGAATTTCATCAGATACACTTTCTGTAAAAAGCTGGTGGTTTACATCCTGCATTACCATATAGCTTCTTTTCAAGCGCTGCTTGGTTCCAAGAGATTCATGGCTTGTGTTCAACGTGCCTTTTGCTTTCTTTTCCAATCCGCACAGGCATTTAGCGAATGTAGTTTTGCCTGCGCCGTTGTCGCCAAGGATTCCCACAATCGCCCCTTGTGGAACTGACAGTATGGGAATGTTCATGGCTTCTACTTTTCCATACGAAAAAAGGAAATCTCTGATTTCAATCAAATCTTTTCCTGCAGATACCATCGGAATATTTTTAAAATCTGCCGGGTGCAGGGAACGAAGCCCCATTGCATGAAGCTGTGTACTGTCCAACTGTCCAAAATCAGACACAGGCAAATCTTTCTCAATCTTTCCGTTTTTCAGGTAAATTACCCTGTCCGCAATGTCCATCAGATAATACAGCCGATGTTCTGCAATAATGACCGTTTTTCCCATAGCTTTCCATTTTGCCACCACCTGTTTCAGATCGGCAATCGTAGCCACGTCAAGATTAGACGAGGGTTCATCCAATACAAATATATCCGGCTCCATCGCTGAAACAGAGGCACAGGCTATTTTTTGTTTCTCACCGCCGGAGAGGGCAAATAAACTGCGATCAAGCAGCTTTTGGATTTTCAGTTCGCCCGTAACCTGCCCAATACGTCTGTATATTTCTTCCTTTGGCAGACCAATATTTTCACAGCCAAATGCAATCTCTCCGGTTGTATCAACATTAAAAAATTGAGAGCGAGGATTTTGGAATACGGAACCGACTGTTTTAGAAAGCTCATATAAAGGTGTCTTTTGCGTGTCATTTCCATTTACTGTAACTGTACCATCCAGTTTTCCCTCATAGTATTCCGGCGTCAGTCCGTTAATCAGGCGGGTAATCGTAGTTTTTCCACAACCAGATTCCCCGCAAAGCAAGACAACCTGACCGTCCGGGATTGTCATGTTTAAATGATAAACGCCGCTTTCCCTCTCCGTACTCTGATATGTAAAAGTGACATTCTGAAATTCAATCATAGCACCGTTACCTCCTACAAAATCGACCACACCAACAAGCCAGCTGAAAGCAGCGCAATAATGAGGTCATACGCAGTAAAGCCAATAGCCGCAATACTCGTTCTATGTTTCAGCCCACCTAAACCTCTGGTAAGGGCAGCCGCAGACAATTCATCCCCAATCTTTACAACGGATATCATCAACGGTATCACCCTGTATTCCAAAAGCGCAGTAGGATTCTGCCAGAATTTTTTTGTTCCAAACTGAATCTCACGCATACGCATGGCATCCGTTATAGCCGCCGATTCTTCCCCCAATGTTGGAATGAACCGAAAAACAACTGTAATCGGAATGATAAATGATTCCGGGATATGCCATTTCTCCATAGCTGCTACAAATTCATCCGTGGACGTAGATTCAATAATGTAATACCCCAACATGAAAATCGGAAACAGACGGATTACCATTGCGACCAGCAGCACAGAAATCATGTTTAGGACGGACGGAAGTACATACATCCCCTGTGTCAGTTTTGCTACAACCGCCAGGGCAAACAGCCCGCCATAAACGAGGGCTGTCCGCACCTGTCGGTTAATCAGCAGCAAGGTCAACGGGATTACCGCCACCACAGCATCCATCGCAAGGTTTTCATATACGAAGAACATCAACGTGGTGACGAAAGCCATAAACAAAATTTTTGTGCGTGGATCAAGATAGAATCCTTTTTTGGCGGGTGGTTGATAAGCCTCATATCGTTCCATTATACAATGCCTGCTCTTTCAAAGTGTTTTTTCAGCATCTTATGCCCAAGCAATGCGCCTAACAGAGAGCCTACGAAGATGATAGCAACTGCGGCAATCCCCATCCAGGACGGCATATAACGGGCTAATTCACTTGCGTACTGTTCTCCCATAGAAGTTTCCACCTGCGCCATATATGTATCAGCCATTACCCACATTGGAGCCTGGCATCCGATCATGCCGCAGGAGAACAGCCAATAGCCAATTACATCCACTTTGAAGCTCTTATAATTTCCTGCCTTTAGCACAATATCCGCAATGATACCAAATACGACATAGCCAACAACCGCCGTCCATGTATAGCCCATAAGGAACCAGAAAACGCCGCAGATTACCGACATAATCGTAACCATGCCAAATTTCTCAGTTTTCGTCAGAAACAGCATGAACGGAATACCGGAAATTAACGGAATCAAAACATACAAAAACGGATAAAGCACCGGAATTGCATTGAGCATACCTACAACGAAAAAGATTACGATGTAGATAGCGGTATAAATACCGACATTGATAAGGTCTTTCGCTTTGAGCTTTTTATTTGTTTCCATTTTAGAGAACCCTCCTTAAAATTTGTTGTTTATCTATTTGACTGCTGCAAAACAGTACAAATCCTGTTTAGTTGCCGGCATTCAGCTTCCAGCCGATTGCCTCCTTGCGCCCAAGTACAAAATCAGCATAAATGCCCTGCTGTTTAATCAAATCGTCATGTTTACCCTGCTGCACGATTTTTCCGTTATCCACCACCAGTATCTGGTCTGCGTTCCGCACAGTTTTCAGCCTGTGTGCAATCATAATGATTGTTTTATCCTTTGTCAGTTCCTCAATGGCTTTCTGCAGGCGATCCTCGTTCTCAGGGTCTACATTTGCAGTTGCTTCATCTAAAATAACGATAGGCGCATCTTTTAACATAGCCCTTGCAATGCTGAGCCTTTGCTTTTCACCTCCGGAAAGAGAAGCTCCGCCCTCACCGATAACCGTATTGTAACCGTCAGGAAGCGCCTCGATAAAATCATCACAGCAGGCTCTTTTTGCTGCCGCAACAACTTCGGCATGGGTAGCCTCCGGTCTGCCAAACTTAATGTTATTTTCAATCGTATCTGCAAAAAGATAGACATTCTGGAACACCATGCTAATCTGCTCCATCAGGGATTCCAGCGTGTAATCCCTCACATCTTTTCCGCCAATTTTAACCGAGCCGCTATTTACATCCCAAAACCGGGCAATCAGGTTACAAAGCGTTGTTTTGCCGGAACCAGAGGGACCGATCACTGCGGTAGTGGTTTTGTCTGGAATCTGCAAGTTGATTCCATGAAGAATTTCTTTGCTTTCATAGGAGAAATGCACATCATCAAATACAATGTCATGTTTCTTCACAGCAAGTGCTTTGCCGCTTTCGTCCATCTGCTCCATGTCCTCTGTCTGTAATGTTCTTTCGATGCTACTGTCTGCCAGACGCAGCATGGAAATACCCATTCCGAACAGCTTGATCTGCCCAAACACCAGAAATGACATAATAATCACCATCAAAGTATTAACTAATGTCATTGTTCCATTTATCCAGAACACAACCGCTGCCAGCATCATGCCGATACCCGCAATCTGCAATACAAGCTCCTGAAAAATCGTGTAAGGCGTCATAAGCTGCTCCATACCAAGATTGCTTTTCCGGTTATATTCCAGCGCATCCTGAAGATTTTTATCGCCTCGCCCACTCAGGTTAAAAGACTTGATAACGCCCATTCCCTGCACATATTCCAGAACAGTTTCAACAAGAGCCGTTTGAGATTTTTGCGAGTTAGGCGCAATGACAGCAGATTTTTTCTCCATAGAAGATACAACCAGCAGATACACGATGATTCCTGCTGCGGCAATCAGCCCGATCCTCCAGTCAAAAATTAAAATCATTATAGTAAACACAACCGTTCCTATAACGCCGCCTAAAATATTTACCAATGTCATAGGAACCAGATTTTCAATATTGCCAAGTACCGTTGTACATACTCCAGTTACCTCGCCCAAACTGTTCTCGTTAAAAAATCCCATAGGCACACTTTTTAGGCGGTTCCCAATAGAAACCCTCCGGTTAGCTGCCATGAAATAGCCGGCGTGTGTCTGCTGTAATTTTGAGAAACGGCTGGTAACTGCATTTCCAATAATGCTGACGACCATAAAGGCAAGGGAAATCCAGACAGTTTTCATATCCTTATCTCCGTTTGTCAGTGCCATTACCACAAAGTAAATTGCACCAATCTCAAACATATGGAAAACAGCGTTCAGAAAACTTACCGCCACGGATTTATTGATATTGCCTCTTTCCTCACCGGAAAACTCCCATATTTTTTTGAATGTACCAATCATGCCACGTCACCGTCCTTTGCTCCAATATGCGCCTGCCACATGGATTCATACAACGGGCAGCTTTCTCTAAGTTCCTCATGCCTGCCGCTCGCCATTATTCTGCCATCCTTAACTACCACAATTTTATCTGCGTCCTTAATGGTTGAGAGCCTGTGTGCAATAACAATTACCGTTTTTCCTTTTACAAGTTTTGCAATGGCTTCCTGTATGACCGCTTCATTTTCCGGGTCTATGTATGCCGTGGCTTCATCCAGAATGACTATCGGAGCATCTTTCAGCATCGCCCTTGCAATGGCAATCCGCTGACGTTCTCCGCCGGAAAGATGCGCCCCTCCGCTGCCTACCTTTGTGTCATAACCCTTTTCAAGTTCACGGATAAACCCGTCACAGCCTGCCGCCCTGCAAGCAGCCTCTATCTCTGCATCTGTGGCCGACATTCTTCCCATGCGGATATTTTCACGGACAGTTTCATCAAACAGAAAATTATCCTGAGATACAAAAGCCGCCTGATCATACAACTGCTTCAGAGGAATTTTCTTTTCATCCACGCCGCCTATTGTCACTGTTCCGCTTTGCACATCCCAAAAACCTGCTATCAGCTTTGCAATAGTTGACTTGCCTGAACCGGACGGACCTACCAGAGCCGTCATGGTTCCAGCCGGAATTGCAAGGCTCACATCGTGAAGTATTTCTTTATCTCCGTGATACCCGAAAGACACATGGGAAAGCTCTATATCCATCTTTCCAAATGTGACGGTTTTTTCTTCATGCTGTTGTTCCTCTGCAAGAAGAACTTCATCCACCGATTCCACCGTTGTTCCCACTTGTGCAAGCGTATCCACAAAATTCATAGCAGCCATCAATGGCCCCGTAATACCTAAAGCCAAAATGACGGTTGTAATAAATACTTCCGCTGACAAACTTCCCCCACGGTAAAAAACAAAACCGACGGGGAGAATCGTAATCAATGTGGCAGGTACAATCGAGTAAGCCATCGACATACCAAACTGGCTTTTTTTCATCCAGTTATAGTAATATTTCGCATTGGCTTTCACTCTGTCTGAAAATTTGGCATATGAACTTTTTCCCTGGTTAAATGCCTTAATTACCTCAATGCCGTTAATGTATTCTACAATCGTTTCATTCATTTCCTTTGTTGTTCCGACAGCTCCCTCATAGTCCTTACTGTAAGAACCCATGACCGTCATTAGGAAAACCATGCCTGCCGGAATGGAAACAAGCGACAGGAGCGCCATGCGCCAGTCAAGGATAAACAGGTAAACAATAATCAGTATCGGCCCTGCTATATTTGCCGTCAGCTCCGGAAACAAATGCGCCAGTGTTGTTTCCATACCGTCCACCTGATCCACAATAAGCTGTTTCATCTTCCCACTGGACATATCTGTCACTGTTCCAAGAGGGAGTTTCGGCAGTTTTGCCAATATTTTTTGGCGGATAGTTTTTAAAACGGAAAAGGTTGCCTTATGTGATATGGACAGCGCCAAGGTATAAAGCAGTGTCCGCACTAAATAGCCTGCCATCCCAATGCACAGCCATTTGAAGTACAATGACATATCCCTATTTCCTTCAAGCAGATTCACAATCATCTGCGCCGCAGCAAAGTATGGAAGCATCCCGCCTAAGACACCGAGAAATGCGCTGATAACCGCACAAATCAGTCCTGAATGCTGCGATTTTCCAAGCTCCCAAACACGGAGTAATGGATTTTGTTTTTGCATATAGGTTCCTCCTTGATAAGTTAGATTTCGCTAACCATATATTAAAAAAAATATAGTAGCCAATAAGAAGATAACAAAGTGTGCTAACAAAAATCGCAAACTAAGTTATCTATCAGGCAAAAAAGTGTGGCCTTTTATTCAAAGACCATGCACTTTCCGCCAACCGGCTGTAATAAACTCTGCCAGTGTATGCGTTGTCTGAATTGCTTCTTCTTTCGTGTAGTCATGCAGGACTGTTTCAAAGATACAGGAGTAATAAGCATGATTCAGCATATGCAGCTCTTTCAGTCCAAGCCGTTTATATTTAATTCCCTTTTCTTCAAGAACATCGTACATTTTCAACGTGTCCTGAACTTCTTTTTCTACCATCCAGTCAGTAAAGTCAACATATTTTGTTCCGTCCGCACAATGCAGGAGAAGTTTGAACGAATCAAAGTGGCTGAAAATAAATTCAATAAACTCGACCATTGTTTCAACCGAAACATTCCACAAATCAGTCATGTTGTCAACGGATATATAATCAAAGCATCGCTCTCCTGCAGCATCATACCTTTTACGAATCCCCTCGACAGCAGGCTCAACCAATGCCGAGAACAATGCCGCCTTATCTTCAAAGTGCCGATAGTATGCTCCAGTCGTAATCCCCGCACCCTTGCAAAGCTCCCGAAGATTTGTGCGTTCATAGCCATTTTTAAGGAATAGCTGCTTTCCACTTTCTAAAATCTTCTCATGGGTAGTCTCATAAGTGCCAACTGCCATTTATTCACCTCCTTGATGCGCCTGTGTGCTAACATAGTTATCATTATAATTATCCCCACTTTTTTTGTCAATATCTTTTTTTATGAAATTCAAAATCATTTTAGCAATCTTTTCCCAATCAGGATCAAGTATCATGTCATGACATATATTATCTAATACTAATATTTCTGCATTATGTATTTTTGCATTATCTTTAATCGCTTGCATAACTACACACTGATCATTATATGAACCAATTACTAACGTTGGAATATTTTTAACATTGTAAGAAAAACTCTTTTGACATTTCATCATGCTATATTCCACTTTTTTTGATTCTTTATTTAATCGTGCCATATACCTTTCATATGATTCTTATGAGAGCTGCGTCTTGCCTTTTTATTAAGATGTCGCTCCTGTTAAAATATTCTGCCACTTTTGAATTTTTGCAGGTTCATCAAACCAGTATTCCTCAAGCATTGCTTCTCATTATCGCCCATATAATTCATGCAATGCATCGACTTCCTGTTTCATGCGTTCTACCACGCTGCTCGGACTTAATATCTTCACTCCCATACCAAGTGCAAATACCCAACCGAAAAATTGACTGCTGATTGCCACATTCACATTTACTGTGAAATGTTCATCGTCTATTGGAGAAATGATAATGTCCTTTCCAAATCTGTCTATTACTACTCCAACTAAGTCATTAGAAAACTGTATACGCACATTTTCTTCCTCTCCACCAAACATCCCAAAATTTTTCTTGGCATAAGCAGCAAGGTTGAATTGCTTAAAATACTCCTTACCTTCCCTTTTATCATCCATGATAGTCAGTTTTCGCATTTTATCTACACGGTAATGCTTGATTTTCTCAGCTTGTGCGTCATATCCGACTAGATAATAATTTTCATCGTCCCATGTTAATGCCCAAGGACTTACTTCATAAAACTGCCCGTCATGCCGTAATTCCATTTGCTTTTTTATATTCCATTGGAAGTACTGAAAACGTATCTTATGGTTGGTTGCGATTGCTGAATGAATTGCATCCACATTATAATAAATACTCTCATTCATGGTCTTAATACGTCCAGCAACTACAACTTGTCTTTGAAGCTGTGCTGCTTCGTATCTACTGGCAAAGCTCTCCAGCTTTTTAATCAGCTCATGCGATTTCTTTGCAGTAATAAATTTAGATGACTGAATTGCATCTACAAGCAATTTTAGTTCTGCCAATTCAAATTTTTTCTTCCCCACATGGTAATAGTAGCTTCTGCCACGCTGCTCTCCAAGAATATCTAATCCCATATCACGCAGTACATTAAGATCATCATATAGGCTTTTTCTATCTGCTGTAATATCATAATATTCAAGTGCATTTTTTATATCCTGCAAAGTCATTGCGTGTTCATCGTCTGTGTTATTTACCATGATTTGAGCTAAATAATACAGTTTTAATTTCTGGTTCGTCCCCTTTGGCACATATCTCGCCCCCTTATGATAAAAACTTGACTAAATTTTACCACATTTGTATCATATAGGGAATATTATAGGACAGGTTTATCTTTTACGAACACTCCCCATCCTGCCTGCAAACTTCATAGAATTTGCAGAATAGGCAACAATGCTTACAAAACTTTTTATCTCCAATCGACTTCCACATCCAATAATATAATCTGTGCATCATATTTTCGTCCTTTCCTCTTTCTGTTTTCATTATAGATTTCATGTTGTCCCATAAAAACACCTATGAAAAAAGCTCACAGAAAGGCGTACAATACACCTACCTGCGAGCATTCCCTTATTCTGCCGCTTCCAGTACCAATCCGGCATATTCCTCGTCACTCATTTTTTCCAGTTTTTGCACTACACGCACCGACAATTCCACCAGCTCATCATCGTCGATATGTCCGACCGCCTTGTGAATGTCCTCGATTACTTTTATTCTGCTTTCACTATGGAAAATACATATCAAATTGGTTTCTTCAACTGTAAGTGGATTATTCATATTTTTACATCTCCCTGTTCGTCTTTTTAGTTTTATCCTGCTCTTTGGAATCTTTATTTTTTCCCTGTGCCACTTCCTTCTGTTTTGCTGCAAGTCGTTCCTTTAAGGAAGAACGAGCCTGCAGCTTTTCCTGCTGTTCTTTTTTTTCTTCCTCACGATTGAATTTCTCCACGCCATTGTTGAGCCTGTCATCAATCATGTTGTAATTCTGTTCCTCAATCTCCTCGATTTTGGCAAGCGGCTTATATTCTGCCAGCTTTGCAAGCAATTCCTTTGCCTGTCTTTCGCTGTCTGCATCTATCCCCTCATCAATAGATGTCTGCAAAAAAATTTGTAATGGCTTTACATTGCCACTTCTTATATCATTTGCAATCATCTGAACCTGTGCTTCCCTGTCCGGCACCGAATCTCTGTATTCAAAAGTGTCAATATCATAGGATAACTTGTCAAGCTCTGCCGCAAGTGTCTGTATCTTCTGCTCTTTTGTCTCCATATCAATCACATCTTTCTCCGGATATGCCGCAATCAGCTTTTTAATTGCGTCCTGCACCTTTGGTGTATCACGAAGCTCCGGTGTATAATTCAGGAAATCCACATCAATTCTCTTGCCGCTTACAATGTCTGCCTGCTCATCTTCCCATTCTTCAGTCCCCTCGATGTGCATATTTACACCAATAGAAGGAATCCCATGCATACGGGAAGGATCAATGGCATTGTAAAGTTTCATAGCTTCCTCTATCGTTTCAATGCCCTCATGGTATTCACCCATATTATGAAATTCCCCACACTCCGCAACGGTAAATGTGATATGGACTGTCTCTGGTTCAATTACAGGCTCTTTTTCCAGTTCAGAAAGCACTTGTTCTTCTGATACAAGTGCGTTTTGTTCCTGCACCACTTCTCTCCCCTGCGTGACAAGCTGATTGTTGATCTGCTCCTGCTGTGCCTTCTCCTGCAGGTAAGTTTCCACCTCCGGAAGATAAGTCTCCAATGTTCCGGTTCTGCTCTCTGTAATCGGGTTAATATCCACCTGAATACCAGCGATATAAATGCTGTCCTCATGTAGCATATTGAAAAGGTCATCTTCTCTGGTTGAGCCTGTGTATTCCACAACTACATCCAAATCCGAATTTTCCTGCTCAATACCTCTGCATCGGCTTCCGGATACCACCACATCAACAATCTGTGCATCCAGTCCATACTCGTCTATCTGCGACTGCACATACGCATATACCGTCTTTTCAATATCATCTGCACTCTGTCCGTCAAGACTATGAAACAATTCTTCCGTCCTTGCCCGGAAATCTGCAACCACATCCGGATTGTTCTCTCTAAATTCTGCCTGCTTTGCTTCCAAATCTGCCTGTTCCACTTCCTCGGCTTTCTCCGAAAGTTCCTCATAATCTACAATTTCAACCTCTGAACCAGCATATACTTCGCCCTGCAAATACTCATCACGATAATATTGCTCAGTCACAACTGAAAATCTCGGTTCTTTCAAATCTGCAATCACCATATTCATTGCCCTGCGAATGGTAATATCCGGGTTATCGTAGACACCGCCATCCAGCAAATGGTACTGTTCATCCAGAATGGAGTAATCGTATCCCTCATCACATTCATGCATCAGGATATAACGGTCTGCGATATGAACCGCAAGCTCCGTCTCTATCTCATTTTCCTTGCCCTCCAGTGTCAGCATGAACTTCGGCAGTTCTGTAAATCCAAAAGAATCTACAAAGTGTGCGGTGTTTTCCCCGTTCTCATGTAATACCACAATATCGCTGACCGACAGGGAATGTGCCTTGTAATCTGCCGGATGGTCAATATTGAACTTTGTATAGATTGCTTCCAGTGTTTCCGATTGCGTCTGTCCCTGCAATTCTGACAATTCGCCCAAATACACCAGTTTATAATTTTCCGGCAATACCGCATCAAAATTGTCTTTGGTTATTCCCATACGCTTCAGGCTTTCCGTTCCCTCAAAACGGAACTTATCCAGTTCCGGATCATCCTTTAACTGGAAAATTCCATATTTATCGGTATTTCCATACAAAAGCTGTGCTTCCCTGTTGGAATCACTCTCTGATAATTCTTCCTGCATCATGCGAAGTTTCCGTTCATTCTGCCAGTCCCCTTTTTCTATTCCGCACATCCCGTCATGTTCCATAATCTGTTTTCTGTCGGATACGGTAGTCTCTGAACCATCCGTATGCAGAAGATACACAGGCAAGTCACCATCGAACAGTTCCAATGCTCTCTCCTGCGTCAACGGAAGCATTTCATTCCACGTATAGCCATATTCCTGCATTTCGGATATGCTGACCATGCTATCCGGAAGTGCGTCGATTTCTGCCTGTGCATCAATCATTGCTAATGCGACATCCTGATTTCCATCCACTTCCTGTGCATAGATATGTTCTGCAAGCTCCCTTGTTTTCTCCATATCCCCCAGCTTATACGCATAATTCACAATCAGATTTCTTTCATCATCGGAAAAGGCAGGCTGTCCATGCTCCAACCGGTTAATGATATGCTCTGCCTGTTGCATGACAGACAATTCCTCCGCATCCGTCAGACCTGCATCAAAATTGTATTCATAATCCCAAAAGTCCGGCATATTTCCATTTAATTCCTTACTACTGGACGCAAGTAATGTGATTTCCGCTCCCTGTTTTTCCATATATGAAAGGTAATTGCCATCCCATTCTTTTTCATCAAGAGAAGCCATATCTTTAAGCATTTTTCCGACATCATCCCTTAACATATTTGTGATTTTCAAAACCTCCCATTCGCTTTCAAAAATGGAAGCGAACTTAACAACCACATCATCGGCATTGATCGGCTCCATTGCCTTATCATAGACCGCCTTTCTCTCCTTCATATCAATCAGCTCATCTGTATCCGTGTTATAACGCACATCCAGATGATACTCTCCGTACTCTCTGGAATCCTGATTGCCGATTTCCGTTGTCCACGCACCCCTGCTTTCCAAATATGCCTGTATGCTCAACTTGTCATCGTCTGTCATTTCTGACAATGCCTGCATCAGTTCTGGTCTGTCCATGCCATATACATCAAGCAGACTGAACTCTGAAAGGTCAGTATTCTGTATGAGGAGAATACTTTCCTTTGTCTGTTCCTGTGATACTTCCCTGTTCCTTTGTAATTCCTGTAATTGTTCCTCTATCCCGGTAATCAACTCCGAAGCTGTCCTGCGTATCGTATCCATGGAAGATCTAAGTTCTTTGGTATCTCTTCCGCTGCTCCAACCTGCAATATACCCAAAAGAATAATCAGAGGTATCTATACCAAAATGCTGACATACCGTATAAGCTATGCTCTCAGCTTCCACTTCTTTGGTATTGCGGTCTTTTTTCATCTGCTCATCCTGCTCCACTTCCTTGCTATGAAGTTTGGAATGAGCCACCTCATGAATCATGGTCTTTAAGGTCTGGCTCTCGCTCATGTTTTCCTGCACCGCAATCCGCTTTGCTTCCCTGTCATAGTAGCCTTTGGAATCTCCGGCTATCTCCTCCAGTTCAATCGGTACTGGCGAAATAGCTTCTACCGCACGAATCATATCCTGATAGCCTTCCACATCTGAAAGAAGCTCCTTTGCTGTAAGTTCCGGTATCGGCTTTCCGTCCGTCTGAGATAGGTCAAAAACGGATACTGCCCGGAATGCCGGAATTGTTATCTCGACTTCCTCTTTCTGCGGATTTCCGTCTTTATCAAGTAAAAGTTCCTGTGTGACCGGATCAATCTTATCTCTCTCCTCTTTGATTTTATAGGGTGCGGGTGCAAGAATACGGATTGCTTTCTCCCCTTTATTCACATGACGGTCAAAGTTCTTCTGCCATGCCTTATAGCCTGCCACAAGGGATGCTTCCGGCTTCTGCATGGCGATTAGAAGTGTGTTGTTAAAACTATAATTGTGAAATTTTGACATCGTGGAAAGATAATTTTTGTAACTGTCACTGTTGAAAAGTTCTGTCAGTCCACGTTCCAGCTTGTCTGTAAGTTCCTGTACTTTTTGTTTCTCTGTTAGATTATCTGCCATACGATCTATCTCCCTTCTATGCAGAAAATACCGCCCTGTATTTGCAAGACGGTATTTCCAAAAACAAAAAAGGCACATGGATTTTTATTTCCATGCACCTTACGCTATTATAAAATATTTAATTAAAGCAGTCTTAGTAACTGCACCAACTCATGTGGCTCCTGATCTTTTGAAGTAGTTTGTCTGGTATCAAACTGTGAAAATCTGTTATCATTATAGTATTTCAACAGTTTATCGTCATTATTTGCCTCAAGGAATACCACCATTCCTCCACCCATATACTGCATTTCTTCGATAACCGACCATGCCAGTTCCAGCATCTCTGTTCCGGTAATTCTATTGTTTCGACCATCAGCAAAGTTCTTGCCAAGTTGTGCGATTAAATATGCTGACATTGTATATGTCTGTGATTTTTCATCCAGCTCACTTATTCTCAGCAATTTTCTTTTTACTGTGTTGCTTACGGTTTCACCTCTCACAGTCAATGGCTTCAATGCTATACTAAAATAGCCTATCAGTTCTCCCTCATCATTGGAAAAAACCAAATATGTAACGGACTGATTCTTTTTGGTAAACTCTATTGCATTTTTCTTCAAAAAATATTCAACATCCGGGTTCTTTGGACATGAAAAATCGGAGAGCAATCTGACAAGTGCAGGCTCTCCGACCTCTTCATCAGTTCCTAAAGCTAAATACTCACGAATGTTAATCATCGTATAATTATCTCTGACCGACATCCGCTTTCTTCCTCTTTTCCATGAATTTTCTCAACTCTGCTTCTCCTTTTATCTGTCTCGCAGATACTGGAGTGCGCACCGGGCGATTATTGGCAGAATTCTCTATCGCATCGACAAACATCTCCACCTGCTTCTGACCGGATATGATAAAATTCTTCGTGATACTAGAAGTTGCCATATAAACACCTCCTTTATTAGTATGGCTGTTCTTCTGCCTATTACTCAATATAATTTGCATTCTTTTCTATCTTTATTCTATTATGGAAATGTCCGCTTTGCAACACAAAAATTATGAAATTTATATTACTTCCTCCTTCCCCTTTGCCTTATCCACTGCATCCCTTCCTGCAGGTGTTCCGGACACCCTTGCCTTCATTGCTGCAAGTTTTTCTTGCAATGAAGTCCGTTCTGCCGGTCGGTCTGCAAGTCTGCGTTCTCCTCCTGGTGCTGCTTTTTCAAAATTGCTCTGCTTGATTGGCATATCCGCAACCGCTTCCTCCCGGTTATCCACTTTTTTCACATCTCCCTGTGGTTTTTCCGGTTCTGCAGCATCATCGTCCATGCCAATCGCATCATCGCCCTTTTCATCCATGTTAAGCAAGGCATTAAGTTCTGCAAGACGTTCCAGTTTCTCGGAAAGCTCCGCTTCCTGTGGAAATGGCTTGTCTACTTCTGCTTTCGCTGTTTCAAGCTGATGTTCCACATTGGATAACTTTGTCTGTGCCTCCTCAAGCTGTACTGGCATAGCTTCCAGTACATTGTTGATTCTTGTGATATTTCCAAGCGGATCAGAGCCGACCTCCATTGGGTGGCTCATAGCACCTTTGACATTCATCACAAATTTATTGTTGAAAGAATCAAAGGTTACATTCAACTTAAATCCAAGATATTCCCCTACATCCGCACTGGCATTGATGCCTTTGATTTCCTTACACATGGCTATGATTGCAGTTCCAGCTTCCTTTTTGTCGGTGTATGATTTTCCACCCACCTGCATAAAGAACTGCTCCTTATCCTCCGGCTTATTTTTCGCATATTTTTCCATGTCAGCGGAAAAACCTTCGATACGCTCCTTGAAAACAGCGATCTGGTGCGGATAATGCTGTGTGATATTGTCCTCCATGCGGTACTTCTGACTGGTATGGTTTGCCTTCATCAGTTTCAATTTCGATACCTGAATATCGAGATCCATCTTTTCTTTTATGTAGGGATTGCCTGTTGCAAGTGCCTTGACCTCCGCATAGGAAAGTGCCGCTTCGTCCACATCCTCACAGCTTCGCACCGGGGATTTACTGGTCATGATCTGTCCGATAAATTTCTGCTTATTCTCGATGAGCTGCCACGAATAACTGTCAAATGTACCTTCCGTAACATAACGAAATATCTTGACCTTATCATTCTGGTTGCCCTGTCGTAAGATTCTTCCCTCCTGCTGTTCAATGTCAGAAGGTCTCCAAGGCACATCCAAATGATGCAATGCAATCAGTCTGTCCTGCACATTCGTACCGGCTCCCATTTTGGCGGTGGAACCTAATAAAAAACGAACCTGTCCGCTTCTTACTTTTGCAAACAGCTCCGCTTTTCTGAGTTCTGTATTGGCATCATGGATAAATGCTATCTCATTCTCCGGCACCCCTTTTTCCATGAGCTTATTTTTTATATCCTCATACACATTGAAAGTGCCATCGCCTTTCGGTGTAGAAAGATCACAGAAAATCAACTGTGCTGACTTCTGCTCTTTGGTGTTCTCCCATATCTCATAGGCTTTCTCCACACAGGTTGCCGCTTTGGAATTTTCCTCATCCGGCAGCATGTCATTGAGTAATCTCTGATCAAGCGCCAGCTTTCTTCCGTCATTGGTAATCTTTAACATGTTGTCCTCGTAAGGCTGTACCTGCCTGTCCCGGACTGCTTCGGCACGTTCCGCAAGTGACGCTACCATGTCTTTCTGGAACTCACTCGGCTTTAGAACCACATTTTCATATTCTGCTTCCGGCACAGGAAGTTTTAACATATCCGGTGTCTGAATGTCCGCACTCTCCTTGAAAAGTGCAATCAGCTCCGGCAGATTGAAAAACTTCGCAAATCTTGTCTTTGCCCGGTATCCGGTTCCTTCCGGTGCAAGCTCTATGGCTGTCTGTGTTTCTCCAAAAGAAGCCGCCCATGCGTCAAAATGTCCCAGTCCCAGCTTTTGGAGCGTTCCATACTGAAGATAACGCATATTCGTGTAAAGCTCCGTCATGCTGTTGGAAATTGGCGTTCCGGTCGCAAAAGTTACACCCTTGCCGCCCGTGATTTCATCAAGATACTGGCACTTGGCAAACATATCAGATGACTTCTGTGCTTCTGTCTGTGCGATACCTGCCACATTCCTCATTTTCGTATAAAGGAACAGGTTCTTGTAATTGTGGCTCTCATCCACAAACAGCCTGTCTACCCCCAACTGCTCAAAGGTTACGACATCATCTTTCCGGCTCTGGTCATTTAATTTATCAAGACGCACCTGCAATGCTTTTCTTGATTTTTCCATCTGCTTAATGGTATAACGCTCCCCATTATCTTTTTTCGCCTGTTCAATGGCAAGCTCGATCTCATCAATCTGTCTTTCGATTGTAGCTGCCTGTCTCTCCTGCGATAATGGGATTTTTTCAAACTGGCTATGTCCGATGATAACGGCATCATAATCGCCTGTGGCAATACGGGAACAGAACTTTTTACGGTTGGCAGGTTCAAAATCCTTTTTCGTTGCTGCAAGGATATTTGCTCCTGGATATAACCGTAAGAAATCACTTGCCCACTGCTCGGTCAAATGGTTCGGCACTACAAATAATGACTTCTGGCATAGTCCCAGACGCTTGCTTTCCATTGCCGCTGCTGTCATTTCAAAGGTTTTTCCGGCACCAACGCAGTGCGCAAGTAGGGTATTATCTCCATACAGCACATGGGCAACCGCATTTTTCTGATGCGGCTTTAATTCAATATCCGGTGTCATGCCCGGAAATTTCAGATGCGAACCGTCATATTCTCTTGGTCTGGTGGAATTGAAAAGCTCATTATATTTTGCCACAAGTGTCTGCCTACGTTCCGGATCACGGAATACCCAGTCCTTAAATGCCTCCCTTATTGCTTCCTGCTTCTGGCTTGCAATCATGGTTTCCTTTTTATTGAGGACTCTCTTTTCCTTTCCATCCTCCTCAATGGTGTCATATACTCTCGTATCTTTGAGGTTCAGGGAATCTTCCAGTATCTTATAGGCATTTACCCGGCTTGTACCGTATGTCATGTTGACAAGCGTATTGCCATAGTCCGCATTTTTGCCCTTTACATTCCACTCTCCGGTTACACCCGAAAACTGCACACCTATCGTATCCCTGCGGAATAAATGTTCCGGTGTCTGGAAAATATCACGCATAAAATCATTGATATACTTTGGATCAATCCATGTGGCACCGATACGCACCTCAATCTCCGATGCGTCCAGCTCCCTCGGCTGTACCTGCGTAAGAGCCTGTACATTTGGGGCATATTCCGGATGATTTTCTGCATAGGTTGCTGCAATGGCAAGTTTCTCACGCACATTGCCACTTAGATACTGGTCTGCTGTCTCCCACACATCCGTAAGCGGATTCTGGAAAATAACACCACGAAGTTCCTCGGTAAGTGTATCCTTATCTTTTCCGGTAAGCCCTCCCATAAAATCAAGGTCTATTTTTGCTTTTTCTGCTAGAGATACTGCCAGCGCTTCACTTGCGGTATCCACGCTTGTGACAACCTCTGCCCTTTTAATGGTACGCTTCGTGAACATATCTGCTTTTCCCTTGAAGTTGCCCTCATCATCGAGTTTTTCCAAAGAACACAGTAGGCAATAACTGCTGTCCTGATTAAAGGCTCTCTTATTCGTCTGCGAATTAATCAGACCATATTTCTTAGAGAAATTATCATACAGGCTATTAAGCTCTGCCTGCTTTTCCTTAATTGCTACATCGGAGTATTCCTCAAGCTGCATATCAATCAGCTCCTGCGTACAGTTACGGATTGCCACCATTCCCTTGATACGTTCTTTTGCGGTGTCTGATACTTCCACCGCCTTCATGACAGAGTTTTCACGGTAATATACCTCATTATCGACTACTGTATAACTGAAATTCTTAACGGACGGACCAGCCGGAATGCTCTGCCTGCTCATTTCATCCACAAGCTCCTCATCCAGATCAATCGTATCAATCTGTCCTGTAATATTTTCAAGTGCTTTTGCTAACTGCTCCGCAAAAGGTCTGCTGTCATCTGCCCTGCAGGTGCTTTCCATGCCATAAGGACCGGATACCATTTCCATCTTTCCTACGATCTGCTCCGGGTGCTCTGCAAAGTAAGCGTTCATTGCAATGCCATCTGCATCCTCTCCCAGATGTACCCAGTCCGGCTCACGCTCCACCATGCGGTCACGCTTCTGGAAAAATAAAATATCCGAAGTGACCTCGGTTCCTGCATTTGCCTTAAATGCGGTATTCGGAAGTCTGACTGCACCAAGCAGGTCTGCTCTTTGTGCAAGGTATCTTCTGACTTCCGGACTTGCCTTGTCCATGGTTCCCTTGCTTGTGATAAAAGCAACCACACCTCCGGGACGCACTTTATCCAACGTCTTTGCAAAGAAATAATCATGGATCAGGAAATTGTTTTTATCATACTGCTTATCTGCCACCTTATACTGACCAAAAGGTACATTTCCGATTGCCACATCAAAGAAATCGTTCGGATAATCGGTCTTTTCAAAGCCTTTGATCTGCACATCTGCCTGCGGATAAAGCTGTTTTGCAATGCGTCCGGTGATACTGTCAAGCTCTACTCCGTAAAGCCTGCTTTCTTTCATGGAATCCGGCATCATACCAAAAAAGTTGCCGATGCCCATGGAAGGCTCCAGTACATTTCCTTTGGAAAATCCCATTTTCTCCAATGTTTCGTACATCTGGCGGATAATGACCGGACTTGTATAATGGGCATTCAAGGTACTCTCCCTTGCCATGCGGTACTCCTCCGGTGATAGCAGTTCTTTTAACTGGTGATATTCTGCTGACCAGTTTGATTTGCTCTCGTCAAACGCATCAGCAAGACCACCCCAACCGACATACTGTGACAAAATCTGCTGTTCTTCCGGTGTTGCATATCTACTTTCGCCCTCGATCTGCTCCAACAGTTTGATTGCTGCAATATTTCTCTGGAATTTCTCTTTTGGAGAGCCTTCGCCCAAGCGGTCATCGCTGATATGGAAATTGACAGCGTTGCTTTTATCCGGTACTGGTTTATTTTCTTCCTGTGAAGGAAGAGTAATCGGTTCCCAGTCTCCTGTAAGCACCTGTGACAGCATTTCCTCTGTCTGTCGGTCTGCTTCACCATTCTCCAGACGCTCACGGGCAGACTGCGTATCTATACTGTCCAGTTCATCTTCTGTCTGTTTTGTAACAACATTCTGTTCCTTTTCGTCAGAAAACTCCGCTTCTGCTTCCCTGCCACTTTCTGCAAGCTCATTCCCCCAATCCATTGCTTCCTGCAAAGTCGAAAATGTCTCCAATGCCGGACGGGTGGTGTCTGCCGTATCATAAATAGCATATCCGTCCACTTCCTTATCAATCCAAAGGAATATTCCCTCTGATAAGGTTGCACTCCACTGTGTCGGATTGCCATATTCATCATCTGCATCATGTACCACATGCCATGATAATTTCTGCGATTCCTCTTGTGAAAATTCTTGTTGTGGCTCAGTTTCATCCGGCTCTGCGATACCATCCGTCCCCTCAAACCTTGAAAACACCTCTGCTTCGTGTCGGTCAATATCTTCCTCTGCAATGGCATTGATATAATCGTCCTCTACCTCGCTACGCTCCGGCTTATGGTCGTATTCAAAGGATTTCCCATTGACCTGTGCATAATAAAAACTGCTGTCCTCAATGTCATTTCCAAGCAGATATTTCTCTTTTTCACTGCCCCACTCATCAACCAGAACACACTCATATCCATCAATCGTGATCTTTTGCTGTGCTTCCTTTTCTTTTTCCCGAATCACATTGATATATCTTCTCGCCTGATTGGTAAATCCGTCCAGCACTGCCGGATGTGAGCTTAGAATCAGATCATTGTTCTGCCACTCATTTTCCGCAACAATGCCCTTTGCCCAGTCCTTATTGTTCTGCGAAAAACGACCGTCATAATCAAAATGCGTAACCGTATTTGCAAGAACAAATTCCACACAGTCAATGCCATATTTATCTATGATCTCATCTGCGGTATTCCTCGGAAGTACAAAACCGTTGAATTTCTCGGCAATCAAGGCTTCGATGTCCTTCTTACATTCAAGTCGCTGTCCATGCTCCAGACGGGAAAGTTCTCGCTGTCTTGCTTTCTCTGCCTGTTCTTCCTTATAAGCCTTATAGTTTTTCTTCCCCTGTGGAGATAAGTATTTATCCTCTTTGATCAGCGCACGAAGCCTTTTTTCCACAACATTCCAGTTCAGAAGCACTTTTGCATACGGATTGCCATAACTGCCTTTCTCCAGACGGATACCTTTTCCATCATGTTCATTATGGGAATCATCATTGCCCGGCAGTCCGCCGGAACCACCACCAATGCCATATTCATTTTTCAGAAAAGCAACTGCTTCTTTCTGGTCATGTCCTTCCATGAAATACTCATAAATGCGGAAAGCTCCATGCTCATAGCCGCTTCCTCTGCCAAGTGCATAGTCAATTTCATCCTGCGTGATAAAATCTTCCTGTGCTACCTCCACCGCATCCGGCAATGGAAATTCCAGTCTCTCCCTGTCAAGGTCTGCTATCTCCGATAACAGATATTCCGGTGATTTCACATGCCGCCATTTTAATTCGGCTTCACCCGATGCAAGTCGCTCTGCCGCATCCTCCAAGACATTTTTAAGCTGTTCCCTGCCCTCATGGGTGGAAAGAAGCTCCATGAGTTTTGCTTCACTTTCCGGATAATTTCCTGCTTTTAAGCCAAGCTCCTCCGGCATTTCATCCATTCCATCCCGCAGGAAGAAATAGATCTGATTGGCAACACGATTTCTCTCCTGTGTATCTACAAGAAATGCTTCACTGGCACTCATATAAGTACCATTTTCGATCATGGAACGGATATGGCTCTCCACATCTTCCCAATCCATCGTGACAATCGGTGTTTCCCTTGCCTGTGTTCCATAGCCGACGCTCATACCATGCTCATCGAACCACACTGATACTGGATTTCCATTGATTTCAAAACCTTTTCCGGTCTGTCCGTACTCATTTTTCAGAAAATCCACCATCTGCTCGGCATTTCTGCCCTCTGTGTACTTTGCAAAGATACGCTTTCTGCTGTGCTGTTTTCCTCCACCACTGCGAAGAATGGTTTCAAGCTCATTCTGTGGCAAAGAAAAAGCAGCGGGCATGGTATATTTCATACTTGCTTCCGCTGCTGCGACTGTTCCGACCTGCTCCTCAAAAGAAGGAAACAGGCTGAGTTGTGTAAAGGTGGGTTCCGCTGCGTCTCCCCGGAGAAGATCATCGGTATCTGTTACAGACTGTAAACCAGTTCTCCCAGAACCACTTCCTCTGCTCGGTTCCGAATGCTGTTCATCTTCGCTACCCAAAGCATCTGATCGGTTTCCTTGAGCTGTTCTGTCACTCCCTCGGTTGCCGCCATCTGGCTTGTCAGCTTCTCCATTCTCTCCTCTGCCTGCTTCTGAATGGTCAGCAGGTGTTCTTTCAATGTCCCTTTCAGAAGAAACGCTGAGTACACGCCCCTGTGGTTCTCCTTCAGATAAGTCTCCCTCATCATTCCGTACTTCGTTACGGTTCCCTCCGGCTGACTGTCCGCCTGTAATGTCGGGATCAGATAATCCCCATTCTTCTCGTATGTCAGATTCATTGCTATTGCCCCTTTCTACGCTGTTTTGATTGTTGTCAATATATTCCTCATGTCCGCTCTCGCTTTCACGCTTTAACGCATTGTAGTCTATTTCAGAAGTATTTGCAAGTCCTTTCTGCGTTAAATTTTCTGTTTGTTCCTGTTCGTGGCTTCTGTTATATGCCCTTATGGTTCTTCCAATTTCTAAAAGTACCGGTTTTGCAAGTTCATTAGCTGCATCTCCAAGTACCGCAAGGGTATCCATGGAATTAAATTCATGGATAAAATCGAAAGCAAACTCCGAACCATACTCCTGCATATCTGCACCGCAGGCAGATAAAAGTGTAAAAGAAATACTCTCAGATAAAGTATCTCTTAAACGGATACCGACATTCTGCTCGTCCAGTCCTTCTAGGAAGCTGCCCTCGATCATGTACTGCAAATCCGGCAACAATTCCTCATAATAATCTGCTGCAATCCTGTCAGCTAACTCCATAAGTCTTTCTTCAAATAGCTTCTTATCATCGGTAGCACCATAAGTCTGCTCCAGACGCTTAATTACATCTTCCTTATGTTCCTCATGTAATTCCCATAGTTCCGGATACCGTCCGATTCTCCTTGCCGCATGGACATCTGACACATCAAATACATATTTCAGACGCTTTCCATGTGCGTCATCCTCATCCAAAAGTGCGATACCTTTTGCACCTTTATTTACCCAACAGTGCATACGCTCATTCCACAGTTCTATGGAAGCACAAGCTGTTGCGTCTGGTCTTTGTGCATAGATCAAAAGCTGTTCCCGGAACGGATACTTATACAATCTTGCCGCTGTGGTCAGGTATTTCATCCATTCCTCACGATTTTTGACAACCTCGGCTGCTGTCTCTTTTGCCAGAGCCGATATAAAATCATATTTTCTCACACAGTTCTCCTTCCTGTCATAGATACGACAAAAAGGCAGCCACATAAACTACATGACTGCCTTTCCATGATTGATTGTTGCAATTATTCGATTGTACCAAAGCTGAAACTCTTGCCTTCCGGTGCTTTTTTCGGTGCAAATCTTGATTTTACTTCCGCAACCCTCCCCTCTAATGCCTGAAACATAGCATCCACCTGTTCCTGTGTATATTCATAGGAACTGCGGTTCGCAAGATTTTCCAGTCTGCCAATGGCATCCACCGCTTTATTCATGCGGTACTCGCCAATGCGGATAAACTTCTCCGCCTTTGTTTCATTTTCCTTTGCTGCAGGCTCGCCCTGCATTTCCGCCGCTGTCATTGTTACATTTGTTTCTTCCATGTGGTTTTCCTCCATTTTTTGATAAAAATTAGAGCGTACAGGTTTTCCCATACGCTCTGACGCTGTGTTGATAAATTTTATTCATTGCAGATAACTATCATATTCTGTCCGATATTATTTTTGAATCACTCATAACAATATTTTTCGATTCTGAAATAATCTTTCGATTTATAACCTTCACATCACTTGATTTAATTTCATAAAATTTTCCACTTCTATTTCCTGCCAACTTGTTTCCTATAAATCTAATACAATATTGCGGAGTTACCGGGAAAATCATTTCAGCTTTAAATGTTCCTTCCATTTTCATTACTACACATGGTTTTGTCGATGTTATAAATGAAATTCCTTCTTCAGCCTTTAATAAATCAATAACATAATTTTGTTTAATTGAATCCATATGCTTCTGGAGTCTTTTTTTGTCACCTCGTGCAGCATCTAACAATGCCCCATAAAAATATGATTCAGGTGCTAATAGTCCCTCATTTTTCATTTTATCTAATTCAGAATCTTCATATCCCATAGATGAAAACACATCCCTAAAAATCCCCAGCGTCGGCTTAATATATTCTTCTATAACCCCCTCTAGCCTAAGATATTGGACAATAAAAAACTCTAACAAATCATCTTGATGTACTAAAGCAAAATCATCACCCGAATTTCTTTGAATTTCAATTTCCGACTTTATTACATTCCACTTAGGTTCTAATTCATTTGCAAAGTAGTTTTCTTCAATAATTTTTCCTACTTTACCAAACAAATATGTACCTAAATCATTTTTGAAAGCATCAACTGTAACATTGTTTCCATCAGAATCTTTAATTATCCATGAATCCATACGATCACGCCAATACATAAATTGACTATAATCTCTAATTTCAATAACTGGATAATCGGGAGCACTATCTTCATCCAAAGTATCCTGACACTTAATACTATATGCACCATTAGTTAAAAATTCTTCTATTTCATTTTGCAGTTTATATGTCAATCCCGGCACATTCTTAATATCTAAATAGTAAAAATTTTCTTCCATGAAAAATGAATGCTCCTGAGTTATCTTGTCAACTTCCTTATAACTCTTGCTTTGTCCTTCATTATACAATTTATCTTTATAAAAAACATAAAAACTATGGTTCTTTCCCGGAATCTTCCATGCGGCATAATATGTCGCTGGTACTTTATGTGCTTTCATTTAATCACTCCTATGCATTTTTCAACTCTACATCGTCTTATAAATTATACCACGCCAAAAAGCTCTTTCCTACCCCTGCTTTCCTTTCGTCTTTGGAAATTCCATCTTAAATTTATACTGTAATCCCTTGATTTCTTTACCGTCCTTCGTGTAAAAAAACTCCTCTATCCTCTCTGGAATCAAATAAGCATCGTAGCTGCCTTTCTTGCCCTTCAGACCTTTTACAAGTATCTTTTTCCCTTGAAGCAGGCTCTTGACCTGTGTATCGGAAAGTGTTACCCCAAGTGCCTTGCCGACATTCATGCCACATTTCCCGGTACAATACGCTCCGAATTTTCCCTTGACTACATCAGCACCACACTTCGGGCATTTGCCTAGCACTTCTTGTCCACCCTTGCCTGTGCCAAACATGGCTTTATGTTCATCACTAACGCTGTGATAGGTCTTTACAAGATCAGTTACCATTGCTTCAATACCTGACATAAACTGCTCTGCAGCAACTTCTCCTTTGGATACAAGAGTAAGCTCATTCTCCCAGTCAGCGGTCAGTTTCGGAGATTTTACTACATCTGGAAGTATCGTGATCAGCTTCATTCCGTCCTCTGTCGGGATCATCTGCTTTTTCTCACGTTTCACAAATCCGTCTTTTACCAACTTTTCTATGATATCGGCTCTGGTGGCAGGTGTGCCAAGTCCTTTTCTCTCCACCTCATCACCCATATCCTCTGCTCCGGCTCGCTCCATTGCCGACAAAAGGGAATCTTCAGTATAATGCTTCGGTGGCTGTGTGAAATGCTCGGAAACCTTTGTCTGCTCCACTGCAATCGTCATGCCCTCACGAAGCTCCGGCAGCTTCTTTTCTTCCTCGGCATCTGATTTATCCTCTGTGGTCTTATAGGAATTTTTGAAGAAATCATCAAATTCCTTCCATCCATTTTTCCATACTTTCTTACCGGATACCTTAAACACAATCTCGTTGCAGGTAAGCTCTGCCTTTGTGGAATTATAAATGTGCTTCTCCCCGGTTGCACACAGCAGACGGTTCGCACATAATGAAAGGATCTTCATTTCACTCTCAGGAATCACCTTTAAGTCCTGTTTGATGATCTCCATGGTCGGAATGATTGCATGGTGGTCTGTCACTTTCTTGCTATTCAAAATTCTTTTAATATCTGGATTGAATATGATATTCTGCTCAAATAACAGCGAATTGAAAATTGCTTCAATCACATTTTTCGCTGTTCCCTCCATGTCATCGGAAAGGTACTGGCTGTCTGTTCTCGGATATGTTACTAACTTTTTCTCATAAAGACTCTGCGTATATTCCAATGTCTGCTTGGCAGTAAAGCCAAACAGACGGTTTGCATCCCTCTGGAGTGTGGTAAGGTCATAGAGTTTCGGTGGTGCCACCCACTTTTCTTCCTTTATCACAGAAGTGACAAGAGCCTGTCCGTTTTCACAGGCTCCTGCAATCCTCTCTGCTTCCGTTTTATCACTGATATGCTCCGATACAGCATCCAGACCATTTTCCATGATATGAGCCATATAATAGGCTTCTTTCTTGAAATTCATGATTTTACTTTCACGGTCTACCAGCATGGCAAGTGTCGGTGTCTGCACTCTGCCGACCTTTAATGCCTTGCCACCATACAATACCGTAAAAAGCCTAGTGCCATTGATACCCACAAGCCAGTCTGCTTCCTGCCTGCATAGTGCTGACTTGTACAGATTGTCATAATCACTGCCTGGACGAAGATTATGGAAGCCGTCACGGATAGCACTCTCCTCCATGGAAGAAATCCATAATCGTTTCATCGGTTTTCTGCACCCTGCCATGTTGTAGGTCAGGCGGAAGATCAACTCTCCCTCCCTTCCGGCATCGGTAGCACACACGACTGCATCCACCCTGTCATCATGCATAAGTTTTTTCAAAATCTGATACTGTGCTTTCGTATCACTTTTCACTTCATGCTGCCATTCCTGTGGGATGATCGGAAGATTGTCATAACTCCATTTCTTCCATGCTTCCTCATAGCTTTCCGGCTGTACCAGTTCTACCAGATGTCCCACGCACCATGATACCAGATAGTCATTGCCTTCCAAATAACCGTCCTTACGCTGTGTGGCACCAAGAACTGCCGCAATGCTCTGTGCCACGCTCGGCTTCTCTGCAATTACAAGCTCCATCTCTATTCCTCCCCGTTTTCTTCATCATTATCGTTGTCACTGTTATCTTCACTGTCATTCTCGCCTGTGTCCTCTGATTCCGTATCATCGCCACCTTTTAAGAATGCTTCGTCTGAATCCTGCTCGGCTTCGTCCTCGTCCTCATAATCATAGTCCTCGTCAAGCTCGTCCTCATCTTCATCCTCATCAATGAAGTTTTCCTTTTTCTTCTTAGACTTCACAACATATACCACTCCGATCACAGCTACCGCAGCAATGCCTATTAAAATATATGTAAAGCCGGAACCATCTGCTTTTGCGGTATCCTCTTTCGGCTTACTTGTATCCTCCGTGCTTTCTTCGGTACTGCCCTCAACACTTTCCGTTCCCTGTTTTTTCTCTCCTGTGGTATCTGCATTATTATTTGACAATGCACTGTCTTTGGTAGGAATTGCAGATTCCAATGCTGCTGAATTTTTCGGAAGTGTCTCGCTGTTATCCGTTGTGGTATTTAACAGGTCATTTTCACTGACTTCTGTAAGGAAATACACCTTTTCATCTTCCCCATCACGATCAATCACAAGATAAAATATCTTTTCTGATGCAGTCTGGATTGTGTAAAATTCCTTGCCTTTTTCTGTGGTCTGGCTGTCACTGCTCTGGTCTGCATCCTTAGAAGTATCTCCCGTACTTGGAGATTGCTTTGCTGTTGCGGAACTGCTTGAAGTTGTTCCACTGCCTGTCTGGGAAACTGTATTTCCATTCACATCCGTTTTTGTATGCTCTGTGACCTGTGCGGTTGCAGAGCTTGGCTTGGTTGCCGACGCATCCACCGGAAGCTGCTGTGCCGGATCTTTTTCACTGCTGTCCTTATTCTCCGGATCGGTGTAATACGGATTGGCTGTTTTATAGATTTCAGAGGTATTTCCTGCATTATCCATTGCTGAAATCGTGAAATACTGATACCCTGCATCGAACTGTTGCAGACGGATATTCAAGGCTCCATTCGTATGCTCTGTAAACTCATAGCCATTGACATAGATTGCCTTGATACCGGAATCCGTATCATGTGCCTGAATGCTCAAAAGACCGTCGCTGACTGCCGCATTTAAGGTAGGCTTCGTAAAATCAAAGCACTTGATATAGCGGTTTTTCTCATAGGTCTTGCCCTTCTGGTCTGTGACCTGCACATAAATGGTGCTGTTTTCGGAAATCTCTATGTACATATCCTCGGTAATATCTGTCCAGCTTCCATTCTGCCCGACTTTCGCCTTTACTGTCTGAACGGTAAAATTGCCGGATACAATAGTATCCTCCACCTTGACTGTTACTTTCGTGGTATCGTTATGCCACCCAGAAGGTGTATTGATTGTAATTTTTACGCTCGGATTGATATAAGCACATTCCTTGTAATCCTTTGCACACACCTCACAATCCTCATCCACCGCATACTGACTGCATTTTTCCTTGCAGGTGCATTTTGCGGAAGGCTGTGTCTCCTCGGTTGTGCCTTCTGTGGAATTCTCCGTTGTATTCTCCGTGGACTGCTCTGTATGGTTTTCTCCACTGCTAGAATCAGAACTGCCATTGTTACCATTGCCGAAAGTTGTACTATCAACACTGCTTTCCTCTGCCGCACTCTCTGTTTTCTGCTCTGCACTATCCTCCGCATGAACCTCTATCGTGTTTGTCCTGTTGGCAAAAAATGCCCCCATCGGCATACAAAAAAGTATTGCCGACAGTATAAGGGACACCACTGCCCTAGCCGATAATCTCCTGTTTTTCATTGGTCGAAACCTCCTTTTCCTGTTCCCGTTTCTTTAATAAATTTCTGACTTCATCCTCACTGAGCTTGTTTAACATCTGCAAACGCTCCGATGAGATTTTATATTTTCGTATGATCTTCATGGCTTCGGCATCCTCCGCCATCTGTTTCTGCTCTGCAAGGTCTTTTTCCTTTGCCTGTAGCTGTGCTATCTGCTCCCTGACCTTTTTAAGCTGTGAATTGATTCGCTCTACTGACAAAAATAATTCCTCCCTTCGCTAATTCAATCTTCCAAAACCATAAAAATGGCTCTGCCAGTAAGAGGTATTGATTGAGGTGTACTGGATTGGATCGCCGCAATGCACCATCGTACCGTTTCCGCAGTAGATACCGACATGTGTAACCGGACGTCCTGCATTATAGGTTCCGGTAAAAAAGATAATGTCCCCTGCCTTTGCATCTGCCGCTGATACCGGAGTACACTGGTCATAAATGCCCTGTGCTGTGGTTCTTGGCAGGTTGTGAACCCCACTGTTTGAAAATACCCAGCATACAAATCCGGAGCAGTCAAAACTTGCCGGAGCAGTTCCCCCGAATGTATATGGCATTCCCAGATACCTGTTTGCTTCCCGCATAAGTGTCTGCACCGTTGCATCATCATAGGACTCCGGTGGTATCACATTGCCGGTTCCTCCTCCGGTGCCGCCCGTTGTTTCTCCATAAATGGTCTGTTCTCCTGCTTCAAAATAAAATAACGGGTTATAATATTCCCCGTTATACAGACATTCGATATGAAGGTGGCTTCCGGTACTGCTTCCTGTATTTCCGCTTTTGCCTATATTGTCACCTTTTTTTACACTCTGCCCTGCGGACACATTTAAGCTGTCCATGTGGGCATATTTTGTGGTATATCCCTTACTGTCCGTAATCACCACATAATTTCCATAATAGGAATCGTAAGTTGCTTCTGTTACCGTTCCATCATGTGCCGCATATACAAACGTTCCTGTCGGCACCGCTATATCCACACCCCTGTGAAGCTCCTCGGCTCCGGTGTTTGGATTTTTCCGGTAGCCATAATAACTGCTGATATAGTAATACCAGTAATAATCAACCGGAGAAGCAAAGACCTGTAAGCCGCCTTTTGTCTCCGTATAGGCTCCAAAAATTTCCGTCTGTTCGCTGTCCATGCGTCCGGCTACAATGCTCTCAAGCGGTGTGACCGTAAGTGTGACACGAAGAATTGTTACGGTATATTCTTCTTCCTCCTCATACTCGTATTCCTCGGTACGGGTAGTCCCGTCCGGATTTGTTACTATTCTGGTTCCGGTCTTTGTGACTGTCCTTGTCCGTGTTTCCTCTACTTCCTCGGTAGTGAGTGAATACATGGCATCAAATAATTCCTGAATCTCACTCTCTATTCCTGCGGCAGTAAATTCCGTATGGACTGCGGAAAGATAACTGATCAGTGTGTACGGATCATGCCCGATTGCACCAAGGTTATAATCGTATTCATCATATCCCGGATAATCAGTTTCAATCCGGTCAATCTTATTTTGCAGTTCCATTTCCTTTTCTGTAAAAGATAAATCTGCTGCATCAATCTCTGCCGGAAGGCTAAGATATGTGCTTGCCATCGTTGTTGTCACAGTTCCGGTAAACATGGAACCGCAGCTTGATAGTGCCGACATGATCATAATGAGCAGAAGTGCAAAAATACCCACTGTGATAATCAGTGTTTTATTTTTCGTGGCAATTTCCTGTAACTTCTTTGCAATCCCGGTTGCAGCATTGGCTGTCTTTGTAAATGTTTCCTTTGCAGTCTTGGCTTCTGCTCCTACCCGCCTTGCCTTGGCATACTCACGCTTGATGCGCTGTTTCTGTAGCTGCCTTTGCAACTGCTTCTTTGGACTGTTGCCCTTTAGATGTGGATTTTCACTGATGAATTTCTCATACTCCAGCTTCATATCCGCTGTAACCTGTTTTTTGTGCAATCGCTCTAAGCGGTCACGCTTTCTCTGTGCCTTGCTCTTGCGGTGATACTTCATATAGTGGTAAATATCCTCGGCTCGCTGTTCCGTCTTGTGTGCACCCTCAACCGCAGAATTATCCTTTTCTGTCTCAGCAATCTTGCGATGCACAAAATACATATTTTCGGTCTGGAGCTTGTGAACCGCAGTCTTTCCCAGTCCATCCGGTTTAAATGGCATCTCCACATCCACCGGAACCACAACATACTTTGCTTTTCCGGTCTGTTCATCAAAGACACGCTTCATCTCATACTGCCGCTTTGTCGGCATCTTGTCCTTTGCTTTCTGCAACTTTCGGCGGCTCTTTTCCGACTTATCAAAAGCCTTCTGTACTTTTCTGTCGGTAAATTCTTCCGTCTGCCCCTGCGAAAATGTGGCATCCTTTGTCTGAAAATCTCCATAATCGGACTGCTTTGTATCTTCCGACTTTGCACGTTCTCTGTGTGCGTGTTCTCTCTGCACACGCCTATTGTGATACTTTCCTTTTTCCTCAGACCGTTGATAGGTGTCCCTGACATGAACCTTGTTTTCTATCGTGCTGTCAGAAGATGTTTCAAAATCACTCTGCTCATCCTGCATGAAACTGTTTTCCTTTAAGAATGCCTTTTCCGCTTCGGCTTCCGACTTCTGGACGCTGTGACCAGAAGTTGCATTTCTTCTATGACTGCCATGGTTCGCATCTCTTGGCAGATTGCTCACAGGCTTCTCATTGGCATGAAACTGATTTTCCACAGAAAAGGTGTTGTCCTGCCTGTGTTCTGTATGCTTTGCTCCAGTCACTTCCTTATCTTTGGAAAATATCTCTTTTTCAAATGCCTTTTCCGCCTGCTTTTTCTGTCTCTTTTCTGCCATTTACACTGCGTCCTCCTTCTGCACCGATTCCTCCGGCTTGGTATTCATAATTCTGTAAGTCTTGGTGTCTGTCGGGTATTTATCCACGAAGGGAATTACCACGTTATCAAACAGTATCAGACCACTTCCCGGCTCGGAGTTGGTGACATAGGAAAGCTGCTTATCAGAAAGTCCCAGCTTATCAGCGAGGATTGCCTGATCTTTGGCATTCTGATTTAACAGATACACAAAATCGCTGTTACCCAAAATACCCTCAATCTCCTCAGAACGGAGAAAATCGCCCACGTTCTGTGTCAAACCTGTCGGAATACCGCCCCATTTTCTGAAACGCTTCCAAATTTCCACAGAGTAGATAGCAGTCTGCTTCTCCTTCAGAAGAAGGTGGAACTCATCACAGTAATAACGGGTTGCAATCTTTCGCTCCCTGTTCTGTGACACTCTGTTCCACACCGCATCCTGTACGATCAGCATTCCAAGTTCTTTCAACTGATTTCCCAAATCTCTGATGTCAAAGCACATGATACGGTTGCCGCTGTCCACATTGGTATGGTGGTTGAAGTAATTCTGTGAACCATGCACATACAGCACAAGGCTGTTTGCGATACGCTCTGCCTTTGGATTTTTGTGTGCTAACAGGGCATCATATAAATCCTCCAACAGCGGCATATTCTCCGGCACCGGATTTTCAAAATATTTATCATAAATATGACGGATACATTCGTCGATGATACCTTTCTCATCGTTCTCCAGACCGTCCTTGCCACCTGCGATCAGGTCACATAATGTTATGATAAAATCAGATTTCAGTTTTAATGCTTCCTTATCCCCCTTATGGCTCAATTGAATATCCATAGGGTTCAGATAGTCTTTGGAATTGGTGGCAAGTTTTACCACCTGTCCATGTAGTGCTGCCACAAGAGCAAAATACTCTCCCTCCGGATCGCAGATGATAATATCGTCCTTTGTGATAAGAAAACAGCTTAAAATCTCACGCTTTGCACTAAAACTCTTACCACTTCCGGGAGTACCTAAGATAACTCCGTTTGGTGTACGGAGCCTTTTTCTGTCTGCCATAATCATGTTGTTGCTAAGTGCATTTAATCCGTAATAGATTGCCGGTGCAGGCATAAATAACTCCTGTGTGCAGAATGGTACTAAGATTGCGGTGCTTTTTGTGGAAAGAGTACGCTCAATGCCTGTCTCATTGCATCCAATCGGTGCGGATGCCATAAGTCCCTGTTCCTGCAAATACTGTAAACATCTGAGGTCACAGTTTGCCTGCTGAATGATACCGGACACCCTCTGCATTAAGCTCTCCAGTTCCCGCTTGGTTCTGCCATAACAGGTAATAAGGAATGTCATGTTGATCATCTTCTGGTTGCTCGTATTCAAATCATCGAGAAATTCCAGCGTGTCCTTTTCATAAGTCACGATGTCTGTTGGAAGAATATCCATATCATAGCCGCTTCGGACTGCCTTTTTCTGCTCTTCAATCTTCATTTTCTGGATATTGGAAATAACCGCTTTTAACTTCTTGATTGCCTTTACCGGATCTTCCGTCTGCATGTGCATGGAAATCGTAAGATTAGCATCAATATCCAGAAGATGCTTGATCAGCTCGTCCGTAAACTTCGGTGCGATAATATCCAGATAGGACACACAGCCATACATATTCCCCGACTTAAAGCGGTTCGGATAGCGGAAATCAAATCCCGGCGGTGCAATATAGTCCTTGACCGACTTGCCGGATTCTGCCAAGTCCTTAAATGAAAAACGGAAAGGCTCCATGGTATCCTGGTTAAAATATTCATGCAGGATGCGCAGTCTTTCCTTTCCGTCCAGTCCCCTCGCAAGGGTTCCTATGTTGTTTAAGTTCCGTATGACATCTTTTTCAATGTTGTTAAGGCGGCTCTTGGCTTCTTTGTAGCCATTGCTTTCTACACCAAAAATCAGATATTTTGATTTGATGATACCATTGTTTCCTTTTGCCGCCTGCTTCTTTAACATTTCCGTATATTCTTCACGAATGTCGTTAAAATCATCCTCCTGCCATGGAATGTCAAACTGTTCCGTAAGCATCTGCTCGTTGACCTGCCTGTTGAAAAGCACCAGTTCAAACTTCACAGACGGATCAAAATAATTGATGAGCTTACTGTACTGTGCCAGTATGTCCGCCTGCTCATCCACTTCCAGAAGCGAATAGTTTATATCAAAAAATTCCACCATCTTTGTATAATAATGGTGACTGACCTGACAGATACCGTCCCGGAACATCTTTTCAAAAGTGATCGTCCTTTGTGCGGTAGTCGGCTTTTCTTTCTCATTGCTCTTTCCCGATAAAATGCGCTTCAACTGTATAAGACGCTTCTTTTCTGAAAAGGTAAGACCGCCACTTTTGCTGTTGTTCCTGCTATTGCCTTTATAACTGCTTTTTCTGCGGCTTTCCGCTTCTGCCTTTTGCTTTTTCTTCAAGATAACGAACCTCCCTTCGTAATTTTTCTTTTTCTTCCAACTGCTTGTATAAGTTCTCTGACCGGTATGGTCTTATGCCCGGTGTGAGTATCTTCTGCCGGAGCATAAAATACAAAATCTTCTCCGCCGGAAACCCGTTTTTCTCATACATCGCAAAAAAGAAGAACGGAAGCATTGCTCCCATCATAAGAAGTGATGCGGCTGATGTTCCGATTAGTCCCTTGGTTAAAAAATACAAGGGTATCCCGGCTACTGCCGCACCGCTGAAACAGATGATCTGTCTCTTTGTCAAGTTCAGTGCCACTTTTGTCTTGATACCGGACAAATCCTTTGGCACCTGCACAGATATTGCCATGTCGTTCCTCCCTTAGTGCGCATTCCAGATAGATTTTGACAGCGAACCTGTCTTAAACAGGGAAAAACATAAAATCACAGTATATGCTGCCACCGACCAGAGTGCCGTATGCAGGTTGTCGGCTACTGCCACACCTGCCACCAGCACCGCATAGATTGCGACGCACACCATCATAAAAAAGCCCTGAAATGCCAATGCACAAAGTCCCTTAAAATAATTAGTTCCTATCGTTCCCCATTCCCGGTTGGTTACGGTTGCACAGGGAACAGGTGCTACTGATACATAAAGATATATTTCAATCATTCGCCCATAAAGAATGACGGTGATAAGGACTGACATGATTTTCATACATAAACTGACGATCATGGTCTCCATCCCCAGTCCTAACAGCTCGCCTATGCTCATCTCCGAAAACTGCTCATTGAACATCGTCTGCAGCGTACTTGAAACATCAATACTGGTTTCCCCGCTGATTGCTGCCGCTGCGGAATTGACGATGTGGCTTCCCACATCAAATACCGCCATGACAATGTCAAAAGTCTTGCTTAACAGCATGACTGCAATACACGCTTTCATAAAAAAACGGATAAAAATTGCCGTATTGAAGTCATGCAGATTATTCTTGTCAATAACCATGGAAATAAGCTCGTAGACGAGTACAAAACTGATGATCATTCCCGCTATGGGAATCATCACGTTATCGGACAGGGTTTTTATCATGTCAAAAATACCGGAGTTCCAAGTGCTGGGAGTTTTGCTGACCTCCCCTGCAATCGTGCCTACCTTGTCATTGACATCGGTAAACATGGTTTCAAAGTTTGTCAGCACCCATCCCTGCAACAGTTCCTTTATGAATTCAGTAATCTTATCAATGATCCCGCCCATGAATTATGAGAACAGTGTGGTAAGCTGTGGGATTACCGTCTGTGCCACAATGATGATGCCACCGCCACTCATAAGCTGCTTGATTCCCTGTGATTTTGCACCGGGATTATCATTTCCGTATCCTTCGAGAAGATTGATAACTCCCCATACGCCTACACCTGCGCCGATTGCGGTTACTACTGTTTTAAGTCCTGTTACTGATGTTGTAAAAAAGCCCATTTGTTTGTCTCCTTTTTCAAAAAATAAAAAGGGAGCTTCTCTGAATTATAATTTTTAGAAAAGCTCCCATATCATATGTTCCATATTCAGTTGTAAAACAACTTCTGGTCACAATGTCCAGAAGTTAAGCTGTGATTTCTCCGACATCGCATACCTCATCCACCACATCATTCCTCTTAAAGCGGAGTCTGTTGCGGTTCTTGACGTATTTTTCAATGTCAAATTCATTCTTTTTGTCATAATCGGATAACAGCGGGTACTGCTTATGCTTCGTTATATCAAATTTATCTGAGAAAAATGGTCTCACACCTCTAAGCTGCATGATACACTTGCTGCCATCCATAACCGCAATCTCGTCCTGACTCATTAACTCCTTTCCGGTCTTTTGATAATTCAGACCGTAGGACTGGCTCGTACCTCTCGTATCCGAGGTATTATAAAGGTCAATTGTTTCTTTTCCAAGGATTTCTGCCAAGTCTTTCAGAGTATCTTTCTCTTTTCCTCCCAAAAACAGGGTTGTGTCGCAGTTTCCTTCAATCGTGGAAGCGTTGTCCCGGTACAGAGCCTTGAGCTGTGACTTTGACTGCAAAATAATAGAAGCTGATATTTCTCTCGACCTTATGGTCGCTATCAGCTTCTCAAACTGTGGAATCTGCCCGATGTTTGCAAACTCGTCCAGTAAGCACCGGACGTGAATCGGCAGTCTTCCGTTATATACATCATCTGCCTTGTCACAAAGCAGATTGAATAACTGCGAATACATGATACTTACAATGAAATTGAATGTCGCATCGGTATCGGAGATAATGACAAACAGTGCTGTCTTTTTCTCACCCAATGTATCAAGCTCCAGTTCATCATAAGCAGTCAGGTCACGCAGCTCCTTGATGTCAAATGGTGCCAACCTTGCACCACAGCTAATCAGAATAGATTTTGCTGTCTTTCCTGCGGCAAGTTTATACTTCTTATACTGCCTTACCGCAAAATGGTTTGGGTTCTTCTGCTCCAGCTCCTCAAACAGCAGGTCAACCGCATTTTTGAAATTCTCATCATCCTCCCTTGCTTCACTGGCATCTACCAGATCAATCAGCATAGAAAAATTCTGTTCTTCCTCCGGTGCTTCGTACCAGATATATGCGATCAGTGCCGTATAATAGAGCTTTTCGGCTTTTACCCAGAAATCCTCAGAGGCTTGCTGTCCTTCCCCTTTGGTATTTACAATGATTGTGTTTACGAGTTTCAGAATGTCCTTTTCGCTCCGGATGTAAGCGAAAGGGTTGTAATGCATTGATTTTGCAAAGTTAATGGTATTAAGCACCTTAATCCGGTAATCATTCTTAGACAGCATCCTGCCGCATTCGACCAGCACAGTGCCTTTCGGATCAGTGACCACATAGGAACTGTGCATCTGCATAAGGTTCGGCTTCACAAAAAAGCGTGTCTTACCGGAACCGGAACCACCGATCACAAGAATGTTTTTATTCCTTGCATACTTCGGCTGCTTTGGTCTGCCGGACATCATAAGACGCTCCGTTGCCGTTAAAAGCACGTTGTTTTCAAATACCGGATCGACATAAGGCTCTATGTCTTTGGCAGTTCCCCACCTTGCCGAACCATATTCTATTCCCTGCCGGAATTTCTTTGCATTTTTCGCTTTATAATATACTACCATACGAAATCCTATCCCGCATCCCACGCCAACCAGTAAATCCCCCGGCATAAAACTAGGAAACGGGTTTACAAACGCACCTCCCATCCCATTGATCGTGTCCAACACCTTCTGTAATGTGTTATCTCCTGCCTGCTGTCCATACAGCCATGAAACCTTATTAAAGACATATCCAAATATCACATAGGGAGCGCATTTGAGGGCAAGCTGTTTCCCATTTACCCCTCTGCACTTTTCTTTGAGAATTTTCGGGATTGACTGCAAATCTTTTACAATCCCGTCAATGACCTTACTTATAGGCTCTGTCCCCTGTCTTTGTTTTTCTCTCTGCTCCGCTCCCTGTTGTTCTTGTTCTGTGCGATTATCTTCTGAAGTCCTTTCAGTTTCTGCCGTAACGACGGACGCTGCTGCTTTTTCTCATTAACTTTTACAAATTCCTTGAACGCCTGTGCAATCACATCGGCATCCTTACCCTTAAAAAATACAAGGTATTTTGGCGGCTCCGTGGTCTTATCCCGCTTCACAGCGAAATCTACATTGTACTTTCTCGCCACACGCTCAAAAGCCTTAATGTTATCATCCGTGACCTCTATGGACTTCGCACCCGCTCCCTGACCTACCAGCTTTTTCACCGGTATTTTCCCGTGGGAAGGCTCTTTATGTTTCTGATGCTCCAGATACATCTTCATCGCCTTCTGGAGAACACTTGCGGTCAGTTTGGATGTCTTGATTGCAAGGGCAATCGTTTTTTGTGTTGTTTCCTCCTGCACAGTGTACCTCCTTCCTTATCTGCACCGATTGGATTCAAGGTGGAACCAACAGCCTGTGAAGCTGTATTTTCATTGCCATATCGTTACTTCTCCCCTTCCTTAAGGTCTTTATCCCACCAGTTCAATTCTTCCTCATAGAAATCATTAAATGTATCAGCAGGAATATTTTCTCTCTGCTTTTTTGCATTTTTAGTGTCTCGTACCACCTTTGCCACAATTACCACAGCAATAGCAGCAAACAGTAATTTCTTCATATTTTTTCTGTTCATTTCTTTTCCTTTCCACTTCTGGACGCTGTGACCAGAAGTTGTTGCAATAAAAAAAGCAGATACGAAACCTTTCGATCTCATATCTGCCTTAACGCTGTAAATTCTTCTATATCCTTTTTTGATTAGTAGAGCTTTGCACCTGCCGGAATTGCATCATCCAACATAACCAAGTTGAGTTTTTCCTCTCCGTTTACTGTATGGACAGCGGATAAAAGCATACCACAGGAATCAATTCCCATCATACTTCTCGGTGGTAAATTTGTAATTGCAAGTAATGTCTTTCCAACCAGCTCCTCTGGTTCATAATATGCATGAATACCGGAAAGAATAACTCTGTCAGTTCCTGTTCCATCATCTAAAACAAAATGTAACAGCTTCTTGCTTTTCTTTACCGCACTACATTCTTTTACTTTTACAACACGGAAATCTGACTTGCTGAATGTATCAAAATCTACCATTTCCTCAAATAATGGTTCTGTTTCCACCTTTGGCTCAACAGGCTGCTCAGTAACCTGTTCTTCTAAATTCATATTTTCATCGCACATATTCATTTTCCTCCAGACATAATAAGCTAATGCCCATTATAGCAGAAAAGCTGTGCTTTGAGAAGAAATTCCTAACTTAAAAATCGTGTACATCTTTGCACCGATCAGATTATTTTCTACCCATACATCGTCAAGCAACAAACAATGTGATAGCACTTCCAGATCATCCATGTTTATAAGCCGCTGAACAACTGTATTTGTATTCTTCGGTATTTCATGAGCTTCCATTGCAATATCCCGCCTTGCTTCCCTGCAATATTTATACAATCCTAAGATATACTTATTTGACAGGATAAAACCAAACGCATCATTATTCCGATACATCATTTTATGCTTTTCCCATTCCTCCGGCAATGAAAAATAGCACTTTGCTGTTTCGATATAACAATCTCCGTCATAAACTGGCTTCATCTTCTTTTCCTGCCGAAGCATCTGATGATATATCTTTTCCCGGTCAAATATACTTCTTGCTCTGGTAAAATCCGGTGTTCTTCCACGCATAAAAGTATAAACATTGTTGATCACTGTTTTTCCTGCCAAAGATTTATAATTCCCTACCCTGTGAAGGTACTGCAATACCTCTGTTAGCTTCTCCTCAGAAGTAATCTCTTGGTAGTTCTCTGTATCAATCTCCATTTGTTCAAAAGTTAATGGTGTGCTTCCTTTTTTGATTTCACGCTCCATGATACGCTTGGTATCTCTCATTGATTCCATATCATTTCCTTTCCACTTCTGGACGCTGTGACCAGAAGTTATAAAACAAGCAGGTACAAAACATTCATTTCATACCTGCTCCTGTTCAGCAAGGAATTCTCTTTCCTGCAAGTTCCATTATGATATTGATTACTTCTCGTATGATTGCAATGATTTTCATTATAAGGACAATCACTCCGATCATGCCACCGATGATTGCGTCTAATGCCAACACTCCTATGCTCCCGGCTATTCCCAAATTACGAGGTATCAGCAGTACGAGCATCTTTTGTATGCCGAAAGGAAAGCCACTCATAATCCAGAATTGAAACCAGTTCATACCGTTATCTCCCAGACATATCCAGTAACACATATCCAGCCATACTACAATAAATGCCAGCGGCAAAATCACCTTAAATAATACCCTTTTCATGCCATCCACCTCCATACATATCATGCTGCACTTCCTGCTGATAGAAATGATTTATCGTAGTTGGTGCATTATAAAGTGCTGTTATCATATACGCTTTGATATTTGTAATCTTCGTCGTTGTCTCTTTCATGCAACCAATCACATATTCCAGATGACTGCTGTTCAGTTTCAAGAATCTGGATTTTACAAGCTCATACGGATAATCCTCACCTGCAACTCGGATTGATTTTCTCTTTACGCACACTACTTCGCAGATTATCCCAAATAATTCGTCATAAAGTTCTTTTTCACCATAACCATCATACTTCATGTGATGATCATAATTGATATTTTCTTTAATTAGTTCTATGTATGCCTGTGCATCATCCATCGAATCAATCACATCATCTTGTGGCTTTTCTGTTGCAGATTGATTGATAGGATTGTTATAACTCTCCTCAGTATGGTTATAATTAGTTTGATTCATATAAGTCTGATTATAGTTAGTATAATTAGGGGCAAATTCTTTTACCTCTTGAAGTTCAGTTTCTTTACTTCCGGAGGTAAAATTCTTTTCCTTCTTGAAGTCAGATTTTTTTACCTCCTGAAGTTCAGTTTCTTTACTTGCAGAAGTAAAATCCTTTTCCTTCTTGAAGTAAAGATTTTTTACTTCTGTGGATTTATCAGCATTTTCAGGCTTTTTTTCCTCTTGTGTTTCTGCTATTGTCGAAAAGTTTTTCACATAAATAATATCCGGCTTTCCTAATCCTCTGCGTACTTTCTCAATCAGACCAATTCCAGAATCCGAATCCAGTTCCTTTATGATTTTTATGCATGTAGGCTTGGAACAACCCAAGTCATCCATGATATTGTCTATCGTATAAATAATATATGCCCTGTTCTTATCATCCAGCCAGCCATTCTTCATAGAAAGAGACATTCTATCAAGCATTAAGCCATAGAGGAGCTTAGCATCACTGCTAAGTCCCCTATAACGCTCGTCCTTTATCAGCAGGCGTGGAACACGATAGAATGAGAACTGTTCCGCTTCTATTCCGTAATAATAATCTAGCTGCAAAATTTCTCCCATTCTCGTCTCCTCCTTCCTACTGTGTATTCTTCCAGTTATCTAATAGCTGAAATATTATTTTTTCTATATCATCTGTGCTGTATGTATCCGGAAAATAACTGTTAATGCGTTCCGTTTTTATAACAACCTTACGCTCTACTGGCTTTTCTTTCTCCAGAAGCATACGCACCATTGGAAAAGTCAGTTCTCCCTTTTTGTCACTCTCCTTTAGCATGGCACTCTGCTGTTTGCTTATGACAGCATTGGTGTCCTGTATGGCAACCAATACCCATTGCTGTGCATCCTCGGATAAAAATGAAAGGTCAACAGCCTGCATAATGCCTATTTTCCCTGCATCAACCATATCAAGCAATGGTTCCGATAAGCGTGAAATCCATATATATCTTTGAACTGTTTTTGCACTTTCTCCTGCGGCTTCTCCAAGTTCTTCCAAAGTAAGTCCGCCTGTTCTGCTTCCCTGATGCTTCATAGCATCATATTTCATGCGGTATGCCTTTGCTTTTTCGCTTGGAAGAATATCTTCTCTTTGGATATTGCTGTCCACCATAATAATCGTGGCTTCATCATCCGTATAATTACGGATAAACATCGGCATTGTTTCAAGTCCTACCAGTTCACACGCATGTCTCCTGCGATGTCCTGCAATAATTTCATAGCCGCCCTCAGCTCTTGGTCTTGCAATACCCGGCATCAGCACGCCATGCTCTCTGACACTCTCCACCGTCTCCTGCATCTTTTCATCGTCCAGTACCTTAAATGGGTGACCTTTGAACTCATGCAGTTCTGATAATGCAATTTCCTGTACCTGTTCTGTTCCTGCTTGTGGCTGTCCATCTCCGAATAAATCATCGAAGCTGTTCAGTTTTACCTTTGCGGCACTTCCTGTTTTATTCATCTGCAAGCACCTCCTCTGTCAATGACTGATAGGCACTCGCTACTTTTCCATTTGGATCATGCTCATAAATGCTGACACCTTCAGCAGAAATCTCCGCAGCTCTTACCGACATCGGAATACTGTTTTCAAATATTCTTACCTTGCTACCATAATTCTCCACAACCAATGCACTGATGTCTTTTGCATAATTCGTTCTGTTATCAACCATAGTAAGCAGAATACCTTCAATCTCCAATTTTGGATTGATCTGCCTTTTTACCTTTCCTATGGTCTTTATAAGCTGTTCCAGACCTTTTACCGGCAGATATGCTGCCTGCACCGGAATAAGGATGCTGTCGGCACTTGCAAAGGCATTTATGGTAATCATGCCAAGGGAAGGCATACAATCAATCAGAATGTAATCATACCTTTCTTTCTGCTGTTCTATATAAGTCCGAAGCACAAGCTCCCTGCTCATGACATTTACCAGTGATACTTCCAATCCCGACAACTCTATATTGCCGGGCATAAGGTCTACACCCTCGTCGTGCTTTAGGATGCCATAATCCGGCTCCATATCTTCTTCATTGATGATATTCGCCATAATGGTTGCAAGAGATACATCCAGTTTATCCGGCTCCTGAAAGCCTAAACTTGCTGTCAGGCTTCCCTGTGCATCCGCATCTATCAGAAGCACCTTTTTCCCCTTTTTTGCAAGTCCAATACCTAGATTACTTGTTGTGGTGGTCTTTCCAACTCCACCTTTCTGGTTTCCGATTACTATAACTTTACACATGATGAAATTCCTCCAAATTCTACTATTATTCTTTTACATTGCTCTTTTTTACTTCTACATACGATCTGTAATATTTATCTGTTCCCTTGTTGGGATAGAGGTCTGACATTTCCAGAACCTCTACCTTTGGGTGTCTCTGCATGATTTTTTTGAACCATGTAATATCATTCTTTGTTCCCATCAATCGAATCTTTAACATCAATCATTTCCTCCAAACATCGCATACAAGTTTTTATTGTATGTGGCATACTCCGGATACCGAATCTGTATTGCCTGCCAGAAATATGGTGCATAGCAACAGCAGAACAAATCCTCTACTGAATATCTCCGGCACTCATCCACCTGTTCCTCTGTGTCCTGCTCATCATCTACGCTCGGTATTCCGTTGCAATATAGATTAAAAGCAATTCTAACAACCTTTGCACTGCCACTGGTCTGCCAGCCTTCATGCAAACACTCCGGTTTTACACAGCCAGTCTTGAAATTGTAAATTCTATCCACATTTCTTCGTGTATCCTCGTTTATTCCAAGGCAATAGCAAAGTGCCTTGTGATATACATCTGCTTCCCTAACTTTCTGGATTTTTTCATAGTAGAATTTCTCATGTGCTTCACTAACAAAACTAATTTTTTCTTTTTTTGCTCCTAACGCTGTACTGTTCATGTTTGAACCTCCTTATAATAATTCTGTTTTTTTCAACCATAACAACAGAAAAAGGACACTTTCCTTACTTTGGAAAATGTCCTTTAATAGCATTTAACTATTTAGTTTTGAAAGGTTCAAATCGCTAGAACGTACCTTTTTAGTCCATATCAGTCCACCAAACAATAATAATTTGATGTCAAATTGATGTCATTTTTTGTGCTCAACACCGCAAACCCTTGATTTTACTGGTCTTTTTTATCCAAGCTCTTCATCGTCGGGAACAGCAACACATCACGAATGGCCTGGCTGTCTGTCAGAAGCATAACAAGACGGTCGATTCCGTATCCGATACCACCTGTCGGCGGCATACCGATCTCCAGTGCATTCAGGAAATCTTCATCTGTATGTTGAGCCTCATCATCTCCAGCTTCTGCATTTGCATCCTGCTGTGCAAAACGCTCTCTCTGATCGATCGGGTCATTCAGCTCGGAATATGCGTTACACATCTCCCATGTAT
>OJRG01000199.1_pt1 | contig 42811 bp, 60 predicted proteins | sample 1599121 | NCBI WGS metagenome assembly OJRG01 (sample SAMN03922528, study PRJEB24848) | human gut metagenome | isolation source: stool sample | host: Homo sapiens | place: Germany | collected 2010-05
CAGCTGTTATTTCCGAACACGGGGTCGACTATAGACAAGTCAACGTTATTTACTCCAACCACAACATCTGCCGTCTCTGTTGTGCCTGCTGTCGCTGCTGTTACCGTCCATGTTCCAACCTCGTCGACTATCAACGTGCAGTTTCCACTCGCATCCGCCGTCCCAGAAACCGTCTTGTTGCCCTTCGTAGCCGTAACGGTTGCGCCCGCGCTAGTCGTGACGACGATCTGCAAGTCGGGCGCGCCCTCGATGGCCTGCACCGCGCTCACGAACCCATCCGGGAACGCAAACTGTGCGGACGTGCCGCCCTTCGTGCGGATGGCGTCCGCAACCGCCGTCAGGTCGGCGTTCAGCTGCGCGGAATCTACTGCTTTATCCAATGCCATCAATAGTTTCCTCCTGTCCATTCTGGCAGCGCGGCAAGCACGTCCTGCACCAGCGCGGCCTTATCCGCCGCCGTAAAGTAATCCGTCCCCTTGACAGGCGTTGCGCCCGCAGGCCCCTGCGCGCCGGGATCGCCCTTGTCGCCCTTCTCGCCGCGCGAAGGCTTTCCCGTGTCAGTCGTCCCGAGATACCAGTTTCCGTTCTCGCCGATCGTCGGCGTCACGCCGTCTGCGCCATTTGCGCCGGTCTCTCCTGGGTTGCCCTTTTCGCCCGGATTGCCCTGCGGGCCTTTGATGTTGACGCTGTCCGGGTTCGTTTTCCCGCCGTCGTTCGTCCAGCTGAGCGTCCCGTCCGCAGAGACCGACGGCGTGAATGTCGTTCCGGCCGCGCCGGTGTCGCCCTTCTCGCCGCGCGATGGCTTCTTGGTGTCGGTCTCGCCCAGATACCAGTTTCCATTCGTGCCGATCGTCGGCGTCACGCCATTTGCGCCTGGCGCACCGTTGTCTCCGGCCGGACCCGTTGGCCCCTGAGGCCCCGTCTCACCCTGCGGACCCGTAGGTCCTTGCGGTCCAGTCTCGCCCGGTTCGCCCTTTGCGCCGGGATTGCCTTTGTCTCCCTTATCGCCCTTCTCGCCGCGCGAAGGCTTTCCCGTATCAGTCGTCCCGAGATACCAGTTTCCGTTCTCTCCGATGCTCGGGGTTATGCCGTCCGTTCCGCTTGCGCCCGCCGGGCCGGTGTCGCCCGGTTCGCCCTTCGGCCCCCGTTCGCCCGGATCTCCCTTTTCGCCCTTCGCACCCTGCAGCGGTCCGTTGTTGACCCACGCATTCGTCACGCCGTCGTAGATGTAAATGTCATACGGTGCAGCCGCGCCCACGCCGTAGGCGTCTCCGACCGCCGGATCCTGCACCGATGTCTGCAGTGCAGAGACCGAGCCATAGTAGCCCTTGACCACAAATCCGGAGCCAGTGTCTCCCTTCGGTCCCTGCGGACCTGCCGGGCCCTGCGGACCGGTCTTCCCCTGCGGGCCGGTTTCTCCCTGCGGGCCAGTCGCGCCCGTGTCGCCCTTCTCGCCTTTCTCGCCCTTTTCGCCGCGTTCTCCCTTCGGGCCAGTGTCGCCGGTTGCGCCCTTCGGGCCTTCCGCGCCGGTCGCGCCGGTGTCGCCCTTCGGCCCCTGCTCGCCCTGCGGGCCTGTCTCGCCCTTTGGCCCCTGTGAGCCGGTTTCTCCCTTCGGGCCCTGCGCTCCGGTGTCACCCTTCGCGCCCGTGTCGCCCTTCTCACCCTTGACGGTCTCGACATCAAAATCAAATGTCTTCCCGTCCGAAAGCGCGATCGTGTACGTTGCCGTCGTCCCGCTCTGCGATTTCTTCGTGATCGACGTAATGCTCGCGCCCGCCTCGCCGGTCTCGCCCTGTGCGCCGGCAGGTCCGGTCTGCCCCTGCGGCCCCGCCGGTCCCGTCTCGCCCTTCGGCCCCTGCGGGCCCATGACCGAGCCAAGATCGATCACGCTGCCGTCCGTCAGCGTGAACACCAGCCTCCCCGCGTCCGTAACCTCCACGGCCTTTACCCCGCGGGAGATCAGTCCGCCGATCGTCACTGTGATCTGATTCGGAATTTCTACCCTCATACCTGCTCCTTACTCCACGAATGCCCGATTCCCGCTCGCCAGCGTCGTCTTGTCGCCGTGCGTGTACCGGATATCGTAGGTGTACTTTCCCTTCGTGAATTTTGCCGTGACCGTCGCGTCGAAGTTCAGCGTGACCTGGTCGTTCTCCACCTTCGCAAAGCTGAACGTGTGGACGGTCTGCCGCGTATCGTCCAGAAACACGACCGCCATGCTGTCCGTCGTCCCGATCGTGACGGCCTCGCCGTCCTGGTCCTTCAGGTCGAACCGCAGCACGATCGAGAACGTGTCTCCTTCGTACCACCGCAGCACCCCTTTATCGATGCGCGGACTCGGATACGCACCCGGAATCGGTGTCGCCATACCGCATCCCTCCTTTTCATCCAGTGTAGCAGACCCCCGCGCCGGATTCACCCCACGCGCAGCGCAACTTCCGCTTGCCATTCCCTCCCGCCGGTGCTATACTGGTTCCATCAAATACAAGGAGGCTTCCCCATGCTCGACGAAAAAGATATTGAGAAAATCCAATCCATGATCGACCAGGCCAAAGACGACATGCTCAAGCAGTCCGCAGCCAACACCCGCGTCATCATCGAGAGCAGCGTCATCAAAAAGCTGGACCTCCTGATCGAAGGCCAGCAGGCCCTCCGTGAGACGCTCGCGCCGAAGAGCCGCGTCGAAGAACTCGAAGAAGAGGTCTCCTTCCTCAAATCTGTCGTCCACCTGCACAGCCAGCGCCTCGCGGAGCTGGAAAAAGCGCAGTAACTCCAAAACCGAAGGCCGGGGCATCCGCCCCGGCCTTCTTGTTTTACTTGCTGTCTTCCAGCCACTTGTCAATGTCCTTGGACTTATCCGCCCGGTTGAACCCCAGTGCCACATAGGCCGCCAGCAGCTTCTCCTTGAGCTTCTTCCGTTCCTCAGTCGAGGCCGCGATGTACTGCGGCTTGTACGCCTTCGTGATCTCACTGCCGATATCGCCCTTCTCGGCTCCGTGGTCGAAGTATTCCTTTGCCGCCGCTTTCAGATCCCCGCCATCTTCAATGGTTTGCAGGATCTTGCCGTACTTCGTATAGTCCTTCCCGCCGGTCCACTCCTTGTAGAGCCAGTACGCCTTGTTCTCATCCTCGGCGTAGTCGTTCGCAAGGATCTTCTGGATCGCCTTCTCCTGCGTCACGGTCCCGGCGGCGACGGCGTCCTTGAGATCCTGCTTCTGCCTCGCTTCCTGCGCGTCCTGGATCTTCTCGTTCATGTAGTCGATCCGCTCCTGCGTGCTCTTCGGCTCCATCTCCGCCTTCTGCGTATCCCCGGCAAGGACCTGATAATAATACTCTGCCTTCGCCTCATCGCTGATGTCATAGGCCTTCAGCAGCATCATCTTGTCATAGTTCTTCTCCAGCTTCCGCGCCGCCTGAATAAAGGCGTAGGTCTCCCTCTGGTCCTCGCCTCCCTCGGTCATGCCCTGATACGCTGCGGTCTCCTTCGCGGACAGTGACTTGAACCCGCTCTCCACCCAGCTCTGCGCCTCTTCCGTCGCCGTCTTGCCGAACAGCAGCGCCTGTGCCCAGCTCTTGGCCCGGTCTGCGGGATTGTCGTTATACACGGGATACTGTAAGATGTCGCGCCCCTCGTTGTCGACCGAGTAGCTGCCGCCGCGAGCCACCGCCGTCGCGCCCTGATACGTCTTGCGGATCTGCCCGCCGCCGAACGGCGTCGCCAGATACAGGCCCGGTTTCAGAAGCTCGTTTCCGATGGTCTGTGCCTTCTTCGCAGGCGCCATGTCCTCGTTCTTTGCCAGCAGCGCCTTCTCGATGTTTCCGAGGTTCGGGATGGCCGACGTCACGGCGATCCTGCCGCTGTCAATGTCCAGCCCCAGCGCCTCATCCACGCCGAGGATCGTCAACGCCTGCGTGCCCGGGAACTCAGAAATGATGTTCCCCTCAAGGTTCTTGATTGCCTGATACGTGCCCGGCTTCTCCTTCGTGAAGTCCCATTTCCCGGATACCGCCGCCTGCACCGTGTTCGGCAGCTGATACCCTGTGAAATCTCCGACCGTATCATTGATGATATCCAGCGGATCCAGCGCCGCGCGCCTGCCAACAATGCTCTCGTAGAACTCATTGTAGATCCACGCGCCAATGAGGAATTTGAACATCGCCTTCGCCAGCGCCGCCACGCCCTTCTTTCGTTCCTCCCGCGCCATGTCCTTGAAGATCCAGCTGAGCTCATTGTTGACCTCCAGCTGGAACTGCGTGAACAGCTTCACCAGTGGGTTCCGCGCGGAATACAGCGTCGGCGTCGACCCCTTGCTCCTGTCTGCCATGATGCCGGACGCAAACTGATCTGCCTCCTGCATCGCGCTCATCTCGCTCATGCCCCGCCGCAGATTCTGGTAATACCGCGCACGGACGACACTCCCCGTCGTGAACGTGTCGATGGATTCCATCATCCAGCCTGCACCGGCGGAGACTTTATCCATCGTGCTCATGGCCAGCCGCCTGTAACCGCTGCGGTTGTTGATGAACGTCGACGCAGAATCTAGCCCGTCAGCGGTCTTGTAGTTTTTCAGCGTATCCCACATGCCGCGCAGCACGTCCGCCGTCGACACCTGGCTCCACGCCTGCGTGATCGGGATGAAGTTTGTGAGCGCCGATCCCACGTTTGCCGCGACCATGTTCGCGCCCACGCGGGACTCAAACTTCTTCATGACGTTGTAGAATCTCCGGCCCATGAGCTTTTCCATGCCCCGGTCGAGCCGCGACTTCTTGCCCGCCAGCAGGTTCGTGTATTCGTCCAGCTCATCCACAAAGTTCGAAAGCCCATACCGTCCTTCCTTCGTCAGGTTCGTCACCTGCTCGTTGGCCTCGTCCGGGTTGAGGAACGGGTTCATCATAATCGCATCGATCCGCTGTTTCAGTCCCTCGTCCGACGCCCGATACCGGATCTGCGTTGCCAGCGCCCGCAGCCGCTGAATGTCCGCCGTGTGGAAGATCACGTCTGTCGCGACCTCAATGTACCGGTCAAAGCCCTGCAGCGCGTCATACGCCGTCGCGTAGCCAAGTCGGTTCTGGATATTCGCCATGTACCGGATGCCGGGTTTGAAGTTTGCCGTGAGGCCGTTGATCGTCGCCGGCAGCGGCGACACATCGCCCTCGATCCCGGCCGCCCTTGCGAACTTCTGCAGAATGCTGCCGCCTTCCTCGTTCTCCTGGAAGTGTGGGAAATATCCCTGCAGATAATTGACCGGCTCATAGCCATTCTCAATGCGCACCCTGTTCATATCCTGGAACATCTTGTCGTAGACCTCATGGAAAACCTTCACGGCTGCCCGAACCTTGCCGAGATCCAGATTTGGGTTCTGCTTCTCGAATTCCTGAATGGCCGCGTTCCACTCGTCAAACGTCATCCCCCCGCGCCTTTCGACACGCGGGTGCTGTTTGAGATAGTCCCGGTTGAATTCCGCCTCGCCCAGCCACTGCACCGCATAGCTCTCGGATACCAGATTCCCCTTCCGTACCTGCCGGTCGAGCTTCAGCGCCTTGATTCTATTCTGCTGCTGCACGAGGTAATTCTTGCGTTTGCTCTCGTTCTCATGGACGGGCCAGAAATACTTGTTGATAAACGCATTGGCCTTTTCGTCAGAGACCTTGCCCTTCCGCGCGATATCTCGGATGTTCCGCTCCATCGTCTCGCGCTGGTACTGGATCCCTATGGTCTTGTCGACCCACTTGACGGCCTCGGCTTCCGTCAGCGCCTGCTCGGCAAAGTCCCGCAGCCCCTGCTTGCGCTGCGCGTTCCATGCCTTGAGCTTCAGCGCCAGCATATCATAGTCAGCCTTTGCCTCGTAGACCTTCAGGATCTGCTGCCCGTTTTCCAGCCCTGCCACATAATCCGGGCTTGTCTCCCCGCGCAGCAGCCGGTTCACGATCTTCTGGTCGGCTTCCGTCAGCAGCGTCTTGCTCTGTGCTTTCTCGACCACTCGCCTTGCATCCTTCAGCTGCGCCCACATCTGCTTCGTTTCTTCCGCTGTCTGCGGAATAGCAAGCTTTTCTTTGGCCTTGTTCTGCGCGTCCAGATACCGCTGCGCCACGCGCAGCCCGCTCGTCAGCCGGTCAATGGATTCCGTGAAATTCGCCTGCTGCCACTTCTTGAAGCTCGCCGCCTGCGCCCCGTAGTATTCATCCAGCGTCTTCTGTACCTTCTGAATGCCGCGCGCCACATCGTAGATCTGCATCAGCTGGTCGCTCGGCGCGGTAATGTCTGCCGGGAACAGCTCCGGCGCCATCTCCTGCAATTCCTGATAAAACGAGTCGACTGCTCTGCCGTCTTTCCCAAGCGTCAGCGTACCAAACGCCGCCCTGCGGAACAAATTCCAGTCTGCAATGTTTTTCTGATCGTACTCAGAAAGCGTCAGCTTTGTTCCCTTGATGAGTGATTTCAGATCTCCGTACTGCTCGATATATTGCTGGTCCTCTTCCACGCCCGCCTTGTAGGCCGTTTCAAAGAGATCATTCAGCTTCGCCCGGTCAAGCTGCCCGTCCGTAAAGAACGACCGCAGCGCCTCCTCGGCCATCGGCTGCAAAACCTCCCGCTTCGCCTGCCCCGGCACGCTCAGATTTTCCGCAAGCTCGTTCACCAGTCCGGACTCCAGCCGCCGCACATACTGCGCCGCCTTCTCCCCCATCAGATCCCGATACCGCCCGTCTTGCGAAGAATACCGGATATCCGGGTTCGTTAGGCTGAAACTTCCGTTGTTTGCAACCGCGGACTTCACTTGCGCAGAATCAAACACAGCCCATGCCTTCACGCCGTTCTCAACCGCCTGAACCCCGTCGTATCCATGCCGTTTCAGCATCTCTACCATCCCCGGCGTATTGATCACCTGCCACATGAGCTCCGGCTTCCCCGCCTGTTCCCATACGGCTTGCAGTTCGCTAGGTCTGATCTGTAGCCGCTTCGCAAGATCCACATAATTCCCGCTGTATCCGCCGTCAGTGTTTCCAACATCCGCCGGATTCTCCACGCGAATATATGCCGGGATAATACGATCGACGTTCCCTGCGTAGATCGATGCCTCCGGCAGAATTCGCTCAACGCTGCGCGTCGCAGTGGAGTATTCTTCCGCGTACTTGATGTTTGCAGTCAGCCAGATCGGTTTCCCGCCTACATCAAACTTTGTAAATTTCGCTCCGGCACCGTGGAACACCAGCAGTGGCTCGCCTGTCGTGTTCGTTGCCTTGCTGTCTGCGAACCAATCCCGGAACGCTGCCGTCTGCGTCTTCTCCCGCTCATCAATCAGTTTCTGCATGAGCCTCGGATTCCGCAGGAAAACGGCGTCCTTAAACACACCGCGCCCGCTCCCATCGTCCAGCATCGCAGAGACGGTCTCAAGGTTCTGTTTATCCCGCTCCGACGCCTGCCGCGCGCTGGCAGAGAACCGGATATCCGGGTTTGTCTTGTCGAACGTCCCGATGTTATCCGTAGCGGATTTGATCTGTGCGGAATCAAATACAACATAGAATTTGTCGTAAGCCAGATCTTCCTTGCTTCCATCATATTCAAAAATCACGCCGTCGTTCCCATGTTCTTTGGCGTAGCGAATAACCGGTGCTTCTGCAATGTTATCCGTGAATTGTTCCGGGGACAATTTCACCTTGTACGGATTTTTCATTTTGAGATAGGCTTCAATGATACGGTTTCCTCTGCGTTCATCTGCCATGCTCTCTGCATAATCCCTGCTTTCACTGAAGAAGTACGCTCCGTTCTCCTGCTGGAAAGTATTAAATTCCGCATTCGTCCCGTGGTACACCACCTTCGGTGTCCCGTCCGCATTCACGACCTTACTCGCGCTCTCCGGGTGATTCTGCCAGTCCCCAAACCAGCGCTTGAATTGTTGCGATTGTGTTACATTTTTTAACTTTGGCTTGACAGTCGACCCCTCATCCCTTATACTGGCCACAAAGCCGTTGTCAGTATCAGGCATCTTGGGCATTGGGACCCTTGCCACCTGGTACAAAGCAGCGGCTTTTACTTTGTCCACATAGAACAATGTTGTTTCGCCGTTATTGGACTTCTCAATCGCGTTTGTGAGCAGTCCCGTCACCGCATTCTTCTTTTCATAAATGCTGGTAACGGCATTGCTGTCAATGACAATCGAATTCTGTCTGCCGAACCCGTCAATGTACACCGGAATAATCACAGTTTTGGCGTCTTTGATGAACGGCAGCAGCGCAACGACGCCTGTTCCTCTCTGTGATTCAGATGCGATGATCGCGACCGGGCTTTTCATCGCACGCGGGAGCTGCTTCAACATCGGTTCCCCAATGTGATGCTCCTCATCTTTTGTGCCATTGAGTGCGTAGTCCACATGCGTCTGATTGATCGTGACCGGCAGCGCATTAAAGCCCACCTTCTGAAATACTTCCGGTGTCGGCCCGACCACCAGCGTATCATTTTTTTCGATTTTCCCGGCTTTCCAGTCGTCCACCTGTTCTGCAAACGGCTTTGTGAAATCATACTTTTCTGCTTTTGATGCAGACATCTTCGCCGGCGGTGCTCTCGCGCTGCCGGATTTTTTCTGCCACTGGCCGACCTCCATCTTCACGTCCGCGCGCAGTTGGTTCGTGCCGTAGTCCGTGCGGTTCATGCCGGCGTAGGTATCCGCGATGATCTCCTCGACGTAGGCGTCCGTGTCGTCGCCGTAGATCCCGGCGTATGCGTCCACATAGCTCTCGATCATCTCCTTTGTGATCTTGCCCTCGCCCAGCAGCCGCTTCTGGATCTTCGCCGCCATCTCCGGCCAGCGCTTGACGAGCAGGTGATATCCCTCGTGCTTCGCCAGCTCGAACGCGGAATATTCCTCGCTGTCTGCCCGGATGAGCACGGAGCCATCCTCCGTCACGGCGGCATCCGCATAAAACGTCTGCCCATCGATCTCCTGCGTCAGCTGCCCGGTGAAGAACCGCGCGTTCTGCACGCCCATCGACCGGAAGAACTTTGCCGCCGCCTGGATATCCTCGCTTCTTCCCTCCTGCCCCTTCGGCATGACGCGCACTTTTTGCGTGTTGTCCTTTCCAAAGCCGAGCGTCGAAAGTTCTACTTCATCCCAAGCTTTTGCGAGATCTCGCGCACCCTGCGCTCTCTTTCTTCCGGCGTCAGCTCTTTGCTGCTGCGCTGTGCTTTGGCGAACGCCTCCATCCTGTCCTTCGGCACGCTGACCAGCCTGCCCGACTTGTCCTTCATCAGTAACCTCGATACTGCCATTGTTTACCCCTTTCTGCCCTGCGGCAAGGCCCGCTCGATAGGCGGCTGCCGCCACGTCCTGATTCATTCCTTCGGCGTAGCGCATCGCCCGCTGCTCACTCGCGCCGAGTCTGCCCTGCTCATAGACCTGTCCGAAGCTCTGCGCATACTGCTCCGCCGGCATGCCCGTCGTGTTCCCGTTCAGGAAATACGCCACCGTCTGCTCGTCGTAGCCTGCTCTCTGTGCCTGCGTCTGCAGATACTGTTCCTCCTGCTGCAGCGCGGCTTCATCGAGCTCCTGCTCCGCGTCCGCCGTCTGCCGCTGGGCATACTGCACCGGATCCAACTCTCCCATGTTCTCTGTCCCCGGAATTGGCGCAAATAAGCTGTCCTGGTCGTACTGCCGCTGCGCCGCCTGCTGGGCCTGCTGCACCGCCTGGACGCTCTGCTGTGCCCGATTCTGCTCCTGCTCCTGCTGGTACTGCTGCGCAAGCCTCTGGTTCTCCTGCGCCGTCTCCGCCGCGCTCTTGTAGATCTGGAACGTCTTCTCGTCCGCCTCGGTCTGCGCCTGCTCCTGCCGGGCCTGTTCCTGCAGCTGCTCGAGCCTGGTCAGCGTCTCCGGCACGCGCGGCTCCTGCCCTTCGTCCACGGCCGCCTGCTGCTCCTTCGCCACCTCACGCAGCGTGTTCTCCACGGCCTTCTGCGTCACCTCGCCTCCGTCGTCCACGGTCTGCTGCAGTTCCTCGGCCAGCTGGTGCGCCTTCGTGCCCTCTTCCTGCGCCATACCATAGTCAATGACGTCCTGCACTTCGCCAGCCTCGATGACCGCTCTGGCCGTCTGCGTGACGTTTGCTTCCAAAATCACGCGGTTCACGCCCGCATACGTCCCGGACATGGCAAGGCCGGACAGGCCGCCCGCGAGGAACGAAAGGCTGTCTTCTTTTGCGAAGTCTCCGACCATCGCCGCCAGCGCCTGCGCAGGCGTTTTGCCGTCCGCAATGTAAGCCGCGTAGGCCGACATGACCTCGCCCCGGTCATGCTTCGCCACCACGTCATACGCACGGTTTAGCCAGTTGGACGCGATCTCTTCCGCGCCTTCCGACGCGAACGACCGCAGTGCCTTCCTCCACACGGCCTTCCCGCTCAACATGTTCTCGATGATATCGCCCACAGAATACTTTTCCGTGAAGCCCTCGATCGCGCCCTCGACGATACCGTCGACCAGCGCGTCCGCGTTGGACTTGCCGTTCTGGATCCCCTCATAGACCGAATCCGCCGCGACCTGCGAGCCCATCACCCAGTTCATCGTCTCCGCAACCGCGTCCTTCGCGCCAGCCCCGGCCGCACCGCCGACCGTCCCGACGAGCCCCGTCGAGACCGCCATGTTGACCGCGCTGTCCAGCGCCGACGTGCCCGCCTGATAGAGGAACTGCCCCGTCGGGTTCATATTCTGCATCACGCTCTGCCGAATGCCGGAGGACAGGCGCGACGCGTTGTACGCCGGGCTGTAGATATTCGTCGGCATATCCTCGTTTTGATAGCCGCCCGCCCACTTCGGCAATACTCCACGCAGCGATTCCAGATTGCCCAGCGCCTTCCCCGGCGCCAGCGCCGCAGAGAACAGCGTCGCCGCAGCTTTCCCCGCGAAGGATCCGCTTCCCATCTCCTGCGCCGCCTGGTCGAGCTTCTGCGCGTTGTCGTAGTCGTCCAGCACCTTCTGCCATTCCGCCAGCCGCTTGAGCGTGTCGTCGCTGTAGCCTTTTTCGTTGAGTGCCGTCTTCGCGTCGTACTTTGCATACGCCCGCACCTGATATCCGTTCAGTTCCTGCCCGCGGTACTGCCGGAGCAGATTCTGGTCTTCCTCGCTCAGGTTCCCGATTGCCTCCTGTGCCCGGGCCAGCACGCTCTGGTTGTCGACCGCCGTCTTCTTTGCCTGCAGGTTCTCGATCTCGTTCTGCAGCTGCGTCACGCTCTTCCCATTTTCCGAAAGCCCGGTCCCGGAGAAATGCGTGTCCGCCTGTTCGATTTCCAGCGCCTCGATCTGCTTTTCCAGCTCCTGCGACGTCCGCCGCATCCCGCGCACCTGATCCCGCTGCGCGGTCTGCGCCGCTTTTGCACGCCGGTTCTGCGCATCCACGTCCCCCCGCACCTGCTGCGTGGCCGGCGCAAACCGGCCGGCCAGCAGTGCGCTCTGTCCCTGCAGCGCCAGTGTCCCAAGCTTCAGCCCCTGCGCCGCCTCCACGCCGCGCAGATAATTCTGGTACGTTCCGTACTGCTTCTGCATGCCAGACGACCGGCTGTATTCCTGCTCCGAAACCTTCCCGTCGGTCTCCGCCCCCGCATTCTCCGTCTTCTTCTGTCCGCTCGCCCGGCCCTTCAGCGCGGCCCCCGGCTCGATCTGCGCAAGCTCCGCCTCCCGCACGGCGTTCTGGTATGCCATAAACGCTGCATACTGCTTATGCAGCGGATCGTCTACGGTCGTCTGCGTGCTCTGCGCGTTCTTCCCGTAGTCCGGGTTCGGCAGGCCGTACTTGCTCGCGATCTGGATCTGCTTCTGGTTCAGCATGATTCTTCCGCCGCGATAGGCGGAGGGAGCCTGCTGCGTGCTGGCTCCCTGTCCGCTGCGGATGCTCTCTGCAATCCGCTTTTGTTCCTCTGTCAGTGTGATTCGTCCCATGCTTCCCTCCGTTACCGCTGCCGTAGATACGTCGCGCCGTAGTATTCCAGATACGCCTTGAACGTATTGGACTCCAGCGCATTGTAGCCCTTGCTGTTGAGGTAGTTATCCAGCGTCCGGCTGTCTAGATATACATTCGGGTTCTTTGCCCGGTACGCCTGCGCCGCTTTTGCAAGCGTGTTGTTCTTCTTGTCGCTCAGCTTGGAAGATGAACTGCTTCTCCCACCGCCGCCTCCGCCGCCGGATTTCTTCGCCGCAGCCTGCTCCGCCGCCAGCGCCTGCAGGTAGGCTGCGTTCTCGTTGTTTGCCTTCTGCGCCCAGTAGTCGAGCATCGTCGCCCACTGGCTCTGGTCCAGCGACCGTTCCGAGTTGTACGCGCTCCGCGCATCCGAAAGATCCGAATAATAATCGCTGACCGTATCCCGGTACCGGCCGTAGTCCGTATCCTCCCGGCGCTTCACGAGGCTGTACTGGTTATAAAGGTCCGTCCCCTCATCCTGATACCGCTGATATGCCTGCTGCTGTAGCTGCGGCACGATGTCGTTGAGGTTCTGCAGATACGCATTGTACGCCTGCTGGCCCACCTGCTCACCGTAGGTTGAGCCATAGCCGCCCGTGAGTGCCGCCGCCTGCCCCATCGTGTCCTGCATGGCCAGCCGCCCGAGCCGCTGATACTGCTCACGGTACTGCTGGTACAGAGGATCCGTCCCCATATCATAGCTGAATTTCTTCCGGTTCCGGATCTGGTCATACAGGCTCGTCAGCTCATCGTCCCATCGCGACTGATACGCGCCCGGCTTGCTGGCCTTGACCTGCTCCAGATACGCCTGCGCTGCCTGCACGCTGCCCGACGGCGTGTACCCGCTCTCCAGTCCGTTCAGCTTGCTTCTCGTGTAGTCCGACACGCCGGACATGGTGTAAGGGCTGTTCCTGGTCTGATAGCTGCCGCCGTAGTTCCTCGTCGTCTGGTTCTTGTTCACCAGCTGCGACTGGTAGCTGCCGTCCGCGTTCACGCCCGTGATGCGGTACGTGCCGCCGCCGGTCACGACCTCGTCGCCGGCCGAAAGCCCAGCCGGGGCCCTGCCGCCCGACTCTACTCGATATACGCTCATAGTCTCACCGCCTTAAAGCTTGAAATGTGTCGCGTACTGCTTCGGCATGTACGCCTGGTTGTAGGCGTTGAAATACCCCTGATAGTAGCTGTTGTACTTCGCCGCCTCGTTCGCATACTTCGTCGTCTCCCCGTTGGCGTCGCAGATCTTCATCCCCAGATACCAGCGGTAGATCTCATCATACGGCCACGGGATCAGAAGCTGGGTCTCTAAGTCCACGTCCTCCCCGTAGCCCATAAACGGCTCCGGTTCCTTCTCGTGCTCGTGCGTGCAGATGATATCCCGATACACGATTCCGTCCAGCTCCGACAGCCACCGGACCTTATCCGGCGTCTCGTACTGGTTCGACAGTAACCGGTCGACCGTCTCGATCGCTTCCCGAATTTTCATTTTTCCTCCTTACCAAAAGAAGGGGCATTTCTGCCCCTTCCTCTGCTTCATGCCGTCATGGGCATTCACTTGTCAGTTGTCCGCCTGCGCGCGGCGGAAGGCTTCCTCCTCCGCCATCCGCGCGTTCATCAGGACTTCATACACCGGCAGCGGGACCTGCACGTCCTTGCCCTTCGGCACCATGAACGTCCGGCCGTTCACCGCCACAAAGCGGCTCTGCTCCTCGTTCTCCTGCCCGCGGGGCAGGTAGATCGTCTTCATGACGTTCCACACGTCTTCCTGGTTTGCCTGTACAGCCGCCGCGGCGGTCTCTTTCGTTGCCATGCTATTTGCTCCTTTCTCAGTTCGCCTCGTCCGTGCCGGAGTATGCGCTGCAGCTCTCCACGCGGACCATGCGGTCCTCGTACAGCAGCTTCGCCGCCATCTCGGCCTTGTAGCCGACGGTCGAGAACTGGTTCAGCGGGCCGCCGATCTCGTCCTTGCCCTTGACGATCATCTCAAGATTGCCGCCCTCCGGGTCGATCATCTTGTATGCGTCCTTGCCGAGGAACAGCGTCGCGTACACGCTGTAGTAGGTCGCAGGAGGCGAGCCGCTGTCGCCGGCCGCGCTCTTGACCGGGCAGGTCGAGTTGTTGAAGATCTTCGCTTCCGTCGTCTCGACGAAGCGCACGCCGTGCAGCTCGCCGATCTCACCCGAGAACAACGGCGTGACATCTGCATACTTGTGCGCCTCGACCCAAGCGTCCGAGGACCGCAGGTCGTATGCGACCGACGGGTGGATGATGGCGACATATTTGCCGTCGATCTTCGGAGCCTTCATCTTCTTCAGCGTCGTCACGGCCTTGTTGACCTCGTCCGGCGTCAGCTTCGCCGTCAGGTCGAGGCCTGCGCGGCTGGTGACTGCCGTATGCGCGCCGCCCGCTGCGACCTTGTCGCAGTACTGCACGTTCGAGCCTGCCACGACCGCGTCGCGCACGCGCTTGTCGATGGACGTACCGGCGGAAGCGCCAAGTTCTTCGGTCGCACCCAGGATGACGTTATCCAGCGCATGCAGCTCCAGCTGGTCGGAGACCGTCACATACAGGCCGATCTGCTTGATCGCGCCGGTCGTGCTGGTCTGGCCCATCTTCTGGCCGGTCGGGATGACGCCTTCGGTCAGTTCCTCCGCGTCCTTCAGCGTGTTCCACTTGCGCCACTCGACGGTCTTGCCGTGGTTGCGCGGCAGCGCCTGACGGCCTGCCAGCTGCGCATGCACGAGGTTCGGCCGTGCGTTCTCGAGCAGCTGCGTGTCGTAGAACGTCTTCATGGTCGGCGCGAGCGTGTCGTTGCCGCTGAATGCGGTCGTCTGGCCGGTGCCTGCGTTTACGTAGTTGCCGGTCGCGTTGACGAGCGTACCGGCGTCAGCAAAAAACTGAAATCCGACTTTGGATTTAAACATAGCTTCTTATCTCCTTTCTCAGGGGATCACTCGTTCCCCTCTTGCCGCGCGGCGGCGCATGTCCTCCACCTCCGCGCGTGACCAGTGTGTTTTTATCGGGACGTTCTCTCCGCCCGCAGCGCCGGAGCCGATCTCCTGCGGCCGCGCGCCCTGCGCCTGGATGGTCCGCATGACGTTCTCCCGCGCCTGGTTCGCCACCAGCTGCGCCTGCGCCTGTGCGATCTCCTGCTGGTGGATGACCTCATAGGCCGTCTTCGGCGGCACGCCCGCGCCCATGAGCCGCGCAAAATCCGGGTTCTGCATCTCGGTCTCAAAGTCTGCGCCGTACCGCGCCGTCACATCCCGGGCGAAGTCTGCCTGGATCCCGGCGAAGGCTTCTCGCATCTGGTACTCCTGCAGCTGCCGCCGCATGGCCGTATTCTCGGCCCTGCCGGCGTACTCCTTTTTGAGGGCGTCCGCCGACATGCCCTTTTCCATGGCCTCCGCGCTATAAAGCCGCTCGTCAGCGGAAAAGCGCTGTGCCAGTGCCGCGAAGTCCGTCTTCCGCGGGTCCGACGTGTCGATCCCATAGAGCGCGCCCAGCTGGTCGATGATCGGTGCCATTGCCTCGGCCTGCCCCTTGTACTGGTTCAGCCCGCGCACGCGCTGCTTTACGACCTTCTGCACCGCAGAATCAAAGTCCTGCTTGTAGCGGCCCCGGATCAGACTGTCGAACGTTTCTTCCTGTGTGCCCTGTCCCTGAGCGTCGGGGACGTTGGCCGGCTGCTGCTGCACCTGCGCCTGTGCGGCTGCCTCCTGCCCGCTCTGCTGACCGGCGGCGTCAGCTGCGTTCGTCTGAACGCTTACGCCCGTGAATTCGCCTTCCATGCTGTAAATTCCTTTCTGGCGTTTATTCTAAAATCATCGTAGCACAAACTTTTCCCAACTTCACCCCACGCCAGGCATAAATAATCCCGCCAGAACGGGCCGCCGCAATCGTCGGTTCTTATCCCGGCTGCGTGCTTTCTTCCGACTTTTTGCGCGCATTCTCCACGATCTTCGGCTCCTGCGTCTCGCCGGTGTTGATCTCCGGCTTCTCCGCTGCCGCGGTGCTCGCCTGCGGGACTGCCTGTCCGCCCTCCTGCAGGATCTGTTGCGCCAGCCCCTCACCCATGACCGGATCATACCGGTCTGCCAACGCCAGCGCCAGCTGCTGCCACTCGACCAGTCGCTGCTGCAGGTCCGCGTTCTCCTGGACCTTCTGGATGATTGAGTCCTTCCCGTCAAAGTCCATCATGTCGAGCGTTGCAAGCGTCTGGTCCACCATCTGTGGGTTGAAGAACCCCAGCTGGAAGAACTGCAGCGCCAGCTCGTTCTGCGCCATGGACGTGTACTCGCTTGCCTTCTGCGCCGAGACCTCAATGTCGAAGACCGGTTTCCGCATCCCGTCCGGCTGCCCGTTCGCGCCGTAGAGCATCTGTGGCTGCAATCCCTGATTGCTGTACTGCACAAACTGTTCCGCTCCGCGCTGCCCGACGATCCGGAACTGCCGCGGCAGATCGTAGAACTGCCGGATCCGCTCAATGACCATCCGGATCATCCGCGCGTAGGCCCGGTAAGCCGACTTTGTGGAGTCCTTGCTGCTCCGGCCGGACGCCTCCTGCAGCGCTGCAATGGCCGATGCCGCCGTCACGCCGGAGTTTGTCGCGCCGTTGTTGACGTCCGTGTTTCCCGTTGTCCACTTGAGCTCTTCAATTTTGTCCCGCAAGATCGCAATGTAATTGCTGCTGATCATGTTCACCTGGATCGGAACCAAACTGTCCTGCCCCAGATTCCCGTCCACATGCACGAACGGCTTCGTCCAGTCCGCGAACTCCTGCTCGTTGACCGACCCGTCCGACCGCTTGAACCACCGAGGCGTCGTCGCCATGATCGCGTTCTTCACGATCGCCTGGTTCATCCGGTCGATCTGCTCCTGCGTCGACTTGCCGATGTCGATATACCCATACCCGGCAATGCTGCCCTCCACCGGGAACAGCGCGTCGACCACAAACGGGTATTCCCCGTCGTCATACAGCCCCGTCTCGGCCATGGGCCGCCCGACCGGCTGCTGCACGATGCTGCCGTCCGGCATGGTCATCGTGTCATACCGCTGCTCTGTATCGTTCTCCGTCGCCTGCAGGATGGTGTCGCCCACCAGCTTCGCAAAGTGCAGCACCTGCCGTCCGTTCTGATATTTCTTGTAATACCAGTCCACCACCATCGACTTGTTGTCAAAATTGATGACGTCGTCCGTGTTGTACTTCTGCTGGATCTGCGGATTGGAGTTGAGCTTTCCCCGCAGCTCCGGGTACTTCTCGACCAGCAGATCGTTGTCCACCATCTCCGTCAGGAAGATGTTCTTCGACTTCTGCAGATCCCGCACGCCCGGCTCCCAGAAGAAAGACAGAATATCCACCGGCTGCACCGAGATATCCCCGAGGCCGTTCAGCTTCGAAGAATCCCACTTCACGTGCCAGATGAGCGTGCCCTGCTTGAGCTTCGTCCACTGGCTGTCCGAATAGACCTCTTCGAAGTCGTTCTGTTCCAGAATGACCGGCAGCACTGAGGAAAGCTTCGCTGCCTCCTCCCGGTCGTCCGGTTCCCGCGGGCGGATGGCCGGGGCCGGATAGGCCGCGATCGCGTCCGCGTGCTTGCCCATAATGACGTTGAAGAGCCACGCCGACGTCCACTTGTCATCCTCCGGGTTCCCTTTTTGGATCCGCTGCCAGCTTCGCATGCGCCACCAGTCCTCCGAAGCAATGACCCGCGCCTCCAGCGCACTCTTGCCCTGCCGGTATTTCTGCAGCGTGTCCATGGCCTTTCTGGCCTGCTCTTCGCCGATGGCCTTTCGCGCCGTCAGCCCGCTCGCCGTGTCATTCTGCATGGTCGTCTGCATCTGCTCTGTCTGCATTGTCTGCCTCCTCCTTCCGCAGGTCTTCCGCCGTGAGTCTTGCCACCTCGTTCTGGATCCCGTCCAGCACAAAGCCCACGATGACCGGCGGCAGCCCCGCCTCGTTGATGGCCTCGATCAGCCGTCCCCGCAGCTGCACCACTGCTTTTGTGATATTCATAGCTCCTCCTATCCGTTATAACTGCTGATTGCCCGGTTGAGCGCTTCCTTGAGCGCAGAATAGCTGTTTGCAAAGTACGTCGCTTCCAGCTTCGTCCCTGCCGATACCGTGCTGACGCTTCCCGCGCCTGCCAGATTCCCGATGGCGTTTGCCGCCTCGTTGTAGATGGCCGCCGTGATCGTCTGCCCGGCGTAGGCCGTCGTGAAGGAAATGCTCCCGTAGCCTCTGGCGGCCCGGACCTCGTTGATCTTCGCCGTCAGCCGGTTCCAGCTCGCCGCCGTCAGGTATGTCACGGCCTTCCCTGCCGCGATATACGCCGCATCCTCGCTCGTCCACGCGAAGGCCGCGATCTGCGCCTTCGTCTCGCCGGATACGGTGTTGGACGTCTTCGAGTCCGTCCCGGCCTTGTTGACGATCCAGAAATAATACGTCGTGCCCGGGTCCAGCCCCGAGACCGTCACCGGTGAGCTGCCGATCGACTGCGATCCGATCGCCGTATAGCTCGTCTTTCCCCAGTAGAGCGTCCAGCTTCCGTACCCGCCGCCGTTTTTGTCCCACGCGACCGTCGCCGTGTTCTTCGTCAGCGTGACTCCGCTGATGTATGGTGCGACTGCCGTGATCTTCGTCTTGTAGTACACGCGCACGGCCTGCCCGCTCGTAATGGGGATCGTTTCCGTCGCCGCGTGATTTGTCGCATACCCTTCCGACGCGAGCCTGAAATACTGGAATTCATACTCCTGCGAATACGTCTGGTACTGCGTGCCGGACATAGACAGGAAAAACGTATTGCCGATCGTGCCGGAGACGGACCCGTCTGACAGCGTGTGCTGCCCGTCCAGGTAGTTGTAGATCGGAATCGTCGTGGTCTTGCTCTGGTAGTAGACCTTGACGGTCTGCCCCTCCTGGATGGGGATCGGGTAGCTCGCGTCGTGCTCCGTGTTGTAGTTCTGCGACGAGAGCCGGAAGTACAGGAAATGATACTGCTGCGAGTACGTCTGATACTGCGTGCCCGCGGCCGAAATGTAAAACGTATCTCCGATATCGCCTTTGAAGGACCCACTCGCCAGCTGCGTCAGGTTATCCAGGAAGTTTAGAATGCTGACCGTCGCCTGCGAGGTCGACTGTGCCAGCGTCCGCACGCTGATGGAGTTTGTCTCGGCGACAAGCGCCCCCGTGTTGCTGTTGTAGATCCGCACGCGGCAGATATACAGCGTGTCCGGCGTCAGCCCGGTAATGATCCTGCTGGCCGTTGTCGTGCCCGCAGTCGAGTCCGTCACCGTCGCCATGACCTGTCCCGCAAGGATATATTCATATTTCCGTTTGTACTTCGTCGTTGACGACATACCGGATACCGTCAGCGTGATACTTGTCGGCGTACCCGACGCGCCGGATAGCGTTGCCATTCAGCCAGCCCCCTTATCCGAACACCGGCGTAATGCCGCTTACGCCGCCGGAAGCGATAAACCGGATACTACCGTCCGATTTTATCTGCATACTGGCTGTCCCAGCCGCGTTCTGCAGATACACATCGCCGCTTGTCGAGCGCACGCGCACCGCCGGACCGGACAGGTCGACCGCATAGGCCGCCGAGCTGGAGGACGTAAACTGCAGACTGCCCTCCGCGCCGCTGATCTTGCCGTTCGAGAAGTTCGTACCCGCGATCTCAAGACCGTTGCTGATGATGTTGATCTCATCCATGATCTGCTTGAGCTTCTTCTGGATGCTCGTACCGTCGAGCTTCAGATCCGTCGCGTTGATCGTTCCGCCGATCTCAGCCCCCGTGCACGTCAGCTTGCCGTTCGCGTCGACCTTGAATTTGTCCTTGATGGAAAGCCCGCTCGTGCCGAAGTACATGCTCGCGCTTCCCCCAAATTCATTGGCCGTGCGGTAAATGCTGCTTTCCGAGATCGTCCACGGCCCGAAGGTCGAGTCGGCTGCCGCCGTGATCTTCCCGGACAGCACCGCCCCCGCCGCCTCCAGCGTCCCGGACGGGAAATGCAGCTTCTTGTCGCTTAAATACGCGACCTCCTGCCCGTCCTGCCAGAAGCTCACCCGGTCCGGCGTCACCGTCACCAGCTCGTTCTTCGTCCTGTCGATGACCCGTTCGCCGCCGTCCGTCACCGTCGTCTCGATGTTCCCCACGCCCACGCCGTAGACCGGCACAGCGTCCTTGTAGTAGAGCAGCCCTGTCTTGATGTACTGCTGCGAATTCACCGAGAACTGATTGTTGACGCCCGCCGTGTAGTCATACAGCTGCTTGATGCCGACAGAGTTTCCCTCGATCGTCAGCTGCGTCTTCTCGAGATACTTGCCGAAGTCCGAGATGGCGACATAGCTGCCGGACAGCTTCGTCGACCACGTCTCCGAGTTCGCCGCGGCGAAGTCCGCCGTCTTGATGATGAGCGCTTTCAGCGCTCCATAGCCGGAGAGCGTCGTTTTCTTCTCCGCCTCGGAGAGGCTGTCCGCGTCGATGGCCTGCGAGATCTCCGTCAGCGTCGCCTTCGCCGACCAGTCGGCGAGGTTCAGCTGCTCGGTCACGCTGCACAGATACCGCCGCATGCTCTCCAGCTGCTCCTGCGTCGTCTTCCCCGCGATCGACGGGTATGCAAGTGTTAAAGATCCCATTACGCATCACTCCCCGCTTCCAGCACTCTCGCCAGACTGAACAGCTTCATCTCGCCCTTTCCCGTCAGCCGGAATTTCAGATGGTCACATCTGGCCGGGCGGATGGGCAGCAGGAAGGTCCTGAGGCCTCGCCCCTCGATATGCCCGCAGTGCCGCCAGACGCCGTCGGAGTCGTACTGCACCCAGAAGTCGACCGAGGAACCCTTCGGCAGCTGCATCCGCAGGTTGATCCGGGACACATACTTCTTCCCGACCAGCCCATACGTCATGATCCCCGTTTCCGCCATCCAGCCGACCGGGGCTTCCAGCGTCCCAACGCTGCCGTACACAGTCCTGAGCGTTCCATCCTCAAGGAAGTACAGCTCATCGTCCACCCTGGCGAAGTCCGCCGCGTTGGTATTGTCCTCCCTGTGCCATAACCCCTTGCGGGTGTCGTAGACGAACAGCGACCAGTTATGACCTTCATCCTCCATGCTGATGAAATACTTTCCTCTGGCGCCGCCCGCCACGGCGTTGTAATACAGCTTCGTCCCGAAGCAGCTTCCGATCTCCTGCGGCAGACTCCCGTCGTACACGCAAACGCCCATCCGCGATTTGTAATACAGCCGGTCGTCCACCACGACCAGGCTCTTGCTCGACCCATTCTGCACGCCCGCGCATTTCTGCACGACCACCTGATGCGCCCCCGTCGCCGACGGATACACCCGGTGGAAGCAGTCCTCCTTGAAGAACACCGGGCTGTCGGCCAGCGTCGCCGCGCCCGTCCACCTTCCGTCCGTGCCGCAGCTCGCGCGCCACGAGTCCGTCGACACGCCCTGATAGCACTCCCAGTTTTTGAAGTCCCCCAGCTTGCAGCAGTAAATTTCGTTCACCGTCTCGCCGTCCGCCACACCGTACTTGCAGCCCCACAGCCGGTTCCCGCTCTCGGTGATGAAGTCCATGCTTGGGACCTTCCGGGCCGTCTTCACGGTCCCACTCGTCACCTTCGTCGTCTCGTCGACGAGGCCGACGATCACGAGGTAGCTCTCACCAACGTCGTAGAGGATCTGGCTGCCGTTGAGCTTCTCGACCTGCTCGTTTCCGGTCAGCCCCGAAAGCCGGATGCCGTCGTACTGCTGAAAGCCCTTCCCGATGCCGTTCGCAGAAAGCTTCAGATACACCGTCGGCACGGATACCCACTGGCTCGTTGCCTCCGCCCACTGCTTGAGCGTGTGGAGCTTGCCGGACGTGTCGAGCCAATACTGCCCGTTCGACGGGCTCTCTGGCTGGCTGGCTTGCGTGTAGCTGACCGTCAGCGCCGTCCCGTCGACGAGGCAAAGAGAAATTTCCACGTTCGTGCTCGATGCGTCGACCACATTCTCCTGCCCCATGTACCCGTTGTCCGAGTACTTCTCGGTGTTGAAGTAGATCCCGTCCGGGAAGATGCACAGATACGCGCCCATGGAAATGAGCTGCTTTTCCCCCGCCGAAATAGATACAGACGGCATATACGCCTCCATCGAAGCGCCGTTGATATAAAGCACCTGGTTCTGCACCCAGCACAGCGCATCCTTCGCCAGAATGCCCTGCACGCCCTCGATTGCCTGCGCCGTCCCCCGCCGCGGCCGCGGCGCGAGCAGCGGATAATCATCCGCCGACAGATTCTCCATGTCGTAAAACTCCCCGTCCGCGAGTTCGAGGTTGTGGTTGTATCCGAGAAAGACTTCCGTCATCATGGTCTGCTTCTCAGTCTCCGTCAGTTGTGGTGCCAGCATGGCCTTACCTCCGTTTCATCATGTCCAGCGGATCAAAAAGGATCCGCTGCTCTTTCACCGCGCGGATCGGCTTGATCGGCCGCGACATGCAGAAATATCTCCATTCGTCCGCGACGTGGTCTTCCATCTTCGTATCCAGATCTTCCGCCCGATGTTCGTCATAGATCAGCGTCGGGATCGTCCGGATGAACGCCCTGCAGGTGTTGAAGACATACATCCGCGGATATCCGTCCTCGTCAAACTGCAGCCGGTAGTGGCACTGCATCCAACCTGCAATGCGCTCATTGTCGCCAGGCGTAAAAAATACGCCGTACCGCGCAGCCGTGTCTGCGACCGATTCTCCGCGCGACGCATCCCAGATCGCGGGGTCCGCCACGCCGATGATGGTTTTCCTCTTGAGCCACGGGTGCTGCATCTCCGTTTTGTGGATCTCTTCAAACTGTTTGTCCGGTGTCCACTTTACGCCCTCGTTCGGCGTCCGCGTGCAGCCGTACAGCTCCATGATCCGGTAGATCGTCCCGTCATAGTCGACCGCCCACCATGCGCAGGAAAACGGCTTTCCATAGCCAAAGTCATAGCTCCGGCAGATCGTCCATCCGTCCGGAATCTCAAACGGCTCGATGACATGCGTCCAGCGCCGGTCCTTGTAATGCTCCGGCACGTCCCGGAAGTCCTCGAAGAACTGTCCCTCATAGACGTCCCAGCGTCCGTCCTTCCACGCTGCCCGCAGCGTCGGCGGCAGATTCTCCAGCTCTCGCAGGTAGTCAGGCTGCGTATCCATGAGGGCCTTGTTGTCCTCCACCTTTGCCTGAATGAAGAAATAGTCATCCGGGTCTTCATCGGGATTGAAATTCCGATCGACGAAGACACGCTTGAAGTATGCGTGCCCCGGCCCGCCGGGGTTCAGCGTGTAATACGTCCGCTTTGGAAATCCATTCGTTCCGCGCACGCAGAGATTGATCTTGCGGATCCAGCTCTCCTGCAGCTGTCCGGCCTCGTCGATGAACACCACGTCATATTCCGCGCCCTGATACTGCCCCAGGTCCCCTTCGTTTGCGCAGTACCCGAAAGAGATCGTCGACCCGTTCGGGAAGCGAAACATTTTGTCCGACCGGTTGTATTTTGCGAACCCGGCCAGCTCCGCTGTCAGCTGCTCGATGTGGTTATTCTGCAGCTCCTTGTATGTCTTTCGGACGATCAGGATCTTAATGCCCGGATACCGGAACGCCAGCAGCTTCGACTTTGTCCGCACGGCCCAGCTCTTTCCGCCGCCGCGCGCGCCGCCATAGGCGATGTGCCGGTGTTTGTCCTTGAGGAAGAGTGTCTGCTTCGGCTGCGCCCGCCCGAGATCCAGCGTTCTCATTCGCTCGCGTCCTCCGCGTCACATTCCAGCAGCACACGCGGCGTCTGATCCTGCTTTTCGTCCCCGGCGTCTCTGCGATACCGGAACCCATACTCCAGCGCGAACTGTGCCCCCCGCTGAGAATCCCGATCGAACAGTCTTTCGGCCGTATATTGTTCCACGCGCGTCTGCGCGCGCGAAATCGTGTCCATAAATTCTTTCCTGGCCTTGTAGTTGTACAGGCTCTGCCTGCTGGAAAAGCCCAGCGCCAGCGCAAGCCCCGGGATCGTCGGCGGCTTCCGCCCCACCCAGACCGGAGTCCCGTCTTTCTGGTTGAAAACGATGCTCCCGTCCTCATCCCGCAGGATCTCTCCCTTGCAGCTCTCAAAATACGCCTCGATCAGCCCTTCGATCTGCTCCACGGATTCATACTTCGGTTTCCTCGCCATGGCTCACGCCTCCCTTCTGCTTTTCAGCATAGCGTATCCGGAAAATCTTTTCACCCCACGCACGCAGAATGAGCGCATACGGCGTTCCGCATGCGCTTCGGCTCTCATTCTGTTCTTTCGTAGTATCGGAGCTTCGCCGCCGCGATGCTGCACCGCACGTAGTCAAAGCTGGCGCAGTATCGCGTGATGTAGTCTGACGTCTCCCGCCGCTCAGGAAATGCGAGCACGCATTCTCCCTCGCATCGGATCGTCTTTTTCCCGGCTGCCTGCCAGAATGGGCAGATATACTCCCTGTGCCAGTAGTCGCTCGTCCCTATCACCCTTTCGTTTTAAAACCTTACGCATATACAAGGTTTAATTTAAGCGGCTCCCGTTCCGCTTGTGCTCTGATCTTGGGTCGACTACATACTTATAATATTGATACCCGTACTTTGTCGTCCGGGCCTCTACGAGGATGTAACCTCGCGGGGCGACGGGCGGATGCTTGGGGCTGTACTCGCGCACGGCCTCGGTCGCAGGTTCCGGCTCCGGCCGGACGCAGCTGCGGCTGGCCTTGTACCGGTGCCCGCCGAATTCCTTTTTCCAGTGGCCGTGCAGGTAGTCGGCCAGCGCCTTATAATCCCGGCCGTGGTCGACTTTGTTTCCATTTTCGTCCATGTAATAGTTGTGTTCCCGTAAGTGCCGAACCTCGATCACGCTGCCGAGGCCCCAGATCCTGCCGATCTCATCCTCCGGAATGCCGTCCGAGATCATGTGCAGATGAAACCGGCTCGTCGACTTGCCCTGCCCGTAGACAATCACGATCTTGGCGTTTGGGTACTTATATAGTAGGCGGCGATAGAATCTGTTCCGAATCTGCCGCATTTCGGCAGCAGTATGTACCTCGTTCTCGGCGTCGAGCGTCAGCGTGGAATACAGGCTGGTCGGGCCGAAGTTGGCATTGACGAGCGCTTCCAGTTTCCCCTCTGAGATCTTCCGGTTGAATTCGTCCTGCTCTTCCCGCGTCTGGAACCGCGGCTTCTTCGGCCGGCTGGTCTTCGGATCCGTGCCGCCCGCCACCGTGTACACGATCTGCTCGCAGACCCTCCCGGAAAACTTCCGGCGCTTGTGCCTCTTCACCATATTCTCAGCTCCTCCCATCTCTGCCCGCTCAAAGCGTGGCCGGAAATTCCGGCCACAGTTTCAACGGTCAGTTCGTGTATCCGCATGCCTTGCATGTGCATACGTCTGTCTCAGCGTCCCATTCGCAATCTGATGCCCCGCATTTCGGGCAGTGCCCCCACGCACCTCTCGCTCCTTTGGGGTCTGGCCCCGGCCCATTCAGCTTTGCATACCACAGATCCCCCTTCTGGCCCGGGTCTTCCCAATGTGCGGTATGCTCACGATTGTCCCCGCGTTCCTCTCTTGCCTTCTCGATCCGCATTTCCAGACGAGCAAGCTTTTGCCTTCTGGCTATCTGCACTGCCACCGGGACTCCGAACAGCAGCGTCAGCTCTTCCAGCGCGATCTGGACGTCCGCGATCTCCTCGGCGATCTCGTCGTGGTTGTCGATCAGCCCATCCCCGAGGCCGCCCCGAGCGGCAAATGTCACCCGCTGCGCCTTACACAGTTCCTTCGTCAGCTCCGCCATCTCTTCAATGGCTACAGCGACCTGCATATCGCCGCCGAATACCTCGATTGCGGCTCGATAGATTTTCGCTGTTTCAGTCATTCTGCGCCGCCTCCATTTCCTTGCGCTCTTGCATAAACCCGTGCAGATAGAGCTGCAGGAGCTTTTGGGCGGTGTTGATGTACTTGTTGAGATCCTTCTTTCCGATCTGCAGTTTGCCTGTGGTTACGACGCGCAGGTCCGGCGTGCCGATGACCTGTATGCAGGCGGGCTCGTTTTCCTTCGGGCCGTCAGCCGTCATCTCAAACAGCGGAGGCGTCAGCTGGTCCATGGTGACGCGCGGCGGATATTTCTCATCCCGGAACTCGACGTACCAGCCGGCATCCTCCATGGACGTCTGGAATCTGCCGAGCTCGCCATAAAACAGCTCCATGATCTTTCCCATTGCGATTCTCCCTTCAAATTGTAAGTACTTCCCGCCTCGACTGGCGGGTAAATTTGCGTTCCGGGCAGAAGCGGCATTCGGTGCAGCTCCAGGCGCCGCGGTAGTTGTTGCGCGTCGGGCAGAGTGGGTTGTAGCAGATCCCGGAGCCTGCCCACTTCGGGCCGCGGCCGAATTTTTTCTTCTTCGGTTCGGCTTTTGGCTTTTTGGCTGGATTCTTCTTGGTGACGAGCGTGGCCGCGCGTTCTTTCCGGAAGCAGCCGCAGCTTTTTGCATGTCCGTTCCGGAGGTATTTTCCGTCCTTGCTGCAGATGGTCCCGCATTTACACCGGCAGATCCAGTGTGCCGTGTCTCCTTTTTTGCTGGTATCCCGCCCGATGACGTGCAAATATCCAAAATCCATGCCCGTCAGATCGACTACGTGTGACATTTCCATTCTCCTTTCGTCAGGGGCCGGTCTCCCGGCCCCTATGCAGGGCGGACTTGCACCGCCTGCGCCTGCGCGTCCCCCTGTCGCCGCAGACGAGCTGCCCTTGTCTGCTCAGGCAGCTTTCCATAAGGAGGTAACACGATGCCGCCGAGCGATCCCAACACCCGGCGTGGGGTAACGTTGACGGTTCCCATCCGCGCGCACGTTCCACACGCGCTTTTTATCCCCGGCCCGCGGGCTTGAGGTTTCGCGGGCCGGGTGCAAAGCCAGGGTGATCCTCCCGCAGCCGTCTCATGGCGGAGCGGCCGCGGCATAAGTCCAAAAAATATGGTTCCCCGGCTGATTGCTGGTCTTAGTCCTCGGGCTGGCTGATGTCTTTGTGCCGCAGCCCGTCGGCGTTCTCGGTCAGCGGCAGCGCCTGCCGCCTCGCGTGCTCATCCGGGTTCCAGCCGCACCGCGCGCAAAGATCCGGCGCGAGCTTTGCATACGGACAGGCATTGCCCTGCTTCGGCAGCCCGCATGCCTCGCGCGGGCTGCTCTCGTTTTTTTCTGGCATGTTAGACCTCCTGGATCTCGATCCCGAATTTTGACCGCATGAATTTGCGATTCCGCAGATATTCCTTGGTCCGCGTTGCGGTCGATTTCACGTCCTCGACGACCAGCTTTCCTCCGAATCGGTAGGAAAAGTCCGCCGTGTACCGGATCGCGCGGATCCGCTCGCCGGTTTCGGTGATGTAGCTCTCCTGCAAGGTAAACTGCGGCTCCAGCCGCAGATCGGAGATGATCCCGGCGCGGAGCATCACCATCAGCTCGTCATACCGCCGCGCCTGCTTCCGGCTGTCAAACTTGATCCCGTTCCGCTCGGCCCGCTCGTTGTGATACTTCGCCGCCCCCTGGCTCCCCTTGCGAAGGGGAGCTGGCGCCGCAGCGCCTGAGAGGTCGATCTGCTGCCTTGCATAAAGTTCCCGCATCCTCGGCGGCATGTCCGCCATGGATTCAAACCGCAGGCCGCTCATTCTGTAGCGCCCTTCTTCTCGCCCCGACTGCAATAGTCATCCAAATCTACTTCCTCGTACTTGTCGCACTTATAGACTTCCATTACCCGTCTAAGACATTCATCCTCTGAGAACCGTTCTGCCTTATTCAGCAAGCACCGATACGGGTAAACGTAGTTCTTTCTGTATTCCAGATTTTTGCATGTAAAACAGCAATCCTGCATCAGCTTTCCTCCTTTCGCGCTCCCACGAGCAAACCGCAGCCCGCTCATTCTGTAGCGCCCCAACTGCAAAAATTGTCCGGCTCGACTGCAGGAGCGTTGAGAAAGGACGTGCGGGAAAAACACCGGCCTTTGATCCTGTAAATACAGTCCTTGCACTGCACCACCGGCGCAACGTCGGCGGCGGGCATTTCCCGAATTTCGGCATATGCGCGTTCCAACCGTGTTAGTGCCGTCATGCTTCCACCGCGTTCTGCTTTCCGTAACGCAAATAGCGCATCCTCGCGCCGGATATAATCAGCCATCCTTCTTGCCCTCCTCTACACGCGACTTAAGCCATTCTTTGATTTGCATCGCGCAGGAGCAGCAAAGCTCAATATCAGGTGATTTCTCATGGAACGCGCGTCGTACGTTTACATACGTCGCAGAGCTTGTGGGGTTTATCTCCGCCCCGCAGCGGTCACATATTCGTTTCGTTGCCATCTTTCCTCGCCTCCATCTTCTCAAAATAGAACTCTATCGGTTTTTCGTTCTCAATTACATTCCCGTAGACAACACCTACCTTGTAGATGTAATTCTCGCGCAGTTTGCGCGGAATTTCCGCGATATAGCGCCGGAATGTTTCCAGAGAATTTGCCCGTTTGTAGTGGTTGCACATCCGGCAGGCAGGCATGAGGTTTGAAATGTCATCTGTTCCGGCTTCTTCAATGCCCCACGGTCGCAGCGGCAGAAAGTGATCGACTTGCATATCCTTGATGTCGATAGCCCGTCCACAATAAGCACAGTGGCCGTCATACTTCGCATAGACCGCTTCCCGTTTTTTCTTACTGAAGCTCATCCCTTGCCCTCCATTTCCTGAATCGCCCGCTCGGCCTCTTCGCGGGTTAAAAATACGGTTTTGCCAAACTCCGAAACGAAAATATAGGCGTTGCATATGCCGCCGCTCCCTACGAGCCACAATTGATTCAGATTGTTCCCGCCGTGTCCTATTACCTTTCTGGCGCATATCTCATCGCACACGCCATTATCAATGTCAAAAATTCGCTCGATCATGTAAACCGTATCGCCCACTTTGCACGGCAGCACTACCACGCGCCCGTCCTTGTCGGCCTCGGCAAGCTCGCGGAGGCGGCTAGGCTCCACTCCCAGCGCCTGCGCTGCCAGATTTATCATCGTGTCCTCCGTAAATGGAGCCTTGATTTCCTCCGGTGTCAGCCCCGTGTCCTCGTAGGCCGCAAGGCGATCTGCCATCTGGACGACTTCGGTCATCGTTAAGTGGTACAGACCGTACCCATTTACCGAAACACAATCTTCATTCCGGCTTGTCAGTCGCTCCATCGGCATCCTCCTTCCCTTGGATTTCCCGCAAAGTCTTCTCGGCTTCTTCGCGCGACAGAAATACGGTTTTTCCGAATTCTTGCATCGGGATGTCACACTCTGTTGTGCGAATCATGTGAATATGCCCATCTGGATCGCGTCCGCGCACTGCGGACGGATGCCCGCAAAAGAATGTCCGAACTTTTGCGCTATACAATTTTCTCACAGCGCCTACAATCCACACTGTATCTCCCACCTTGCACGGCAGCACCACCAGCCGCCCGTCCTTGTCGGCCTCGGCAAGCTCTACAAGCCTGCTGATTGGCGTATTGTTGAGCGTTTCGAGATCAACCATGTGCTTTGCGGCCAGCGCAAGCTTAACCGTTTCCACTGCTTCCGGTTCAATCCCCGTGTCCTCGTAGGCTTTCAGCCGTCCGTACAGATCGCGGGCCATCTTGCGGAAAATATCCTTGCCAAAGCCGTTGCTCGTCGGGCCGTTGATCATCACGTTGAGCGTGCTGTCCCGGCTCTGCTTCCAGTCGATTTCCTTGCCGCCGATCGCGGCGTGCAGAAATCGGTCGGTATCCGGGTTTACGTTGATATTAGGACTTGTCAGTCGTTCCATAGTTCTTCCTCCTCGCTTTCACAGTTTCCAAGGCAATCACCGAGGGCTACATTCATCCACTCCGCTCTCAGTTCGCAGTAGACGACCCGCTCTCCAATGGAGTTGACATCTGTGTCGATACCGTGGACGCAGCCGCAGCACTGTCGTTTCTCCATATCACGCCTCCTCTGCCACATACCGCCAGCTCTGCGGCGGGCGGGTGACCGGCTTGGGTTTTGCCTTGAGCGCTACCTCTACCTCATTTGGCACAGCGTAAAATTCCCGCAGTTCGCGTGGGGTGTCGTAAATCCTGAGATTGGATATGTGCCAGCCGAAGCCGGTGGCAGCTCCGAGATACTGGTGCAGCTCCGCAGGCTCTAGGCAGGTTGGCCGCGCAACATCCGACGGGATCCTTCCCGCGCCGTTAATGTTGATGATCTCATCGCACAGAAATTCCCCAATGACTTTGCCGTTTCCGCATTTGTAGATGTAGCACTTAAACGGCGTATCCAGCTTCGGGCGCGTCTTGCGCACCTCGATAGTCTTCCGCCCTTCCATGATCTTCTGGCACCACTCCGGGCGAATGCTGATCAAAACAGCTTTACTCATGCCTTGCCTACTTCCTCCTCTGTCATATATCCTCCATTCCTTCAAGAACCATTTGTCCCGGCAGTACGCCGTCCTCCAGGCTCCAATGCAGGACGTCTTCGCCCGTCTGCCAGTCGCAGGGCAGCCCCCGCGTCTGCCGTTCTGTAAGCATCCTGTCAAACGCCCGGACATACGCCGCTTTGATCTTTGGGTAACGCGTGAACTGCACCTTCCGGTGCTTGCCCGCCATTGGGCATCCGATACAGCCCACGCGTTCGAAACCGCAGGCGTAAAGCGGATTCATCGAAATCTTTTCTGCCGTGCAGTAATCCAAGATGTCAGCATTCTGCCAGTCAATGATCGGGTTGACCGTCCGGGTCCCCTTGAGCTGGCAGTTTTCCATCAACATGCGGCTTTCGTCATTGTCGTTCATCAGCGTCAGCCGCTTGGATTTGTCTCTGTGCAGGGCCTCCATGACGCCGCGGGACTTGCGCTTTTGCGATTCGGCCCACCGGACGCCGGTCGCGATCCACCTCCCGCGGCCGCTGGTCTCTTTGAGCGCCGCGCAGCAGTAGCGCTTCAGCCGTGTCGGCGGGATGAGTTTGCGCGGAATCAGATTCCACATCGTCACGTTCCCGCCGTCCGGCGTCCGGTGCGTATCGATGTCGCATTTTACGCCAGCCAGCTCCAAGCGCCGGAAGGTATCCCGTACGTGCCATACGGTTTCCGGTGCGTCCGCCGTTGTGAGACTATGTAGGACCTCAAACGGGATCCCGCTTGCCTCCGCCAGATGCAGCAGCACGTCAGAGTCCTTCCCCCCGGAATACGTGACCACCAGCGGCTGCTTGTACAGGCGCAGGCTCATATCCGAGGCCATCCGCAGCCGCTCAATCGCGGTTTGTTCTAAGTCCATTGCCGTCCTCCCTCCCCGGCGTAAGCTTCGCCAGCATGATCTGCCCCAGATCCGCAACGTAGACCAGCCGCCCACGGCTATACACCATCAGCTTGTCGCCCTGGATCTCCATCCGGTCGGCCTCGATGTTCGTGATATCCTGGCAGGCGTCACACACAAACCTCATATCAACGCCCCCGGCCGGGTGTCCGGCGTGTAGTGGAGCTTGGTCGCGCGGGCGTTCTGATGGTACTCCGGGCGTGTGAATTTATAGCCCCAGTGTTTGGCGGCGGTAAAAAGGGCCGCATAGCCGTCCTCGGCGCGGACGATCACTTTCTGATCGCCATATGTAACGGAAAAGTGGTTCTGCCCGGTGTATCCGGCCTGTGCGATCACGGCGGGGCGCCGCGGCGCCCGCTCGCCGGGGTAATCGATGCTATTTCGCAATGTGTTTGCGCCTCCTTATCTGGTTGTCGGCATGGACCATCTGCTTTCCCGCTGCAAGGTCGGGCTGCAGGCTGTCCCTGTCACGGTGGTTTACGTCGTAGATGTGGTTCCGGATGCTCTCGTAGAGCGTCCAGGTGCAGCACCCGGCGCGGCATGTGCCGCTTCGGTCCGGGCAGTTCCGGCCGCAGAGCGGCGGGATGGGCCGCATGCGCGGCGCAAAATAATTCACTCCGCTTCCTCCTGTACGTGCTGCAGCCATGCCGCGATCGTTTGCAGCGCCGACTCTCGCCGTAGAAGGTCTTCGACCGTATCCCGGTCGACGCGCGGCATGCTCTGCAGGATCTCCCGGTCATTGGCGCAGTCATCGGCAAAGGCGAGGACCGCGTCGATGATGTCGGCCAGCTGATCCGGCCGGAGCTCGACCGTGATCTTCGGCACGTCCATCACAGGATCCCGTAGGTCGTCAGGCCCAGCGCGATCGCGCCGGTCGCGACGCATGCGTCGGTCATTTCTGCGTACCCGGCGATCACAGCAAAAACGAACGCCGCGCCGCCCAGCCACAGGCAGCAGCACTTGGCCACGCGCCGCATGGCCTCCCGGTACCGCAGCTCCTCCAGCAGCCGCTCCTGCCGCTCCCTGGTCTCTTCCTCCGGCTCATACCCGAGCCGCTCTGCAAGATTGGTTCTCATTTCTTCTCCTCCGTTTCATCCGTTGCGGTCTGTACGGTCTCTGCCGCTTCGATCTTTTCCAGCATCCGCTCGATATTCCTGTGTTCCTTCTCAATTCTCTCGAGCTCTTTCCCGATGGCTTCCCGCCATGCTTCGCTGCCCGGCTCTCCCTCTTTGAGACGGAACGCATCCGCATCCATCCGGATCATGTTCCTTTCGAGCATCCACTTGAGATGCAGCCATTCTTCCGTTGTCAGAAGCAGCTTTTTCATGCCTTCGCCTCCTGCAGACGTTCTGCCGATTCTACCAGTGCCAGAAGTCGCTTGTATTTCTTCACCTTTTCCCGGTCGCACTTTGCGAGGTGCGCAGCCCGTTCGGTCATTTCCTCGTTCTCAAATTTGGCTGCGGCGAGCGCTTCGGCCTCATTGTGGGTCGCGATCACAAGCAGCTCCAGCGTGTGCTTCAGCTCAAACCAATCGTCTCCGCTGAGAATCAGTTTCCGCATTCCGCTTATCCTCCTTCGTCTCCTGCATCCGCCTGACGAGCCGCGCCAGACGGGCGTTTTGTGTAACGAGCTTCTGCGCGTCCAGGTCCAGCCCCTTGCGCTTCAGCCCGTTTATGATCTGCGCTGCCTGGCACTCACACACCATCGCCGCTTCGATCAGATCGTGCAGCTCCTGCGCATCCATCGTCAGGGTGTAGGTCTTTACCTTCGCCATGGCTCAGTATCCCCCTTCGTGTTCCAGCAGCCAGTTTTTCAACTGCATCTGCGCGATTGCAAAACACAGTTCCGCGTCGCAGTCCTGGACGTTGACGAGTTCTTCGTCGTCCCCGTCGTAGGCGGTTCCCCTCCGCCACACCCGGACGCCCCAGTCCGTCACCTTGCTATAGCTGACTTCAAGGTGCATGGGGTAGGTCAGCACCTTCTTCGCGAAAAACTTCAAAAAATCATCCACGGGGCTCCCTCCTATGTACGCGCCTTGCGGCGCGTTTAATTGCTGGCCGCGGGCAGACGCCCTTCGGCTGCAGCCCGCTCGAGGATCTGCGCCGCCTGGCACTCACACACCAGTGCTGCCTCGATCAGATCATGCAGCTCCTGCGCATCCAGCGTCAGGGTGTAGGTCTTTACCTTCGCCATGCGTCAGCCTCCTATCTCTGCACCATCCACCGTGCCAGCTCCGTGAGCGACACCGTGTACTTGTTCCCAATGTGCCGGGCCGGGAACCGCCGGTCGGCCAGCAGCGTCCGCCGGTCGATCCCCAGCGCCGCCTGGCATTCCGTGATCCCGATAGCCGCGCGCCCCGGGAACATATCGGTCAGCAGCTCCAGCTGCGGCCGGTACCCTTCCAGCTCTCTCGGCATCCCCTCACGCCTCCTTCTTCTCGCTCATCAGCTTTGCCGCCGTAGCCACGCCCTGCATATAGGCGATCATGACCTCGATCTGCTGCGGGTTCATGTGCTTCATCTCATGCAGCACACCCTCGACCTGCTTCTTCTGTTCCTCTGACATTGTTCTCACCTCGCTCGGTTCATTTCTTGGTTATACGTTAGCATACCTCAGAACCGTTGTCAAGCATAATTTCATTCCTTGGTTATATTTTTTCTTGACATTTCATTTCCGTTGTGTTACCTTGTGGCTAGAAGGTGGTGAAAAGCTTGAATACAATCAACGATCGAATCGCTTATTTAATCAAAGACCTTGGTATCACAAAAACGAAATTTGCCGAAACCATCAACTTGAGCCAGCCGTTCGTGTCCGCCGTTTGTTCCGGTTCAAAAATGCCCAGTGACCGCACAATCTCGGATATCTGCCGGGAGTTCAACGTCTCCCTCGCATGGTTGGAGGACGGCGAAGGGGAAATGTATGTCCAGCGCAGCGAAAATGAACGCATGGCGATGCTCTTTACCGACGTTCTGGCCGAAGCCGACGAATCCACACGCAAACGCGGCATTGCAGCCGCCCTCGAAATGCCCCCGGAGTTCTGGGACAACATCCTCGAATACGCAAAAAAAATCACCGGAAGCAAATAACCTGCTTCCGGTGTTCTTTTTATTCGTCAAAATATACAGAAAATCTCAGGTGCGCTTGACTGCTCCCTGCATTTTCTGTATTCTGGTAGAGGGTGGTATTTATGCGGACGTATGCCGAAACAATGTCTATAATCTGCGTCGTGCTTCTTGTTCTTCTCATCCTTTGCACATCCTGCTCTCCGCGGCAGTACACAAGCGATGACTTGGAAGCAGCACGAACTGAGGCTTACCAAGATGGATATCGTAACGGATACGACGACGCAACGCTCGGACTCAGTTACTAATATCTCGGTTCCCCATTATTCCGGTATCCGCTTTTCCGCTTCAAGCAGTCTCCCACACGCCCCCGTTCTTCCAGACCCTCACATTGACGAAAAGGCATATTGCAAAGAGATTGCAGCCGTTCAAAGCAGCCTTTCTTTCCCTCTTTCCAAAGGCAAATACAACCCATACTCTGGTAAGCCCATTCAGACACTTCAGGACTACGAATTCTACTGTCAATGTGTTGCGCTTCGCCGTATTTATGACAAGAAGATAGCTTCTGTATCTGCCGTCGTCCAGTCTACGCAGGACGTTCTTTCTGCCGCAGATGCTGTCGTTATGGATTCCCGCAGGAGCGCAGCAATAGCCCGCCAGGAGGCCGCAATCGCAAAGCGTGAAGCCGCTTTATACAAGCATGACGCAGCAGTAGCTAAATCCGAATACGCTGAGTTGAAGACGCGCTTTGATGCTCGGAAAAAAGCTACCCGTCTGGGGTTCGTTGTACTTGTCGCTTTGTTGGTCGGATTTTTTCTGTTTCACGCTATTTCTCGCCCCGAAAAAAGCGCTCCGCATTCCGCTCCTTCTTCTGCATCCGATTCTTCCTCGCGTGAATCTTCTGGTGTTGGCTCTAATCGTCCATCCGGTTATGTATCCAGTGAATATATCGGGAATAAAAAGAGCCATAAATTTCATCGTTCATTGTGCTCCTATCTTCCTGATGATGATAACCGTAGAATTTTCAAATCCAGAGATGCTGCCATTGACGCCGGATATGAGCCATGCGAGCATTGTAACCCATAACGTCCCGCCGGAACGATTTCCCGTTCCGGCGCTTATTTTATGATGTTCCGCAGGAATCGCAGGATGATTTTCAGCTGATCCAGTGTGGCCCGCTCTAAAATGTTTTCAATCTGTTCCATCGTCTTTTCCATTCCCGTCTCCATTTCTCCACAAAATTCCCGTTCATTTTTTGTTAATCTTTGCCTCTTGTTCGCGCCTCCCGAAAGTTGTAAGATATAGGTAGGCGTTGCCCGCGCCGCTGGCCGAACAACGGCGCGGGCTTTTGCTTGCGCAGGCGACCGGGAGCCGTCTGTAACTTTATGGTAGCCTGTCCACGGTAGACTTGTAAAGATATGACAGTTGCTTTTTGCAGTCAGACGTCTTGCTTTTTTGGGGGGAATGACATGTTTTGAAGGAAAAATTATCTGATTTATGCCGTGAGCAGAAGCAGACGATCACTCCGCACAAAACAAACCAGGACGTCGCCGAAAATACCGACCTTTCCGTCGGCACCGTCTCCCAGTTCTTTCGCGGCGACATCAAAAATCCGTCTGTTTACACGGTCGGCCCGATCTGCCGGGAGATGGGTGTCTCTATGGATGAGTATTTCGGCATTCCGCATGATGAGCCTGCCGAGTCTTCCGAGCCTCCCGATGCTGAAAAACTCCGTGCCGAGACCGCGGCGCTTCGTGCGCAGCTTGCCCAGCAGCAGAAGTCCCTGCGCATGCACCGGCTTGTGACGCTCATCCTCTTGGGTATTCTTTTGCTGTGTGCCCTTGCGCTTTTGGTCGACGTGCTCATCCCATCGATTGGATGGATTCGCACATAAATAAAACCGCCCCGGCCCAGCGCCGGAGCGGTATTCTTGGAGGTTTTACGATGCCAATTCCCAAATACTACGTCAGGCCGGACGGCCTGCATGAATCCATCATCACAGTCAACGGCAAGCGCAAAGCGTTTCGCGGCAAGACAGACCGCGATGTCTGGAATAAGATCAAGGCTTACCGCGCCGAAGCCGAGAAGCCAAAGACCGTCCCGTTCTCCGACGTCGCCCACGCCTGGTGGAACGAGATTGAGCCAACGCTTGCTCCGAATTCCCTGCGCAATTATTCCCCTGCCTATGAGCGCGCCGTCGCGCAGTTTGGCCCGGAGGATGTCGCCACGATCACAAGCAAAGAGATTGAGACGTACATCAACCAGTTTGCCAAGACCCGCGCAAAAAAGACCGTTATCACCCAGCGCCAGATCATCCGGCAGATCCTGAATAAGGCTCAACGCGAAGGTTACGTCTCTTTTAACGCTGCGCAGGCAGTTCTTCTCCCAAAGAACCTTCCGCAGAAGCGCCGCCACGCGCCGCCCGCTGACCAGATCCAGAAGATCAAGGACAACCTGAACGACGACTTCGGCCTGTTTGCCTTCCTGATCTATTATACCGGCTGCCGCCGCGGCGAGGCCGAGGGCTTGCGCTACGAGGACATTGACCGTGAGAAAGGCAGGATCTACATCCGCCGCAGCGTCTACCATACCGGTCCGACGCCCCAGATCAAGGAGCCAAAGACTGCCGCCGGCATCCGCCCCGTCCCGTTGCTCCCAGCGTTGGCCGCTGCGCTTCCGCAAAAGGAGCACGGCTATATCTTTTCCAACGACGGCGGAAAAAGTCCGCTCCCCGGCTGGTTCGTCACCGACCAATTCGACGCCTACCGCAAGCGCACGGGCATCACCGTCTCCCCTCATGAGATCCGCCACGGCTACGCGACCGCGCTCTACGAGGCCGGCGTGGACTTCAAACTCGCTCAAAAATTCCTCGGCCACGCGCAGCTCTCCACCACCATGGATATCTACACCGACATCCTCGATACCCGCATGGATAAAGTCGCCGCCCAGATGGACGCGGCCTTTTAATTGCACTTTTTTACTGTGTCGGTCACTGTGTTCATACCCGTGTATTTTCGTGCTAGGATATGCTACGTCTTGCTACCTTGCAATTCTCGCAAAAGGTTTTGTTCAATCATAAATAATCCGTCTTTTAACTGCTATTCTACCAAAAAAGATAAAAAATAAGACGCAGGAATTTAAATTCCTGCGTCTTTATCTTTGGTGGACCTGAAGAGACTCGAACTCTGAAAAAACACTGTATTTTCAATGTTAATTTGCAAACTGTGTTTATTCTGTGTCCAGTCCCTTTTCTGTGTTCTCAGCTCCTTGCGATATTCTCATAATACGCCATGAGCTTCTGTTCCGGCCCCGGGCCGTCTTTATCGAGCAGGAACGCCTTTGCCAGCGCGGCGTAGAACTCCGGGCGGTTGAGTCCGAATTCTACGGCGACGGGGTAGTAATCCGAGTACATCATGTTCATGGTTACGCCCCACGCCCAGCGCGGGACCGCTGGCGCCTGAATGCCCATGCTCTCGGCCACGGCCGTTGTCTGTTCCATCGTCCAGTGCGGGCCTGCCGTGCCGTCGGCGTTTTGCATGTTTGCTGCCCACTGCATCGCCGTTTCGCGATCAAATGTGGCCGTCTCCGGCTCGTCGTGGTCCTCGAGCTTATCCAGCCGGCACAGCAGATCTGTGACTGCTGCGGCCTGCTCGACCGTACGCATGGACACCGGGCACTCCGCGATCTCCCGCAGCGCGGCGTGGAGTTTGTCTTTATACGCCTGCATGATAGCACCTCATGCGAGCTTGAGCAGCCCCGTGCAAAGCTCGATCACGGAGCCTGCGGCCGTGCTGTCGGTCGTCGCCACGAGCGTGAATGTATGATTGACGCAGCAGCAGCACCCGGACAGCTCCAGATCCGTCTCCGTGTGGATCTCCGCATTGCCGGATGCCGGCAGCGTGACGCGCTTGAGCGTGCAGGGCAGCGCGACGCCGTCCATGTACCACTGCAGGGTCAGGACGCCCGCTGCCGTCGCCGCGATGACCGCATCTGCGGCCAGATGATACAGGCCGATCTTGACCGTGTCGTAGCTCTGCGGCTCGACCTGGATGGACGAACCGGAATTGACGACCTTTGCCCCGGCCAGCGTCAGCACGTTTTCGCTGTCTGCCGCGAGCAGTTGGGGCGCGTTATTAAAATATCGGACGCATGATTTTTGATACGCCCGATTTCCATTGCCGTTATTACAAGCCATTTTCATTACTCCTTCCGTTTGGGCTTATGTGAAGGGGCATTATGCCCCGGATAGCTATATCAGGATGGGTCCGCGTCAGCCGCCGCAGCCGCACGGATTGCAGGGCGGGTTCTGGTAGTACCTGCCCAGCTGGCCGAGGATGTACTGCGACTGCATGTAGTCGTTGTTCGCGGCTCTGCTCTGCGCGAGCTCGTCGCGCAGGCGCTGGTTCTCCTGCTGCTGCAGGAGCGTCCGGGTCGCCTCGCCCTCGGCGTGGATGGCCGTCTTGATCTCGCACGCGTTGATGCTGGAGTTGTAGTTGACGCCGTCGATCGCGCGGAGAATGTCGCAGCAGCACTTCTGCTGCACAGAGATGCCGCTCTCCGTGACGGACTGCAAATCGCGCAGCTCGCCGAGGATGTTGTAGGCGTTGTCCTTGACGGCGCTGGTGACGTCGTATGCGCTCTGGCGCGTTGCCGCGACACCCTCGTTGTTCTGGCGCTCGAGGGCTGCAAAGTCCGTTGCACGCTGTACGTCGGCCTGCGTCGCCGGGGCACTCTCGCCGCTGCCGCCGAAGCCTCTGCCCGCGAAGAGCAGGAAGAACAGCGCGATCAGGATGACAATGCCCCATCCGCCGAAGCCATAATCCTTATCCATGGTTTTCCCTCCTTTCTGGGTGGAATGAAATTTGATAGGCGCTTTCGCGCGGTATCACTTGCCGATCTGGCCGACGAGCTCGCCGACCGTCTTGTTTTTGTTTGCCTCGAACCACGCCTCAAAGCCTGGCTGCGAGGCCAGGAAGCTAAGCACCATCTGCGGGCTCTGCCCCTGCAGCGTCGTCTTCGCTGTCTGCAGCAGACCGTTCAGCAGCTTGTTTCCCCCGCCGTTTCCGCCCATCAGGGCCATAATCGGATTTTGCATTGAGCTTTCCCTCCAGTTCTTCGATTTTCCCGGCCATGCTCTGCAGGCCGGCCGTGATCTGTTTCAGCTGCTCCTGCAGCTGGTTTGCCGCCTTTTCCTCTTCTGTCGGCTCCGGGAAGATCCGGAACCGCGCGATGGTCTTGGCCGCCATGCTGTCCGTGCGGATGTAGTACAGCAGGTTCTCGGTCTCGTGCAGCGCGAGCGCGTTGTCGTTCGGCTGCATCTGCAGGTTGTTGATGCTGGCCTCGCTGGCCACGGTCAGCACGCCGAGCTTCGGCGGCTGCGGCGGCAGCTGCGGGCCCTGCGGCCGCGGCATGGGCTGCAGCTGGATCTGCTGCGCGCCGTCCATCTCCCAGCGGCCCGTGTACGGGTTGTACGCCATGCGGTATCGCCCCTTTCTGCTACCATTCTAGCGTTTCCCCGTCCCCGCTGGGGGACATTTGTGTACCATCTGTGGGACATTCGGGCATAGAAAAAGCGCCATGAGCCGTTGCTCATGGCGCTTTCTCTTTGTCCGTTTTCCCTACCAGACGGCGGGCGGTGTTGTAGATGTGTGGCAGGCGACGGGAGATGGTTTTGCGGTCGACGCCGATCTCGGCGGCCGCGTCCAGCTGCGGGAGCCTGCGCACGATATAAAGCTTCACGATCTGCCGATCGATCACGTCCAAAAGTCCCTCGTCAGTGACGCGCTCCCAGTCGCTGCGCGTGAGGTGTTCCAGCTCCTTCGGCAGAGCCAGTCGCGCAGTTATGCTTTCGTCACTCCCTTCGGCCCGCCGCCGGGCAGGGCTTACTTCATCGCCGCAGCCAGCTTTTTCAGCAGATCGTCGCCGTATTTGTAATCGGCAAGATACTTGATTGTGCTGTCTGCCAGTCCGGCCTTTGCCTTGATTGTCTTCTTGGCGTCCTCGACGGCCTTGTCGACGGTTTCCGTGTCGTACTCGACCCACGGGAGCTTTCCGTGCTTCTTCCACACACGGCTGTTGTAGCCGCCCTTGACGCCGATGTTGCCGACGCCGGTGATCTGCACGCCATTATCCCAGATGGGCGTACACTCAACGGCCAAGCCGTCTCCGATGTACATGCCCCAGTGTCCGGGCATCCACAGGCCTTCGCCTGGGACGAGCTTGTCCCAGCCGGATGCGGATACGTCCTTGCACTTGGCAATCATGCCGTCTGCGGAGACGTCCGGGACGGCGTTTCCGGCGTAGCGGGCGCCGCCGTGGTAGGCGTTTTTGTTGCCGTTCCAGCCCCACAGGATCCCCTTTGTGAGATTCACGCAGTCAAAGCCAAAGTAGCCCTTGCCGATCAGCGCACGGAGGTTTGCCTGCTTCGCCGCGCCGTACCACTCCGGGTACTGGTTCGCCTTTTCCGTGATAATTCCGTTTGTCACGGGGGAGCCGAAGCAGCCCCACATGTACACGGTTTTATAGTTCTTCGCGACGTCGATGTGCCGCCTGACGAGCTCGGAGGCTTTCATAACGCTCATGCCCGCTCACTCCCGTACAACTCGTGGTGCAGCTGCAGCACGGCGGCCTCGATCAGCTTATCGATCGTTTCCACATCAAATTGAATGCCCTTCTCGGCGAGGAAGTTCACAACATACGCCTTTTTCGCCGCGCCGTCCGTCGCGGTGTACAGCTGCTCCGCCGCCTTTACGCCGATCTCAACGTAAGTGCGGAGCGTTTGCAGCTTGTCCGCGTCGATCTTGGTTTTGAGCCACGGGATCAGAAATGCCGAGACGAGTGCGCTGATGAGCGCGATCACTGCCGAGATGATTTGCGTGTAGTCCATATGTATGCTCCTTTCAATCTTTCAGCACGATCTCCGCGATGCGTGCTGCCGCTTCCGGGCCGTACTTATCGGCCCATTTATCCATGTACTTCTGCGCGTACTTCGCGCGGTTCTCGTTCTTTGCCTTCCAGAGATAGAATCCGCTGGAAGCCGTCGTTTCAGCCAGCACCGCAAGCGTGATCTCCGTCAGGTCTGCACCTGCCGCGCAGGCGATGATGAGTGCGAGGCTGACGAGCGCGCTGCAGATCAGCCACTTCTTGCTAAACTCCATTGTGCTCACACTGCTTCTCGAGCTGGTGCAAAAACTTTTTTACATCGCCGTTTCCGCCCAGCTTGACGTATTTCTGCCCGGCGATCAGGCGCTCTGCCATTGGCATCTCTTCTGACATGATGGTCAGCCGGAGAATTGCGAGATACTGCTCATCCTGATGCTCCTGCATTTTCCCGAGCTTTTTGTCGATCTCGGCCAGATGGTCGCTTTGGGAGTCTGCCCGTGTTTTCTTCTTCTGCGCTGCGCCGACGATGGCCTGAATGACCGTCGTCAGCGCGGACGAGCCGAGGACGGCGCAGATGATCGTGATGGTTCCAGCATCCATGTTTTTACCTCTTTTCTGTCTTCGCCTGCCACGTGATATCCCTGCCGCAGACGCCGGTCAGGCGGTCGCGGAGGTAGTTCAGCGCCGTCCCGACGCGGTTTAGGTCAACGCCGTTGTATGCGCCCTTCATCCCCGCCAGCCACTCCGCCAGCTCCGCCGCCGTCATGCCCGCGTAGCCCTTCACGGCCAACTCGTGCACGCGTGCGACGTCCGCTGCAGTTCGGTCGGTGATGAGGGTGTCAATAATCGTACTCATAGAAGCTCCTTAACGCTCGTCGGCTTGTTATCAGAATGACCTTATAGATCATATCCACATGATTAGAAACACCACGCTGCCGCAACACCATTCGTTTCGGACGCGACGTACCATTCTGCCGTACCGTCGAATCTAGTTCCACAGAAGCAGGTAGAGCTTCTAGCCCTCGGCGAACGCAGCCACCACGTCGTGTCGTTCTTTACTCGATTGGCCGCCGTCTTGTAATACTCATACTGCGTGCCCTCGCCCGCGTTAGAATGCGTCCGCGTGCCCTGGACCTCGATCTCCGACAGCAGGAACATTGTATCCTTCGTTGTGTTGATAGTCGAGTCGTAGCCGTCGGCTGCAGTCTTCTTTACTACTTCCTTCATTGCAGCCACGACCTCTGCCGGCATTTTCGATTTGATCGTCTTGAAACCACCAGTCGTCCGCAGCAGACAGTCTGCCCAGCCCCCGGTGTTGCTGTCAGAGTTATTCATCTTGTACTCTGTCGCGTAGCACTCGTGCATCTGGAACGTTAACGGAGCCTTGCCCGAACCGTCAGCGTAGTCATCGTGGTTCTTGCCGATAATGTCGATTGCGTAGGTCTTGTTGTTGATTGTCATGTTACATCTGTCGCCGACGTCCCATGTGTTGGGAACTTGTTTCTCTCGACAGGCCTTAATAATTGCAGCCCAGCTGTTATTTCCGAACACGGGGTCGACTATAGACAAGTCAACGTTATTTACTC
>OJRG01000201.1_pt1 | contig 42429 bp, 39 predicted proteins | sample 1599121 | NCBI WGS metagenome assembly OJRG01 (sample SAMN03922528, study PRJEB24848) | human gut metagenome | isolation source: stool sample | host: Homo sapiens | place: Germany | collected 2010-05
TCACAAAGCGCAGGAGGGGGTCAAAGGGGGGACCCTCGCCGGGGGTCCCCCCTTTGCGGGCGGCCCCCGCCGCCCGCAGCCCGTGCGTGTCGCCGCAGCGCAGGCGATAATCCGACGCCGGGCGGGGGTGGAACCCCGCCCCTACAGGGGGTTGCGGAAACCTGCGACACGCGCCATTGAAAATGTAAAAACGCCCCTCTGGGGCGTTTTTACATTTTTCCGCGACGCTGAGCGCCCAAATCGATATACATTCGCTTCGGGCATCTCCGCAAGCGCCTGGGGACTACTCCTGTTCCACGCCCCCATCCCTCAGGCTGGCCTGAAAGGTGTTCATCACCACCAGCGTGCCGACGATGATGACGAGGGACACGGCTGCGAGGGGCCAGGCCAGCCAGGCGTCGCCGGAGTCCAGGGGCAGGGGCAGGTGCATGAGCGTCGTGAAGACCACGTTCACCGTCCGGAGCACCAGCAGGCTGCTGCGCTGGGGGCAGGCGAAGCGTTCCGCCGCGCCCGCGAGGTTCGTGAAGAGCTGGAAGTGCACGTACAGCGACACCGCCGCGGCGATGAGCCACAGGCCCCGGAGCTCCGTGGGCCTCCCCATGGCCTCCAGCGCCCAGCAAAGGCCCTCCCAGGCCGCGAGCAGCCAGCAGAGCGGACGCAAAAGCAACGCGGAGGGCTCCCCCGCCCCGGCGACGCCGGGCAGGGCCGAGCCGATGAGCAGCCAGCCCGCCCAGTCGGGCAGCAGGTCCAGCGCATTTATATTGATGTTCAGGTAAATGAGCGCGTAGCCCCAGGCTATCCTGCCCAGAGATCTGTAAAGGCCCTTACGCTCCTCCATCCGTCTCGCCCCCTTCCATGACGAACTCGTCCACGACCTCGCTGCCCAACGTTATGCGCACGGCGGCGGCCTTCGCCTCCGGCTCCGGCAGCAGCGGCGTGTCGTAGCGGAACTCCTCGGAGAGCGCGCTGGCCTTCAAAGCCCCCTCGCAGGGGTCCAGGCCTATGCTCTCGTACTCCGTGCCGTCGAAGGCATACTCCTCGTCCGCGGAGCGGAGAGGCAGCATCTCCAGCTTCGCCCAGCTCTGCGGGAGCGCGTCCTCGCCGCTGGTATATTCGACGCAAAAGAGCTCCGCCATGGTGCGAAACACGGCCTCCGGCCTGTAAACGCTGTCGGAATAGCCCTGCGGCACGCCGGAGAGGCCGAAGCCCGCGTCCGCGGCCACGGCGTAGAGGTTCCGCCGGAGCGTCACCGTGCCGCACTCGCGCTCCACGCTCACGGTGTCGCGCCAGGGCAGGACATCGTTCCCCCAGCGGGCAAGGGACACGGGGTCATACACCAGGCCGTCGGGGGCGATGAACTGCCGCTCGCCCGTCTCCTCCACGACCCAGCCCTCGGCCTCCCAGGCGCGCACGGGGACGACGTAGAGGCCCGTGAGAGTGTCGCCGTCCGCGTCCTTCAGCCAGCCGCCGTTTTCGAGGTCGGCCACATAGTTTACCGTGAGTATGAGCTCCGCCTCGCAGACGCCCTCCGAGCAGACGAGGTTATTTATAAGGTATCCCGAGCCGCTGTCGATGGCGTACTGCTCGGGCACGCTCTCGTAGTGATAGGCCACCCAGCCCTCGGCGCGGCTCGCGCGCATGCCCTCGTAGAGCTCCCCGTGCTTTTCAAAGGGCGAGGCGGCGGCGAGGAAGACGCCGTTGTCGTAGATGAGCCCCTTGGCGTAGGTGTCGAGCGCCGCGGCGGGGGTCCGGCAGCGGGTGGTACGCGCGGCGGCGAGGCTGCGGTCGAGCCCGTCGAGCTCGTTGGGGTACATGTGCCCAATGTCCGTGCCCGCGGAGCCGAGCAGCAGGGGCGCCGCAAGCACGAGGACTATGCAGACCGAGGCCAGGGCCATGCCGCGCGGATAGAGCTTGAAGCGCACGATGGCCGCTATGCGCCGGGAGATGTTCTTCCCGCCGTTGGAGATGGAGCTCGTCCCCGGCGCGCGGGCATATTTCGCGTTTGCCATACCGAGCAGTATGCCGCCGTACTCGCGCCGCTCCTCACCCTCCAGGCGTTCCAGCACGCGCTGGTCGCAGAGGGATTCGAGGTCGTTGCCCACGCGGTCGAGGACGTAGTGCATGAAGGGATCGCACCAGTGCAGCGCGCGGATGAGGCACCAGAAGATGCCCTGCGCCGCGTCGAAATATTTGAGGTGCAGCAGCTCGTGCAGCAGCACCTTGTCGTCCGCGCCGCCGCGCGGCAGGGCGAGGACGGGCCGGATGACACCGCAGACGAAGGCCGTGGGCAGGCCCTCGACCTCGACGGCGCGGCAGCTGCGCAGGCCGTATTTTTCGCACACGGCGGCGAGGCGCGCCGAGACCTCCGCCGAGGCGGGCGTCCCGCGGCGAAGTACTAGGCGCAGGCGCGCGTAGGCCGCCGCCTTCCAGAGCAGCCAGCCCAGGACGCCCAGGACGTAGACCAAAAACAGCCAATCCGTGAGGCTCCGGGGCGCGCCGGAGGGCAGGGGCAGGACGCTGCCCGCGTCCAGCGAAGACCAGGGCGAAGCGTAGGCGGAGCCGAGGACGCGCTCCGCCGCCGTCTTCCACATGTCCACCCAGACGGGCAGAGGCAGCAGCACCTGCCGCGTCATCCCCGCCGGGATGAGCGCCCGCAGGGCCAGCAGGCCCCAGACGCCGTACTGCCAGCGCGGAGAGAGCTTGTCCGCCAGCAGGTATTTCACAATGAGCAGCACCGCCGCTGCCAGCGAGACGGTGAGCGTTTGCAGCAGGAACTCCCAGATGTTCCCCATGGTTACACCTCCATCTCGTCGAGCAGCTTCCGGAGCCGCGCCGCCTCATCAGCGGAGATGTGCGTCTCCTTCAAAAACGCGGCGATGAGGTCCCCCGCCGCGCCGCCGTAGACCTTGTTGAGCAGCTCGTCCCTCTCCTGCCGGGCGCAGTCCTCCCGCGCCGCCCCCGCCGAATACGGCGCCGGAGAGCTGCGCTCTATCTTTACGAGGCCCTTGGCCTCCATGCGCTTCAGATAGGTGTGGACCGTGTTCTTGCTCCAGCCCTGCCCCGGGTAGAGCGCGCGAGTGAGCTCGCCCAGCGAAAAGCTCTCCCCCGCCCAGAGCGCCTCCATGACCGACCACTCGGCCTCCGTCAGCTTCATCGCGCCGCCTCCTACAAGTGTAGTATAGGACCATACTACATGTGTAGGACGGCGCTGTCAAGCCAAAATTGCAATGGGTTTTTTCCGGGGGCGTGTACCTCGGAAAAAACACCTCTTGCACGGCAAGTGTGCCCGCGGGGCGCGCGCAGCCGTGCGGCAGCTCCCACCGGCCACCGGCCGGGGGCTTTGGCAAAAGGCCGTTCCGGCCTTTTGCCAGACAAAGAAAAGCGGCCCTCCCGGGCCGCTTTCCCTTCCATATCCCATATCGCAAGGCCCTACCCGACTTCGGGCATGGACCAGTTCACTCTGGTATAGGACTCTATCATGGCCGCATAGTCGCTCTGGCAGGCGGCAAAATCGCGGTCTTTTATGGATTCGTAGATGCAGTAGTGGATGTCGCGGTGCCTGTCGAGGCGGAAGTTGCGCACGAGCTCGGGCATCCACTTGGACAGGCAGAAGAGCATGTACTGGTGTATGGGCTCCCGCGCTACGGCGAAGGCGTAGGCGTAGAGCGGGTTGTGCGAGATGCGGCAGACGTGCTCGTGGAAGGCGAGGTCCGCGGCGGCGACGCGCTTGCACCACTCCTCGTGCGTGAGGCCCTCGGTCTCGGCCCAGGCCTCGCGGTGCCGCAGGGCCAGGCGCTCCAGCTCCGCGAGGTCCTCGGGCGTGGCGCGCTCCATGGCCAGGCGGGCGCACTCTATCTCGATGTGGTTGCGGAACTCCGTCACGTTCTGCATCATGCCGCTCTGCTCGAAAAAGCGGGAGGCTGTCTTGAGGTAGCCCTCGAAGTCGAACTCTATGACGAAGGTGCCGCTGCCCGTGCGCGTCTCGACGATGCCGAGGGCGTTGAGCTTCTGCAGGGCCATGCGCACGGTCAGGCGGTTGACGCCGAACTTCTGCGCCAGCTCGCTCTCTGAGGGGAGCTTGTCCCCGACGCGCCAGACCCCGCCGCTTATCTGCTCCTGTATCGCCTCGCAGACCTGCTCCGAGGCGGAGACTTTTTTGATGCGCATATTGTCTTCCACGGGCAGCCCTCCTGTACTTTTGGCCTTTAAATCCCCTCTCCCCTTTATTAGAGTATAAAACAAGCCCGCCGACTTTGCAAGAGGGATATTCGTGAAATTTTATATAGTAAGGCATGTTATGGCTATTGACTTTTAGAAATAATAAATATATTATGAATTTGACCGGACTACATAGCGAACAGGCCGCCCCCGCGGCGGCGCAACTTATAACTTGAAAGGGTGAGAACATGGCCAAAAACCTGATGACCGGCAACGAGGCCGTGGCCCGCGGCCTTTACGAGGCCGGAGTGGCCTTCGCCTCCGCGTATCCCGGCACGCCCAGCACGGAGATACTGGAAAACGTTGCCGAAAAGTACAAGGACAGCATAGCCTGCGAGTGGGCGCCCAACGAGAAGGTCGCCTTTGAGGCGGCGGTCGGCGCCTCCTTTGTCGGCGGCCGCTCCTTCGCGGCGATGAAGCACGTCGGCCTGAACGTCGCGGCGGACCCGCTGCTGACCTTCGCCTACACGGGTGTGAACGGCGGCATGGTCTTCGTCTCGGCGGACGACCCGGGGCTGCATTCCTCCCAGAATGAGCAGGACAACCGCTTTTACGCGCGCATGGGCAAGTTCATCATGCTTGAGCCCTCGGACTCCCAGGAGGCCAAGGACATGGCCGTCATGGGCTATGAGCTCAGCGAGCAGTTCGACTCGCCCGTCATGCTGCGCATGACCACCCGCGTCTGCCACAGCAAGAGCCTCGTCGAGTTCGGCGATGTCCAGGAGCAGCGCAAGAAGGAGTACGTTAAAAACCGCGCGAAGTACGACCCCGTCCCCGCCATGGCCAAGGGCATGCACACGGCCGTCGAAAAGCGCTGGAAGAGGCTTCTGGAGTACACGGAGGTATGTCCCCTCAACCGCGAGGAGTGGCATACGGACGAAATAGGCATAGTCTCGGCCGGCGCGGCATACCAGTACGCACGCGAGGTGTTTGGAGACAACGCCTCCTATTTCAAGTGCGGCATGACGAGCCCGATGCCCCTGGAGAGCATCAGGAAATTCGCCGCCAAGGTGAAAAAGCTCTACGTCGTCGAGGAGCTTGAGCCCTACATGGAGGACCTGATGCGTGCAGCCGGCATAGACTGCGTGGGCAAGGCCCTCATCCCCATCGAGGGCGAGCTGAACCCCGACATCGTCCGCAAGAGCCTGACCGGCGAGGTCACGCCCACCATCGAGTACGACAAGAGCGTCGTCCCCGGCCGCCCGCCCATGCTCTGCGCCGGCTGCCCGCACGTCGGCCTCTTCTATGAGCTGGGCAAAATCAAGGACGTCATCGCCATAGGCGACATCGGCTGCTACGCCCTGTCCGGCAACCCGCCGCTGAACGCCAAGGACTTCGCCCTGTGCATGGGCTCCGGCTTCTCCATGGCCCACGGCGCAGCGAAAATAATGGAAAAGTTCGGCGAGAACAAGAAGATAGTCGGCGTCGTCGGCGACTCGACCTTCTTCCATACGGGCATGAACAGCATGCTCGACGCCGTGTATAACCACTCGAACGTCACGCTCATCGTCGTTGACAACCGCATCACCGGCATGACCGGCCACCAGGAGAACCCCGGCTCCGGCTACACCATCACCGGCGAGCACGCCTACCCCGCGGACATCGAGGGCGTCGCCCGGGCCTTCGGCATGACGGACATACACAAGGTGAACCCCATGGACCTTGAGGCCACGCGCAAGGCGCTCAAGGAGGCCATCGCCTTCGAGGGCCCCTCGCTGGTCATCACGCGCTACCCCTGCGCCCTCAAGAAGCGCAGCCCCGAGGACAAGGCCGAGTTCGGCACGGAGAAGGCCAAGTACGCCGTCGATAACGACGCCTGCATCGGCTGCAAGAGCTGCCTGCGCCTCGGCTGCCCGGCCCTGAGCTTCGACGGCGGCGCGAAGAAGGCGGACATAGACCGCGTGGCCTGCGCCGGCTGCGGCGTCTGCGCCCAGGTCTGCCCGAAGAAAGCTATTGGAAAGGTGGGTGGCTGATATGTCAAACGTCAAGAACGTCGTCCTCTGCGGCGTCGGCGGCCAGGGCACCATCCTGGCCAGCAAGATCCTCAGCTATGCGCTCATCGAGGCCGGCTACGACGTCAAGATGAGCGAGATACACGGCATGAGCCAGCGCGGCGGCAGCGTCACGACCCAGGTGCGCTACGGCGACAAGGTCTACTCCGCCATCATCGGCAAGGGCTCGGCCGACGTGCTGGTCGCCTTCGAGAAGATGGAGGCCCTGCGCTACCTTGACGACGTCAAGGCCGACGGCGGGGTGGTCATCATAAACGACCACGCCATCCAGTCCCTGCCCACGCTGCAGGGCATGGCCGCCTACCCCGAGGACTGCATCGACATGGTGAAGGAGAAGGCCGGGGACGTGCGCGTCATAAAGGCCACGAAGATAGCCGGGGAGCTCGGCAACGAGAAGGCCGCGAACGTCGTCCTGCTGGGCGCGGCGGTCAAGGCGCTGGGCCTTGAGGCCATGGACTGGGACGCCGCCCTCGCCGCCTGCGTCAAGCCCGCCTTCCTCGACATGAACCGCGCCGCCTTCAAGGCGGGGCTTGAGGCCGTCTGAAAAAGCCGTAAACATCGCCAAAGCGCGCCGCAAACTGCGGCGCGCTTTTTTGCGCTCTCCCACTGGTGCGGCGCGGGAGTTTGTGATAATATAGTGGAGTTTCAAATTTCTTGCGTTTTGGAGTGTCGCCCGTGAAAAAGGACAGGTACGAAAACCCGCTCTGCTCGCGCTACGCCTCGGAGCGGATGCAGCAGATCTTCTCCCCGGACTACAAGTTCACGACCTGGCACCGGCTCTGGCTCTCCCTGGCGGAGAACGAGCGGGCCCTGGGCCTTCCCGTCACGGCCGAGCAGGTGGCGGAGCTCCGGGAAAACCTCGCCGTCATCGACTATGAGGCCGCAGAGCGCTATGAAAAGGAGCTGCGGCACGACGTCATGGCCCACATCCGCGCCTGGGGCGAGCACTGCCCCCGTGCCCGCGGCATCATCCACCTGGGCGCCACGAGCTGCTTCGTGGACGACAACGGCGACCTCATCGCCTACCGGGACGCCATGGAGCAGATCCGCGGGCTGCTCCTGAACGTCATAGAGGCCCTCGCGGACTTCATCCGCGCGCAGAAGGGCACGCCGGTGCTCGCCTACACGCACTATCAGGCCGCCCAGCCCACGACCCTGGGCAAGCGCGCCTGCATGTGGGCGCAGGACTTCGTCTTTGACCTTGAGCGCCTGGACTTTGAGCTGGAGCGCCTGCCCTTCTACGGCTGCAAGGGCGCGACAGGCACGGGCGCGAGCTTCCTCGCCCTCTTCGGCGGGGACGCGGAGCGGGCCGGCGAGCTGGAGCGGCGCATAGCCGCGGACATGGGCTTTGACCGCGTGCTGCCCATCACGGGCCAGACCTACACGCGGAAGATCGACTCCTTCCTTTTGAACGTCCTGTCCGGCATCGCCCAGAGCGCGGCGAAGATGGCGACGGACCTGCGCCTCATGGCCCACGAGAAGGAGTTTGACGAGCCCTTTACCGCCTCTCAGGTCGGCTCCTCGGCCATGGCCTACAAGCGCAACCCCATGCGCTGCGAGCGCATCTGCTCCCTCTCGCGCCACCTCGTGGCCCTGGCGCAGGATACGGCCATGACTGCCTCCAGCCAGTGGCTGGAGCGCACGCTGGACGACTCGGCCAACCGCCGCATCTCGATCCCGGAGGCCTTCCTGACCGCGGACGCCGTGCTCTCGCTCGCCGCGAACGTCCTGCGCGGGGCGCGGGTCTATCCGGGCATGATGGCCCGGCACCTGGCGGAGGAGCTGCCCTTCCTCGCCACGGAGAACATCCTCATGCGCGCCGTGTCCCTCGGCGGGGACAGGCAGGAGCTGCACGAGGCCATACGCGAATACTCCGTCGATACCGCCCGGCGTATGAAGGAGACCGGCTGCGGGAACGATCTGGCTGAGCGCCTGCTTGCGGATGCGCGCTTCAAGCTGGACGAGGCCGCGCTCGCGCAGCTCATGGACGTCGGCAAGTTCGTCGGCCTGGCCCCGGTCCAGGCTGCCGACTATGTGGAAAACACGCTTGCGCCCCTGCTTGAGGCAAACCGCGGCCGTTTCGCCTCCGGGCGTGAGATAAGCTGCTGAAGGCTGGTGTAGAGATGAGACTTTTCTTTGCCATATTGCTCTGCAAGCTGGTGCGCCTGGCGCTCCGGCTGGCCGGGAGGGGCGGCACGGCCCTGCCGGGCAAAATTGCCCTGCGCGTCTGCCCGGACATGCTCTCGCGGCTGGCCCGCGGCGTGACGACGGTTATGGTCACCGGCACGAACGGCAAGACCACCACCTGCCGCATGCTGGAGCAGATGGCCCGGGACGCGGGCCGGGACTGCTTCGCCAACCGCTCCGGCTCGAACCTGGAGCGCGGCATCGCCGCGGACTTCGCCGCGAACGCCAGCCTCTTCGGGAAGCCCCGCCGCCGCTTCGCCGTCATTGAGTGCGACGAGGCCGCCTTCCGCCGCGTCTGCGGGGAGGTGAAACCCGCAGTCGCCGTCGTGACGAACATCTTCCGTGACCAGCTGGACCGCTACGGCGAGGTGACTCACACCCTCGCCGGCATACGCGAGGGCCTGGCCCGTTCGCCCGAGACGCGGGTCTGCCTGAACGCGGACTGCTCGCTGACCTCCTCGCTCGCGCCGGACGCGCCGGACAGGGTGCGCTTTTTCGGCATGGACGCGGCCCTGGGCGAGGCCGCCGCGGTCTCGGACGCGCCCCGCTGCATCTTCTGCGGCGCTGAGTACGAGTACGACTACCACACCTTCGCCCACCTGGGCGGCTTCCGCTGCCCGCAGTGCGGCTACTCCCGCGCGGAGCCCGACGTCGCCATAGTCGAGGTGGACGCGCTTGAGCCGGACAGCAGCCTCGCCCAGCTGCGCGTGGACGGGGAGTTCCTCCCCGCCGCCGTCAGCCTGCCGGCGGCCTACAACCTCTACAACGCCGCGGCCGCCGTCGCCGCCGCCACGGCCCTGGGCGTAGACGCCAAATCCGCCGTGCGCTCCCTCGCGCACATCGAGAGCGGCTTCGGGCGCATGGAGCGCTTCGAGCTCGGCGAGGCCCGGGTGACGATGGTGCTCGTCAAAAACCCCGCGGGCTGCGACAGGGCCATAGATTACCTCGCCGCCCTGCCCGAGGGCGTCACCGCCGTCTTCTGCCTGAACGACGAGATAGCAGACGGCACGGACGTCTCCTGGATATGGGACGCCGCCTTCGAGCGGCTCTTCGAGCCGGAGCGCAAGCCCATGGACATCATCGTCTCCGGCATACGCGCCGAGGACATGCGCCTGCGGCTCAAGTACGCCGGCGCGGACGAGGAGAGCATCCGCCTCATCCACGGGGCCACGGAGCTCATAGACCTCATCGCCGGCTGCAAGGGCGACGTGTGCATCCTGCCCACCTATACGGCCATGCTGCCCCTGAGGGCCGAGCTGGCCTCCCGCTGCGGCAGAAAGGAGTTCTGGAAGTGATGGAGCTGAGAGTCTGCCACCTCTACCCCGACGTGCTGAACCTCTACGGCGACCGGGGCAACGTGCTCTGCATAAAAAAGCGCCTGGAGTGGCGCGGCATAGGCTGCACTGTGACGGAGCTGCCCATAGGCGAGCGCCGCGGGCTGGGGAACTTCGACCTGTTCTTCGTCGGCGGCGGCCAGGACTTCGAGCAGGGGCTGCTGCTGGAGGACCTGCGCGGCGGCAAGGGCGCGGACATCCGCGCCGCGGCGGAGGACGGAGCGGCCTTTCTGTGCGTCTGCGGCGGCTACCAGCTCATGGGCCACCACTACGACACGGTCTCCGGCGCGCGCTGCGCGGGCCTGGACGTGCTCGACCTCGTCACCGAGGGCGCGGAAGAGCGAATGATAGGCAACTTTGCCTTCGAGACGGAGTTCGGCCCCGTCGTGGGCTTCGAGAACCACAGCGGACGCACCCGGCTCGGCCCCGGTGCGCAGCCCCTGGGCCGCGTGCTGCGCGGCTTCGGCAACAACGGCGAGGACGGCACGGAGGGCGCGCGGTACAAGAACGTCTTCGGCACCTACAGCCACGGCCCCGTGCTGCCGAAAAACCCCGGCTTCTGCGACGGCATACTCCTCGCGGCCCTGCGCCGCCGCTACGGGGACGCCGAGCTTGCGCCCCTGCCCGACCTCTCCGAGCGCGAGGCGCACGAGAGCGTCCTGGCAAAGCTGCTGGGCTGAAAAAATTTTCGCCCCTTAATCTTCGTTTAATCTTCGGCGCATATACTGTAGCCATAACGAAGAAAGGAGGCGAAGGCATGAGCCTGCTCAGGATGAACGTATGTATGGCGGTCACGATGGCCCGCGCGGCGGGCTCGCGCACGGCCTTTGCCATAGTCAGCGGCTCCCCCGCGCCCAAGGCGGCGGCGGAGAAGAAAAAGAGCAAATAAAAAATTTAAGGCGGGTCCCGCGAGGGGACCCGCCCTTTTTTTTATTCCATCGGAGCCTCCTGCGCCCCGGCGTCCGGGAGCGCAGCGTCCGCCTGCCCCGCCTCCGGGGAGGCGCTCTCCTCGCCCTTGTGATACTCGGAGTAGTCCACGACGAGGTCCGGCCCGTCAAAGCTGCCGTCGAGCTTGGACATCGTGCGCTCATAGGCCTCCGAGCCCTCCTCGTAGGGCGTGGGCCGGTAGTCGTTGATGCTCTCCGTGCTTGATAGGCAGCAGGGGACGGCCTCGTAGCCCTCGACGCTGACCGTGCCGTCCAGGTCGCGCTTCACGGAAAAGCGCACGATGGCGGTGTCCCTGTCGCGCGGGGCGGTGTTGCCGCCGAAGCTCCAGTTGCCGAGGCTGTTGACGATGTAGCCGCCGTTATACTCGTCTATGCGCTGAAGAACGTGCGGGTGGGAGCCGTAGACTATGTCGGCCCCGGCGTCTATGGCGGCGCGTCCGAGCTGCTCCTGCCCGCCGGTGACCCGGTAGCTGCCCTCTATGCCCCAGTGCATAAGGCAGATGACGAGGTCTATGTCCTCCCTCTGCGCCAGGGCGGAGACGCCCTCGCGGATCTCCTGCTCGCCCGCCGTCCAGCGCGCGGCGTAGAGGCCGACGGTCAGCCCGTCGTCCCGCGAATAGACATAGCTCTCGTTCGGCCCGGCGCAGGCGACGCCCGCGCCGTCCAGGACGGCCTTGGTGTTGTCCAGGCCCGTCTGGCCGAAGTCAAGGGTGTGGTTGTTCGCCAGGGTGACGAAATCTATGCCGCCCTGGACGAGTATCTGCGCATTTTCCGCCGCGCCGCAGAACTGGAAAGTACCCGTGCCGGAAAGCGGAGTCTCCGAGAGGCTGCACTCAAGGTTCGCTATGCTGAGGTAGTCGTCCTCAAAGTATTGCAGCGTGCCGGAGAAAGGCCAGCTCATGTCCCCGTCGAGGATGCTCTCGAAGTGGTCGTTGTACTGGGAGGAACTGAGCGTGCAGTCGCCCACCATGGAGATGGTGAAATACTCCGGCTCCGGCGTTGGCGTCGGTGTGGGCGTCGGCGTGGGGGTCGGGGTGGGGGTCGGCGTCGGCGTGGGCGAGGCGCTGGGTCTGGGCGTCGGCGTGGGGGCCGGCGTCGGCTCCGGCGCCGCGGTGACGCGCAGGAAGAGCAGCCCGCCCAGCACCGCCGCACAGATGAGGAATGTTAAAATGAGAGTAAACTTCCTTGCAGTATTCATGGCCCTGCTGAGACTGCTGTGCCGGGGCGAAAGTTCCCGTCGCCGGGCTCAAGCGCGCTCTTTTCCGACAAAAAAGATTGAGATGAGCCCCGGACCGGTGTGCGCGCCTATGATGGGGCCTATGTGCGTGTAGAAGACGTCGCGGAAGCCGCACTCGCGCACGAGGGCCTCGCCGTACTCGCGGGCCTTCTCGGGCGCGTCGGCTTCAGAGACTATGAGGGTCTGGCCCGCGGCGTCCACGACCAGCTCCTGCACATCCTTTATTACCTTCTTGAAGCACTGCTTGTCGCCGCGCACCTTCTGCCAGACCTCAAGGTGGCCCTCGTAGTCGAGGTGCATGATGGGGACGATGTTGAGCGCCGTGCCGAAGGCCGCCGCGGTCTTGCTGACGCGGCCGCCGCGGTAGAGGTAGGTGAGGTCGTTCGTCGTGAAGATGGAGTTGGTGTTGTGTACCATGCTCTCAAGCTCGTCGGCGTTGTCTGCGAGGCTGAGGCCCTTGTCGCGGTTGTCCGCCGCGCGCAGGACGACGAGGCCGAAGCCGGCGGAGGCGTTGGTCGAATCCACGACGCGGCAGGTCCAGCCGGGATACTCCTCCATGAGCATGGCCGCGGCGGAACGGGCGTTGTCGCAGGAGCCGGAGATGGCCGCGGCGAGGGAGATGTGCAGCACGGGCGTGCCGGCCTCGGCCAGGGGCCTCCAGAACTCCGTGAACTCCCCGGGGTTTATCTGGCTGGTGCGGGCGATCCCGCCGGCGCGCATCAGGTCGTAGAACTCGCGGAAGCTCTCCTCCGTCATACCGTCCGTCATGGGCTTGCCGTCCATGGTGAAAGGCATCTTGTAGGGCATCACGCCGCGTTCGGCGCACTTTTCAAGCGAGAGGTCGCAGCCGGAATCGGCTGTTATCTGATAGGCATATACACTCATGGCATTCTAGACCTTTCTCAGTAATTGGCTGTATCATCATACCCCCAAACGGAAGATTTATCAAGCACGAGTTTGCCGCAGCTTACCAAAACTGAAAAAAGTCCCCGCCGGGAGAGGCCCGGCGGGGCTGAGGCTTTGGGTTTCTCAGAAGGTCATCATGACCTTGAGAACGGGCTCGGGCCGCTTGTCGGCCATGTGCATGGCCTCGGCAAACTGCTCTATGGGGTAGCGCTGGGTGACGAAATGGCCGAGATCCATCTTCCCGGCGTCTATCGCCTCGGCAATGAGGCGAAAGTCCTCGTTGGTGTACATGTTGTAGGCCTTGAAGTCCAGCTCATGCTGCTGGTGCACGCGGTAGGGGAAGCCTATGCCGTCCTCCATGAGGGCGTGCTGGACGAGCTGGCCGCCCCGGCGGCAGATCTCAGCCGCCTGCTGGAGGGTCGGAGCGTCGCCGTAGGCGAGGAAGACGAGGTCCGCGCCCACGCCCCCCGTGAGCTCCATGACGCGCTCATAGAGGTCCTCGCTGCGGCTGTTGCAGGTGAGCTCGGCGCCCATCTCGCGGGCCTTCTGGAGGTTGAAGTCCGCCACGTCCACCATGAGGATGCTCCTGGGATCATAGAGCCTGGCGCAGAGGAAGTCGCCTATGCCTATGGGGCCGCAGCCGATGACGACGATGTTGGTGTCGCCGTCTATCCGGCTGTTGCGCACGGCGTACATGCCGTTGGCGACGGGCTCGATGAGGGCGCCCTCCTCGTAGGTGAGGGAGTCCGGGAGCTTGACGACGGTCTGCTCGGGGGTGACGATGTACTCGCCCAGGCCGCCGCTCCAGGGGCCGGCGCCGAGGACCTTCTTGTCCGGGCAGACGTTGTAGAGCCCGTGATCGCAGTACCAGCAGTGGCCGCAGCCGTAGTGGGGCTCGACGGTGACGCGGTCGCCGACCTTGAACTTGGTGACGCCCTCGCCTACCGCCACCACGTCACCGGCCACCTCGTGGCCGGAGACTATGGGGGGGATGCGGAAGGGGTGCAGGCCGTGGATGGCGTGGACCTCGCTGCCGCAGATACCGCAGTTGCGTATTTTTATCTTTACGTCGTCGGCCTTCTCAATCTGAGGTTCAGGCATGTCGTCGCGGAACTCGGCGACGCCGACGGCGGGCATATAACCAGCTCTCATTGCTGCAAATCCTCCTTAATTAAGTGGCTCAGCCTGCGGCCCCTCCGCCGAGCAGGTTGGGCAGTATCATGGAAATGGGCTCGATGTAGGTAACCAGCAGCAGCGCCAGTATGGATGCCACAATCAGCGGCATGACGCCCTTGCAGATCTCCTTGAGCTTGATGCCCGCGATGCCGCAGCCGACGTAGAGGTTCACGCCGACAGGCGGGGTGACGAGGCCGACGGCCAGGTTGAACACCATGACGCAGCCCAGGTGTACGAGGTCGATGCCCAGAGCCCTGGCAACGGGGACCAGGATGGGGACGATGATGTACATGGCGCTGTTGGCGTCGATGAAGCAGCCGGCGATGAGCAGGATGATGTTGACGATGAGCAGGAAGAGGAACTTGCTGTCGCCGACGAAGCTTATAAGCGCAGCGCTGGCGTCCGCGGCGATGCCGGTGAGGGTCAGGGCGTAGGAGAACAGGCTGGCCGTGCCGACAATGAGCATGACGACGGCGGTCTGGCTGACGCTGTCCACCAGCAGGGGCCAGAGGTCCTTGACCTTCAGCTTCCTGGTGCAGAAGCCGATGACAATGCCGTAAATGGAGGCGACGGCCGCGGCCTCGGTCGGGGTGAAGAAGCCGCCGTAGATGCCGCCGAGGATGATGACGGGCATCAGCAGGCCGGGGATGGCCTTGACGAAAGCCCTCCAGCGCTCACGTCCGCTGGCCTTGGGCAGGAGCTTGAGCTCGCGGCCGCGGTAGGTGAACATCATGGCGAAGATGAGGAAGCAGCCCATGAGGATGCCGGGGACTATGCCGGAGGCAAACAGCTCGCCGACGCTCTCGCCGGTGACGGAGCCGTAGATGACGAAGGTGATGCTGGGCGGGATGATGATGCCGATGGCGCCGGCGGTGGAGACCAGAGCGGCGGAGTCGTTCTTCTGATATCCAACGTTGGTCATTGCGGGGATAAGAATCATGCCCAGGGCGGCGACGGTGGCCGGGCCCGAGCCGGAGATGGCCGCGAAGAAGCAGGCCACGATGACGGTGACGAGTGCCATGCCGCTGCGGCGGTGGCCGACCAGCGTGCGGGCAAAGTCAATCAGCTGCGAGGATATGCCGCTCTTGTCCATGACGTTGCCGCCGAGGATGAAGAAGGGGATGGCCAGCAGCACGAACTTGCTGGTCGCAGCGTAGAGGTTGGAGGCGATGGGGGCCAGAGGCAGGCCCTCATACATTATAACAGCCAGACTGGAGATGCCGAGCGCGAAAGCTATGGGCATATTCATAAACAGCAGAAGGAAGAATATGCCGAAAAGAATCAGTGCAGCCATTACGCGGTCTCCTCCTTTCCGTGGTGAAGAGTGGCTATGAAGGTCTTGACAGCGAGCTGGATCTGGCGGATGCAGAGCACGGCGCCACCTATCGGCAGCCAGATGCCGTAGAGCCAGACGGGCCAGCTCATGCCCATGCTGAGGACATTGTTAACTATCTGGTTCTGTACGTAGAAGTAGCCGAGATAGACGATAGCTCCGCAGAAAATAGCACTCAGTATATCGCATATGAGCTGAATAATATTCTGTGCAGTATGGGGCAGGAGGTCGGTGATGACACTCAGGCCCAGGTGAGCATCGCGCTTGCTCGCGGTGGCGGCGCCGAGTATGCTCAGGATCATCAGGCCGACGCAGGTGAGCTCCTCGACGAAGGGCATGGAAGCCAGAAGCACATAACGGGCAACGACGTTTATGCACGTCAGAATAAGCATGATAAATAAGATTATGGCGCAAAAGCCGTCCTCAAATGAATTGAGAAACTTTTTCATGCTCTCCCTCCTTTTCAATCTTTTCAGTCTCTTTTCGGGTGCGCGATGAGTAAAAGGATGCTGCCGGGGGCCGGAGCCCCCGGCAGTTTATCAGTGCTGGGTTATCAGTTGAGGGCTTACTGGACGCCGAAGGCGGTGCAGGCGGCCTCGCCGTAGACGCCCTTGTACTCCTCAATGAGGTCGGTGATGACGGCACGCCAGGTCTCGACGTCCTCATCGGTGAAGCGGTAGAACTGGACGCCGTTCTCCTCCTCGCACTGGGCGATGAGCTCTTCTTCCTCGGCGACGAGCTCAGCGTTGACCTCCTTGCAGGCCTGCTCGACGAGATCAAACACGAGCTGCTGATCCTCTTCGCTCAGCTTGCTGGTGAAGTTGGCGGTGTTGGCCATCCAGGTGAAGGCCTCATAGGTGTGGCGGGAGACGGTCATGTAGGGCTGGATCTCCTGGACGTTGTTGGAGACGATGGTGGAGATGGAGTTGTCGTGGCCGTCGATGGTGCCCTGCTGCAGAGCGGTGAACACCTCGGACCAGCTCATGGCCTGGGGAGAAGCGCCGTAAGCGGTGTAGAAGTCCATGAAGAAGTCGCCGCCGGGGATACGGATCTTGAGGCCGGCGAGGTCCTCAGGCTGCTCGATGGGGTGCTTGCTGTTGGTGATGAGCTTGAAGCCGTTGTGGACGGCGCCGAGGTAGGTGACGCCCTTGGTGCTGAGCAGCTCGGTCATGTACTCGCCGCCGGCGCCGAAGAAGGCGTCCTCAGCAGCCTGGTAGTCGGAGAACAGCCAGGGCATGGTGCAGACCATGGCCTCGGGGGCGATGCTGGAGATGATGGAGGTGGAGTGGATGTCGATATCCGTGCCGCCGCCGGTGAGCAGCTCGATGGCGCTGGTCATGTTGCCGCCGGCGAGCTGGTCGTTGTTGATGATGTTGATGGTGATGCGGCCGTTGGTCTCCTCCTCGATGAGCTCCTTGAAGCGCTTGGCGGAGCGGGTGTCGTTGCCCTGATCGGTGCCGTTGCAGGTGAGGGTGAGCTCCACGGCCTCGCCGGAGGGGACGTCGTCGCCGGAGGGGGCGTCGCTGTTCGCAGCGGGCTCGCTGCCGCAGGCGGCCAGGGCGAAGACCATGGTGAGCGCGAGGATGAGCGCAAGCAACTTTTTCATTTTCGTGTCTCCCTTTCTTCTTGTTTCTTCTCTTCTTATTTTTTGCACCGTCACTGGATGGCTTTCGCCTGGGCGACGATGTTCTCCACGGTGATGCCGTTTTTGGCGAGCAGGCGCTCGTAGGGGGCGGACTCGCCGAACTTGTCCTGGATGGCCACGCGCCGCACTATGCCGCGGCCCGCTTCGGCCACGCACTCGCAGACCGCGCTGCCCAGGCCGTTTATCTTGTTGTGGTCCTCGACGGTCACGATCTTGCCGATGTCCGCGATGCAACCCTGCACCGCCTCCTCGTCCAGGGGCTTTATCGTGTGCATGTCGAGCACCCGGGCCTCTATGCCCTGCTCGTGCAGGACCTGCGCCGCCTCGATGGCCAGGCGCAGCGTGTCGCCCACGGCGATGAGCGCCACGTCCCTGCCCTCGCGCAGCTTGTTCGCCTTGCCGATGACGAACTGCGCGTCCTCGTCGTAGACCACCGGCACAGCGTCCCTCGTGAAGCGCAGGAACATCGGGCCGTAGGTCTCGCCCGCCGCGCGGACGAGCTTCCTGGCGGACACGTAGTCCGCCGGCTGGATGACGGTCATGTTGGGGATGGTGCGCAGGACGCCCATGTCCTCGATGGCCTGGTGGCTGGCGCCGTCGTTCGCGGGGGTCAGGCCGCCGTGGGAGCAGGCTATCTTCACGTTCAGGTTAGTATAGCATATCTCCTGGCGGATCATCTCGCACATCCTGAGCGAGCCGAACACGGCGTAGGTGACGACGAAGGGTATTTTGCCCGTCGTGGCAAGGCCCGCGGCCAGGGCGGCGGCGTTCTGCTCGGCTATGCCCACGTTCACGTGCTGCTCCGGCAGAGCCTTGACAAACTTGCCCGTCTTGCAGCTCTTGCTTATGTCGGCGTCAACAACATATATGTTCCGGTTCTCGCGCCCGAGCTCGACTATCTCGTCCCCGAAGCCGTCGCGCGTGGCTATCATATCACCGATGGCCATTCAGTTCAGCCCCCTTTCAAGCTGCGCCATGGCGCTCTCGTACTGCTCCTTGTTGGGAGCGTTCCCGTGCCAGTCAAGGTTGTTCTCCATGTAATCCACGCCCTTGCCCTTTACCGTGTGGGCGTTTATGAACTTGGGCTTGCCGTTCTTCGCAGCGCGTATCTTGTCGAAGACCTCCACGATCTGGCCCATGTCGTGGCCGTCTATCTCGTAGACCTCGAAGCCGAAGGCCTCTGCCTTCCTGTTCACGTCTATGAGGGGCATGATCACCTCGGAGGGACCGTCGAGCTGCAGGCCGTTGTTGTCGAGTATCATTATGAAGTTGTCGAGCTCATACTTGTGCGCTGTCATCATGGCCTCCCAGATGATGCCCTCGTCGAGCTCGCCGTCGCCCACCATGTCGAAGACGCGGTAGTCCCTGCCGTCGCGCTTGCCGGCGAGGGCCATGCCCACGGCGCAGGCTGTGCCCTGGCCCAGGGAGCCGGTGGAGATGTCTATGCCGGGGCATTTCAGCATGCTCGGGTGGCCCTGGAGCTTGGAACCCTCCTGGCGCAGCGTGTGCAGGTCCTCCTCGGGGAAAAAGCCCAGTTTGCCCAGCGCGGCATACTGGATGGGGCAGACGTGGCCCTTCGAAAGCACGAAGCGGTCCCGGTCCGGCCACTTGGGGTCCTTCGGGTCCACGTGCATCTCTGAAAAATACAGCGCGGCCACTATGTCCGCCGCCGAGAGCGAGCCGCCCGGATGCCCGGACTGCGCCTCGTATATCATCGTGACGGCAGTCTTGCGCAGCTCCTTCGCCCGCTCTTTGAGCTCTTTTATCTTCTCATCTGGCACTGAAATTTCCCCTTTCTGTGCCTGCCGCAGCACCGGCGACAGATTGTTTAATAATTGTCAAACGTCCAATGCTCAATGTTGGATGTTGTGGCTTAATTTTAAACATCCGCCCGGCAAAAAGTCAAGCGGATGTTATGTCGGTCAAATCGATTTGTGCAACGTTCACCAATTGTAAGAATCTTTCCAGTAATAATAACTATACCTCAGGGCCTCGTCCACATCGGAGCCGGGCTTTTTCTCGAGGGCGTCGAGAGCCATGCGGTGGGTCCTCACCAGGTACTCCCTGTCGTTTTCCTCAAAGACCTTTTCGATGGTGCGGTGGCGTGACTCGCTTGTCAAATCAGCGACGAAATCGTGTATCATGACGACAAGGGAATTGTGCGTCGTCTCGGCTATGGCCTTGTGGAAGGCCATGTCAGTATCTGAGATGTCCTCGATGTCATAGTCCTCGCGTCTGAGCTTAGTCTCAAGTTCGGCGTTGATGGACTCCAGCTGCTCAACCTCCTCGTCACTGAGCCCCTGGGCAAGGATCAGGCGGTAGATGCCGGACTCGATTATCTGCCTGAGGCCCAGCAGGTCCTTATAAGAATCCTCTTTTTGGAGTATTATTCTGTACAGCAGGGGATTTATCATCTTGTTGGAGAAGCCGTCGCAGACGAAGGTACCCTCCGGGCGGCGTATCTCGACCACGCCGTAGGCGATAAGCGTGCGTATGGCCTCGCGCACCGTGTTCCGGCTGACCTGGAAGGCGGCAATGAGCTCCATCTCTGTGGGCAGCTTGTCGCCGGGTTTGAGCTCCCCGGCAATGATGGAGTCGGTTATTTTGTTGATGATGCGCTGCACGAGGGATTCGTTCTTGATGGGCGTCATGAATCGCTGAGACTCATTCACAGAAATCGTCCGCCTTCTGAGTGGATTTTTTGGGGGTACAAACGCCGATGTCCCCTTAAATATATTATTATAATTGCATTTTGCCAAACAGGCAAGCGGTATTTTTGAAGCTGCGCTCTGCGTCCGGCGGCGCCGTTTGAGTTGAAATGGCCTTTGGCGGATGGTATAATGATTTGAAGCTCGTAAGTCCCGATACCGCGGGACACATTTTCTGATTCTGACTGGGAGGCAAGACCATGACAAACAGGGAGCTTGAGCTCATCGCCGCGCGCGGGCGGCGCTTGGGCATGGATATGGTGTTCCGCGCCGCGAGCGGGCATATTGGCGGCTCGCTTTCGGCGATGGACATATTGACGGAGCTGTATTTCGAAGAGCTCCGCATAGACCCCGCGCGCCCTCAGGCCCCGGAGCGGGACCGCTTCGTCATGAGCAAGGGCCACTGCACGCCCGCGCTCTATTCCGTCCTCGCCCTGCGCGGCTACTTCCCCGAGAAGGAGCTGGAGCTCTTCCGGAGCATTGAGGGCCACATGTCCGGCCACCCTGACATGGTCCACGTCCCGGGCGTGGATATGTCCACGGGCTCCCTGGGCCAGGGCCTCTCCGCCGCCGTGGGCATGGCGCTCGCCGCGAAGCTGGACGGCGCTGGCTACCGCGTCTGCGCCCTCATGGGCGACGGCGAGATAGAGGAAGGCCAGATCTGGGAGGCGGCCATGTCCGCCGCCAAGTACGGGCTTTCCAACCTCTGCGGCATCGTGGACGTGAACGGCCTGCAGATAGACGGCCGCACCGCCGACGTCATGCCCTCCGAGCCGCTGGACGCCAAGTTCGCCGCCTTCGGCTGGAACGTGATAAAGGCTGACGGTCACGACTTCGACTCCCTGCGCGCCGCCTTTGCCGCCGCGCGTGCCGAGAAGGACCGCCCCAGCGTCATCCTCGCCAAAACCGTCAAGGGCAAGGGCGTCTCCTTCATGGAAAACGAGGCCGGCTGGCACGGCAAGGCCCCGAACGCAGAGCAGTATGAGCGCGCTGTGGCGGAGCTGGACGCCGCCATCGCAAGACTGGAGGTGGAGTAAATGTCTGAGAAGAAGGCGACCCGCGCGGCCTACGGCGAGATGCTCGTGGAGCTGGCGGACAAGTACCCCGAACTCGTCGTCCTGGACGCCGACCTGGCCGGCGCCACGATGACCAAGGGCTTCGCCCAGGCCTGCCCCGACAGGTTCTTCGACATGGGCATAGCCGAAGCCAACATGATAGGCGTCGCCGCGGGCCTGGCCGCCTGCGGGAAGAAGCCCTTTGCCAACTCCTTCGCCATGTTCACGGCCGGCCGTGCCTATGAGCAGGTGCGCAACTCCGTGGCTTACCCCGGCCTCAACGTCAAGTGCGTCGGCTCCCACGGCGGCATCTCCGTCGGCGAGGACGGCGCCACCCACCAGTGCATAGAGGATCTCGCCCTCATGAGCGCCATCCCCGGCATGCTGGTGCTGAACCCCTGCGACGCCCACGAGATGCGCCAGGCCGTGCAGGCCCTCATCGAATACAAGGGCCCCGCCTACCTGCGCCTCGGCCGCATGGCAGTCGAGACGGTCACTGACTCCGTCCCCGGCTACAAGTTCGAGCTGGGCCGCGCCGCCGCGCTGCGTGAGGGCTCCGACCTCACCATCTGCGCCACGGGCCTGATGGTCCAGCGCGCGCTGGCCGCCGCGGAGCTGCTCGCCGGCGAGGGCGTCAGCGCCCGCGTGCTCGACTTCCACACCATAAAGCCCCTGGACGGCGAGGCCCTGCTCGCCGCCGCGCGCGAGACCGGCTGCATAGTCACCACAGAGGAGCACAGCATCGTCGGCGGCCTCGGCGCCGCCGTCGCCTCCTTCCTCGCCGAGCGCTGCCCCGTCCCCGTCCTGCGCCACGGCGTGCGCGACGTGTTTGGCCGCTCCGGCAAGGCCGAGCAGGTGCTCGAGGCCTACGGCCTTACCCCCGCCGGCATCGTCGAGACCGCCCGCGCCGCCCTGGAGCTCAAGCGCTGAGCGTTTAAATTGGCAGTTCGTTAAAATTGCAACAATATCGCCATAAATATGCGCTTATTTTGTGTAATTTGACGTTTTTGTTGGACGAAATTCATTAAGTTCATGCATTGCATTTATAGCTTTATCAGGATAAGATAAAAGCAGATAAATACTGCACGAGAGATAGAGGTGCGAAATCGCGGGCGTTCCGCCCGTTATTTCGCACCGTTTTTTTATATCTGCACAGGAGAGGAAGAACATGAACAAACGGCTTCAATTTTTTGAGACCGAGCCGATAATAGCCGCGGTCAAAACGGAGGAGCAGCTTGAGCGCGCCCTGACTTCAGGGAGTAACATCATATTTTTCCTTTTCGGCAACATCTGCAACATTCCGAAGCTCGTGGAAAGCGTGAAGGAGCGGGGCAAATACGCCTTCGTACACCTTGACCTCATAAACGGGCTGGCGGCCAAAGAGATAGCGGCGGACTATATCCGCAGCTTCACGCGGGCGGACGGCGTGCTCAGCACCAAGCCGCCCATACTGAGGCACGCGAAGGAGATAGGTCTCATAACGGTGCTGCGGGTCTTCGTGCTGGACTCGCTGGCGCTGGATAATATAGAGAAACTGCGCGCGGCCTGCAATCCGGACCTCATCGAGCTTGTGCCGGGCCTGATGCCGAAGATAATCAGGCAGGTACACTCCCTGCACAGGACGCCGCTCATCGCCGGTGGGCTCATACGTGACAAGGAGGACACGGTGAGCGCGCTCTCGGCCGGGGCGGTCAGCATCAGCACCTCCTGCGAGGAGGCCTGGCAGGAGCTGGATTCAGCGCAGACGCCGGCGCAAAGACAATTCAGGAAGGAAGGGATGTGAGACGGTGAAGTACATTATGGCCCTCGACCAGGGCACCACGAGCTCCAGGTGCATCATCTTCGACCACTCAGGCGCAATGCTCGCCTCGGCACAGAAGGAGTTTGCCCAGCACTACCCCAAGCCCGGCTGGGTGGAGCACGACGCCGCGGAGATTTGGGAGACGACCCTGGAGGTGGCCCGGGGGGCCATGGCAAAGGCGGGCCTGTCCGCCGCGGACATCGCGGCCATAGGCATCACGAACCAGCGTGAGACGACGGTGGTCTGGGACAAGGAGACCGGCGCGCCCGTCTGCCCCGCGATAGTCTGGCAGTGCCGGCGCACGGCGCCCATGGCAGACGCGCTGGCAGCCTCCGGTTGGGCTGAGAAGATAAGGCAGAGGACCGGCCTTGTGCCGGACGCCTATTTCTCCGGCACCAAGCTGCGCTGGATACTGGACAAGATCCCCGGCGCGCGCCGGGGCGCGGAGGAGGGCCGTCTGCTCTTCGGGACGATAGACAGCTGGCTCATCTGGAACCTCACGGGCGGCCGCGCACACGTGACGGACGTGACCAACGCCTCGCGCACGATGCTCTTCGATATCCGGCGGCTGCGCTGGGACCCCGAGCTGCTGGAGCTCTTCGGCATACCTGAGCAGATGCTGCCGAAGGTGCAGCCTTCGAGCTGCATCTACGGTGAGACGGAGCCTGCGCTCTTAGGCGGGAAGATACCCGTTGCGGGCGCGGCGGGAGACCAGCAGAGCGCGCTCTTCGGCCAGTGCTGCTTCGAGGCCGGCGACGTGAAGAACACCTACGGCACTGGCTGTTTTCTGCTGATGCACACGGGTTCGGAGCCTGTGTTCTCTAAAAACGGGCTCATCACGACCATCGCGGCCTCCGGCCCGGGGCGGATACGTTACGCGCTTGAGGGCAGCGTATTCACAGCGGGCGCGGCGGTCCAGTGGCTGCGGGACGAGATGGGGCTCATCTCGGACGCTGCGGCATCGGAGGCGGCGGCGCGCTCGGTGACGGACACCGGCGGGGTCTACGTTGTGCCGGCCTTCACGGGCCTGGGCGCACCCTATTGGAATCAATATGCCCGGGGTACGATAACGGGCATCACGCGGGGCTTCACGCGCGCCCAGCTTATAAGGGCGACGCTGGAGTCCATCGCATACCAGACCTACGACATCTGCCGGGCAATGGAGAGCGACGCGGGCGTGGAGCTGACGCGCCTGCGCGTAGACGGCGGCGCTTCGGCCAACGACCTGCTGATGCAGTTCCAGAGCGACCTGCTGGGCGCCGAGGTACTCAGGCCGGCCTGCATAGAGACGACTGCGCTCGGCGCGGCGTATCTGGCGGGCCTCGCGGTGGGCTACTGGAAGGACACGGCGGACATAAAGCAGAACCGCCAGACGGGCCGAGTATTCCTGCCCGAGATGCAGGAGACCACCCGTGCCAAGCTCCTGAAGGGCTGGAACCGAGCCCTGACCGCAGCCCTGACTTGGGCGGACATGGAAGATTAAACGATCATAGGGGAAACGGGGGAAATTATGAAAAAGACAGCCAAATCCATAGTGGCAATAATAGGTGTGATCATGCTGCTGGTCGGTTGCTTTGGCGCCTGGCTCGTGCGGAGCTCGGGAAACACCGTGCAGATATTTGAGGTCAACATCCCGGACCAGTCAGGCACTTACATCCACGCAACGGTCTTCAAGCCCAAGACCGCTACCGCCGAAAATCCCGCGCCTGTCGTGGTGACATGCAACGGCTACGCGGACACCGGCGAGAAGCAGGACTTTGCGGCCATTGAGCTCAGCAGGCGCGGGGTCGTCGTTTTTGAAATGGACGCGCTCAGCCACGGGCTTTCGAGCACCTCCACATACGACAGTTCGCCCGCCTCGACGATGGGCGAGGCCGTCGGCATGATCTCGCTCGTTGAGTTCATAAGCAATGCCGAGCTGGACTACATAGACCTCTCCAGGCTGGGTATCACCGGCCACTCCATGGGCGGCATCGCCACCCGTGTCACCTACGAACACTTCGGCGCGCTGGAGACCGCCGCGCTGGAGGCCGCCAGACTCCCGGAGTCTGACGGAGGCGAGGAGATAACGGACGCCGAGTTCGAGTACGCCGAATCCCTCAACGTCATCTCCGCCGCGTTCTTCCAGTCTGCCCTGCCCATGCCCGACGTCGGGGCCTACGGCAACTATTACCGCAACGCCGGCATCAACTACACCTACTACGACGAGGGCAACTACACGACCTCCAACGGCGACGGAGACCTGACCGACGCGCCCGAGGCCCTCGCCTTCATAAACTCCATGCTGGGCGAGGAAAACGCCATCGACACCGTGGAGATAGGCAAGTATTACGGCAGCGTCGAGGACAACAACCTGCGCGTCGTGTACAACGTCAAGACGACGCACACCTTTGAGTACATGACGCCGGCCAGCGCGACCTGCCTCATAGACTTCTTCACCGACTGCCTGAGCCTTGATACCGACCTGAGCTCTTCCAACCTGATATTCATGTATCGCTTCCTCTTCTCTACCATCGGCCTCATCGGGCTGGGCCTGCTCATCACGAGCTTTGTGTACGCGCTGCTCAGGACGAAGTTCTTCGGCACCATCTGCGTCCGCGTCCCGGAGCCCAAGGCCGTGCTCAAGAGCTCGTCCGACAAGGCGGTGTTCTGGGGCAGCTGGCTCGTTATCATTGTCATAACCGTATTCTGCCTAGTGCCTGTCATCAGGCTGGACGCCAAGATATTCCCTGTAGTGGCCGGGATGGGCTACGCGAAGGTCTACACCAGCACCAACGTGAACTCGTTTGCCATCTGGTGCGTGTTCATCGCCCTGGTGTCCCTGGCGCTCTTCCTCATAAACTACAACGTCAGGCTCAAGAAGCAGGGCTGGAGCATAGACGACCTGGGGCTCAAGATCGGCGGCAAGAACATCCTGAAGAGCCTGCTGCTGGCCGCCTGCGTGTACACGATATTCTATGTCATAGTCTTTGCCGCGAACTTCATCTTCCACTTTGACTTCCGCATCTGGAACATGTCGGCCAAGGTGTTCATAGCCGACAAGCTGGTGATGTTCATAGAGTATCTGCCCTGGTTCATGTTCTTCATGGTGATCCAGTCGCTTGTCACCAACACCTCGAACCGCATAGCGGGGCAGAAGCACAACCTGCTCATAAACGTGATCGGCAACACCCTGGGCCTGCTGATCATAGGCGTGTTCGCCTACACCTATCTGTTCACGACCGGCGTCTCCTTCCCCGCGTGGGCAAGCGCCTGGGACCGTGTCGCGCAGGTGTTCCCGTTCATGCTGTACACTCTTGCGACCATCATCATCAGCCGCAGGTGCTTTGAGAAGACGGGCAGCATCTGGACCGGCGCTTTTGTAAACTCGTTCATCGTCACCATGATGCTCGTCACGAACACGTCCAACTTCTATCTGCTCGGATGATGCAGAATCTTAGAGAAAAAGAATGGGGGAAAATATGAAAAAGCTGACACTGAAAACGAAAGAGGGCTGTTGGCGGCTGCTGGCGATCTTTATCGTAATAATACTTCTCAGCGGCTTTGTCGCGAGGATGATATCGTCCAGCGGCGGCAGCGTTAAGATCAGCCGAGTTACATATGATTCCCGCGGGGCAACTGCGAACGCTGACCTGTACTATCCCGCGGGCACCTCGGATAAGGACAGCCTGCCCGCCGTCCTGGTGGCTCACGGCGGCGGCGTATCCAAAGGTGTGGTACAGGGCATGGCCGAAGAGATTGCCAGGCGCGGCTATGTCGTCCTTTGCGTTGACGCCTATGGCTCTGGCATAAGCGAACAGCCCAAATACGACGAGGGCGGCCAGGGTATAGACGGCAACACCCCGGACGCTTCGCCCGGCGGCATGATCGATGCCCTCAACTTTGTCAGGACGCTCAATTTTGTTGACCAGGAGCGCATAGGCATGGTAGGCCACTCGATGGGCTCAAGGCGCACCGGCTATGCGGCCATTATGGACTGCGGCTACTACACCCTCAACGACCTTTTGATCAACGCCCTCTATGAAGAATTCGGCCAGACCTTCACGCTCGAAGAGATTTCTATGGACGCGGATGCCCTGGCTGCGGAGCGCCTGAACGCTGATCAGCTTGTGTATTACAATGCGATAAAAGAAGAGTGTGAGGAGTATTATAATACGCGGCTCAAGGCCGTATGCCTTGTCGGCAGCAACGCTCCCCTTATAGGCCTGCTCCAGACTGTTGAGGTAGGCGGACATGAGGTGCAGCGCAACTGCCAGGTGAACTTTGCGATCGTCAACGGCAGCTACGACTTCGGCTATAAGACCTATCCCGACACCGACACCACCAAGGAAGCCTGGTACACCGGCGAAGACAGCGTCGTCCCCGAGACCTGGTATATCATCGACGACTACAACGCCACAAGCACGCAGGTGGGAGCCTACACCGAAGTTTCCGTCCTGGACAATGCGGAGCTGAAGGCCGCCATCGACAATCGCAGCACACGGCTCATCTGCTTTAACCCTGAGACCCACTCCAAGAACTTTTTCTCCATACGGACCACGAGCGATATGCTCCGGTACTTCGAGCAGACCCTGGCCTACAACGGCGGCGAGCTCGGCAGCGCCGACGCCAACCCGGTGGATACCGGCAGCGTGATCTTCGTCTGGCGTGAGATGTTCAACCTCATAGCCATGCTGGCTATGGTCGGTCTTGTCATCAGCGCCGCCGCGCTGCTTGTCAGAAACAAGTTCTTCGTACCCTGCATAGGCAGCAACAAGCCCAACCCCAGTATTCCATTCAACAAGAAGAGGTACTGGCTCTTTAACGGCATAACCGTTGTCGTAGCATTTGCCACGATGTATTACATCAACGGCATGAACACCAGAGAGCTTCTCTGCAACAAGATCTTCCCCTTGTCTACGAGCTGGTGGATGACTCCGATCTATCTTGCGGTACTGGGCGTCATGTCCGGCGTCTTCCTCGTCGTGGAGCACGCCAGCGACAAGAAGCGCTTTGGCGCCAGCAACATGGCCAGCCTAAACTTCAACCAGAAGGTACCCGCGATCATCAAGAACATCTTCCTCTCCATAATACTCGTCACCATCGCATACGCTTCCCTCATGGTGCTGGAGTACCTCTTCAACGAGGACTACAGGTTCTGGATGGCCTCCTTCCAGGAGATGCGCGCCGAGCACTGGAGCAAGGTCTGGATACATGCTCTCTTCATGTTCCCGAGCTTCCTGCTCATCGGCGCCTCCGTAAACTACTCCGTGAGAACGGACATACCGGAGTGGAAGGATACGCTCATAACGGTCGTTATGAATTCCCTGGGCGTCTGGCTGCTCTGCGCGATCAACTTCATTCTCCTCAAGGCCGGCGCCACCAGCATATTCAGCGACTTCAAGCTGACCTACGGTTTCGTGTTCTTCGTCCCGCTGACGCTGTACCTCACCAGGAAGTGCTACAAAATCACCCACAACATCTGGCTCGGAGCCGCGCTCTGCTCGCTGATGCTCACCTGGGCGCTGTTCCCGTCGCAGGGCTATCACAGCTTCAGCTACATGGGCCAGACTTGGATAGGCAACTTCTTCAACATCTAATGCGATAATCGTTGCTTTTCCCCGGAACATATGATACAGTAACTGCAAGGATTGAGAGATGCAGGCGGCGCGGGACGCCGCCTGCTTTTTTGAAGGGAGGAAACTTATGATCCTTGACTGCGCAAAATACTCCGGCCCCTGCTCCTGCGGGCGGGAGCATCCCCTCGAAACCAAAATGGTCGCCGTCGAGTACGGCGCGCTCAATAATTTCGACGAGTACATGGACCGCTGCGGCCTCACCGGCAGGCGCACCGTCCTATACGACACCAACACCTACAACCTTCCCGGCATGGTCCACGTCCGCGCCGACAAGGAGATCGTCCTCGAGGCCAAGGGCCTCCACTCCGAAAAGAGCCTCATCGAGGCCGTCATCCCCCAGCTCGACGACCCCGATGTCATCATAACCGTGGGCAGCGGCACCCTCATGGACTTCGCCCGCTACCCCGCCTTCAAGCTCGGCAAGCCCTTCGTCGCCATCCCCACCCTCGCCTCCTCCGACGGCTTCACCGCCAATATCTGCTCCGTCGTCATCGACGGGCACAAGCGCTCCATCCCCATGTGCGCCCCAGCCCTCGTCGTCGCGGACCTCAACATCATCTCCGGCGCGCCCATGTTCCTCACCGTCAGCGGCATCGCGGACATCCTCTCCAAGCACATCTCCCTCGCGGACTGGAAGATCGCCCGTCTCGTCGCCGGGGAATACTACTGCGAGCGCGTGGCCGCCCTCGCCCGGCAGTCGCTCGACATGATGTCCGCCTGCGCGGAGGGCATGCTCAGGGGCGAGAGGCCCGACTTCGAGGCCATGACCATGGCCCAGATGATCTCCGGCCTCACCATGCAGATGCTGGGCAACTCCCGCGCCGCCTCCGGCGCGGAGCACCTCATCGCCCACCTCGTCGAGATGAAGCCCCCGCGCTTTGAAACCGCGCACGGCATCCACGGCGAGTGCGTCGGCGTCGGCACCGTCCTCTGCGCCGCGGAGTACCGCCGCATGGCCCGCAAAACCCCGAAGGCCAGGCTCTTCGAGCCCCTGTCCGAGGGCTGGATACGCGAAAAATTCGGCTATCTCGCCGAGGGCATCATAGAGGAAAACAAAAACGACGTCCTCGCCTCCTTCGAGCCACAGAACATCGTGGACAACTGGCAGGCCATCCGGGACATCGTATCCGCCATTCCCCCTGCTGAAGAGCTGGCCGCCCTCTTCAAGGACCTGGGCGGGAAATACCGCCTGCCCGACATAGGCATAGACGAGGCGCTGGAGCCCGAGATCCTCGACATCTCCGCCGCCATAAGAAACCGCCTCACCCTCGCGCGGATGCGCCGGGTGCTGAATTTTGAGGAGTGATTTAGAACCGTGAAGATCTGCGTTTTCGGCGCGTCGAGCCGCGAGCTCGCGCAGGGCTACTACGACGCGGCCTATGAGCTGGGCGCCCAGCTTGCCCGGCGCGGACACGAGCTGGTTTTCGGCGGCGGGACGAGCGGGCTCATGTGCGCCGCCGCCCGGGGCGTCGTGAGCGAGGGCGGCCGCCTCACCGGCGTGGCCCCCCGCTTCTTTGACGAGCCCGGCATCCTCTTTGAGGGCTGCACGGACTTCGTCTTCACCGAGACGATGTCCGAGCGCAAGAAGGCCATGGAGGACATGTCGGACGCCTTCGTCACCCTGCCGGGCGGCATCGGCACCTTTGAGGAGTTCTTCGAGGCCCTGACGCTGAAGCAGCTGGGCCGTCACGCCAAGGCCATGGCCGTCCTCAACACCCTCGGCTACTACGACGCCATGGAGGCCATGCTCGTGAGGGCCGTGGAGGAGCGCTTCTTCCCCGAGGACGGGCACGCGCTCTACGCCGTCTTCACGGACGCCGCCGCCCTGCTCGACTATGTCGAGAGCTACGAGGCCGAGCCCGAGGACGTCTGGAAAGAAAAGATCCTGGGTAAGTACAACGCAGAGAAGTAAAAAAGCGCCCCCGGTAAGATGACCGGGGGCGCGCTGCATGTCTGGGCCGTCTCAGGATACGCTGCGCCTGATCTGGAGCAGCAGAAGCACCAGGCTGACGCCCAGCAGGATATGCCCTATCCCGGCGGCGCCGGAGATAGCCGCGCTCATGCCTGAGGAGAGCTCCGTCCCCAGCACCTGGGCTACGCCCCGCGCCACAAACATGGCGGCCGTCAGGTTCAGGCCGCAGTGGTAGACGGCGAGCACCCGCCCGGTCTTTGCGCCGGTGAAGGAAAAGCTCCGCTCCAGCAGGAGCAGCAGCAGGAAAAACACCATGCCCAGCAGGAAATAGTGGGTGTGGACCACGCCCAGGGTGGTTTTGGCGCTAAAGCCGTTGAATTTTGTGAACTCCCGGTAAAACACCCCGCCTGCCATGGCGAGCACGGCGTAAAGGAAAGCCGTGTTCACATATCGCTTCATTTTCTATCCTCCTCTATCGACATTCTTTTTTCATTGCAAAGTATCCGATGAGCACAGTCCACACATAGGCGCAGGTTTTGGGGATCATCAGCATGCCTATAAGGGGATGGGCGTCGGCCCACAGTACCACGGGTATGTAGAAGCCGAAGCTCAGCACGATGGTCAGCCACATCCAGCGGAAGGCCCTGTCCCCGCGCTCCCTTGCGCTGCGGTAAAACAGCACTATCACCAGCAGGCCCAGCAGAGCGAAGGGGATGTTGCGCCAGATGCCCCAGGAGAGGGGCGCCTCGGCGCTGAGCCATTGGTTCTGCGGCAGCATGCACAGCACGATCCTCGCGCCGGCCAGGCCGTACACCGCGGCCGTAAGCCCGCCCCGGCCGCTGATCTTGTATCGCTGCCGCCAGACGTAGTAGAGCAGCACATAAAATACGGTCATGGTGACCGAGGTTATCCACTTCCCAAGGCCCAGGGCGACGGTGTAGCTTTCAAGGCCGGCGGTGCACAGGGCCAGGGCGCGGGGGATGAGGTGGAAGGAATCTCCCGCCCCCAGGACTACCGCCATCCAGCCGAACAGCCGGAACTGCTGCGCCTGCCCGCTCCCCCTTATCATCAGGATGCCGATGGTAACTACGGAAATCAGGTATGCTGCGTCAAACAGGGTCTCCGCGATCGCTTGCATGGTTCATTCACCTTCGTGCTCAGTTTTATTTTGAAGCTCGGCGGCGGCATGGAGCGCTCTGCCGAAGTTGCGGCCGAACAGCAGCCCGGCCAGCAGCAGCGAGGCGCCCAGGCCGGTGTAGAACACCGCGATGAACCTCTCCGGCGCGAGACCGCTCGACCGCAGGCCGATGCGGAGAATGTTGAAGCCCGCCGCGCCCCACACCAGGCATGCCAGAAGCAACAGGGTGTTCCGCTTAACTTTCATGGTTTTCCCCCCTATGAACGCTGTTCAATTTGCAGGATAAAGAATTCCCACGGTCTGTGGGAATTCTAATACAGTGTGCGGCGGACGATCTCCAGCACGGCGTCCGGCTCATAGTCCTGGCGCAGCATGGCGGACAGCATCAGGGAAAACAGGACCCCGGCAAACTTCAGCTTGTCGAAGAAGGCCTTGCCTTCTTCGACAAAAGGGATTGCGCTGCGCTGCGCGCCTCGGTTGTCCGCCAAAGGCGGACAATTCGACACTCCGCTCCGCGAGCGGTATTTTCGGCGACGTACACGCCGCCGCCGAAAATGATTAAATTCTATTTCGCGGCTGCGGCCGCGAAACTCTGCGAGGCTTTTTCGACAGACGCAAAGTTCCCCCGCCTGGGCTCAGGCGGGGGAACTTTTCCAGCTATACCTCCTCGGGGACGAGGAGCTCTTTTATGTTGAACTCCTCGCCGCAGAGGACGTCCTTCCTGTCGGAGCCGCACTTGGGGCAGCGGCCCTTCTCCTGCACGATGTTGTAGACCTCGCCGCAGTCGAGGCAGATGCCGTTGCCCGGCACCGTGTCTATACGGAGCCTGGAGTTTGCCAGCATGGTGCGCGGCACGGCGGCGTACCAGGCCTCCTCCATGTACTCCGGCACGACGAGCGAGAGCTCGCCGATTTCGAGCACGACGGTGTCAATCTCCTCTATCCCGTTTTCCTCAGCGAACTCGACGACGCTTTTTATCGCCTGTATCGCCAGCGTCATCTCGTGCATATCACTTCCCGGCGGGGCGGCTTATCTTGCGCACGGCGATGTTCTTCACGCGCTTGGCAACGTTCTTGCCGCTCTCGATGAGGAGCTTCTCGTATTTCTCGCCCGCGGCGTCGGTGACGCGGCGGAGCTTGATGGCGTCGAACTTGCACATGGTGGTGCAGACGCCGCATCCGACGCAGGCGGCCTGGTCCACGACCGTCGCGCCGCAGCCGAGGCAGCGCTCCGTCTCCTTGAGCACCTGCTTTTCCGTGAAGGTGCCGCGCAGGTCGCGGAAGGTCTCCTTCTGCTCCTTGGCGGAGGGGTTCTTGACCTTCTGCCTGGGGGCGTTGTCGTAGCTGTAGATCCTGGCGCCGGCCTTGTCGAACTCGGCGTAGTCCTTCTTGCGCCGGCCCAGGGTCAGGCTCTGGCCCGGCTGGACGAAACGGTGGATGGAGATGGCGCCCTCCTTGCCGGCCGCGATGGCGTCGATGACGAACTTCGGCCCGGTCATGACGTCGCCGCCGACGAAGACGTCGGGCTGCGCGGTCTGGAAGGTGGTGCTGTCCGCGATGGCGGTGCCGCCGCGGCCGGTCTCGACCTTGGAGCCCTCCAGCAGGCCGCCCCACTCGACGCTCTGGCCGATGGCGGCGATGACGGTCTCGGCCTTCAGCGTCTCGAACTCGCCCTCAACGGGGACGGGCTTGCGGCGGCCGGAGGCGTCCGGCTCGCCCAGCTCCATGAGCTGGAGCTTCAGGGCGGCGGCCTTGCCGTCCTTGCCCTCTATCTGCGCGGGGGCGGCGAGGAACTTGAACTTCACGCCCTCGGCCCTGGCCTCGGCGACCTCCTCGGCGTCCGCGGGCATCTCGGCCTCGGTGCGGCGGTAGACCACGGTGACGCTCTTCGCGCCCAGGCGGACGGCGGAGCGGGCCACGTCTATGGCCACGTTGCCGCCGCCGATGACGGCGACGTTCTCGCCTATCGCGGGCTTGCGGGAGGAGTTCGTGCGGCGCAGGAAGTCTATGCCCGCCATCACGCCCTTGAGCTTCTCGCCGGGCACGCCGATGGGCGTGCTCTTCCAGGCGCCGATGGCGATGTAGAAGGCCTCGTAGCCGTCCTTTCGCAGCCCGTCGAGCGTCACGTCCTTGCCGACCTCGACGCCGGTGCGGAACTCGACGCCCAAATCCTTGAGGATCTCGATCTCGGCCTCGACGACGTCCTTCTCCAGGCGGAAGGAAGGTATGCCCATGGTGAGCATGCCGCCGAGGGTCTTCTGCTTCTCGAAGACGGTGACGGGGTAGCCCTGGAGGGCGAGGTAATAGGCGCAGGAAAGGCCCGCGGGGCCGGCGCCGATGACGGCGATCTGGTTCTTGTAGGGCTTGCCGGTGGTGTTGAGCATCTTGGGCTTCACGCGGGTGGCGGGATCGAGCTCGCGCTGGGCGAGGAACTTCTTGACCTCGTCGATGGCGACGGGGGCGTCCACGTCGCCGCGGGTGCAGGCCTCCTCACAGAAGCGGGGGCAGACGCGGCCGCAGACGGCCGGGAAGGGGTTCTCGCGGCGGATGAGCTCCAGCGCCTCGTCGAAGCGGCCCTGGGAGGCGAGCTTTATGTAGCCCTGGACGGGGATGTGGGCGGGACACTTGGTCTTGCAGGGGGCGGTGCCGTCGGAGGCGGTGTAGCCGCGGTCCGTGCGGTAGTCGGCGTTGTAGTTCTTCTCGCCGAACCAGAGCAGCTTCTCGTGCGGGGTCTCGTACTTCGGCGGGTGCGAGGGTGAGGCGCAGAGCTTCTGGCCGAGCTTCAGCGCGCCGAGGTTGCAGTTTTCAACGCACAGGCCGCAGGCGACGCACTTTTGCGTGTCCACCTCGGCGACGTAGTTGGAGCGGATGACGTCCGGGGTCTTGAAGTACTGGGCTATGCGAAGGGAGAAGCAGGAGCAGCCGCAGCAGTTGCAGATGGCCGCCGCTCCGTCGGGCGGGTCGAGGTTCGAAATTTCGTGCACGAGGCCGTTCTCCTCGCAGCGCTTGAGTATCTCGTAGCACTCCTCACGGTCTATCTCGCGGCCGTGGCCGGTGCGGATGTGGTACTCGGCGGACTCGTTGAAGAAGAGGCAGACGTCCGTCTCCAGGTGGCCGCAGCCCTCGCCCATGAGGCGGCGCGTCCGGCGGCAGGAGCAGTCCGTGACGGCGATGGCGTAGGCGTTGTCCACGATGCGGTGGATCTCCTCGTAGGTGCCGCGGCGCGCGTCGTTGTGTATGGCCATCTCGACGGGGATGACGCGCATCATGCCCTGGCCGACGGGGACGAAGGGGGCCAGCGGGGCAATGCGCTTGCGCGTGTACTCCTCGAAGCACTCGGCTATGACGGGGTACTTCTCGCACATCTCCTTGTTGCCGACCATCATCTCCATGATGCCCGGCACCCAGATGGGCATGTTGAACTTGTCCACGCCGTCCTTTTTGGCGAAGCGGCAGACGCCGAGCTGGGCCAGCTCGTAGAGCACCTCCGTGACCCTGTCGAGAGGCTTTTTGACCTTCTTGGCGACCTCCTCGGGCGTCACGTAGTGGCGGACGCGCAGGCCCATGGCGATCTCGGCCATCTCGTCCGTCAGCACGGGGTCGAGGATCTTGTATTCGGGGTCGTTCGGCGTGACGCCGGTGTAGGTGCCGCATTCGAGGCTTATTTTCGTCGCAAGCTTCAGGATAATAGGTCTCATCTTGTGGAATTCCCCCTCTTTTTCGTTTTTCGCTATGTGTAACAACAACTCTTACGCAAATTCTATGGCCGTGACCTCGCTCCACAGCGCCGCTGCGCTCTCGCGGAGCAGCTCCGTGTCCTGCCTGTCCGCCGGGGAGAAAAGCTCTATGGAAAGCCTGCGGCCCCTGCGCTTCCACCTTCCGGCGACGCGGCCGCGCAGCAGCACAGCCGGCATGACTATCCCAGCCAGGCTGAATATGGCGCGCAGGTGCTCCGGCGGCAGGAAGAGGCTATCCCGTTTCTCGTAGCCCAGCATGAGCGGGTCGAAGCCCGCGAGAAATATGCAGCGCGGCACCTCTCCCTCAGGCTCCGCCTCTCCGAGGCTGAAATACGTCCTGCCCCCGCACACGGCAGTTTCCACGGGCAGCCTCGGCAGGAGCTTCTTCACTTCGGCCTGCGTCGTGCCGAAAAAATACGCCGCGTCCTTCACCGTAGCCGGGCCGTAGTTTCTAAAATACCGCCTCGCGAGCTCCAGCCTCGCCTCGTCCTCCGGCATGGGCTCGAATACGGGCGAGGGGCGAAATTCCTTTTTCTCCTCCGCCGCGTAGTGCATGAAGCCGCGCTCACAGAGCTGGCGCAGGCCGCCGCCCCAGGGATGGAACATGCTGTGCTCCTCCTCCGGCGTCATGCCCTCCGCCCGGCAGAGCTCGCGGAGCTCCTCGCGCGTGCGCGGGCCATTTTCCAGCGCCTCCAGGACGGCCTGCGAAAAATACCGCTGCCGCTCCGGAGAAAGCGCCCAGTCGGGACGGGAGTTCCACCAGTTCGGGGCGTCCCACTCGTTTTTGCGATAGTCCCCGGCGCGGATGTAGAGGGGCAGGTCGCTCTCGGGAAAGACATGGACCGTGCCGCGCAGGCTCCAGTTCTTCACAAGGCCCGCGCCGCCCGCGGCCCAGTCCGTGCAGCGGATGCGCAGCGCGTGCATGGCGTTCGACATGAACTGCGCCTGCACCCCGCACAGGGCGCGCGCGGTGCTCAGCCTCTCCGCCGCTTTGAGGAGGCGATGGCCCGCCAGGCGGCGGAGGAGCAGCTCTTCAAGCTCCATGCGCTGGGCTTATTCGCCCTTCCAGGCCTTCACCTGGGCGCGCAGCCAGTCGGCCCACTTCTCCACGCCCTCGCCGGTCTTGGCGGAGATGGGGATTATCTCGATGTTGGGATTGAGCTTCTTAGCCCGCTCGCACATGGCGTCGAAGTCGAAGTCGAAGTAGGGCAGTACGTCTATCTTGTTGACTATGAGGCAGTCGCAGACCGTGAACATCAGAGGGTACTTGAGGGGCTTGTCGTCGCCCTCGGGGACGGAGAGTATCATGGCGCTCTTGGAGGCGCCGGTGTCGAACTCCGCGGGGCAGACGAGGTTGCCGACGTTCTCCAGGATGGCGATATCGACGTCCTCGGTGCCGAGGGCCTCAAGGCCCTGGCGGGTCATGTCCGCCGTCAGGTGGCACATGCCGCCGGTGTGGAGCTGCACGGCCTTCGCGCCCGCGTTCTGGACGGTGTGCGCGTCCACGTCCGAGTCGATGTCCGCCTCCATGATGCCTATGCGCAGCTCGTCGCGCAGAGCCTCTATCGTGCGCACCAGAGTCGTCGTCTTCCCGCTGCCGGGGGAGGACATGAGGTTCAGGAGGAAGAGGCCCTTCCCTTTCAGCTCTGCACGGAGGGAATCGGCCTCCCGGTTGTTGTCCGCGAAGACGCTCTGCTTTATCTCGATAGTCCTGAGCATAACTCTGCCCCTTTCGATGTTTTGTACAAAATTTTTGAGCTTATCAGCCCGATGTTGTCCGTTTCCGAACGTATTTTCGTTTACAGTTTAACACACCGCAGGCCCATAGTCAAACCTCAATTCGCTCCCCGGCGCAGGCGCGGGTTAGCAGGGAAAAACTTCTTTGACAAGCGGAAAAAACGTGGTAGAATCCTTGTAACAAGGATATTGAAAGGGGTAATCGGAGTTGCTGAGCTTTCTCAGGCGCGAGGGCGTGAACGAGGAGATAGTCTCCGGTATAGAGGCCTTCCGGGCGGCGCACGGCGTCAGTCCCGAGGCGGAGCACAGGCTCATACAAAAACCCAGGTACGAGTATTACGGAAAAGAGGTCTGGGAGGCCGCGGCGACGGCGCTGCTGTGCGGGGAGAACCTGCTGCTGGTGGGTCCCAAGGCCACGGGCAAGAACGTCCTGGCCGAGTGCCTGGCCTGCGCCTTCGGCCGTCCGAGCTGGGACGTCTCCTTCTATATCAACACGGACGCCGCCTCCCTCATCGGCACGGACACCTTCACGGGCGGCGAAGTGAGCTTCCGCCAGGGCCCCATCACGAAATGCGCCCGGCTCGGCGGCTTCGGCATCCTGGACGAGATAAACATGGCGAAGAACGAGTCCCTCGCCGTCCTGCACGCGAGTCTGGACTTCCGCCGCATCATAGACGTGCCTGGCTATGACAGGATAGTCATGGACGAGGCCACGCGCTTCATCGCCACGATGAACTACGGCTACGCCGGCACAAGGGAGCTGAACGAGGCCCTTGTCTCCCGCTTTGCGGTCATCGACATGCCGCCCATCAGCGCGGAGAACCTTAAGAAGCTCTTAAAGCGCGAGTACCCCAGCCTGCGGGACGAGTGGGCCGACCAGCTTTCCGGCCTCTTCGAGGACATCCGCAAGAAGTGCGACAGCGCGGAGATCTCGACCAAGGCGCTGGACCTGCGCGGGCTCATGAGCTCCGTGCGGCTCATGCACCGCGGCCTCACGGCGGGCGAGGCGCTGAAGCTCGGCGTAGTGAACAAGGCCTTCGACCCCTTTGAGCGCAGGCTGGTCGAGGACGTCATCACCGCCCGCATCCCCTCGAACCTCGGGCGGGACAAGCTCTTTGACGAGTGATGCAGCTCAGCCAGCGCGAGGCCGAGCGCCAGGAGCGCCGGGCCACAAACCTCATCTGGAACGCGGCGAGGGATTATTCCCTCGCCCCGGTCGTCCGCGCCTATGACACGGAGGGCTTTGCGGACGTCTATATGAACAGCATCATAGGCGCGGTCTACAGCTTCTACGAGTTCCCGAAGATAAAGGAAGTCCTCGACAGCTTCGAGCGCACGCCGAAGGGGGACGAGTTCGAGGAGCTCGCCTGGATAGCGCTTGAAAACTGCGCCTTCGAGCGCGCGGCCGCGGAGCGGCCCGCCCTGCGTGAACTGCGCCTGGCCTACGCCATGAGGGTGGAGGCCGAGGCGAAGCGCAAGGGCGGCGCGCGTGAGCTGGACGAGGCCTACCGCATAAAGCTCTTCCACTACGAGCGCGCCCTGGGCCTCGAACCCGAGATGCCGGAGCGGGACAGGAAGATCCTCGCGGCCCTGGAGCTGCCCGGCGGCCTCACGACGGACGAGGTCGTGCAGCGCATCCGCGCCGTGCTGCGGGAATACTACATGTTCGTGGCCACGACCTCCGCCGGGCGCGGCGGAGGCCTGCCGACGCTCATAAACTTCCTGCGCCGCCGCAGGGGCGGCATAGGCGCCGCCGTGCGCAACGGCGAGGAGGGCAGTGCCGCCGCCAAAAATGCCCGGCGCATAAAGGACCGCCTGGCTGGCGAGCGCAGCGAGGGCGAGATGCGCGAGTATGTCTCGGACTGCTTCGGCCTGTCTATGTACGCCCCGGGGGAGCTGAAGCGCATAGAAGAGCGGCTGTGCTCCGGCGCGCACTGGGACAGCATCCTCCACTTCACGCGCGGCGAGCTGGCGCCCCTGGAGCGCAACAACCGCGAGGCGATAGTCCAGCGCAGCTCCGCAAAGCGCCAGTCGGGGCAAAACCGCAAATACTTCACGGACGACATCGTCCGCAACCGTCTCACCATCTCCCGCCTTGCGGAGAAGATACGCAACTGCATGCTCGTCCACCTGGACGACGCGCGGATAAAGTCCCGCGCGGGCGCGCTGGCCCCGGAGAAGGTCTGGCGCGGCGTCGTCCTGGGCGACGAGAGCGTTTTCACCAGGCCCGAGCGCGGGAACGACACGGAGCTTTCCGTGGACATCCTGCTGGACGCCTCGGCCTCGCAGATAGAAAGGCAGGAGAGCGTCTCCACCCAGGCCTACATGATAGCCGAGAGCCTCACCCGCTGCGGCATCCCCACGCGGGTCTATTCCTTCTGCACGCTCAGCGGCTGCACGGTGCTCCGGCTCTACCGCGACTATGAGGAGCCGGGGAAAAACGAGAACATCTTCGACTACTGCGCCGCGGGCTGGAACCGGGACGGCCTGGCCTTCCGCGCCGCGGGCTGGCTCATGCGCTCCAGCCACTGTGAGCGGCGGCTGCTCATGATACTCTCCGACGCCAGCCCCAATGACGACAGGAAGATAACGGACAGGGACACGGGCCGGCAGGAGCTCTACCGCGGGCAGGCCGGCGTCACAGACTCCGCCGAGGAGGTGGAAAAGCTCCGGCGCGAGGGCATCTCGGTCATGTGCATCTTCACCGGCGAGGACGCGGACCTGCCCGCCGCCCGCCGCATCTACGGGCGGGACCTCGTCAGGATACGCTCGATAGAACAGTTTGCCGACGCCGTCGGCGGCGTCATAGTACAGCTCATAGGAAATATGTAGGAGTGAAATTATGTCCAACATCTGGCACGACATCGACCCCAAGCGCATACGCCCCGAGGAATTCATCGCCGTCATCGAGATAACGAAGGGCAGCAAGAAGAAATACGAGCTCGACAAGGAGACCGGCCTCATCATCCTGGACCGCATCCTCTACACGGCGACGCATTACCCCGCCAACTACGGCTTTATCCCCCGCACCTACGGCGACGACGGGGACCCGCTGGACGTGCTGGTCATCTGCTCCGAGCCCATAGAGCCCATGACCCTCGTGCGCTGCCGGCCGATAGGCGTCATCGCGATGAAGGACAGCGGCAAGATGGACGAGAAGATAATCGCCGTCTGCAAGGACGACCCCAACTACAACATGTACGACGACATCGCCCAGCTGCCCAGCCACACCTTCGAGGAGATGCGCCACTTCTTCTCCGTCTACAAGACCCTGGAGGTCAAGGAGACCGTCGTGGACGAGGTCCAGGGCCGCGACGCCGCGTTGGAGATCATCGAGCACTGCATAGACAACTATATAAATTGCTTCTGCAAATGAAAAAGGGCCCGCCTCCCGGCGGGTCCTTTTTTCGCTCCCAGTTTCACATTATATCATGGCCCGCGCGGCTTTGCAAACCCAAAAACACGCCGTGACTATATTTCGTTAAATTGACAAAACTGTGAAACAAGTATATTTTTAGTTGACAATTCGGCGCAGTAGTAGTATATTATAGCCAAAGGATGAGAGCTAAGGCCAAAGGCCAACGCCTTACCCCATCGGAATGCCGACCGCGTCGGTGAGCCGGGCCGCACATTTGATATATATCGTTATATCCACACTTTGCTAAGCCGGGAATGCCAACGCAGCTTTGCTAAAAGCAGCCGGAAAATCAATTCAAGCAACATTACACAGCACACAATATAAAAACGCGGAAATTGATGCAGGCAAATGAGGCATACCGGAAGGAAATGAAAAAGCGGCTTACGGCACATCACAGGCTCGGATTTTTCCGAAATCTGCAGAAAGAGAGGTTAAATTGATGTTAGATACCAAGAACCACGGCATCTGACCCCTGTGCGGATCCTGAGAGCAGGAAATCCCCTGAAATTCAAAAAACCGGTCTGAAAGTGTCAGAGGTTTTGAGGGGGAGGCTCAAAGGAAAACAGGGGTCAGATGCTTTTTTTATGCCCATTCGTGCGCCCCGGAGGGGGCGTTATTTTTTTGCCCTCAGCGCATTACTTGCGTCGACCAATAAATAATTTGCTATATTATTTATATAATACTCTTGACAAGTTTCATGTGTGGGTGTATGATATCGGCGTAAAGGAAGGAAAGGCGGTGCATGCATGAAAAAGACACTTTACAGCCTCATGCTCTCGGAGGAGGTCGTGCGCGAGGTGGACGCCCTGGCGCACAGGCTGGGGACGAACCGCTCGAATCTCATAAATCAGATCCTGGCGGATTACGTCTCCGTCACGACTCCGGAGCGGAGGATAAACGATATATTCCAGGCCGTGGAGCAGATGCTGGCGCCCTCGCGGGAGCTGGTGCCCTTCTTCGCGCCGAACGCGCTGACGATGTCGCTCAAGTCCAGCCTGGAGTACAAATACCGGCCCACGGTGAAGTACGAGGTGCAGCTCTTCCGCTCCGGCGAGGGCTCGCTGGGCGAGCTGAGCGTAGTCTTCCGCACGCAGTCGGCGGCGCTCATCGAGGCGATGACGGGCTTCTTCCGGCTCTGGAAATACGTCGAAGACAAGCTCCTGGCCCCGCTGCTGGCGGAGAACCTGGATTATGCGCTCTACGACGGCAAATTCGTCCGCAGCATCGCCGTCCCGCGCGGGCGGGACTGCACGGCGGAGGACGTGGCCGAAGCGCTCTCCGAGTACATCAAGCTCTTCGACCGGCTCATGAAGGCCTATCTCAGCGGCCGTGCCGACTCGCGCACGGTCGAGGCCGAGTACTACGCCGACCTCGGCCGGCGCAAAATACTCATCTGAGAACACACTCTCACCTAAAGGAAGGTGAACGTTTATGAACGCCGAAAAATTCACTCAGAAAACCATAGAGACCATAAACACCGCTCAGGCCATGGCCCAGGAGAACGGGAACCAGTACCTGACCCCGGCCCACCTGCTCTACGCCCTCATCGACCAGGACGGGGGCCTCATCGGCTCCCTGCTCACGAAGATGGGCGCGGACTGCGACGCCATGCTGGGCGAGCTGGACGCCGAGATAGCAAAGCTGCCCCGCGTCTCCGGCGGGAGCGGCGAAACTTACGCCTCGCCCGAGACCTCGAAGCTCCTGCGCTTTGCCGAGAAGGCGGCGGAGAAGCTGGGGGACGAGTATATCTCCGTCGAGCATCTGATGCTCGGCATGTTCTCCGAGGGCGGCCCGGCCGTGCGGAAGATACTCTCCGACCACGGCGTCACGCGCGAGGGCTTCAACACGGCCCTCGCCAAGGTCAAGACCGGCCCCGTCACGAGCGACAACCCCGAGGGCAGCTACGACGCCCTGACGAAATACGGCACGGACCTCGTCCAGCGCGCCCGCGAGCAGAAGCTCGACCCCGTCATCGGCCGCGACGCTGAGATACGCAACGTCATCCGCATCCTCTCGCGCAAGACTAAGAACAACCCCGTGCTGATAGGCGAGCCGGGCGTCGGCAAGACCGCCATCGCCGAGGGTCTGGCGCAGCGCATAGTGCGCGGCGACGTGCCGGAGGGCCTGCGCGACAAGACCATCTTCTCCCTCGACATGGGCGCGCTCATCGCGGGCGCGAAGTACCGCGGCGAGTTTGAGGAGAGGCTCAAGGCCGTGCTGGAGGAGATCCGCCGCTCCGAGGGCGGCATCATCCTCTTCATAGACGAGCTGCACACCATAGTCGGCGCGGGCAAGACCGAGGGCAGCATGG
>OJRG01000216.1_pt1 | contig 40325 bp, 41 predicted proteins | sample 1599121 | NCBI WGS metagenome assembly OJRG01 (sample SAMN03922528, study PRJEB24848) | human gut metagenome | isolation source: stool sample | host: Homo sapiens | place: Germany | collected 2010-05
TGGCCGAGCTGGATGTACTGCTGAACATGGACGGCCGGGGCCGCCCTGCGCCGGAAGCGGTTCTTGTCAAGAGCGGCCGCCCCTCGGTGCTGGAAGGGCTGAAACGCCCGGTGCCGCCGCGCTGCCCTGAGAAGAAACCCAAACACCACGAACAGGAGGTGCGATAACATGAATACCAATAAAAACACGGCCCTCTATGAGAAGATGGTCGCCGAACAGGATAAGTTTCGGGACTGGCTGAAAAGCCAGCCGCCGGAGGAAATCTTAAATCATGCCTACGAGTATACCGTCCGAGAGGATATTCTGATGGCGATGGAGGAACTGGACCTGCCCCAAAGCCGGGCCGCCGCGCTCCTGGCGTCTCCGTCTCCGCTGGCGGATGTCTACAAGGAGTTTGCCGACCGGGAAACTTCCTACATGGATGTGGTGCGGAACAGCATCGAACAGCGGGCCGAGGCGGCGCTGGACGCCCAGCGGGAACTGCCGCTCTACCGGCACGACGCCTCCTATGCCCGTGAGCAGGGCGACCTGGATTTGTACCGGGCGTCCCGGCGCGCCAACATCGCCTGCAAGGAGGCCATCGAGGCGTCCCTTTCGGAACATTACCGGGACAACCGGCTGGACAAAGACGCGGTGCCCCAGGTGATCGAGCAGTTCGGCTACACCCGCACCCTCTATGTGCTGGCAAACACCGTGCAGCAGAAAGAATGGGATGGACGGTTCAGCCCGGCCAACAAAGCGTGGGCCAAGACCGTGGACATCCCGCCCAACCCGGACGGCTTCGGCGGAGACCGCAACCTGGACTTTGTGGTGGATGGTCACCCCGGCCTGGTCGATCTGTTCTTGAGCCAGGCGCGGCAGGATTATCTGCGTCTCCAACCGCTGACGCCGGAGGAGATTCACACTGAGGCCGCCCGGCTGTTGCAGGAGCTTCGTGCGCCGGATACGCCCAACAGCCCCCACGGCACCCACTACATGGCCCGCGTTTCGCCAGACTTTCTGGCCCGCGCAGGCACCCAGGCCCATGACCAGCTGATGACGCTGCTGCCGTTCCGCAGTCTGGCGATCACCGGCATGAAGGAACTGCCCGGCACCTATGTCACCATCTTGGCCAGCGAGGACCGTTCCAAAGAGCTGCGCCAGCGCCGCCCCTCGGTCCGCCGCCAGCTGAAACAGGAGCCGCGCCCCGCTGAAAAGCCGGAGAAAAAATCCCCCATCTATAAGAAAAAGGAGCCGGAGCGATGAGCGCCCCCAAGCGCAAGCGGGAGGTGCAGCTGAACTTCCGGGTCTCGCCGGAAGAACTGGCGTTGATCGAACAGAAGATGGCCCAGCTGGGAACAACGAACCGGGAAGCCTACCTGCGCAAGATGGCCTTGGACGGTTATGTGGTGCGCCTGGAACTGCCGGAGCTGAAGGAGTTGGTGTCCCTGATGCGCTATTCCAGCAACAACTTAAACCAGCTGGCCCGCCGTGCGCATGAAACCGGGCGCATTTACGACGCCGACCTGGAGGATATATCCCGGAGGCAGGAGGCTTTGTGGGATGGGGTGCATCAGGTATTGACCCAGCTGGCAAAGCTGTCGTGATAGGGGCATACGCCCCGGCTTTGAGGGAGGTCCGGCGTGTGCGTGCGGCTGCGCCAGGCCTCCCTTTTTTTCTTTGCCCGTATCGTTGCACTTTTGCGGGCCGCAGGCGATAATGGAGTCAGAAACGGAGGTGAAGGCTGATGTTGACATTTGAAAATATCTTGGAGTTGTTTCAAGAGTATCTGCTGTGTGACCCGGAGGAAGAAGTCCTCTCATGCAAACGCGGCTATGTCCGATTGACCTGGAACAAGGATTCCCGCTACTGCGTGGATGGCATCCTCTGCCGGACCCCGGAGGAACTGTTTGACCTGCTGCTCACGGATTACCAGGACTATGAATTGCTCCGCCGGACGAAAGGCCGCCGGGAGGTTACAGAAGCCGACGAAAAAGCCGTGGAGAAGCTGTGCCAGCCCTACCTGGACTGGCGGAAGGAGGCGCTGAAATGAGAGCGGTGCTGTTTATTTTGAAATTGGGGCTGAAAATCCTTGCCGTGCCGGTGGTGCTGGCGCTGACGCTGTTCACCTGGCTGTGCTTCTGGCTGCTGTATGTGTCCAGCTTCATCTTCGGCCTGGTCTCCACGGTGGTGGCGCTGCTGGGGATCGCGGTGCTTGTGACCTACTCGCCGCAAAACGGCGTAATCCTGCTGGTGATCGCCTTCCTGGTCAGCCCGCTGGGCCTGCCGATGGCCGCCGTCTGGCTGGTGGGCAAGGTACAGGACCTGCGGTATGCGATCCAGGACGCGGTGTATGGCTGAATAGGAAGCGAAGAATTGCCGGGAGTGAGTGCCCGGCAATTTTTTGACTTTACTTTCGTGCTAATTTTGCGTATAATATTAGCATGAAAGGAAGGTGAAGAACGTGAGCCAATTTCAACAGCTGGACCAGCTGATGGAACGTCAGGATGGGATGCTGCGCACCGGGCAGGTCCTCGCGGCCGGGATCTCAAAACCTGTTTTTTATCAATTCGTGCAGTCTCGTGGGCTGGAACAGGCGGCGCATGGGATTTATCTTTCCAAAGACGCCTGGGTGGACGCCATGTATCTGCTGCATCTTCGCTGTCCGCAGGCAGTTTTTTCCCATGAAACGGCGCTGTTTTTCCATGACCTGACCGACCGGGAGCCGCTGGCCTATTCCATTACGGTCAAGACGGGCTACAATCCGACCCGGCTCAAGGACGAGGGCGTTCAGGTCTTTACCATCAAGGCGGAGCTGCATGAGGTCGGCCTGACAACCGCGCAGACCCCCTTCGGTCACGATGTGCCGGTATATGATATGGAACGGACGATCTGCGATGTGCTGCGCAGCCGGAGCCATATCGAGATGCAGACATTCCAGGACGCTTTGAAAGCGTATGCTCGCCGGAAAGATAAGGACCTGCGGACGCTGGTGCGCTATGCCAAGCTGTTCCGGGTCGAGAAGATTTTACGCCAGTATTTGGAGGTACTGCTATGATAAAGACAGCCAGACAGCTGAAAGATTTGATCCGTAACCTGTCAAAGAAAAATGCTGCGGATGCGCAGGTTTTGATGCGCAACTATATGATGGAGCGTTTTCTTGAACGTATTTCTCTTTCCTCATACCGGGACAAGTTCATCCTCAAGGGTGGTATGCTGGTGGCCGCGATGGTCGGTCTGGACGCCCGCTCCACGATGGACCTGGACGCAACGGTCAAGGGGGCCAACGTCAGCGTGGAGGATGTGGAGAACATGATGGCCGAGATCATCGCGGTTCCCATTGACGATGGCGTTACCTTCCAGGTGAAAAGCATTTCGGAGATCATGGATGAAGCGGAATATCCCGGCATTCGGGTGACGATGACAACGCTCTTTGACGGGGTGCGCACCCCGCTGAAAATCGACATTTCTACCGGCGACGCCATCACCCCTAAAGAGGTGCGGTACAGCTTCAAGCTCATGCTGGAGGACCGTTCCATCGACGTTTGGGCCTATAACCTGGAGACCGTGCTGGCCGAAAAGCTGGAAACCATCATCACCCGGACCACGACCAACACCCGTATGAGAGATTTTTACGACATCGCCATCCTGCAACAACTCTATGGCAGCACTCTGGACCCGCACGTTCTCCATGACGCGCTTCTGGCGACAGCCCACAAGCGCGGCACCGAGCGCCATCTGGCCGAGGCCGCCGAAGTCTTTGATGAAGTGGAGAACAGCCCGGTCATGCAGGACCTGTGGGCGGCCTATCAGAAAAAGTTTTCCTATGCGTCCGACCTTGGCTGGGATACGGTCATGGCTGCGGTGCGGCAGTTGTTCGTTCGCTGCGAGGGCGCGGTATGAAAAAGCGTGGACACTACTGCAAGGTCTGTGGCGAGTATAAAGCCAACGAAAAGTTTTCCGGCAAAGGCCATGCCGCGCACATTTGTAAAACCTGCGCCGCCCTCCCGCCAGAAAAGCAGGCAGAAGAAATGACGCTTACCCGGCTTGTCAACCTTCCCTGGCGATTATCCAAAGAACAACTTTCGTGGTTGAAGAAACGGATGAAAGACAGGCGGGATGCCGTGCGGGCCTTGGCAACGGAGCAGTATGAAATGCGGTTCCCGCCCAGGATAGAACTGGATGAATTGGAAGATGACTTTGAGGAAGATTTCGATTTTTATATGGACGAGGAAACTGATATAGAGTAAACCGATGCGGTCTGTGATGAGCAGGCCGCTTATTTTTTGGAAAGGAGGCGGACCCCACATGGCCACCACCCGCATTATACCGCTGCACGCCGGCAAGGGCCGCACGGTCGGCAAGGCGATCAGCGACATCATCGACTATGTAAAAAATCCAGAAAAGACCGACCACGGTAGGCTCATCACCAGCTACCAGTGTGACAGCCGCGTGGCCGATGCGCAGTTCCTGCTGGACAAGCAGACCTACGCCGCCCGCACCGGCCGGGTGCGCGGTGCGGACAATGTGATTGCCTACCACCTGCGGCAGTCCTTTGTGCCGGGCGAGATCACGCCGGAGGAAGCAAACCGCCTGGGCGTGGAGCTGGCCCGGCGCTTCACCAAGGGCAGGCACGCTTTCATCGTCTGTACCCACATCGATAAGGCTCACGTCCACAACCATATTATATGGAACTCCACTACGCTGGAGTGTAACCGCAAGTTCCGCAACTTTTGGGGCAGCACCCACGCCGTCCACCGTCTGAGCGACACCATCTGCATTGAGAACGGCTACTCCATTGTAGAGGCACCCAAGCGGCGCGGCCAGAGCTACAACAAATGGCTGGGCGATGCGGCCAAGCCCTCCCACAAGGAGCTGTTGCGCCAGGCCATCGACCGGGCGCTGGCACAGAAACCGGCCAGCCTGGAGGAGCTGCTGCGCCTGCTGGAGCAGGACGGCTTTACCGTTCACCGGCGCGGCAAAACCATCTCCATCAGCGCAGAGGGCTGGGGCAACAACGTCCGCTTTGACCGGCTGGGAGACGGCTACACGCTGGACGAGCTGTTGACGGTCCTCTCCGGCCAGAAAGAGCATACGCCCCGCAAGCAGCCTACCCCGCAGTCCGCCCCGCCCAAGGTCAATTTGTTGGTGGACATCCAGGCAAAACTCCAGGTCGGAAAAGGTGCCGGATATGCCCGCTGGGCCAAGGTGTTCAACCTCAAACAGATGGCGCAGACCCTCAACTACCTGTCCGAACACGGACTGCTGGATTATGCCGATTTGAAAGCAAAAACAGCAGAGGCGACGGCCCGCTACCACGCACTGTCCGACCAGATCAAGGCCACCGAGAAGCGCATGGCCGAGATTGCCGTACTGCGCACCCATATCGTCAACTACGCCAAGACCCGCGACACCTATGTGGCCTACCGCAAGGCCGGGTATTCAAGGAAATTCCGGCAGGAGCATGAGGAAGAAATCTTGCTGCACCAGGCCGCCAAGGAAGCCTTCAACGAGCTGAACGTGAAGAAGCTGCCCACCGTCAAGGAGCTTCAGACCGAGTATGCCCAGCTGCTGGCGGACAAGAAAAAGGCTTACGGAGAGTACCGGCAGGCCCGCGCTGCCATGCGGGAACTGCTGACGGTCAAGAACAACGTGGATCGGGTCCTGACGATGGAGCAGACCGAGCCGCAACAGAAAGAAAAAGACCGTGACCAGCGGTAAGCTGGTCGCGGTCAAAAGCGTTCGCCAGAACGCGCAGCCACAGATTGAGAATCTGTGTTCCAAAGGGGGCTTGGGGGACTTCCCTTAACAAGCGCGTGGGGCTATATGGATAGCCACAGGCATCGCTTGCCGCTTTCTTTGCAGAAATGAAAAGAGCCAGAGAGGAAACCGTCAAATTTCACTCACTGGCTCAATTCGCTTCAATTTTCTTAGATAGTTCTGTTAATTCCTGCATGGTCTCCTGTGTATGGTGCAGCAGGGTTTCACGCATTTCTGACGGGCAACTGGAATAAAGCATTTTCATCTGGTTGGCTCCCTCATCTTCTGGAGAAACATCCGGATTTATTAGAGAGTCCAGAGAGATGTTCAAAACCTTGGCCAATGCTCTTAAAATCAAATAGGAAGGGTTCATCTGCCCTTTTTCAATGTTGGCAATTTGTTTTACAGAAACATGGCTCAGATCTGAAAGCTCCTGCTGTGTCAGGTCTTTTTTCTTTCGGGCCTCCCGCATTATTTGACCCAAAGCGGTTAAATCGTCAATCGGCATAATCATTCACCTCAATAACATTGTATCGTGCCGATTTGTTTTGAGGAATAACCTTATTATGCCCGCTAAAAGGTATGATAATGCCGATTTTGTAATATAAAAAACGAATAGGGCGCAAAGACCCTTGATATTTTTATATCATGAGTCCTTACACCCTACTATGAGTTTTTATCTTGAGATAATTTTTTTAGGATATATTCTGTTTATGTGAATTACCCATCTGCTCTTTTTCTTGTGTTTTCAGATGCGTTTCCCGCTTATCGGTTGCTTCTTTCAAAAGAGCGTAAGTGGCTGCTGCGGCAGGTACGCCAAGCAACATACCGATTGGTCCAGCCAGATTGCCACCTATTGTGATTGCCGCTAAAACCCACATGGCAGGAAGGTTGATTTTTGCGCCCACAACTTTCGGATAGATTGCATTTCCTTCGATCTGTTGCAAAGTAAGCAGGAAAATAATGAATACCAGTGCCTTAAAAGGATTGACTGTCAGAATCAAAAATGCACCCACAAGTGTAGCAATCCAGGCACCGACATAGGGAATCAGTGCTGTTACCCCAACAAGCGCACCGATCATCGGCGCATATGGTATTCTCAGAATTAACATACCGATTGCACACAGGCTGCCTAAAATTATTGCCTCAGTCGTTTGCCCTGCTACAAAAAGCTTGAAGTTTTTTTCACAGACAGCTGCCACATGAATGCCCCGCTCGGCAAAACATGCTGGAATCCATACACGGACAATTCGGGTGATCTGACTTTTTAATTTCTCCTTATTGGCCAAAATATAAATTGAGAACACAAGACCAATCGCAAAATCGACTGCCGTCGCAACCACGCTTCCAAATGCGGAAGCAGCAGTGTCCATAATGGTGGTTCCCAATTGATTCAACCATTCATTCAAATTGTCTTTCAGTTCAAGAAAATCAATATCAATTTGGGACAGCTGTTCTCCGAATGGGATTTTAGAATAGTCAGCCGTGCTTTCAAATGCCACCAGTTGATCCAGACCATTCGTCAAGGATGATATGACAATAGATACTGCATCGATCAATTCGGGAATAACAAGAAAAGCAACACCGACAAAGACCCCTATCACCAAAATAAATGAAAGCAGGATCGCAAGCGGGCGGCGCATTTTCGTTTTCCTAGATGTCGGATGTTTGGGGAACAGATGTCTTTCAATAACCCCCAACGGAACATTCAGAAACAACGCCAAAATCAATCCAATTAAAAGTGGGTTCAGCAGGTCTTTCAACCACATCACGGCATCAGCTACATGACTAATATGTCGGATGCCAAGATAAATCAAAATGCAGGCTGTAAACGTTCCGATAATCCACTTTGATAATTTTTTGTGTGTTTCAATATCTTCAAACATTCAAGACCCTCCTTACATTAGTGGTGCAAATAGCCGCAGTATATCCTGGAGCAGATGCACTACGATATTTGTTTTGCAATCCTTTTCTGTCACCTGTTGGCATATCTCCAGCGTTTGCAGAAAATCCTCCTTGACTTCCATAACAGCTTTGGCCTCATAGAGCAGAGCACCACATTCATAGTGCAGATATAAGCTGCGAAAATCCAAATTTGTTGTCCCGACTGTTGCAGTACGGTCATCGGACACAAAGGTTTTGGAGTGGATGAAACCATTGGTATATTCGTAGATTTTAACGCCTGATTTTATCAGCTCTCGGTAATACGAGCGTGTGGTCATGTGTACCCACCATTTATCCCAGCGGTGGGGTGTGATGATGCGTATATCTACACCACTTTTTGCCGCAAGACGCAAAGCGGAAAGCATACTATCATCGACAATCAGATATGGGGTGTTGATATACACGTACTTCTTTGCATTGTTTAAGATATGCAGGTAAACGTGTTCGCCCACATTTTCTTCATCCATTGGACTGTCAGCGTATGGCTGAACAAACCCCTTTGCAGTAACAGGGCACTCTTGTTCTTTCCATGGGTAGAAGATTTCGTAGTCCTCGTCTGTATGGGTACAAATTTCCCACGTCTGTAAAAAAATTAGTGTGAAACTCCATGCGGCTTTGCCTTTCAGCATGATCGCTGCATCTTTCCAGTGTCCGTGTTTCTCAATGGCGTTGATGTATTCATCTGCCAGATTGATACCTCCGGTAAAAGCCACCTTTCCATCAATGACCGCTATTTTTCGGTGATCTCTGTTATTTTGCTTTACGGTCAGAACAGGTCGGAAGGGATTGAATACGGCGCACTGGATACCGTGTTTTTTTAGCTGCTTTGCGTAGTCTTTCGGAAGAGTGAGAAAGCAACCCATATCGTCATAAATCAGTCGCACAGTTACGCCTTGCGTGGTTTTTCGCTTCAAAACTTCCAAGATGCTGTTCCACATAACGCCTTCCTGCACGATGAAATATTCCAGAAATATGTACTTCTCGGCTTTTTCAAGTTCCGCCAAAAGTGTTTCCAGCTTTCGTTCACCCGGTGTAAGGTAATGTGTTTCTGTATCTGCATATATTGGAAACCCCGTGTATTCCTGCAAGTAATGAATTTGAGGGTAATATTCAGGCAGTTGTTTTGTTGCGCTTTCATAGCAAATGCCGGGGAGTGCATAGAGTGGTTTTGCCTTTTGTTGTGTATGGAGGACACTTTTTGCAAAGCGCCATTTCGAGGATTGTGCATTAGACAAAAGATACATCAGTCCACCAAACAACGGGAAGGTTAGGATCAGGATCGCCCATGCAGTTTTGTAGGCGCCTTTGTCTTTCTGGGAAACGATATAAAGCACCGCAATGATACTGACGATTGTCAGTAGGCGACTGAAATTTCGGGAAAGCTGACTTCCCCCAAGTACAAGGCATATAAGAAAATATACCTGTAAAAGTAGCAGGAGTATCGTCAACATCCTTCTACGGAATAAGACACGGAGCCAACGCTGGCGCATAATGATTCCCCCCCTTCAAACTCAAATCTACGGATTCTTTTTCCGCTGTTCGCAAAATTCCCAAAACTCTTTTGCAATGCGCTCGTAGGTGCTTTTTCCTACGAGATAGCTCATACAGTGGTCAGCGCCCGGAACAATCAGCAGACGCTTTTCTGATGTACAGGCTTTATAGTTTTCGTATGTCATTTCAACTGGAACAAAGTGGTCATCTGTTCCGTGGACAAAAAGAACAGGAATTTGGCAGTGCTTCAACGCTTCTGTAGTTGAGGCAGCATCAGCATCCATTTGGATGCGCTTTTTGCACATCCTATCGGCACCTGTTTTATGCAGAGCATAAGGAATATGCAGATTGCTTTCGGAGACATGTTTCCAAATTGCATGGAGCGAAGTAAATGCACTGTCCGCTGCGATTCCAAATACATTATCCGGCAGTTCCAGTTCGGACGCCATTAGCACAGAGGTTGCACCCATGGATACCCCGGCAAGATAGATGGGAATGCTTTTTCCTGTTTTCTCGTTTATCCAATTTGTCCATGCCAGGCAATCGTAGCGTTCCAGCAAACCTAAACTCATATGGTCGCCGCCGCTATTATTTTGTCCCCGCTGCTCTGCGTAGAGTACAGAACAATGATTATTGCGCCAGAAATCTGCGATTAGACCAAAATCATGTGACCAGGAGGAACGCCACCCGTGCATGGCAACTATAGTTCTTTTCGGTTCTTCGCAGGGACACCAATGCCCAATCAATGAAATTCCGTCGTGAGCAGTGATTTCCACCACGTCACAGCCGCTTTTTTCGAGCTGACCAGCTGCCTTTTTTACAATTTCAGTGGTTTCTATCATTTCAGGTGAACCGGACACACGCATTTTTCCGTTGCTTCTGTCCTGCGGCGCAACCCGATCCATGGCGAGCTGCATCATCTTTTTGGTTAGAAGATGATGCCAAAGCACACAAATCGCACTACCGGCAGCACCTATTATCAATCCTTTTTTCAATGAATCCTTCATAGCACGTCCTTTCATAACGTGGGTATAACTTACTCTTTGTCATTGGCAGTTTTCTTACTTAATTTTCTGCGATATGCGTAATATAACAGAATCGACATTGAGGCTTTTTCATAACCAAACTTGCCGAAGCACTGGAACGCCGCATTGAGAATGGTCAATCTCTTTTCTTCGGTCAGGGCCAAAAATTTGTTCAATTCATTTCCTTCTTCTTACACAATAACCGTTTCGGTTATTCAGAGTATAGCACCAATAACCGAATCGGTCAAGTGTTAATGCAGCAAGTGTATTGATGCGCTTTTTGCAAGCGTCATCTGCGCTCATGTCTGGATAAAAGAACTGATCCACCGATATATCGAACATTGTCACCATCTGATAAAAAGTGTTCAAGCTCGGATGCTGACCGTCGTTTTCGTTATATATGATGGTGCGGGGATCACGGTCAATGATAAGGGCCAGTTGATCCTGTGTCATCCCGCTGGTTTCTCTTTTGCGCTTTATCTCGCACCCTATATCGTGGAAATCAAATTTGCGCTCATCGCGTTCAAATTTCATAGACATCACCCAATGTAATTTTATATTTCAGGTAGTAGTATTTGAACGAATTACATTTTCGTGCAACTGCTGACTTGAACACACCGGTACTTTCGAGACTAATCTTCGTTGGTCTAACAGTATAAAAAGAAAACTTTTGAATCATACTCCAAAATACTTGACCGTTTCGGTTATTGGTGCTATACTCTAAATAACCGAAACGGTTATTGTGTAAAAAGGAGGAAATGAATTGGACAAATTTTTGGCCCTGACCGAAGAAAAGAGATTGACCATTCTCAATGCGGCGCTCCAGTGCTTCGGCAAGTTTGGTTATGAAAAAGCCTCAATCAATGATATTGCGGTAGCCGCACACATTTCCAAAGCGTCTGTGTTTCAGTATTTCGGCAGTAAAAAGCAGCTCTACATTTACCTGCTGGAATACTGCAAGAAAATCATAGAGGGACTATTTGATAAGGAAGCCCTCGATTCCGAAACAGATTTGTTCGACAGGATTCTGGCATCCAGCCGCATGAAAATGGAGGGGCTCCAAAATCAGCCTTTTATCTTGCAGTTTATTACCAGTGCCTGGGAGGAAAATTCTCCCGAGGTGACGGATACGCTGGCGATCCTGACGGAGGAGACCGGCAGATTCCGAAACGATCTTGTTCTGCGGGAAGAGGATGCTTTGAAATTCAAAGACCCAGAGGAAGCCCAGCCGGTCTTTCAGATGCTGCTTCTGATGGCCGAGGGCTATGCGGCCGGGTACCGGGGGGCGGCGGCTTTCGATTTTCAGGCTGTCATGGAGGATTTTGAGAAGAACATCGCAATTCTGCGGAAAAATTTTTATAAGGAGGAGTATTTGAAATGAGTGAACAAGCGATTGTCTTGAATGAATTGACCAAGCACTATGGGAAGCATCGAGGAATCAATAACCTCAGTTTCTCTGTCAACCAGGGAGAGTTTTTCGGCTTTATCGGCCCCAACGGTGCGGGTAAGTCCACCACGATCCGCACCCTAATGGGGCTGATCCGTCCCACCGGAGGCAGCGCATCTATCTTCGATTTGGACTGTCACTCCAAGGCCAGCGTCATCGCCAGGGATGTGGGCTATCTGCCCAGCGAGAACAGCTATTACGAAAACATGAAAGTCCGTGAACTTTTGCAGTACACCGCCGATCTGTACGGCATGGACTGCAAGACAAAGATGAAGGAGCTTGCCGACAGGCTCAATCTGGATTTGTCCCGCAAGATTGCAGACCTTTCTCTGGGCAACAAGAAAAAGGTGGGTATCGTGTCTGCCATTATGACTTCGCCCAAACTGATTATTATGGACGAGCCCACCAGCGGATTAGACCCACTGATCCAGCAGGCTTTCTATGATATTCTGAAGGAGGAAAACAGCCGGGGCGCTACCGTGTTTTTTTCCTCCCATGTGCTGAGTGAGGTGCAGAAACTGTGTGACCGGGTGGCCATTCTGAAAGAGGGACAGCTTATTGGCATACAGTCCATCAAAGAACTGCGTGAGAGCGGCTATAAGAAAGTCTCTCTGAGCGCAAAGGAGGCTATCCCTCGCGATTTCTTTGATTTGTCCGGCATTGCGAACTATGCGGAGACTGCGGATAAGACCTCTGTTTCCTTTATGTATAACGGAAATATCACGGCGATTATTGACAAGCTTCACCTGCTGCATTTGGACGATGTGCTTTTGGAAGAGCCCTCTTTGGAGGAAATCTTCATGCACTACTATGCGTAAGGAGGTGTCGGGCATGGTCATTTTGAAATATGAACTGAAAAGGCACCGCAAATATATTTTGGGTTGGGCCATCGCCTTGGCTCTGTGTGTTTTTGTGATGACGCCTACCTATTACAGCTTTATGGATGTTTCCACCGGAGACCTCTATGAAACGCTGGGTACGAGTGATTTTTACAAAGGCGTTGGTGTGTCCATGGAATATCTGACCTCACCGTTGGGCATTTATGCGTTTCTTACCAGCTTTTTTATGATTGCGTCCGGTATTTTCGGGATGCACTTCGGTATCGCCATTCACACCAAGGAGTGCTCGGAGCGAACCTCTGAATATCTGTTTACAAAACCCCATACCCGAAAAACGATTTACTGGGCAAAGGCGTTCACGGTTTTTTTCGGCGTAGTGGTCGTGAGCATGGTATATCTTCTCGCCTCTTTTTTGGCGCTGGCCCTGTTCCGCTCCGGCATTGACTGGGGAGAGTTCTTTCTGATTGCTCTTTCCCTCATGCTGGTCACGCTGTTCCTTGCAGCTATGGGGCTTTTGGTTGGAATTCTATTTTCACGCAATCGAAGCCCACTTTTGACTGCCGGGTTAATTGTCTTTGTCGAGTACTGCGTCACCAGCTTCTCCAACATTGTCAGCAACCGTGCCATTAGTTTTCTGTCCCCGTACTCGTTCTTTAGTGCGGCTGAGATTTCCAAATCTGGCTTTTATGAGTTGGATTACTTGGGATGGTGTGTACTGCTGTTTGCCCTGTTTTTGGTGCTGTCTTATCGTGTCTTTTTGAAAAAAGACATCCAGTTCCGCTCATGAGGGGGTGCAAAGATGAAAACATTGGTGAAAAACGAATTCCGCCAAACCAGAAAGACCCTGCTGATCTGGCTGGGGATCATGTTACTGCTGTGCGGATTCTGCTATTTTGAACTTTTATCCTTGAAGGACAGTCTGGATGAGATGGCCCGGACAGTCGGCCAATTTCCTCGCTTGATCATGATCATGTTCGGTGTGAAAGGGGATCTCACGACTGCCCTTGGTTGGTACGCGTGTATCTATTTTTGGGAGGGGCTGTTGGCCTTTGCCTATGCAATCTCTCTGGGCCTGTCCTGTGTGGCGAGGGAAAAGAAATTTGGAACATCCGAATACCTGTTCACAAAGCCTGTGGAGCGGAAAACCATTGTTCTGGCGAAGGTGATCGTTTCAGCAGTGAACCTGCTGGTGTTCGCCCTGTTCAGCGGCGTGTGCAATTATTTCACGATCGTTCTTCCTTTGGGCGGTCTGGATCAGCCGGGAGCGGTGCTTTCCACAACGATGGGAATGTTCTTTACCCAGCTTCTCTTTTTTGCCTTGGGTCTGCTGTTTGCCAGCCTTTTCAAATCTTATAAGGCCGCGGTACGCGCCGGTACGGTTTCGTATTGGCCGCCTATGTGTTGGCCTTTACTGCCGAGTACACAGGGAATCGTTTCTTGGATTATCTGACCCCTCTGCGGTACTATGATGTGTATGAAGTAGCACTAAATGGCGTCTATCTTTCCTACATCGTCTTAACAGTACTCATTGTGGGCGCGTGTGTAATGGTTTCTACAAGGCGGTGGAAACTGCGTGAGTTGTAAATGTAATTGTCCATAGATATTCTATTATCTGATGAAAAACAAAGAATGAAAAAAAACGAATGGCTATTATGCCCCAACTGCAACAACAAAACGAGAATTAAAATCTGTGATAATACAGTACTTGAAAATTTTCCGCTATACTGTCCGAAGTGCAAACGGGAAATAATAATCAGCGTAAAACAATTCAATATTTTGCTTTTAAGATAGAAAAGGAGACAAAACCATGAGTAATTCTATTAAAGACAGCGCACAGGCTTTCGCCGTCAATCAAGTGCTGAAATATGTTGACAGCAATCCGCAGGAAGCATTCCCCAAGTTGTTAGATTGGGCGGATAAGTTCGATAAGGATAACCTCTATCTCACACAGCGCCAGCAAATCCGTAAGGTGATGGAGCAGCCTGACAGCAACTGGATGCGCCTGATCAACAGCCTTTGGACGGACATTGATTCTGAAGTCCGCAAAGTGTTCTTCCGCAATTTTATTGTCAATGCATCTCTCTTAGGCAGCCGCAAGCAGGTGGCTAATCGTGAAAAGTACGGCTGCAATATCCCCTGGGCAATCCTGATGGACCCCACTTCCGCCTGCAACCTTCATTGCACCGGCTGTTGGGCGGCAGAATACGGTAATAAGCTGAATCTGAGCTATGAGGAACTGGATGACATCATCAATCAGGCCAATGAACTGGGAACCTATATGTTCCTCTACACCGGCGGTGAACCTATGGTACGCAAGAACGATCTGCTCCGCCTGTGTGAAGCGCATCCTGACTGCGTATTCTCTGCCTTTACCAACGGTACCCTTATCGATGAGAAGTTTGCCGATGAGATGCTGCGGGTGAAGAACTTCTACCCGGCCATCAGCATTGAAGGCTTCGAGGAAGCTACTGATTTCCGCCGTGGCAAGGGTACTTATCAGGCTACTATGCGGGCGATGAAGATTCTGAAAGAAAAGAAGCTGCCTTTCGGCGTATCTGGGTGCTATACCAGCAAGAACATCGACTCCATCAGCTCGGATGAGTTCTTCGATCATCTGGTGGAGTGCGGTGCGAAGTTCGCATGGTTCTTCCACTATATGCCTGTGGGCAACGATTCCGCTGTGGAGCTGCTCCCGTCTCCTGACCAGCGTGAAAAGATGTATAACCGCATCTGCGAATACCGTAGCACAAAGCCTATTTTCACAATTGACTTTCAGAATGATGCGAAATTTGTAAACGGCTGTATTGCTGGTGGCCGCAACTATCTGCATATCAATGCCAATGGTGACATTGAGCCTTGCGCTTTTATCCATTACTCTGACTCCAACATCCGTGAAAAGACCCTGCTGGAAGCATATCAGTCTCCGCTGTTTATGGCCTATCACGACGGTCAGCCCTTTAATGATAATATGTTCCAGCCGTGTCCTATGCTGGAAAATCCTGAATGTCTGCGTAGCATGGTAAAGAAATCCGGTGCCCATTCTACCGAGTATCAGTCCCCGGAAAGTGTTGACCATCTGTGTGATAAGACTACACTTTATGCAGAAACCTGGAAGCCGAAGGCCGATGAGCTGTGGGCTGCTTGTCAGGGCTGTAGTGGGTGTAAGAAGTGATGGACGGCTATCAAATTTTCACAGATGCCACCTCAGATCTCGCACCGGAGTTAACCGCAGGTCTGCCATCTGTTGAAATGATTCCTATGAATGTTGAGATCGGCGGAACAGAATACTCATATGGTTCCCCGGAAGGAATCACAGCCAAGGAGTTCTACCGCTTGCAAAGAGCTGGGAATTTTGCAACGACCTCACAAATCAACCCAACGATTTATTTTAAGCATTTTGAACCCTGTCTGCGACAGGGAACCGATATTCTGTATCTCTGTTTTTCCTCTGGTCTGTCAGGTACATATCAGTCTGCGTTTTTAGCGGTTGAAGAACTACAGCAGGAATATCCGGAAAGAAGAATCATCTGCATTGATACGCTTGCTGCCGCAGTGGGTGAAGGGTTTTTAGTCAGAGAAGCTGCGAAAAAGCAGAGGGAAGGACTGTCTATTGATGAATTGGCTTCTTGGGTCATGGAACACCGATTAGAGGTATGTCATTGGTTTACGGTTGATACCTTTACCCATTTGAAACATGGCGGGCGGGTTTCAGGTGCCGCAGCCGCAATGGGAACGGCTTTGCAGATCAAACCGTTGCTTCATGTGGACAGCGAAGGAAAGCTGCAAGCAGTGGAAAAACCTCGTGGAAGAAAAAAGGCTGTTACCACTCAGATTGCCCGAATGGAACAGGGCTGGAAACCTGAACTTGGTAAATCGATTCTGATAGGTCATGCCGATGACCCTGAAGCAGCAGATATGCTGAAAGAAAGGTTGTTGGAACAATTCCCGGATTCTGAGATTTGTATTGCTTATATTGGCCCTATCATCGGAGCACACACCGGTCCCGGCGCACTGGCATTGATTTACTGGGGAAATAATCGATGACGGAGGATTTGTAGATACGCAAAAAAGCATTCTCCATCATAGAAAAATATAGTTTTGTTTAGAGCTGCCGGGTAACTTATGCTCGGCAGCTTTGAACTGTCTGCTAGAAGTAGTAGGAGGTGAACATATGGTTCCGCATGTATTGGGCGTAGGATACGCCTATAATGAATATGAGGTTACTGCTGGCCGATGGAAAGAATTTGAAATTGAATTTGACTATGCTGATAATATTAAACAAGCGGCCGCAATGCTGTCTTTTAAAGAATATATATGCGTAGCTATTTGCTCTGATGTGATTCCACAAGACGATTTGGATATCTTGAGACAAAAACGTGCGGTACCAATTATTGTTGTGCCACCTTCATATTCGGAGGAACAGCGGTATGCATGTGTCCATTTTGGTGCTGCTCAATATTTACATACCTATAATCATCCTATGGTAGAAATGTTTTCAGAGAAAAATAGTATGAGAAATTGTTTGAAAATACCAAAAGATAAAAGAAGACCGCTAACAATCATCACTGTGAAAGACTTGTCTTTCTGCTTAGAGTACAGGTCTGTAGAGATAGCTGGGGTATGCATTGATTTGACCGAAAAAGAGTTTGATATTCTTGCGCTGCTAATTATGAATCAACGGCAAGTCTATACTTATGAAATGATAATGGATTCTGTTTGGCATGATGATTTTTCGTTTTATTCACGCAATGCGATTTCAAGCCATATAAGTAATTTACGGAAAAAGTTAAAAAGTTCGGAAACTGCATCAGAACATATTAAAAGCATTCGAGGAATAGGCTACAAATTCGAAGTATAGGTATTTCTTGTGCAAATCTTGTATAAATCTAAAGTAAATCTTGCTTTCTGTTCTATACCATAGCTCTCAATAATGGCGAGCAGCTGTTAATTGAGTAATGGTTCAATGAAAACGCGGCTTGCTGAATAGCTGCCGCTTTATACTGCGTAGACAGAAAGGTTATTTACAGCGGCATATAGGAGGATGCCGCTTTGTTTGTTTTAACCTTTTACAGTTCTCATAATCTTCACTTGCTAAAAAAAGTGTAGCTTCCCCTCCGGGGCAGTTCGGCAACCTGTCGGTATTATCGTTCTGCGCAAACCGGAATAATAATGATCTTTTTTGTTGCGCCAGTTTCCTGGAATGGGAGACTGGCGCTTTTGCTTGTCGTTTTTTGCCGAATGTCCCCAAACGGCCTCGATGCCGTTCCCCGCCTCCATTCGATTCACCCGCTAATCACCCGTGAATCGAAATGGAGGTACATAATGAAGAAAGTCAATCTTCGGGATCTGTATCCCGATGTTTATAAAACCGATGCCTTTTTGGAAGTAACCGATGAAGTACAAGCGGTGTTTCAGTCTGACGAGCGAGCTGAAGCCGCACATGAGCGTCAGATGTATCGCTATAAGGCGTACTACTCTCTGGACTGCGACAATGGTATTGAGGACGCTGTTGTACATCGTTCACCTACCCCGGAAGAAGTCCTGGAGGACAAACAGCTGTGCGATCAGCTCTACGCTGCGGTGATGGAACTGCCGGACAAACAGGCCAAACGGATCTATGCTCGGTTCTACTTGGATATGAGCGTGAAGGAGATTGCCCAGGCCGAAGGCGTTGACCCGCGCCGTGTGCGTGACAGCATCCATCTTGGATTAAAAAAACTGGTAAAAGTTTTTTCCCAAGCGTCCGAATGATGCCATTTTTGTCAGTGTTATTAGAAGGACAACTTTTGCCTTCATTGGAACATTGACAACTGAATAGACGGCATTTCTGGTACATAACCCATGTACGAGCGGATCAGGCGCGCCGCCAGGAAGGACAAGCCAAGGAGGTGATGAACCGGCTGTCCTGAGCGATCAACGCAAGCCTGAAACCCGGAGGTGGCACTCCGGGGCGCGATGACTGCATGGGGGCTTAAAGATACTTCCTCACGGCCTCCTAAAGACTTGGGGGGAACCCTGCGGCGCACGAGTAAAACGACGCTGCGGAGTTATGACAGCCGCGCCAGCGGAGACCAGGAATGTCCCTATCGTCAGGGGCGCGTGGCAAATGTGACGAAAGCAACGGATATAATCTGAAAGGCTGCGTCCATTTGCTGTTAGCAACAACAAGTCATCATTTGGGTACAGCCCTTTCTTTTCAAAGTCAGATACCATGCGCTGGCAGCTTCGGTTGCCAGCGCATTCATGTGATTTTGAAACCGACTTCAAAGAAAGGAGAACCCTTATGAACCAGTTGACACAAACCTGTCCACAATCAGCAACCGATGAATTGGTTGACATCCGTGAAGTTGCGGTAGATAAAGACCTTCCCAAAGAGGAACGGATCGCGGCCTTTCTTCACCAAATCAAAAATCCCTATCGTTTTCGCTGCGGTGATTTTGTGGTAAATGCCGCATTTGCCAGCAACGGGATCACATTGGAGGAGTGCCTGCAAGGGATTTTAAGGTAATCGACATCCTCGCTCTTTTTCCAAAAGCGTGCTACGATGTGTATGGAAAAGGATGAAAACTGAAAACCTCGAAATCCACTCTTTTCTTGCGGGAGCTTCCGGGAGGAAAGGAGTGCTTTTTCATGCCAAAATATCAGGCAACAGCTTACATTCGTCTGTCTTACACAGATGATCGCTCCAGCGAGAGCGACAGTGTTACCAACCAGCGGAAGCTGATTGAGAACTTCATTGAACGAAACCCGGACATCCAAATCGTATCCGAAAAAATCGACGATGGTTACAGCGGTATCATTTTTGACCGTCCGGCGTTTAAGGAAATGATGCAGGACATCACCGATGGCAAGATCAACTGCGTCATTGTAAAGGACCTCTCCCGCCTGGGACGAGAGTACATCGAAACCGGACGCTATCTGCGCCGGGTGTTCCCCACTTATGGGGTTCGCTTTATTGCCATCACGGATAACATCGACACCGCCCATGAAGGCAGCGGTGACGATCTGACCGTATCCGTCAAGAACATTATGAACGAAGCCTACTGCCGGGACATTTCCATCAAGACCCGTACCTCTTTGGATATAAAGCGCCGTAACGGAGATTTTGTTGGAGCCTTTCCCGTCTATGGCTATATGAAGTCCGAGGAAAACAAAAACCTGCTTGTGCCCGACCCGTATGCTTCCCGCGTTGTCCAGGACATCTTCCGTATGCGCCTAGACGGGACGAGCGCCCTGCGGATCGCCACCGTGCTGAACGAAATGGGCATCCTCTCCCCCCTGGCCTATAAGAAAAACAATGGTTTTCCTTATGCCAAACACGGCTATGCCGACAAAGAGGATTGCAAGTGGTCTGCTACAACGATTATTCGTATTTTGCAGGATGAAACCTACATCGGCACATTGGTACAGGGCAAGCAGGGCTCCCCGCACTACAAAATCAAGCAGATGGAGCAGCGGCCATCCTCTGAGTGGATTCGCGTCCCTGACGCCCATGAACCGCTGATTGCCAAGCAGGATTTTGAACTGGTCCAGCGTATCCGCAGACTGGATACTCGGACTTCCCCCAAGCAGGATACGGTGTATCTGTTTTCCGGCGTCTTGATCTGCGGGTGCTGTGGGAGCCGCATGACGCGAAAAACAAACCGGGTCAAGGGCAAGGAATATCACTATTATTATTGCCCCACCGGGAAAAAGCATGGCTGCACCAACCCGGTAATGCTCAAGGAAAGCGATCTTGTAGATTGTGTCAAGGACAGTCTGAAAGGCTACATTGACAATGTGAGCTGCCTGCAAGCCATCCTGGACGGTATCGACCAGAGCAGCATCAATCAGGCGCTTGCCAATGAATACGCCTCCCACATCGCCGCCAATGAGCAGCAGGTGGAACAGGCGCTTGAATTTAAGGCCCGCCTGTATGAAAACCTGATTACCGGCACCATCAGCAAAGAGGAATATACCGACTATAAGGCCAGATACACAAGGATTGCGGAAAATGCAAAAGAGAGTATTCGGGTCTTAAAGGAAAAGCTGGCTGATGTTCTGGAGAACCGGAGTGAACGGAACCGCTGGATTTCCCACTTCACACAGTTCTCTACAATGGAGACCCTGGACCGCAAAGCTGTGGTTCACATGATACAGAGCATCAAGGTGATTGGGAAAAAGGAATTGGAGATCACCTTTACATACCAGGATGAATACCAGAAAGCGATCCAACTGATTCAGCTGGCAGAGCAAACAAGCCAAAGAAAGGTGGGATGATTTGTGGCAAGAAAAAGCAGAAAGGAAACTGTGGTGCTTCCCGCACCGGAGATAGATACCTCTTGCCGCGCCGGAGTTTATGTGCGGCTTTCCGTTGAGGATAAACATACTCACACCGCCTCTATTGAAACCCAGCAGTTGATTATCGCCCGGTATCTGGAGCAGAACCCGGAGATTATTGTGGTACAGACCTACATTGACAATGGCGCAACTGGCACGAACTTTCAGCGTCCCGGCTTCCAGCAGATGCTCTCCGATATTGAAGCGGGTCTTATCAACTGTGTCATTGTAAAAGACCTCTCCCGCCTGGGGCGAAATGTCATAGATACCGGCTACTACATTGAGCGTTACTTTCCCATGCAGAAAGTCCGATTTATTGCCGTGAACGACCGCTACGATTCTTCTTCCCCGGACAATGCCCACGATGGTATCATCATTCCGCTGCGGAACATGATTAACGAAGCCTATGCGATGGATATTGCCAGAAAAATCAAAGCCCAGCAGCGGCAGGCCATGAAAGACGGCAAGTATGTTGGCGGGCGTACACCCTATGGATATTTGAAAGCTCCAGATGACTGCCACCAGCTGATTGTTGATCCGGTGGCTGCCGAAGTAGTTAAAACCATGTTTCAATGGGCCGCCGAGGGCGCAGGATTAAACACCATAGCGGTACGATTGAACGAGGCCGGGTATCTCTCTCCCAGCCACTACAAGAGAACCCTGGGAGAGATCACCCATGAGAATCTGGTGGGAAACGGGCATTGGCAAACCCGCACCGTTGCCAAAATTCTCCGTGCAGAAGTTTATACCGGCGATCTGGTGCAAGGGGTATCTAAAATCATTGACCACAAACAGGTCAGAGCCAGCGCCGATGAATGGACAACGGTACGCGGCACCCATGAAGCCATCATCAGCCGGGAGCTGTTTGCCGCTGTTCAGAACGCATTGGACCAGGCTGCACAGCAGGCCAAAGACAGGGAGATACATTCTTGGTCTCCCAATCTTTTGAGAGGCAAAATCTTCTGCGCCCACTGTGGTCATAGCCTTCATCGGCAAAAATGCGTCCGCAGAAAATCACAGGAGGTATATGTCTATCACTGTATCAGCAATAACCGTATCAAAAAGGGTGTTTGTCCTGGTGCGTTTATCTTTGAAAAAGAGCTGCTGGACGCCCTGGCCGATATGATACAGGAACAGCTTGATGCCACGCTGGGGCAATACTCTCTCGGTCTGGAAAACCTCACCAAAGAAGCCGAGGAACAGAAAAACATACAGGCTAAAATCGCCAGCCGGAAACAGGAAATCCAGCAGCTGCGAACCTATCAGCGCGGATTGTATGAGGGCCTGATCCAGAACCATCTGTCAAAAGACGAGTATTTTACCTTCAAAGAGAAATACGAAGCCAAAATCGAGGCCATTAGCAAGGAAATTGAACAGCTGAAAGCAGGGCTTGCAATCATCGCCAAGCAGCTGGAACAGTACAAAATGCTGTCCCAGGATGCACAGCATATCAAGGAAGATCGTCAGCTGACGGCAGCCCTGATTGACCGCCTGATTGACCGTGTAGAGGTCTCAAAAGAAAAGCGGATTACGGTTCGTTTCCGCTTCCAGAGTGAATTTGAACATTGTGAGGAGGTGCTGAGCCAGTGCAGAAATATGTAATTGCCCTTTATATCCGCCTTTCCCTGGAGGATTATAAATACGACAGTATGAGCATTGAAAACCAGCACCTTGCGCTGAACGAATTTATTTCTTCCATGCCGGAGTCCGCCTATGCAGAAATCCTTGAGTTTATCGACAACGGATATAGCGGGACAAACTTCGAGCGTCCCAAAGTCCAGGAGCTGATTGAGATGGTGCGGGCCAATAAGATCGACTGCATCATCGTAAAAGACTTTTCCCGGTTTGGGCGAAACAGCATTGAGACTGGCTATTTCATTGAGCGTGTGTTCCCGCTGTTTCACACCCGGTTCATTTCCATCAACGATAATTTTGACAGCGATCAGCACAAGGGCGATACCGGCGGTATGGATGTAGCTTTCAAGTATCTGATCAGCGAGTATTACAGCCGGGATATGTCCATCAAGACCAAAAGCGCCAAGTACGCCAAAATGCAGCGGGGCGAATACCAGAGCAAAGTTTGCCCTTACGGGTATCGCAAAAGCGCCGATGGCAGAATGGAACCGAACCCGGAAACCGCTGCTGTGGTACAGCTCATTTTCCAGCTTGCTGCAACCGGCATTGGAGCGGCAGCCATTACCAGAGAGCTGTTCAAGCAAGGTATCCCGACCCCAGGAGAATACAAAGCAGCTCATGGGCAGCAGTTCCATGATGTTTCCCGCACCCGTGGCCGTTGGAGCAGTCCTACGGTTCTTCGTATCCTGGAAGATGAACGCTATATCGGTTCCTATGTCATCGGGCGTCGTGCAGTCATTGAAGTAGGTGGTACACGGAGCCGCAGGAAGGACCGGGACAAATGGTTCATTATTCCCGACCATCATCCGGCAATCGTGGACAAAGAACTATTTGAAAAGGTTCAGGCTGTGCAGCGCCGGTTTTCCTTGCCGACCAGGAAAACCAGGGAGTACCCACTGAAAGGAAAAGTCTATTGCGGCTGCTGTGACCATACGCTCTCCCGCATCGCTCAAAAGAAACCGTTTTATATGTGCCGCCATTCTACTGCCGATGTGAACAGCCGCTGCCGCGATGTTCGTGCAGATGCTGCCGGTCTGGAAGAAGCAGTCCTCCTCACTTTGAAAAAGCAGCTGGAAATCCTGTTGCCCGTCCATGAGGACGGCACCATTCACCTGGAGGCCACCGCTGCCAAATGCTCCGAATATGAGAAGCAGTTGGAAGCTCTGAAGGACCAGAAGCAAGCTCTCTTTGAACGGTATCTCCTGGGGCAGATCGAGCTGGACACTTATAAATCGGAGAAAGCAGTTTATGACGCAGAAATACTGAAAGTCAAAAATGCTTATGCTGCTGTCACCGCTCAGGCAAAGCTGAAGCGGGAAGAACAGGCCCGCCAAAGTAGCCGACAGGAGATTGCTCACTCGATTGCCGAAGCAGATGTGCTAACCTCGGAGCTTACCGATCTGCTGATTGAAAAGGTGTATGTATTCCCCGACAATCGCATCGAGATTGTTTACAAGGTCCATGACCTCTTTGAATAACTGAAGGTGCAAAAACGGAAAACCCAGGCTATCAAATCCATCTTGGTAGCTTGGGTTTTCTGCTTTTCAGAATTATATTTTTTTGTCGTGTGCTTGACATACGGGTGCCGGAGATCATGGAACCTGATGTGAGGCAATCCCGCCTCTTTCAGCAGCACCTTCATCCAGTAGTAGGCGGCACTGGGGCGCACCGGTTTCTCCGGAGCCAGAGGGTCCGGGAAGATCCACTGACTGATGGCGTGTTTTTTCCTCTCCTTTAATCGCTGGACAGTACTGGGGGGCAGACGGATGGTGCGTCTGCCCCGCTCAGTCTTGGTCTCGCCGATCTCCAATTCACCTCGCTTGGGCACATTCACCGAGCGAAGGATTTTCAGCGTCCCGGCGTTCTCATCGAAGTCCCGCCACATAAGGCCGCAGATCTCGCCCCGGCGCAGGCCGGTGGTCAGCTCCGTGTAGAAGAAGTCCCGCCAGATTTCGTTTTTGTCCACCGCCGCCAGGAAGGCATCCATCTGCTCCCGGTCGAGAACCTGCTTTGGTTTGTAGTTGCTCTTGGGCAGCTTGACACCGTCCGTTGGATTGTAGGGGACGATGTGATCCCGCTCTGCATCCTTGAGACAGCGGTGGAGCATGGCGTGGATGCGGAGCACCATGGTGTCCGACAATTCGTGTCCGTGCTCCGGGTGGTCGTGGACGCGTCCTTCTTTCTTCAGCTTCCGGTACAGCTTTTGAATGTCCAGCCGTGTGACCCGGGAGACGATCTTGCCGCCGAGATAGGGCTTCACATAGCACCGGATGTACTGCTCGTAGCTGCGCAGAGTATTGGGCCGCAATGTGACGGCACCGTACTCCTCCATCCAGCGGTCCAGCCACTCGCCCAGAGTCATGCGGCTGTCCTCAGTGAGCTGCGCGTCCTGATAGATATCCATGTCACGGTGGAGCTTGGCCAGCAGTTCTTTCTGGGTTTTGGCCAGCACATACCGGAAGATGGGCTCGCCGTTTTCCTTGTGGCCCACCACGATGCGGCCCTCCCAGCGGCCGTCCTCCCGCTTGCGCACCATACCGTCCCCGGATGGTCGTCTCTTTGCCATGTTGTTTCACCTCCAATCGTTCCGTTTCATTTGTCGTGCGGTTATTGCGTGGCCTATTTCACAGTAGGATACTTGTGAGGCTCCGCCACGCACTGGTAGAGCACAGCGCCGCAGCGGCGGCAGATCAGATACTGCAGCCGGTTGCCCAGCATTCCGTGTTTTTTGAATGTGACCAGCGCTTCGCCGTGCTGCCAGCCGAGACCGATGTCCTCGCATCCACAGTAGTGGCACCGCTGAATGGGATGTCGATTTGTCATTTCGATCCCTCCTCCTGTTCCATTCTGCGGCAGACTCGTTCTGTCTCCTCCTCATCGAAGGAGTACAGGCCGTCCGCCTCCAGTTCCTTGCTCAGTCCCCAGGCCAGTTTGAACCCGGCGGTGAAGCTGGCCAGGGAGATTTCTTCTTTCAACAGATTCTGACTGTCCACCAGATGCATGAGCCTGCGGCGCTGCATCTTGTCCAGGCAGTCCCGCACTTCCTGGCGGGTGTTCTCAATGTCCTCTTCCAACTCTGACACATCCGGTTCCCGGAAGAACTGCTGATGCAGGGCTCTCATGTAGTCGTTCATTGCGCGTCGCCTCCCTTTCAGCAACACACAATACCCGAACCTCTTTGCAATATCCACCCCTTATTTGAAACTTTTTCAGAAAGATTTTGGGGCCGGGAAGAGGTTTTTATCTTTGTTTTGGCATGTCAGATTTTAATACGCCTACATCCCGCCCATGGTCATGCCGCCTATGTTCTGTTCCTCCTCATGGTCATCCGGCTTGTGGCCCATGGCAATCTTCTTCTGGCGGATCTTTCGGAGCAGTTTACGGTCCGCTCTCTGACTGCCCGGCGGGCAGGGCGGAATGGAGTTGTCCTGGAAGATCCGGCCCATGTGGTGGAGCAGCTTGGTGGCAGACAGGAGCACATTGGGACTGCGGTTGTCATTGATGTGATCCAGAAAGAACTGGGCGTACTCGTTTCCTTGTGACGCGGATTCCCAGAACCAGCTGTACGCCTGCTCCCGATCCCGGGCCACATCCTCGCCGGTGAGGTACAGCTTGCCCAGGGTGTACTGCGCATACTGATTCCCCTCCTGGGCGGCATCGGTCAGATACTCCACCGCCCTGGCCACATTTTTCGAGACATCCTTTCCCTCCAGATACAGTTTCCCCAGCCGGTAGGCGGCCCAGAGATTACCCTGTGCCGCCGCTTTCTCATACCAGGACACCGCCTCCTCCATCCGTTTTTGACTTTGCAGCAGTTTGCCAAGAGCGTATTGGGAGAAGTCATGACCGGCTTCGGCGGCCCGGCGGAACCACAGCTCCGCCTGTTCGTCATCTGGAAGTACCCCCATGCCATCCCGCCAGCATTTGCCTAACTGATGTGCCGCCACGGTAAAACCTGCGTCCCAGAGCTGCTCCAGCATTTGCACCTGCTCCGCTTTTTTCGCTTCTGTATTTTCATAGACCGAGAGGATTTCTTTCGCGTTCTGGTAGGCCTCCGCCATCTCCCAGCGGGAGGACCAGGCGCAGTACACCTCCTCCTGATCCTCGTCCACTTCGTCTTTCATGGCCGTATCTTCGAAGGTGAAGGCACCTAAGCGCAGTTCCTCTGCTTCCCGGATGACCATGTTTTTGATGGCCTTGAATTCTTGTTGCTGTGACAATGGTTTGTGTTCTCTTGGCGTATCCTTGTAGTACCGCTCCAACTCATCCCGCAGCCGGTTCCAGTGGTCGTAGCACTCCGCCACCTCCGGGAGCCTGGCCAGCTCATCCACGATGGTATCCACCTGAGTCTTCACTGGCTTCTTAAGATATCCGTACACCTTTTTACCCTTGACCTCAGATAACATTTCGGCCAGCGTTTCCATCTGCCCGGCAATGATAGGACTGTCGCAAAGACCGGACTTCATCTCCCGGATGAGACGGCCCATAGCTTCCATAGCAGCGTCCCGTACCTCTTGGTAGGACAGATCCTTCTCCTGATAGAGAGACAACAGTTCGTCCTGGAAGATATCGTTGGACAGTTGGGAGCGCATCTGCTCGATGCCTTTCTCTGTCAGATAGCCCTGCATAGGATCGGCAGACCAGGCCATCATGTGGATGTGCGGGTGGTGCTTTTCATCGTGGAAGGCGGCGCACCAACGAAAGCTGCTGGGCGGAATTTTCATCGCCGCCGCCAGTTCTGCCTGATGGGCCAGCAGCAATCTGCGCCAGCTCTCGCCGTTTTCATAGCCCAGCCGTGCAGCATCCTCCCGCTTCAGGGAGTAGATGAAGGTCCACACCGGACCGGCGTGGGCGTTGATCTCCTCCATGGTTTGCTCCAGATCAGCAGCACCGTCTGCGGAGAACAGCCCGTGAGATCGGGGCCGCTCCGCGATGTACTCCAGGTAACCACCGCCTACCGTGGATTCCATCAGTTCCACACCATCTCGGGTGGCGATGTACTCAGCGTAGTGTCCGCCGCCGCCTCCCGGCTTGATGTAGCCGGACTTTTGAATGAGACCCTTCATTCCTCAAGCCTCTTCTGAAACCGAAACGCATCCTGGAAGTCAATTTCCCCGTTGGTCTCTTTCACATTTTTCACGCAGCGCACCCGAAGTTTTTGCAGCGTATCCAGGCCGACATTGATATCGCTGGCAAGCAGATTTGCCATCAGATCCTGGTCCACTGCCTGCTTGAAGAGCAGATGCCCCATGCGTTTTCCGAAGGCACCCAGTTTTCCCTCCAGCACATCCGAGAGGATACGAGGCAGATACTCCTCCGCGTGTTCCGTGTCCAGGTAGCCGGAATAGAACTGGATCGCCTTTTCGATGTACTCATTTTTGGTGGAGCAGTTGTCCGCTTGGTAGTGATGTTCCACATCGGCCCAGGCCGATTCGCTCAGCCAGACCGAGTGTTTCTTCTTTACCTCTTTCATCTCCAAAATCGCCTCCTTTTCTCATCAGCGCCGCCTGAAATCCCGCAACGGCGGGGATTCAGGCGGTTTTTCACAAGAACAGCGCCAATCCCAAAGCCTACTGGCCGAAACAGCGCCAACTCCAATTCCCTGAAAGCGCCCGCACTGCGGGCGGATGTGACTGCCCGGGCGCACAAAAGCGCCAGGGTTTTCTCCTGCTCTTCGTCCCCCCATGGCCCCGTCCCGAAGCCTCGCCCGAAATCGGGCCAAATCCGCTCCTAATCCCTCGATGGGGCAGGGACTCTGCCCTGCCCCCAAAGAGGGCACACAGCGCCTCACAGGCCGCTGCAAAGGGGGATTCCTCTGCCGCAGGGGATAGCGCACTGAGGCTGGAAAATCCGGAAGTATTCCGCTGGGCCGGACACCAGATGCTGGCGCATCATCTCGCCGCATTGAAGCAGTCGGTACACAGTAATTTGATTGCAGAATTCAAATTCTGCACAGCGCTCTTTCGCAAATGCTCTCTGCTCATCCGTGAGGTTGCCGCGGTTCTCATCGCAGAGGAACAGTGCCACAGCATCTTCGTCGATGGGCTCACTATGACTGGCGTTCCACTTGTTGATGATGTACTTTCGCTTGTCCACCATAGCCATGGCGCACAGATTGGGATCTTCTTGTATGATACGGCCCAGTTCCTGCATCAGCATCCGGATGCACACTCCTTTCTCTCCAGCGCGGCCAGGCGCTGCTTTGCCTTGTGCTGTTCCAGTGCCAGGTCGGCCATATCCATCTGCCGCTCATAGTACTGATCGATGGCCAACTGGATAGGCAGGATATGATAGAGCAGACGGCCGTTGCGCTTGCGACCATCTTTGGTGGTAACGGTCGTGCGCTCGGTGCGGATGAGCGACCGCTCCTCCAGTTCCGCCACATACTTGCGTACCGTGGTCACGCACATGCCCACGCCCTCGCCGATCTCCCGGTAGCTGAGCAGGCACTGATAGGTCTTGCGATCCTCCCGGCGGAGCAGGAAACTGTACACCGAGATTGCGCCGCGGGACAGCCCCAGATCGTAGATCTCGTTGGGCAGTGGGAAATAGTTTTTGATGGGATCCCGCTTGGTCCAGCTCTGCTTTCTCATTTCGCACCTCCGGACTGTTCTTCCACCCACCGAATGAACTTTTCTTTCGGTACCACCATGCGGCTGCCCACACGGAGTGTCGGGAAACCGGGTTCGTGCATCACCTCGTAGGCGGTGGAGATGGACACGCCCAGCACCTGCGCCACCAGTTTTGCGTTGAGAAACAGCGGCAGGTCGTCGTAGCTTTTACAGACTGACATCTTCATTTCAATACCTCCGATCATTTTCAAGTACAGAGAAAAATTGTTCTTGCGTTTCGGAGGTCTCTCTGATAAACTGAACACAGATTGGGCTGTGTTTTCCGAAACGCAGCGGACCGTTGAACTGTTGCAGCAGTTCAGCGGTCTTTTTTTACGGTGACTGTCTTTTGCCTGTGTCTGGCCATCACCATACCCGTTCCTGCCCTGCGGCCTTGTTTGACACACACGGCGTTTGCTCCCCCTTGGTATGCTCGGCTACTCCGCCCACAACAGCGTCATGGCAATACTTCTCTGGGAAGTATCATCTCTGGTGATGGGTATTCTGTTTTCAAGGTGCAGTACCAGGAGGACAAGGAAAGTTTTCGTTGACAAATTGTCTTCCCGATGTTAGACTGATAATAACTTTAATTAGACAGTCATCGTTGTGGGAGTATCTTAACACACCAAAATACGTTTGTCAAGTCTATCGAAACTCTAATTTAGCATTAGTCTATTTTTGAGGAGCCGACTATGTGGTATGTGAAAATGTATTTCTCCGAAAAGCGGGAGTTTTTTCAGTGTGACGCCTCTGGCATCCAGGGAGTACCATCCGTTGATCGGGAGTTTCCATTCCTGGAGAGCCTGCTCACCTTTCTGGAGATGGATTGTGGGGAACTGACACCTATTCTCCAGCGAATCGCAGACCGTTGGAGTCGGCTGATTGCGGAGTTTGACCGGGATGCCGGCACAGAAGCCATGGTGGAACTGGGCCAGCTGAAAAGTCGGCATATCTATCTGGAGCTTCTGTATGTGCGTTGGTATGACCGTTTCTCCAGAATGGGGATCTATGGTGACTGGGGCAGCGCGGAGGATGAGCAGATGCTGGCAGAACTGCGGGAGCTCCCGGAGCAGCTTCTCCTCTATCAGAAGCAGGTGCAGCGATTCTTTGATTTAGTTCTGGACGTGGACAGCGCAGGGCGCGACCCACAGCAGCAGGCGGCTAAGAATTATCTTCACGACAGTCCGAGGGATCCAGGCCTGTTTCGCTTCCGCCCCATTCCGCTCAGCTTTGAGCCGGTGGAGCCGGGGCGGTGTTCGCCGGTTTTGTACTCCGCCAGCATTCTGGACATGATCGACTATTCTCTGCGCAGTTGTGTGGAGAGGGGCATTACGGTGCGGCGCTGCAAGAACTGCGGCCGCTACTTCCCCCAGACCGGACGGGTCAGCGCGGAGTACTGTGAGCGTCCGGTGCCCAGAGGACAGCAAACCTGCCGTGAGGCTGGCGCCTTCCAGCAGTGGACCAAGAAGCAGTCTGAAGATCCGGTATTCAAGGCCTACCGCAAGGAGTATAAGAAGCGGTTTGCCTGGATCAAAGCCGGGCATATCTCCGATACGGATTTCTACGCCTGGAGTGAGCAGGCCAGAGAGATGAAAAAGAAATGTGACCGCGATGTCATTACCCTGGAGGAATATGTGGAGTGGTTGAAGAACTCCTGAACCACTCACAAGAAAAAGAATACGGGACCGGCTTTCGTAAGCCGGTCCCGTATTCTTTGTATAGGCGATGTAGATTTTGTGCCGTTTACAGGCTTCCGTTACACTTATGGCTCTGTCTCATAGGGCCAGGTATTGATGCCGCCGAATTCGTAGATGTTGGTGTAGCCAAGGCCTGCCAGAGTAGAGGAGGCGGTTTTGCTTCGGTTCCCGCTGCGGCAGTAGACCAGCACCGTGGCATCCTTCTCGGGGATCACCTCGGCGGCAGTCGTTTCGTCGATGGTGCCCACCGGCAGCAGCACGGCGCCGGGAATGTGGCCGCTGTCGTACTCGTCCTGCTCCCGCACATCCAGGATGATGACCTCCTGGTTGTCCATCATCTCTTTGGCCTCTTCCTGGGTGATCTGCTGGTAGCCGTCGGCGGCATTTCCGCCGCATCCGGCCAGCAGCAGAAGTGAGAGCAACAGGGGGATCATTCGTTTCATCTGAGTTCCTCCAGAAGTCCGGCGGCAAAGGCCCTGTGGCCCTGCTCCGTGAAATGTACGCCGTCATAGGCCAGGGGGATGTCCCATTTCCCGGCATCGGCAAAGCGGATACCCAACTGCTCCGCCAGGGCCTGGCAGAGCCGGGCAAATGCGTGGGAGTCCTCAATGAGCTGCGGGCTGGGCACCCACTCACCCAAAGCCACCGGCGGCGGTGCGATCAGCAGGAGTTTGCTTCGATCCAGGGAGATGCCGGATAGGAACCTCTCCAGCCGCTCAGTCGCTTGCTTCGGGCTACGCCCCTGGAGCAGATCGTTGGTCCCCAGCATGACGATTAGCAGATCCGTGCTGGCGGGAAAGAAGGGGGCGGAGGAGGGGATTTCCCGGCCGTTCTGTCCCATGTTGGAGATTGTCCATCCGGTCTCCCCTGCCAGGATATCCACCCACCGGTTGCCCGCCTCATAGCGCCCGCCGAAATAACCCCGAGGATCGTAGCCGTAGGTGTTGGAGTCGCCGAAGCAGATGACGTTCATCTTATGTTTCCTCTTCTCTTGATAATGTCTCAGTTTTGTCAGCTGTTAGAAACTGCTGACCGAAGCGCCTGTTCTATGCGCTCCTCCTCACCGCTTCCATCTGTCCGAAGCCGAAGCAGCGGAATCCCACACTGTTCAAAAATCCGGTTTTTCTTTTCATCTCTGTTTGCCTGGACACTCCCCACGGCGTGGAAGGCGGCGCCATCTACCTCTACTGCCAGCAGAGGTGATTTGTCCATCCGGCGGAACAAGAGAAAGTCTACGTGGGTCAAAGGATTGCGGGCGTATGTGGTTTCCTCTTCCGTCAACATGGAATAGTCTTTCACCAGATTGACCAGGGCCACGTGGGCCACACAGTCCACAAAAGAAAACTCTGCCTTTTGGAGTATATTCTGGATCACAGCATAGGCAAGATTTTCTGAGTCATATTCTGAAACCCTCCCATGCTTTTTCAGGAGGGCCCGCCGTTGTTCAGCATACCCCTGATAGAGCAGATCAAAAACAGAATACACCGCACTCTCAATCACCGCACAGTTGTTGTACTCAATATAGCGGGCCAGATCACCGTAGTTGGTTCGGTCATTCTGAGGATCCTGCGAGGTAATGACGGTCAAGGACTTGATCGCCCTGGATACCGCCACATTCAGCATCCGGGGATCATCTACAAAGTCCGTAATGACATTATCCACGGAGGTCAGAACGATGGCGTCTTTTTCCCGACCCTGGAATTTATGGACGGTAGCCACTTCCAATTCCTTGCCAAGCTGTGTTTGGATTGCCGCCACCTGATCCCGGTACGGCGTGATGATGCCAATACTCCCATACCCCTGTCTCTCCAGGCTGGGGAGGACTTCTTGCCGAATCACATCAATTTGTCTCTGGTTCAGATGGCCACGGGCGTGGTTGCCGGGTGTTGTCCGGTACATGGTCAGGACATCCGGCTCTTCATGGTCCTCTGTCATAACGATGAGCTTTCCGCCATAGAATTTCTGGTTGCAGAAATTGATAATCTTGGGATGGCAGCGATAGTGTTCCCGCAAAAGAACGGTAGGCGCCTCCGGCCATGTGGCAATCGCAGAGGAGAGTAGACTGTGGGCGGTGAAATGATACGTCTCCGTGAGGGAATACCGTCCCCAGATTTCCTCACTTTTCTGAATGTTCTGGCTGTCCAGCACATTGGGAAGTTGCTGAAGATCTCCCACAATGACGATATTTTTGGCACTGGCGAAGGCAAGTGCGCCAGTGGCCAAATCCACTTGGGATGCCTCATCTACGATGAGGTAATCGTAGGTATACTCAAAGTTCAAGGTACCCTTAATGGAGTAGGTTGTGCTCAGAATTACCGGATATTCTTGATTGAACTCTTTGGACTTTCTGCGGAAGTCCCGCATCTCAAAGCACTGGCGAGGCTCTTTCCAGTGGAACTTTTCACTCAGCTCCGCTTGGAATAGCCGAAGAGACTTTTCCGTCAACTCCGCCATCTTTTCGTCAAAGGCATAATGCTCCAACTTTTTCTCCAGCTGAGCCCGCTCTTCTGTCAACTCTTGCCGTCGCACCACGTAGAATTGCCGCTGTAGATACGGGATTACCAGTTCCGGCGACTGGAGGAACACTTTCAGCGCACTGCGATTAAAGCGAAAGAGGATAGATATCTTCTGGAGCAGACCCAATTTGCTCTCCTGTTGGGCATGCTGCTCATATTCCAACCACAGGGACAGAATCTTTTGAGAGGAGAGCCCTTTCACCTCATCCCTTGGTGCCTGGGCGTAGGTGCTGTAGTACTCTCCGAAATAGTGCTGCTCTGGTGTCAACTGGAGGAGTTCCTGCTCAATGGCGGCAATGCGGTTCTTTCCGTTGAGCATCTCGCTGAGTTCTTTGGAGAGACTCGTCACTTCCTGGTCCAGTTGTGACTTCTCCTCCGGCTCCAGAACCCAAGCCGACATATCGGGATATTGGCCGGTCTGCGCCTCCAGGAAATGCTCCTTATTGGCTCGGCTCCCCAGAAAAGCGGTCAGAAAAGAGAGATCCTTCTTTTCCAGTTTCTCCGCCACATTTAAAGTGGCGGAATTGTTATTGGAGACAACGGCCACGGTCTGGCCGTTTCGAACGGCATTGGCGATGATATTCAAAATGGTCTGTGTCTTTCCAGTACCGGGAGGCCCCTGGATGATGCTGATCTGGGAGGAAAGGGCGTTCTCCACCGCTGTTTTCTGGCTTCGATTCAGGCCAAAGGGGTAGATAACCACCTCAGGAAGCGCCCGCGCTGAGGGCTTCTTGGCGGAATCCAGATAGCAGGCCAGGGCGGTCTCATCGCCGACATTTTTCACCCGCTCGTACTGGGCGCTCAGGATGTTGAGCCCGCCTTCGGCTACCAGACTGACTGCCGCCGCTGTTTCTTGAAAATATCTGAAGATGTCCGCCTGTTTCTGGTTCGTAAGGCAGTTTTTCTGGAATTCGACTTTGCTTTTGGGATATGTAAGGGCCTTTTCCCCCGTTTGAAAGAAGCGGTAAAAGGGGCCAAAATCCAGGATCTCATCGACCTGTGAGAGCGGATTTCCGTCCACAGTAACGACGCACTCCGATGGGTCGATCCGCCTTTGAAGTTTTAGAAGCTGTACTTTTTCTGCGTAGTAGTGATAAGCCTTAGGGGAACCGGTATAGACCACCTCGCACATCCCGTTGTGAAAGCAGAAGTGGGCGACGGAGTCGGTCTTATCCTGGCCGTTGATCAAAAGCATATATTCCTTTCTGTCCATCGCAAACCTCCTTCCACCTTTACGGCATCATATAGCCGCGTCTCCCCGCCTCACTCCCAAGTTTTTTGGGCAAGGATCTGGGCCAGCTGCTGTGCGTCGGGTATTTCTGTCGTTCCAAGCACCGTGGTCAAATCAAAAATGCGCGTTCCCATGGGCGCGCGGGGCGTACTTTTCCGAAAATCTGTTTTATAGAACTGTTTTACAAAGAAAAAACGGGTAGACACCAACTCATACCCATATTGCTTGCTGTCCAGGATTGCCCGTTCAATGGCCTTCTTGCGTTCTTCGGTCAGTTCTCCCTGCTCCGCCCGATACATCAACGTACCATTTTGATCCTGCGTTCCCGTGATGATTGCAATCACTTCCCCCACCGCTTGAACGCTTTTATTCTTATATAACCCAAGATATCGATGGGCGCGGAACCCACGATCGATACTATCGTAATAGAGATTTTCCCGAACATTGAAGTCAAAAGTTGTCCCTGCCAACTGAACTCTCATGAATTTCCAGCCATCCGACACCGGGATTAAACTATCATGGTAACAATAATTCAAATAGTCGTCCAGTACTTCCTGCATCTCATAATCCCGGTCATCGATGACCTCTTGAATCCGATTGATCAGCTCTTCAAACGTTGTGTTAACATGGCGAATCGGAGTTTCCAGGGATTCATTATAAGTAGCGAGTTTGCTTTCGAACATTTTCCGTTTTTCAACGTCCATATGCTCCGGAGCCAAAGTCAGCAGCACTTTCTGCTTTTCATTCTTGAATGATGACAGGTGCCGTTCCAACTGGTCCGCATAAAACCAATCTGACAGTTTTGTCTCTACCGCAATCTTAAAGCTTTCCTGGGTAATAGTTGCATCCAGAACGCTTTTATCGTTTTTTTCCTGGAGTTGAAACACGATCTCCGCTTCAAAACTCTCCGGGAACGCCCAGCTATTCAAAAAGCGGAAAAATTTGTCCGTGGAATATTGGTATAGCCTCGACAGCAGCAGCATGGTATTAGCTGTCGCCACATTTTCTTTTGCATGATACCGTTGAAAATAGTGAATTTTCATGACATCTTCTCCATTTTGTTCTCTTTCATGGTTGAATTGACTTTTCCGCCTTTCATGACAGGCGATTGTAGTACTGCTCCAGCTTCTCATCACAGACCCGCTCGATCTCCCGCTTCTCCTCCCGGGTCAGCTTCTTCCACACAGACTCGTCCACCTGGATCACCCCCAGGGTCTTGGTATGGTGAAGCATCTGCATATCTTCAAACCGCTTGAAAGGGTTGGAGAGAATATTCCGCTTCGCTTGGGCGTCGGTGTAGCCACCCTTGGCGTAGATGCTGTTGGGCTTTTCCACCACCAGCCCAGCAGCCCGGCGAGCCTCGTAGAACTTCCGGAAATAGGTGACGATATCGCTGAGCTTCACCCGGCCCTTGTCGTCGGCGAACAGCAGCACCGCCTTGAGCAGCACCGGCTTATAGGAGTAGCTCATGTCCATCTGCCGCACCATATCCAGAAACAAGTCCTTGCGGTTGGAGTCGTCGATGAGCGTCCAGCCGTACTGCTCGGCATACTTCTGGATCGTCTCTTCTTTGAAATACTTGAAGGTCCGGTGCTCGCTCATGGGCACCACTAAGTCGGGCACCAACAGGCCGTCCCGAACATACCGCTCGATGGTCTCCGTCTGCACATCCACCCGGCGGACGAACTCCATCTGCGAGATCATACCGGCGGCTTCCTCCTGCCAGTTGAAGATGTCCACCAGCTCGTAGTCCAGGGCATCCACCGGCCAGTCGATGAGGGCGTCCGGGCGCTCGCCCCGGTCGTAGAGCCCCTGTTCGGCGGTTTTCTGCCTCTTGGTGCCCAGCACCAGGGCGCCGGGCTTGTACTCCTTCAGCCGGAACAGCCGGTGCATGGAGTAGGGCATATTGTACTGGCTGGCGTTGTCCACAAAGTCAAACACCATCAGGCTCTCCTTGCCGGGAGATAGCCGCATCCCGCGGCCCAGCTGCTGGGTATAGAGCACCTTGGACATGGTAGGCCGGGCCATGAACAGCACTTCGGTAGCAGGGCAGTCCCAGCCCTCATTGAGCAGGTCGCAGGCGCACAGCACCTTGGTCTCGCCCTTTTCAAACCGGGCCAGCACCTCCCGGCGGTCACTGGCCTTGATCTCACCGGACACCGCCTCAGCGGCCACGCCGGCGTCGTGAAGCCGTCCGGCGATCTCCTGGGCGTGCTTGACGGAGGCGCAGAAGATGACGGTCCGCTTGTCCTTTACATACTGGAGCCAGGTATCCACAATGAGCTGGTTGCGCTCCGGTACATAGATCTTGCTCTCCAGATCCCGGATGTTGTACTGGACGCTGTTGAACCGCACCTTGGTCAGGTCAATGTTGGTGTGGATGCGGATGCACCGCACCGGCACCAGCTCGCCGATCTCCACGGCGGTCTGAATGTCCAGCTTGTGGGCGGTGTTTTGGAAAATGTCCAGGATGTTCTTGTCGTCGGCCCGCTCCGGCGTGGCGGTCAGGCCCAGGGTAAATTCCGGCGTGAAGTAGGACAGGACCTTCTGGTATGTATCGGCGGAGGCGTGGTGGGCCTCGTCCACGATGATGTAGCCGAAGTCATCCGGCTTGAACCGCTCCAGGTTCAGTGCCACGCTCTGAATACTGCCGCAGACCACGAAGGCGTTGCCCTGCTTCATACTCTCCACATAGCGGCCCACCGTGGCCCGGGGCCACAGTTCCCGGAAGGTCTTGGTGGCCTGATCCACCAGCTCTACCGTGTGGGCCAGAAACAGTGTCCGCTTGCCGAATCGCTTGGCATCCATGACGGCGGTCACCGTCTTGCCGGTGCCGGTGGCGTGGTAGAGAAGAGCGATGGTCTCGAAGTTGCAGCGCATCTCCTCCAGCGCCGCCAGGGCCTGCTTCTGGTGCTCTTTCAGCTCCAGCTTGGAGCCGTCCAGAGACTTGCCTCGCTGGGTGGGGAGGTAGTCCTCGATCTCCCTGAAACTGGGGTGCTGCCCCAGGAAGACCCGCAGCTCGTCCTTCACGGTCTCCGGCTGCTGCTGCATCTGCCGCACCGCCCAGCGGTACACATCCCAGCCCAGGTAGATCATGCTGTTCTGCTTGAGCAGGTCGTCATAGAACTTGTTCTGGGAGACCAGTTTAGGGTTGTGAGAGGCCTCGTCGTCGATCTCAATGGCCACCTTCCGTCCGCTGTTTTCGATCAGAAAGTCGGCAAACCGGCTGTTCTGGTAGATGTCGGAAAAGGGGTACTGGGAGTAGAGATAGCCGGCTTTCTCGGCACCGAAGGTGTCGGAGAACAGTTCGATGAACAGGTCCTCGGCACTGCTGCCAGAGGCGGAGCGGTAGGTAGACATAGAGTTCACCTCACATCATTCGCTTTAGTCGTTCGGCCTGCGGGACTGTTGCTTGGAGTTTTCGCAGTTTTGCCAGAGAGATGGACCGCTGACCATTTTTCTGCAGTTTCCCGCAATGCTCCCAGGCCAGTTTGCCGGGCCCATTATATTCCTCTGAAAAAGTGCCGTCTTTTTGTATCTTCAGCACAAGCAGCCACTTCGGCTCACTGGAAAGAGCGACGCGGTCGATTTGCGTTGCTTTGATCTGTACCAGACGGCCATCCGGCGCTTTAGCATCGTGCGTTTCTTCTGGGGCGGGGAAGAGTTCCAGGTTATAATAACTGGCCGCCAAGGCCTCCCCAATGCTCCCGATCATATGGCCATCCGGCGTATAGTGCCGTCCGGGAAATAGCGCCTCCAACTCCTGAGATATTTCGTAAAGTGCCTTGATTTTTGCTGCCACCGAGTCCTGGAGCGTTGCTTTGCTCATTCCCGCACTTCCTTCAGCAGGATCTTTTTCTCAAATCCACCCCGTTTGGCAGCCTTGTCCGCCCGCACCCGTTCCAGATCTTCCAGCGTCCAGCCCCGGGCTTTCACGGCAGCCTGCATGACTTCCAGAAGATCGGCCAGTTCTTCCAGGGATTTGCTCTCCTGGTATTCCGTCAGTTCCTCGTTCAGTTTCTGGTCCAGGAGAGTTAGGTAGTCCTCGTCAGAGAGCGTTTCACAGACACAGGTTTTCCCATCTGCTTCGATGATTTCAGGGATGCGGTCACGGACGAGTTTGTAATAGGTTTTAGTAGGCATCCTTTAGCCTCCTCAAAATCTCCTCATCCGCAGGGCAAAACGCATACTGATCAATCTCATTCACTGTGATCCAGCGGATGCCATTGTGCTCCAACTTCTGAGGGGTACCTTCCCGGATGATGGCATGGAACAGCGTCAAATGGACCGTCAGATCAGGATATTCGTGGACTACATCCACGAATATCTCACCGACACTCAGTGTGACGCCCAGTTCCTCCTGACACTCCCGAATGAGCGCCTGCTCTTTAGTTTCTCCGGGTTCTACCTTGCCCCCTACAAACTCCCACAGAAGCCCTCGGGCTTTATGGGCCGGGCGCTGGCAGATCATAAACTTGTCCTGATTCCAGATCAGGGCTGCTACCACTTCTGTCATTTGTCCTACCACCAATCTATTTAATCATCTCAAAGAAATTTGTCGGAGTCAGTCAAACCGGCTTCTATGTGATACTACCACCGCTGCACTCCATGTATATTTGGTATACCCAGGGAGTGTGGTCATTGTTTTCTTCTGTAATTTGTTTACTTTAACTTTCTGAAACAGCAATACTTACTTTAATGAATGACCTCTACGCCGTCTACGGAGTCTACCTCAGTAAACCGGATTCCCATGTAGGAAAGGAAACTCTCACAGCAGTAAACAGATGTCACAAGGAACTGCCATAATGAAAGCGAGAACAAAACCTTGTTGTTGCAGAGGGATGGCGGACGTCTGTGTGCCGCCGGCAGGATCGATTCTTGTCTCATTCATTTGCTAATATGTATCCGACTGCTATCAGGTGGAGCAGCACTGTTTCATGAGAGAACAAATATTTGGATGTTCAGGACGATTTGATCGTTTACTCGTTTTTCTTTCCTATAAATACCGCCACCATTGTCTATGCTGAATTAGATCCGTCAGACCGATCTCACCTACGCTCTGGCAAAAAAACTCTCTCCAGGGCCGTTTGGAATTGACGCATCAAAAGATTCGACCGCTCAGTTCTGGGTGCTTTAGGTCAGAGCCATAGGCTCCATCGTCAATTGTAAAAGTGCAACTGTTAATGGTTAATTGCCGCTTTTCCGCAAATGGTAAGGGCAATAGACGATAGATTTATAGTCTTAGAAATAATTATTGTTTTATTTGTTTATTTTTTCTTTGGCAAATGATTTCAGTAGATCTGAGCTTGGATGGTCAGCAAGTGATACTAATTTGTTGGCAAGTACCACTGGAACAAGCGAGTTGTAATATAAGTCACATTTTAGAGCGGTAATATTATATAAAATTTCATTAATATTAATATAGTCGTCTATTTGTGGTTCAACTTTCGCTTGGGTATTCGGAATAGTTGCTACATATACATTGTTATGCTCAGACTTAAAGATAACCTTATGACCATAATATGATGAGCTGGCGTATGGTTCATTATCTCTTCCGTTTCCGGGAATTATATATTTATATATATAACTATTTCCAAGCAACAACATCTGTTTTGGCAACATTCTTTTAGATGCTTGTACCGCATGCTCAACAAAAGAGCCGCTTTTTTCAAGGCCGACTAAATAGATTGCATGGTGTTCATTCAAAAAAATCATTAGTTGACGCATAGGCTTGTGAAGATTAGCAGTTTGACCAAAAAAAGCAAGCGGTCCGTCTTTTACCTGTCTCTTATACACATCTGACGCTGCCGACGATCTACTCTGTGTAGATC
>OJRG01000225.1_pt1 | contig 39077 bp, 61 predicted proteins | sample 1599121 | NCBI WGS metagenome assembly OJRG01 (sample SAMN03922528, study PRJEB24848) | human gut metagenome | isolation source: stool sample | host: Homo sapiens | place: Germany | collected 2010-05
CCCGTCGCCCAGTTTGCACCAGTTGCCCAGTTCGCACCCGTTGCCCAGTTCGCACCCGTTGCCCAGTTTGCACTCGTAGCCCAGTTCGCACCCGTCGCCCAGTTTGCACCCGTCGCCCAGTTCGCACCCGTTGCCCAGTTCGCACAAGTTGCCCAGTTTGCACTCGTTGCCCAGTTTGATATTGCGCGCCTCAAATTCGGCGGCTAATTCATAAAGTTCGTTGTACTGAAAGGGTGTCCAGCCTTTGCCTGAAACCCAGAGATAAAGTGTTTTCATGGTTGGTTATCTTTTGTGTTTTACTTTCCGATTTGGTATGCAGGAAATCCAGCCCCAGAACGGTATGCGCCGCTTCAAGTAGTCCGGATCATCCTCATGGTTGTACGCCTCGGTCTCGAAGCAGGTGTAGTAGTACGCGCCCGGATAAGGCGGGATAATCACTTCGATCAGCCACGAAATGCCGTAGCAAATCCATCCGGCGAAGAGAATGCCGACCACCGTAAGCACCCAGCCCCACCACGCGAACGAGTAGCTGATGGCGACGGGCAGGAGGATTGCCGCGGACAGCACGGCCAGTTCGATCTGCTGGGCGCAGTGGATTCCTTCATGGCGGCGCGTAGTCTCGTCCATGCTCCACGCCATCGGCTTCCGGGTAAAAGACCACAAAAGCCATGTTACCCAGTTAAACCCCTTGAACGGGATCAACTTGTTGTGAACTTCGATAGGTAGTTTCATCACAGGTTCAATTCATAGCCGTTAGACACTATCCACTCAATACGGTTGCACAGAAGTTCTATCAGGTTATCGCCCATTTCATCCCCAATATTATCGGCTTCTAATGGGGTAAGTACGGGGGTATAACAGAATCTCCATCCACCGCCAACCACTGCTTCCAGTGTCAGTTCGTAAGTGTTGTGGGCGTCCTGAATCACATCCGGCAACACCTTTTCCAGCAGGTCGGCGACCGTGAAAGCTGGTATATCTCGCTCGTCCGGGCAACAGTATCCCATCTTTGTAGTTAGATAATATTCGTTTAGGTCTATGGGAGCCAGCCACACCATGTTCGCCTTATCTGCGGGCACTCCCATCTCGATCAGCCGCTTCGACTGCTCGATGCTCGTTACTTGATCTTTCATAGTCTTCATTTTTTCGCTTTTTTCTCTACCGAAATTAGACGTCCGGAGGCGTCGTAAACTCTCTTTTCCGTGTCGTTCTCTACCACGGTGTAAAGCAGGACGCCGTTTTTGTCCTTGACAATGTACCCGCTGGCCGTCTTGATTTTGACGTACACCACTTCCCCCTTGGAATCCTTTATCACCGTTTGATTTTGGCCATACGCGGGGGTCACAGTCATCAATGCGATGCAGATGATAACGAAAATGATTGCCGCCAAATAGGCGATGGTTGCTTTTGTCTCCTGTTTCATTTTTGTGATTTTTTTTGTTTGCTCCATAATTCCAGGATCTTCTTTTTTTGCTCCGGCGACATAGCCGCGAGCTGGGAATCCCTCACCTTTGCCTCGGCGTCTGCTATCCGGCCGCATTCTGCGCACCGCTCGTCGAAGTATTCCGCGAACCACTGGTAGACTATCTGCCCGTCGAGACGCCCGTATAATGCGCCGTATTGTCCTTTTTTGGCTCGCGTCATCACAAGTCGTACGTCTGCCAGGTTTAGCGCGTAGAAATCCTCCAGGATCATGGAACACGTCTCGATGATTTGAAACCTGTTCATCTTGGCGGATATGTTGAGAAACGATTGCAGATCGTCGATCCATAGCGCCATACAGGATATAACGAGCTCGTCTCCGTGGATTCGCCGAAGCCCCGACAGGGATTCCATTCCCGACTGAGCGCATTTGATCGGCGTGGACATAGCCCTACACGTCCTCATTCCATCCACCGGGCTATACAGGGCGGCTGGCGCCGAGGATGCGCTCAAACACAGCCCGCTCTTCGTCCGAGAGACCTCCTGCCCCTGTTGTCTTTCCTTGCTTTTCATTTTTCCACACTCGATTTTGTTTCTGCGATATTGCGAACTCAAAAATGCGTTTCCAGTCTATCGTCTTTCCCCTTCCCTTTTTCTTGTGCAGCCATCCAGCCTCCGTCGCCCAATACTCCTTGCATGCCTTTTCGAGGGTGAGAGAGACGTCGACCCCTGGATTGAAGCGCTCCCTTTCCGCCATCCACTCCTTGTCCTGCGTCCATCTGCACCATGCTTCCCGGCATGATTGCAGGTAAACGTCGAAGCTGTCGCGCCATGTCACCTCTTGGGCTGTCTCGATTTTTTCGCGCGCGCTTTTTTTGTTTTTACCAGCAATAGAAATATTCTCTGTTACTATCTCGGCATCTTCGAGTACGTTAGTACGAGAAGATATAATACTACCAGTATCAGTATCAGTATCAGTATCAAGGTTCGTCTGGGTTTCTCTGGGTTCGTCTGGGTTCGTCTGGGTTTTGTTGGGTTTTTCTGGGTTCCCAAAATAACCCACTGGGTTTTTCTGGGTTTCTCTGGGTTTTTCTGGGTTTTTTATGGACTTAGGACGTCCGCCTTTTTTGCCGTTATTCCTATTCCTCTCAACCACAGCGTCGTACCTCTTGTTGTTTTCGTCTATGTATGGCTTGGTAAGGTCGAATATCATAGCCACCACTACCGAATCTCCGCTATACTCCTCTCCGTCGAATCCATATCGCATGATCGCATCCAGCACCTCCCCTTTTTCGGTCATCGAAAGACGGTTGGTCGCTGTAAGCAGACTTCGAGGTATTACCATGGATTCTCTCATATTCGTTGAAATAAAAAACCGCTCGTTCGATACCGGGGGGCAGCCCGGTATCTACTAAAGCGGTAAGTCACATTTTGCCCCTGCCCGAGCATTCACACCGCAAATATAAACAAACTTTTCCATTCTCCAAAAAAAATCAGAACGGAGTGTCCGTCATTGCCTGCCTCATGATCTCCTCCATGTATGCCTTCCTCTTCGCTGCGCGGCTGTGTCTGTTTGCCGCCGCCCTCTGTCTTTTGGCTACACTCAGCGGGTTGGCCATGTTCTCCTTCATGTCCCGGCACCACCTCAGATTCGAGGCATTGTTGTTCTCGACGTTCGTATCAAGGTGATCCACGATTTTGTCCCCCTCCCTTTTTGGGATAAAAGCCTCAGCTACAAGGCGATGAACAAAGTAGTTGTACCTCCCTAAACGGTTGAATAACCGCACCCTTACGTACCCGTCGGCATTGTAATCCACCTTCAACACATGGGGGTCTCCGCGCCGCGTAGACACCACCGTTCCGTCCTCTCCGATCCAATACCCCGGGAACTCGTCGATGGGCTTAAACTTCACCCCCCCCTGTACTCCGGGAATCGTATGAAATCTGCATTCATTCATGTTGCCTATTTTTGGCGCCTTAGGGCGCATTTTACAATCTCTTCGAGGGTTGCATCCGGATCGGCATGCAAAGCCTCTGAAACGGCCTGTTTTGCCCTTTCTTTGGGGAAGCCCAAAGTGTTGAGAGCTCGTATCGCGTCCGTCTGCAATTCCTCGTTTACTTCTGGCGCTTCCGCTTCTGTCGGTTCCGAATCCTCAGCCTCGGATTCACCCCCGGCCTGCGGAGGCAGGCCGAGCGCATATCCTATAAAGTTCGACAACATCAGCAGCGGGAACAGGACAAGGCCAACGAGCCATTCCATCGCCGTGTTCATATCATCGTTCATGAGTTTTTGCGTCTTGCCGGGGCATAGGAGGATAGACTGTCGTATCTATGAAGTCCACGCCCCCGAATTTCACTGTTTTCACTCGCCCACTGGCAATGCGCATCTGCACACCCCGATAGGTGATTCCGCACCTGCGGGCGTATTCGGCTATTGTAACTACTGTCTCTTTCTGCTTCGGTTCCATCTTTTTCTGTTATTTTTCGGGTTCGTCAGTCACATCCATGGCCTCCTGCTCTTCGACAGCCGCAATATTGTCGTCCACTCCGTCGACATACTCGGGGGTTGCCTGCGACAGATCCATCGAGGAGGGGGTTGCCATGTCGTATTTTAGCGCTGTGATGAGTTTCGAGTTGGCCATTACATCCATGCTGCCCCATTTCATCAAGATGCGTTTAATGACCGTCTTTTCATACATGGCAGGCTTGTTTTTCTGCCACAAACCGCTTTTGTTGTAGTAGCTTTTGCTGTACTTCTTGCCGTGCTCCTCCAGCTCTTCGACCGTCATGTACAGGTAGTGATCGCCGCCGTTTATGTAGCGCAGATAGGCTACATATCCGATTAGTTTTGTGCGTTCGTGCGGCTCTTGGTTGTACTCCATATCACCCGTAAAAGGGTCGTGGTACTTTATGTCTCCCTCATACACCGGAGCAGCCATTAACCGCTGGATCATCCCGGTATTGTTGGCGAGTTGCACCAGTCCGTTTTTCATCGGCATGAACACCGCCTTTTTGGTGACTACCTGCTGCCCGTTCTTGTACGTGGTCTCAGTGAAGGGGACGATGGCGGCCTGCCCGAATGCCGGATCGAGGGACAGCCCCGTTGTTGCACAGGCCATACACGAGCGCATGATGGATTTGGGCGTGCACTCTCGCAGCATTTTGTTCTCGGGAGCCACCAGCAGGTTGCGGACGGCCTGCGTGAATATCGGAGCCCTGTCGCCGAGCACCGCATGCAGGCGTGCCTGCACCTCTCCTTTTTTGTCCTCCAGCAGGGCGATCATCTCCTGCAAATTCGGGGTTGTGGTCTTGGCCACCATCCCCTCGCGCATTGCGCGTTCGTTCTTGTCTGTTATGGTTGTCATATTCCTAAAAAAAGCTCTAAGGTTGATGTTTTGAAATCGTTTAGTACCTCGTTACCCTCCGCGTCGAACGTGTGGAACTCCCACCATATCCACACCAGTTTTTCCATCCGCGTCTCCTTTTCTCCCGATCCCAGTGTATCGGTGTGCCAATACACCATAACGGAGGGGGTGAAACGCCAGCCTTCGCCCGAGATGCTGTCGGAGAAGTATGTATTCCCGTTGATGGCGTCCGTGAGGCGGCTTGCCACCTCCTCGTATTCCCGCGCTGTTATTTCTCGCTTCGTCTTCATGTTATTTGAATAATAATTGCCGCGTCGTACTCTCCTTTATATACTTGGCGTATATGTCCGGATTGTCCGCCTTTAATGCCTTCGACTCCAGCCTGCGGCTTGTTACAGTCTTGAATGTAGCCAGCGGTCTCCCGTCGTAGGTTATGGTGTCGTACTGCATGAAATACGCCTTAACCCGTTCTTCCGCCTTGGTGATCTCCGCCTGCATGGCGGCCACCTTCGACCGCTGCGCCCGTATCCACGCGATAGTGTCTCGCATCTCCGAATCCGCTTCCCGCGGGGCGTCTTCCGACACAGGCCATGCCAGTATAACGTCCTGGCCTGTCTCCACCGGGGGTATTTCGTCGCCCAAAATGTACCTTTCAAACCAGTCCCGGCAGTACTCCACGATATAGGCAAATTTGGATCGGTCGAAATCGAATAGCGCATACACTAGCCGCTTGCCTCCCTCCTCCGCGGCTATGTACGCCGCATCGCGTTCCATGATCCCCATTTGGTACATGATCTGCGTGTACCACAGCATAGGAACCGTCTCGGGCGTCAGTTCCGGCAGGTGCATTTTCGTGTCCTTGCACTCCAGGATATACCGCGTACTCCGGCCCGCGGCGAACACTTCCCTGTCGGGTGCTGCCTGCATGTAGGACGGGTATTTGTCATTGCGGTACACCTCGATCTGCTCGGATCGTTTGACGATCTTTTCCCCGGTCGCCAGCTCGAACATGCGGGCGATCGCGTCCTCCTTGAAGCGCCCGCGGATCATACTGTCGTTATCCTCTTCGGCCGCGGTCTCCAAGGTCTCCATTTTCTTTACGCGCCAGTACTGGTACGGCGTCATATAGGGATTAAGCCCCATAATCGTCCCAACGTCGGAACTTCCGATAACGGGGGTGTCGTTGCGCGCGTGCAACCACTCTTGTCGTGTTTTATAGGTCGTTCGTGTTATCATCTTGTATGGTCATATTTATCAATTGGTTAATTTTATCCTCCCATCTTCCCCTTATTATCCCGCGCCTGTTGAACCGAAGGGCATGGAATTTAAGACCAAGGGGGTACAAGTCCAGTATTTGACGGCGGGCACCCGAATAGATCAGCGCGCGTTTGGGTTTCAGTTCTCCCGGCTCCCACACACTCCCCCATGATTTTAAGCGCTGGTAAACCCGAATGCAATAGGGCGTTATGTTTCGCCAGCATATTACGCTGTCGTGTTGATCGGCATACCGTCTGAGTATTTGTACAAACTCGTCATTCCTTCGTTTCTGCAACTGCTGCTTCGTCTCCCGATCCGTCATCATAAGTGCCGCATTCTTTTTCGTTTAACGCGAGGTAGTCGTCCAGTTCTTTCCGCCAGTCGCCCACCAGTTGATGCACTTGCGACATGTCCCCCTCCTCTACTGCCGCGGCGATCTCGTCGAGAAAGTCGATATCCTTTCTTAGGCGTTCGTGCCCCTTCTTGCCGTAGTAGTTTGCAGAAATCAGTTTGAACCCGTCCGGGGTGGCCTTTGTCCCATGCTCCAACTCCATGCAGAAGGTAGTCCCTTCATGCTTATAATATCGAGCCGTGAAATGTATGCCGGAACGAATTACCGATGAAGTCTGCGTGTAACCCGGCCCCGATCCCTTAAACCCGGGGCACACTTGGGCCATCGCTTCGTTGTATACCCTATAATTGGCTATCGCCAATTGCCGCGCCTGCTCATATCTTTCGGCGCGTCTTTGGTTGAACGCCCGCCAGGCTTCCACGTCCTCCGCCGTGGAATCCTTGGTAATGCATGCGGGCTCATCGGTGCAGACGTCCATATAGCCATTGCATTCGGGATACACGGGCAACATCTTCAGCAGTTTGAATTCCGTTACATTCCACCATCTCGCGCATGGATACAACAACATATAGCCCTCTCCGTCCTTGATCCCTATTTCTACCGACGAGACGACGGGTGATCCGTCGACGATCCCGTAGAGTGTGCACGGCGTGGCGCCCGATTTCTTTAGCACCTCCGCTGCGCGAGCTTCGATAGTGTCGCGCCTTTCTTTCAGTTCGGCGCTCAGTACATAACCCTGGCCTTCTTTGGCCGCTTCGATCCATTTCATTGTTTTTTGGTTTTTAAATATTCGACAAATTCGGCGTAGTGCCGTCTCTCTTCGATGCGGTTGTATTCCCTCTACCGCTCCAAATCTTCGGGGCTTGAATCCTTTGTGATAGGCTGCGGCATAATCTTTTCCCTCTCTTCGTATGGCATCAAACTAAATCCGGGGAAAGGTCGCCGGGGTTTATGTAACGAAATTTTATCGTTGTCTCCGTCGGTTGGGTATATAAACATATAATCCTTGCCGTCTTTGATGCCAAAATAAAGGGACGTTATCCTTTTGCATCCTGTTTCATCCGTGAAAAGCGCATACATGGCCGACGGCTTGGCTCCTGTTTTTTGCAATATCTTTGCAAGGTGTGACAATACGGTTTTCTCCAACAATTTGTATTCCACCGGAATGCCGTATTTTTTGGCTTGTTTGGGGGTCAGCCATTTGTATTACCCTCTACTCCTTCTTTGTAAAGCGTTGCCATATTATTAGGTTTTTAGTACAAACTATTGTCTGCTCTTGAATTCACGAACCGGACGCACGGCGTCCGCGTTATACTTGCCGATGCTGCTTACGTAGCCCGTGTCGCCGTTGTATAAGAACGCGAGGTTGGGATTGCATTCCGGGTCGGGATCGGCTTCACTCGTCCAGCCGATAGTTGTTGCAGGCTCGCCGCCGATTTTCCTGAATGCTTCGTCGAGGCCACGGAACCGGGCGTCGTAAATTTCTATTGCTTCATGCCGGGTCGGGCAGCGGAAGCCCTTGCGGTATTCGGCGGCGGCTTTCTGTGCGCCCTCGAAATTGAATCTGCCCGGCAGGTTTTCTTTGGCGATTTCGAGCATACCGAAATCGGTTACCAATACCACGGTCTGCGCGGTTTCGGGGCAGGCACGTGTCATCCAATCGTCGAGGGTGAAAAGCCTGCGTGTGTCGTCGGGAATATAAATCCCGTTTTTGATGTTGTTTTTCATGGCGTATACTGTGTGTTAGAATGCGTTGTTCTGAAGGTGCAGGAGGACGACCGCCGCAAAGGCGGCCATTCCTGCCAGCACTACCGCCCACAGGGCGAGTAGCTGCCTTACTCGATCTTTATCCATATCCGCAAATCCTGTTCCTGTATTTGGATGGTTATCACGCCTTCCCTGAGGGTCGTACTTACGCCGATGCCTCGGCGTACTGCGATATCTTCGATAGCCTTCAAGGCCTCGTAGCTATATTTCACGTACGCCCCGATCTCCTGCGTCTCGCGGAAAATATGTATCGCGCTTATCGTGTCCTGGGGCATCTCCTGGGTAAGGGCGTACGCCCTTTCTGCCAGTTCGTTCATTGTTTTCATAATTAATTGATTTTTAATTTGATATAATTGTTATGTCTGCTGTCACTCGTGGGCTTATGCCTTGTATACTGTCAGCGCCGCACCCCGAAGCAGTCGCCATGCCTGATTTAGTGCCCGCCCTTGTACCTGAATCCATGTTTCGATCCGGTTCGGCGGCAGAATCATTCCCGACCGGCTCGTTTTACGCTTCATCTCCGAGGGACTGCACAAGCGTTTGGCTATGTCCGCGCTGTACACGAGCGAGCAACCTCCCTCGCTGTATGCCATCCAGTTCTCAGCACCCAGCAGCAAAGCAGTTTCGATAAATCGAGGCGTATACCCCCCCCCTGTTTCCTTCGCGTAATCCAGCATTTTGGAATAGTCGCCGAGGATATCCAGCGCATACAGTTTTACGCCATTGTCCCAAGCGGAACGGAGCCGGGTATTCTCGATCTCTTCCCTGATGCGGGCTACTTGGGGATCGGTAAGGGTAACGCCCGAGGTAGTGAAATTAACGTGTGTCATGGCTTTCTGGTTTTTTTGTGTTTATAAACTGCATTCGTGTATTTCCGTCCCGCCGAGGGCTGAAACTTCGACGAGGTACCCGCTCTCCGTCCTGTGTACCGATTCTACCCGCAGCGTGCTTCGGAACAGAATCCAGCAGCACAAAGCCGTGATTACCACCAGCGCGGCGGCCTTTATGGTATTGTTAGTGCTTTTCATGGTTCGAGTATATTATATTAAGTATGAATAATGCCCAATCTATCGAGCGGCACGCCTCTTCTTCACTGATATAGTAGCAATTAAATTCGTCATAAAGGTTACCATTTTTTGCCCTTTCCCGAATTGTATTTCGTTCTTCTTCGCTGTTGCATAGTATTTCAACGGGTCGCGGCTCGTGGTAGTCTGAGAGCCGCACGCCGTATACCTGAACGGCATACAATGTAAGTTTATAATTCTGATTCATTATTTCCGGGATTATTATGCTGTATAATCGTGCGCGTATCCTATCAGCCTCCAGTTAGACCCGTCGAACCAAATGCGGCGGTAAATTGTGGCAAGTTTCACGGGGCGCACCTCGTAGGCGCAATATATTGCCCATAATTCACGGGCGGCCTCTTTTCTTGTTTTCATGGCTTTCGGGGTTTAGCAAATACAAGTCATTAACAACCTATAAGCCTGTTTATATGCGGCTCGCTGCAAATCCATCCAGGTACGGCGTGAATCAGGAGCGAGGCGACCGCCGTCCTTTTTCTTGAGCATTGACGGTGTGCAAAGGGCCTCGGCTATATCTCCGTCGTAGATCAGCGCGCCCCCGCCATAACAATAGGCGTTCCAGTCGTCCGCACCGTTTAATAATGTTTCTTCATTGAGTTCCGGAATTGGTCGGCCGTTGTTATCGCAATACTCGCAAATGTCTATGTAGCTTCTCAGCAGATTGAGCGCAAAACCTTTCACGCCTCGATCCCAGCACGACCGCGTTTTAACGGCTTCCAGGCGTTCCCGAATCTCGTTCACTCCGTTCTTCCAGTTGGTGGGGTTGTTTGATTGTCTCTTTCCCATGGCTTCAAATGTTGGTTTCATTAACTTCGAAGGGTGTAATGTCTGCTCCTTTCCCTTTCTCTATTACAAAGATAGTATAAGATTTTATACCATGCAAGCATTTCACAAACTTTCTTCATCGTTTGTTCTTATGCAAAACGAAACACTCATAAGTTTTTACTACCCGAAAGCCTGCCAGCCTGAGACCACGGAGACCCGCTTCACCACAACCCAACGCCCACGCACGCCCTCGACCACAATACGGGATCCAATTACACTCCAAATGAACTCGGAGTTTGCTATGACTACTCCCCCTTATATATTACTTCTTATCATTCATATATATTAAGAACGTGTATAGTCGCAGGGAGGGGTATTTTGGGGGTGTTTGGATGGTGTGGTGAAATAGGATAGTTTTGGTCTGTTTGGCTGGGTGGGGAGGGGGAGCCGACAGGAGAGGAAAGATGGAGCTGGGCGAGGGAGCGAGGACGGACGCGGGAGCAGGAGGTGGCCGGGGGATTGCCAGCCCGAAGGTGGGAGCGAAGGGGAAAGCGAGAGGACGGGGCGGGAAGTGGAGGCCGGGCGAAGCGGAAAGGCGCGCAGCCTGAGCGAGCGGAACAACGTGGAGCGAGCGAAGGAAGGAGACAGCCACCGGGAAGGGGTGCGGGTCTTTGGTCAACAGCCGCCCGGGGTCTGGAGCCTTTCTAACACTCGAGATATTCCCGCGTGGGGATGGATGGGGTACGGGTCTTTGGATTTTCGGGGGTATGTTTTGTGAGGATTTTTGGTTATTCAGGGGGCTGGGATTTGGACGGTAAAGATATTATTACTATATTTGTACAACAATCTTAAACAATCTGATTATGGGAACAACGAAAAGTGTTACTACGCATGTAGGGGCTAAAGGCGCTTGTCATTTCGAGGCAGAGCTCAAGGGGAATCGCCTGCTCTCCTTTATTGGCATTTGCGTGAAAGGGGAGGGGCATTGTATTTGCGAGATGAGCTTTGGAGATATAGTTGAGCTCCGGGATGCTCTGAACATAGCTATCGGCTGGGACGAGCGCAGCTCGGATATTCCCGGTAAAACAAAAAACGTGCTTTGTCATGGGCGTAAGTAAATCAATCACTATCGAGGGGGTTACTTTCCAGTTCGAGGTGAAGTCGAAGGGAGGGGTTATGTACGTTTCTCTCTACTCGGACGGGGGCGAAGCGGCTCATGCCATCATGTCAGCCGAGGAGAGCAAGGAGGTAGTCGACGCGCTGGACATGGTTCGCGGGTGGGTGAAGCCGAGGGAAAACAGACCCTTTACGGAACAGGAGCTTAAATTCTGAGGTTATGACCGAGATGTTCGGATATTATCTTCGCCTCTACGTGACGGCGAATTTCGGCGAAAAATACGACGACGGGGTGAAGCTCATGCTGGATGCGGGGCTTCTGAACGAGACGGCGGCGCAGTGTGCCGTGATATGCTGCTACGTGGACAACTGGTGCAGGACGCATTCGGGGCCGCGGCAGGAGGCTTTCGCGGCCGCGGCCGAAACGTTCGGCATTGCCGTATACACGGTACGGCACTACTATTACGACCTTAAAAAAAAGTACGATATCTTCAACAAAAACAACAAAGATTATGAAAAAACTGCTTCGCCGTCCCGCACTGACGGCTCTTTTCGGCCGGAACAAGAAGGTCGGGACAAAAACGACGGCCGAGATTAAAGCGTGGCTGGAGACGCACGGAATTGACCGATCTACGGCCGCGCACATTTCGGGGTTCATGAAGGCGCACGACATCGACCTCGGTGCTATCCGCCTCTGCTCCTACGGCCTCACCTACTCCTTCGACGAGTTCCTGGAGTGGTTCAAAAACGACGATTCCTCGCTCGTGCCCGTCGAAAACAAGTTTGCAATATTTTGGGACAAATGTCATTCGAAGGCAAAGATCGCCGTGTTCGAGGGTAAAACGGACGGAATTATGGGTCGGTTTTGGCTCTCGTCCGACGGATCGTCTCACCGCAACTGCTGCCGATTCGTGTCTATGGCGCAGTACCGCATGATCCTCAACGTCCCCGACGACATGAACATCCCCCTGCCGCTCGGGTTCCTGGACGAAGTCCAAACGAAAGAAACCAAAAAAAAAACCCGCCGAAGATGAAAAGTAGAACCTATTCCGTGGCTACGGGCTCCGAAGCCGTCATAACTCGTCGTCCGGAAGGCATGACGCAGGAAGAATACCGCGCCCTGCGGCGCGAGGCCGACCGAAAACTCAAATTCAGACTGCGCTACGGCACGATCATATACGTGGCCTCCGAGCTGTTCTCCGAGAACGGCATCGACATGATCCGGCGCTTCAAGCCCTATCGGCGCCCCTCCAAATCGGCCGCCGTGAAGCTCGAAGCACTGCGCAAGGAAAAAAATATGCGCGCCCGCTTGGAATTGAGAAACTAATTCCCTATATTTGTTCCCGGAATGTTTCTGTGGCATTCATGCAGTTTATTTTTTCCTCCGCTCCCGCTCCAGGGGCGGAGGTTTTTGATTAATTTTTTCCATAATTCACGCCCTTCGTGGTAAATTCTTATATTTGGGCGTAAAAACCGAACTCCATGGACGACAGAAAATCCGCAATAGACTTTTTAAAGACCTCGACGGCAGTGCCGCAGATGCCGGATGCGACGCCCGCGGAGTGGGAGTGGCCTATATCGGAGCAGGTGGAGAAGCAACTGAAGATGATGGGCGTCTACGACATAATGCGCGAGCAGATATACATAATCGGCACCTCCGCATCGAAGGCGAAGATCGAGATCGCCAAGTCGAAGATCGACGGCCTTACCAAGTCCATGAATCTCATAAAGGCCACCATGTCCGTACTGGAATCCTCCGGATCGGACGTAGACGAAAACCGCATATCGGAAATCGACATACGCATGCACCTCGACGAAGATGATGATAACCAAGAGTAGAAAGGCCGGATGCCTCGACATGAACATACACCTCACGCGCAAGCAGAGGATCATGTGGAACCGCCTCAACGACGGCCAGTGGAAGGAAGTGCTCTTTTACGGCGCCTCGCGCTCGGGAAAGACTTTCGTCATTCTGTACTGGCTCATCGTGCAGTGCGTGGCGCACAAAGCCAACTGCCTCGTGCTCCGCAACCTCTTCACGTCGCTGCAAACCGGAATGCTCCAGCAGACCCTCCCCGCGGTGCTCAACGCGATAGCCAAGCACAACGGTTACGCCAAGTGGCAGGAGATAACCATGAAGGACGGGACACCGTTCGCAAAGTATAACGGCAAGGACAACTACCTCATGTTCTACAACGGCGCCTACATAAAATTCGGCTCCATACGCGGGTCGGCCAACGACGAGAGCCAGTTCGATAAGATTCTTTCGTCGGAATGGGGTCATATCTTCATCGACGAGGTATCGGAGGTCGAGGAGAGGGCGGTAGACACCCTCCGCTCACGACTGGCGCAGAAACTACCTGTGCGCAACAAGCTCCTGTTCGCCCTCAACCCCACGCGAAAAACCGGATGGACATACGTCAGGTTTTTCAAGCACGAGACCCGCGAGGGACTTGCGATCCCCCCGGAGCAGACGTCGAAGTTCCTGGTCGTGAAGTTCTCACTTAACGACAACATGGAGAATGTCGCCGACGACTACCGCGAGACCCTGGAGGCCATGTCCACGCTCATGCGCAAGCGCTTCCTGGAGGGCGACTACTTCGACGAGAGCGAAGGGGAGATTTTCAAAAAAATATGCTGGAGCGACGTGAACCCCGACCTGCGCTTCCCGACGCCCGAGGAGTGGATAGACCTCATTATCTACACCGACCCGTCGGCCAAAGACAGCCGCAATAGCGACTTCAAGGCGTCGCTGCTCATGGGCAAAGCCCGCGGCCGAATATGGCTCATCGACGTGCTGGCCGTGCAGGGCACCTCCCTGGAGATGATGAAAAACATTCGGCAGCTGTACCTCGAAAGCCCCAACCGCCTTATAACGCGCATCGTGATGGAAAAGAAGCAGATACCCCTGGACTTCAAGACCACATTCGACCAGTTCCAGGCAGACACGGGGTGGATATGCCCCCTGGAATGGGATACCCGGAATATGGGCGACAAGTTTACAGTCATCGAATCCATCCTCGATCCCCTCTTCACGTCTGACAGGTTCGTATTCAACGCCAAGCTCAAAGATACCAACCGCGGCGAGGAAGCCGTGAATCAGTTCCTGTTCTTTTCGCGCAAGGTCGATCCAAACCGCAAGGACGACATACCAGATGCGGCGGCCAAGGGCGTATCGCTCATGAACCGCGCGGGCGGAACCGTGGGCTCCGCGTACAAAAGCTCCGGCATCATAGTAAAAAAACCAAAACGTTTCATATCATGACCGAGAATGTGAAAATTTATACCATCGAGGAGCTGAAAAATATGGGATGGGAGTTTCTAAGCACCAACACCTCAGTTCAAACTCATTTCGACGATCAATTCACCGAATTATTATATTCAGAAAACATCCCGGACGATTTCCCCGACGTGGTGTCTTTTAAACAATTTGAGCCCTACTTTACGGGGCCCAAGGACGTCCCGTCGCTCAGTTATAATAATTTCACCGGTACGACGTTGTTATTCGACGTGGAAAAAGAGCCTTCTATTCCCGGCAAGTATATGATAAATTTGAAAATGGGGCATTTTATGATCACTGGCCTTAGTTGCTCGGAAACAATGTCTCTGCTTTTTACGCTCTCCGTGTCTGTAAAAGGCGACACCCCCCTGCCGTTTAAAGTAAATTATAGACGTTCGAATTATGAGGCCTGGATCGAGCGTTACTCAGGGTTAGCTTACAAGATGACCGGAGATACGCTGCCTACATTGCAAATTCCTATTCTTCTTTCCGGACTGCATCCCGGATCGCCGTTCCATTTATCCATAGAACGAGATGTGTATCGAGTTCCCATCGTTGAGGATAAAAATTTATACATCCACCATTTCGCTCTCCAAGGAGATTTTGTGGCCAATAGCATAACGACAGCTAAAAAGACCTTCACAGACCCCAAAACCGGAGCAGTAAGGTCGTATTCCAATACTCCGGTGATGTGTATTTCGGAGGCTGAATCCCTCCAGTCGGCCGCAGAGTACGCCTCACTCATAGAATACGGGGAGCAGGTTATCGTGGCCGCGGAACCCGGTAAAATGTACTTCCCCGAGGAGGAGCTCTATCAGTGGATCTCGCCCCAGCAGCTCGATCAGTTCAAGAAAATGTACCCCGACTGTGTGGAGATTTCCTACAACAGCGCCCTGGGGTACGTGTACAGTCAGATCGGGGAGCTTTACGACATAGCCTCGATACTGGCCGGAGACACCAACGACGGCACGGCGAAGATCATGCGGTGGATATTAACCGTCCTGACGGCCTACAATATCACGAGCCCATCGGCACGGCACTCCGAGACCCTGCGCGACAACTACGAGATGGTCGTAAAGAAGGTCACAGAGATGAAAAACGGGGCTACGACGCTGCATGATGCCCCGATAAAGGAGACCCCGAATGCGTGGGGTACGGTAGTAAACGGATCGAAAAACAAAATGCGCGGATAAATGGCACAATTTCATACCCCGAGGCAGCAGCCTTACAACCCCTTCCGCCCTATTGGGGCGCCGAATGTAAAGTCGAGGTACATTCCCAACCAGTACTTCGTCGAGTTCACTCCGAGCTGGTGGCGAAATGCCATCGACAACGCGGTGAACTACTCCGACCTTACGATGGTGGACACCCTGTATTCGTGGTGCATTCAGTCATCGCCGTTCCTGGTGAGCCAGATGAACAAGCGCCTGAACCCCATCGAGAATGCCGTATTTGCGTTCTACCGCGACGGCGAGATCGACGATAACCTCACGGAGATGATAACCCGCACCCGGTGGTTTAACAAGATGAAGCGCGAATTCGTGCTCTCTAAATTCTATGGCGTGCGTATCGTCGGCATCGACGTCGAAAAAGACACCATCACCAGCTACCCGCTGCGAAACATAGACATGGTGAACAGGGCGATCCGGTCGCAGACCTACGCCATAGAATCCGTGGCCAACGTCGATGATTACGACAATATGTTCTACATGCAGCCCGACACCGACCAGGATTTCAAAATGGGAATGATGCAGCAGATTTCCCGCGCCATGATCGGCATTGTGGAGGCATACAACAACTGGTCGGTGACAAGCGCTACGTACTCATATCCCCGCACCACCGTGGGCTTCATCGACGGTAACGCGCAGGCACAAGCGCTGGCCGAGAATATCGCCAACAACCTCGACCCGCTCGACACCCCCGTGCTGCCCTTCAAGCAGAACCTCGACAATAAGGAGAACGTCTACCAGGTGGAGGTCAAGCCCCTCCAAACCCAAATGTACCCCGATGCCTTCCGCGTGTTCAAGGAGTACATAGACAGCTACCGCGCAGAGATCATGCAGGAGGTGACGGGAGGCACTCTGCTCGGCGCCACGGAGAAAAACACCAACTCCGAGCAGCTCGCGCAGATACATATGTCCCTCTACGAAGCACTGTGCAACGCCGACAAGCGCGACTTTGCGAACTTTTTCAACTACGAAGGTGCCATCCAGAAGATCGGCCGCCTGCTCGGCATAGATATGTCGGGCGTAAAGCTCATGGAGGTGCCCGACACCACCATCAGCGTGGATAAGTTCGAGCGCATAGGCCGCGTGCTGGCTTCGCAGGGCATGGCATACAGCCCCGAGGTCATGCGTAAGGTCGGCATGGAGCCCTCCGACATAAACACTGCCGTGCGCAACAACAACTGGACGGAGGTTAAATTGCAGGCCAAATCCATCATGGCGAAAATAAAGTCGGCACTCACGCCCTCCAAGAAAACAAACGACAATGGCAACGATAGCAGACCTGAGGAGAAAGATTAGTACCGCCATCTACAACATCAAGACCCAAATTCCGGCCAAGGTGGCCGAAAGCATGGCCGAGGAAACGCGCCTCAACTTCGAGCGCGAGGAGTATGGCAACGACGGCACGCCCCGGAAATGGGCGGACAGATGGGGAAAGAACCTGAAAACAAAGAGGTTCGAAAACCTCGAATCATACCTCCGCTATCCGAAGCTGCGCCACAGAGGCCGTCTCGCCCGGAGCATCACACCCTTCTATGGGAGAGGTTTTGCCGGGCTGCGCGCCGCGGCGCCCTATGCGGAACTGCAAAACACGGGGAAGGGCGCCCGCACCGGAGGCAACCCTTTCCGCACGCGACCCTCGTCCTCGACGCCCGTGCGGCTCGGCACCAATCCCGTCGCCCGACCCTTTATGGGTGTTGGCCGAAGAACCGAACTCAATGCGCTCCGGCTATACTCCCGAGAGATCGCAAAACTGGTGTAGAAAAAATTTTATTTGCGAAATATTTTCCTTTGCACTACATTCGTAACGTCCTATACTGAAATTATGATCGGTGAAATTTGCAAAACAATAGTTACGGCACTGCGGGCTTCGGAGCTCGTGGACGAAAATAATGTCAGTATAGTCCTCGCAAATGACAACGGAGAGGGGACGGTGAACACCGACCTCCCGGCCATAGCCGTAAGCGTGAAGGGAACCGAGCGTGACACCGGGGAGTTCATCGGAGGAATGATCTACAACCAGTACATCGTGCAGTTGTCGGTGATAACGCCGTTCGACAATCAGGCTGCGTCGCCAGACGATGACCACCAGTACGATCAGATGAACCTTGCATACAAGGTCATGCTCTATATGGCCGCGTGTTCGCGGGGAGTGATAAAGAACTCGGAGGGCGAATGGGTGCCGCTGGACTTTTTTACCGAGCTGAGGCAGAAATACGGCTTTACGCTCCTTTACAAGGAAACCGAGACCTATCAAACGATAGCTATGGAGCGCGAGATGGCAAATATCCCCGTGCATAACACGCGGCTCATATACATGGCTAACTTCGTCGACAACAGCACCTACGAACAGGATTCGTTCCTATGTGATGCGATAGAGATGAAGTGTCTGTGCGATACAGTAAGGAGCACTAATTCATAAATCTGACATGGCAAAAGCGACATATCAAATACTCTCGAACGAGGCGCTCAACAGTAAGGGTTTCGTGGTGCTCAACTCCAGCATCGACTGGAGCAGGTACCTCAAAAATCCGATCCTGCTGCGCAACAAAGATACGGGAGAACATTTCGGCCAGCCCATCGGGCGCGTCGAAGATATTCATTTGGAAAACGGCAGGTGGATCGGAAAGCTGGTGTTCGGCTCCTCCGAACTCGCACAGGCCGCAAAAAGAGATTACGAAGCCGGAATACTCAACGGAGTATCTATATTCGGTAGGGCGCGGATCGTCGAGCGCAATGGCAGGAAATACACTACATTTTTCGAGGTGTGGGAGATTTCCCTTGTCAACATACCGTCCAATCCCGATGCAGTGGCGATACGGGGAGAGGATAACGTTGGGTTGTCGGCAGTATCATTCGTGCCGGACAGCATAGAGATCGAACAGATCGAGAGCCTGTCGGCATACCAAACAGACATCATAAACCAATTTGAGAACAAGATGAAAAACGAGGAAGAGAAAAAAGTCCCCGAAACCGGGACGGAGCAGGCTTTCGACGACCGCGTGTCGCTGAGCGCCATGTCTAAATTCCTGGAACTTATCGGACTGGCACCCCGAAAGAGGCTCCGCCGCGCGGATGAAATAGACCGCGACGCCAACCAGGACGACGCGGATGCCGGGCAGGATCAGCGTGATGCCCGCGAGGATCGCCGCGCTGCGCGCTATGAACGCGAAAAGGGCGATGATGCCGAAGCAAAACGGCGCGAAAAGGACGCCGAGCGCGACGACAAGATGGCCGAAAAGGACAAGAAGGAGGCCGACAAAGACCGCCGCGAAGCCCGCGAAGAGAGGGCGAGCGCCCTGGCCGCAGAGGCCGTTACCGAAGCCCTTGCCGCAATCACAGACGACGCCAAGGAAACCAAAGCCGAGGCAGCCAAACCCACGGCGCTCTCCGCTGCGGAGGATGCGCGAGTATTCAACGACAAAACAATCACAAAAACCAAGACAATGGTAAAACCCTTTTTCAAGTACATCGACGACCCTGAAAATATGCCGAAGATTCAGGCAATCATGGGTCTGTCCGCCTCCTCGGGCACTGCCGACGGCGTTGCCGAGGTGAGCTTGTCGGCCGCACAGGACGCCGACGTTCGAGAATCAATTCAGGAGTTGTCCGCATCCATGCTCTGCGACCCCTATTTCATGGCCACCGTGCAGAACATGACCTTCCAGGTCAACGACGGACGCCGTGAGAGTGTCGTCGATACGATCCAGGGTCTCGCCTCGGGCGACAAGTCGGGTCAGTTCGTGCAGAATGCCGACCTGGCAAAGATTTCGTGGCTCTCGCTGTTCGTTCGCCAGCTCTTCCCGCCTAACACGTGGGCTGACCGTGTGCGCCGCCTGTCGGTGCGCGACAAGGAAGGCATCATCTGGGTGGAGAGCGCCGTCAACCCGGACATCTACTTCGGAGATCGCGCGCCGCTGAATGCGCCCAACTACCTCTACGACGACCTGCCGCGAGGACTGGAGCGCAAAGTGTTCTCCATGCAGCCTATTGTATGGCAGCCCGCGAACTCCGACGTCCTGGCCTACAACGACCGCGCAACGGGTCAGTTGGACGCCATGGCCAAAATGTCCATGTGCATCCACAACTACTGGCTCCAGACCATCGCCGAGGCAGTTCCCGCAGCTAATCACCTTACCATGTCCGGCGCAGAGTTCGATTCGGCAAATCGCTTCCCGATCAACCCGGCCGCCACTGGCAAGCTGCTCGGCATGACCCTCAATGACCTGCTCGCCGCACAGGGTCGCTTCATCGCCCGCAACCTCAACTTCCGCCGCGGGAACGGTGTGGCTGTGTTCGCAGAGCCCTACTACACGTCGCTGGCGCAGACCGACAAGGTTCAGAGCATTCTGACGCAGCAGTTGTCGAACGCCCGTCCCGAAGGCTTCACTTACTCGGGATTCGACGTCATGGCTCGCTCGGTCATCGCTGCCTACAACACTACAACGTCTACGGTCGTGGATGCGGAGGCTTATTTCGACAAGCCTGTCACCTTCGAAACCGGAGCTATTGACACCGCTCATGTGAAGCCCGTGCTGGCCACAACGGTTTACGACATCGGCCTCGGCTTTATCCCCGAGGAGGTCGTTGTGGCAATCGGCAACACGAACATCCATATGGTGTCCGATCCCAACAATTACGGTTGGAAAGTGTCGATGGATATTTCGACGGGTGCCGGAACTCTCCGAAGCAGCGCAGCAGGCATCGTTCTGTATCGCCCGACGGCAGCCGCCGGAGCGTAACGCAACACACACAGGAAAAACCAGCCCGACAACATGTCGGGCTGGTATTCCAAAAAAAACTCAATATCAACAATTTAATTCCCCCTTTAAATTATGATTCAGATCGCAACATTCACCCGCAAGTTTTTCATCGAGCTCGTAAAGCAGCTCCAAATCTACGGCACCCTGTACGTCACTGAGGACGGCAACATCTACGTCAACGAATCGCAGGCGCAGACGCGCTGCCAGTCCCGCGAGAAGCTGGCGCACCTGAACGGAGAACTCGTCCAGGAGCTCCGCTATGCCCGCGTCGACAAATCCAATCCGCCCAAGGACACCGCGGAGTTCGAGGAGATGCTCGAAAACCAGTTCCGGGCACGCCGTCAGGCAGCCAAGAACTCCCTGGCAGAGGCCGAGAAGGAACGCAACAAGCCCGTCATGTCCGATGCCGAGGCAGAAGCCCTGCTCGAAGGCAAGACCCCCGCTCCTGAGAAACAGGAGGAGGAAGCGGCAACAGAGGCGTTGATCGAAGGCGTGGAGTATGCCAAGGTTCGGGATGCCATCCGGGCAACCGCGAACCCGAAGCTGCACCACAGCGCCGGGTACCACAAGACCCTGGAGGCGTACAACGCCCTGACCGACGAGCAGAAGGCCGCAGTTGGTGCAGAACTCGCAAAATAACAAAACCTACGCAAATATGGCAGTAGTAGATATTTATACAACTTTAGGCGACACCAGGCTGGGCAACACCACGCCCAGCGATGGTATTGGCATGATCGTCGCCCCGGCAATGGCCTCCTCGGGAACCGGAGGTGCGGCCTTCGCGCTCGATACCGCCTACCTCATTACCTCCGTTGCCGACCTTACGGCGATGGGTATGACCTCGAGAACCGGAAGCATGCTCCTGTTCCAGGTGGAGGAGTATTACGCCAAGGCCGGGAGCGGCTCTCGCGTGTGGGTCGTGGGGTATGCTCATGCCGAATACAAGACATTTATTTCGTCCAAGCTGGAATCCATCATCAGCGGTACCACGGCGTCGAACTTCGACCTGCGTCCGCGCATGATCTCCTTCGCATCGCCGCTTCCCACGTTCCAGGATTTCACAGGGACGACCGAGGGGCAACTCCCGGCTACCCACAAGACCCTCATTGGCAACCTGCAAACCGTACTCAACAACCTGTTCCAGCAGTCGATCCGCATGGTCGGCATCTTCGACGGCGTTGTTTGCGTTCCGACAGGCAAGACTATCCTCACCACCGACCTGAGTAAGCTGGAGAACCTCGCAGCGCTCAAAGCACCCCGTGTGGCCTATCAGGTTACAACTTCGACGCCCGGCATGTCGGCATCCGTAGGCCGAACTCTCGGCATGCTGTCGAGCCTGTCGCTGGCGACGTCTCCCGGTGCGGTGACCACTGCCGGGCCAGCAGGCGACATCGACTATTTTGTGGATGTAACGGCCAGCGCCGACCCGCAAGAGGTCAACACTCCCGTATCGCGGCTTATGCCTGCGAAGTGCAACCTCCTGGGTAAGAACCAATACCTCTTCACCCGCGTGCGTCCGCAACTGGCGGGCGTATACTACAACGACGGCGCCACATGCAACGATCCGGAGATGGCTCTTTCGGAAATTTCGTTTGTCCGCGTGGGTAATGCCGTGTGTGACAGCGTGGAGAGATTCTTTGTCAAGTTGCTCCAGGAGAACATCCCGACGGATGCTTCCACCGGAGCGATCGACTCGGGATTCAAGTCCGGAACGCTGGCTCAGCTCGACGAAACAGAACTGACACCCCGTATCAACCGCGGAGAAGCACAGGCCATCAATGTAGATTTCGTCGCCAAAGACGGCAACTACAATATGTCCAAGGCTATCCAGATTACCGTGGAGGTACTTCCCCTTGGCCCGCTCCGCGAGGCATATATCGAAACTTTCTTTGTAACTACGTTAAACTAAACGCCATGCCTAATCCTTATGTAGTATCCTCAAAGGATGTCCAAATCTACATCACTTTCGAGGGCCTTCCAGCAATTAAGATAGGTACGAGTACTTCGCTCAACTTGCAGTACTCTCAGACGGTGCAGGACATATTCGCTATCGGGGAAGCCGATCCTATCGACTTGATACCACTCAACTCTCAGTATGCGGCTACGCTGTCGCACCAGACCGGAGAGCAGCATACCATCCTCGATGCGATCAACGGCGCTCTTCCGGCTGGCCAGACCCCGTATGCGTCCATGCTCCAACTGCCACCCTTCACACTGACGAAAACCATGGCGCTGCGTAATAGCGCGACACCAAAGACCGTCTCGGAATCCCTTTTAGGGTGTAGGTGCGAACAGTCGAGCTCGGACACGAACCGAAACGACGTTGAGACGCTTTCGTCCATCAACATCCGTGCCCGTGCCATACAGCGCTCGGTCGCACCCATCCAAACTATTTTGTAAACCAGGACGGGCGGGTACCCCAAGACCCGCCCGTCTTTAAAAACCAAAAATTATGTCGCAAATACAAGAAACGAAGCGCCTTGACCTCCAATATACCGTCACGGCATCGTATTTCGTTCCCTCCTTCAACAAAGACGGTCATATGATCGAGGAGGAGAAAAAGAACCAAAATATCGCCTTTTGGCGTTTACAGCGCCGCAACATCGAGCACTCGAAGCTATCCATGTCGATCCTGTCGCGCGAGGAATCGGAGCAAAAGGGAGTGATTGGCCTGGCCATGGACTTCATCAAAGCCTGCTGCGTCGACGACAAGGTGCGCGAAGATTTGCTCGGCGATGCTCTCGCCTGCGTGGAAATCTTTCAGTCGGAACCTGTCCGCGAGGACTTCCGCCGTTTTTTCGGGACTTGGGAGTTCTTGAAGGCACTCCCGAAGAATCCGTCCGGCAAAAAATAGAGGAGTATGCGAAGGACGACCCTCTGCTTATCAAGAAGGCTGTCGTCTCCAGATACTTTCATGAGCCTTACTCTGACATGGAGAAAAGGCTCAGCATCAATGATATAGACAAGTTATATACACTTGCGCTTCACCTTGTCGACATCATAGACATGGCGCCCTTTAAATCTAAAAAATAATGGCAACATACACCATACGCCTCAACCTTGGGGGAGACGTCATCGAACGTCTTACTCGTGCCAACGCACTGAGTGACCAACTGGAGCGCAAGACCAACCGCATGTCCCGGAATGGCCGAGGCGGAGGCGGAGGTGGTGTGGCCAACTATCCGAACCTGCGGCACGGATGGCACGAGCGCATGTCCTCCATGTATGACGTGTCGCGCCGATTCGGCAACCGACATACGCGCGAGGATTTCATGTCCGATGCCAACCGGGCGTTCGGTTCCATCCGGCGCTTCCGCGAACAGTTCGTGCGCAATTCCTTCACCCCGAGCGGGTGGATGCGAAACGCCGGGAACTTGGTCGGGGCGGTGTTCGATTCCGCCGCCGCAGTGATAAAGAGCAACCCCGCACTCCTGATGGGTGCGGGCGTTCTCGGTACTGGAGCCGCGGCGTACGCTCTTCCTAAGCTCATCGGCGGAGGGCTGTATGCCGTGCTGTCCAAAACCTTGAACAGCTCGTCCATGACGGACGCCATATCCAACCGCATGCAGATGGATATGGCACGCAGAGGGTTGGGATCGGGCTACACCTCGGCGCTGTCTGACGCCACGCGCATGGCGGCCGAATACGGCTATTCTCGCGCAGGCATGCTCTCCATGATAAACACCGTGTCGGGCTTCGAAATCGGAGGCACGCAGATCGGCACGGCCATAGCCACGCAGATCGCGCGGCAGGTGGGTAAAGTCGCCCAGATCGGTGGCCGACCCTATGACATCGTGGGTCTGAACATGCAGCAGTTGTTGGCTGCCGACAAGCCCAACATGCGAGACGTGCGAGAGTTGATCCACGCCGCCCCTATCCTCAACAGATACGCCAACGAGGCCATGCAAAGGCGCGGCGTGACAGGGACGAGCCCCTACAACTACCTCCAGGATCGCGCCAACATGCTGCGCGCCCTGCACAGGCTCGATACGGAGCTCCAACCCCCGTCGGCCGCCGCGGCGCGCGGACAGATCGCCCTCGCCAAGGAGAATTTTTGGATCAACCTCGCGGGGATGGACAAACTGTGGGAGAGCGTCGGCCGGGCTGGAGAGAATATGTTCGACCGCATATCAGCGCGCCTGGACGTATGGTACAACTCGTTCGATCCCAATATGCTCGACCATATCTTCGATGAATTCGTGGATGGCGTCGAGGATGCCGTAAGCGCACTTACCACCCTGTCGGACTGGATTCTCAACCTCTCCGACATCATCGGTCTCTTCAATCCGTGGAGCTGGGGCGACAAGAGCCGCTGGGACTTGAGATACGAGAAATCGGCCAAGCAGTCGGAATACACGGAGAGACGCAAAGCCGCGACATATCTGTCCGAGGAGCTGGGAAAGAGGTATGTCGAGGAATACCTTTCTACTCCGGCTGCCCGCAAGGCGTGGGGTTTGGACGAAGGCACCGAGGAGAACCGCGCCGCGAATCTGAAAGACGCGCGCGACATCCTGCTTAAAAACTTCACCACTACCTTTACGCCCAAGGTGCGGGAAGGACTGGAAGAGTATCCGGGGCATCTTCCTGCCGAAAACGGGCAGCCCCAGTATGCTACGGGATTGCTTAAGTATAATTACACCCCGTACGAAGCAAACAATGGATTCAGTCTCTTTAATTTCCTAAAAACAGGTAATTCGAGAGACGTTACCACTGTAACCAAAGGAGAACTATCCATTCAACCTGTAACCTTCCGTACCAATCCTGCGCTCAACGACCGGGAAGTCAACGAGAATTTCAACCGGGTGACGAAGATTTACGGCGAAGGCGGCGGCGCCAGCGGGAAGGACACCAAGAAGATAGAAGATTTGACAAAGGGATCGAAGTCGCTCATTATCAACTTCAATGCACCCATTGTGCAGATGCCGACCCAAATAAACACCAATGCCACGCCGGAAAGCATCATGCAGACCATATCCAAACAGATCGAAGAGGTGACAATTCGAGGACTGCAAATAGCCTTCAACAACTCAACACGCACGCTCAATGGCTAAAGATCAATATACCGCAAACACAACCCCCAACGACACTCCGAGCGACCTCCCGTCCTTGGGGCAAATCCCGGCGTACAAGGCCGTGACGGATGGCATAAGCGCCGTAGAAAAAGCATATCAGGCGGGGTTGAAAATAACCCTGGCGGAGGTAGGATTCTGGCGTCAGATCGTTCAGTTCCGCGGCAAGGCCAAGACCTCCGATCCTCAGTATACCGGGATGGCGGACGCCCTAAAGCAGCCCGGCGACTACAAAACGGCCATACAATCGGTAGATCGCCAGGACGTACAGCGAGATTACGTATTCCGCTGCGGGGATTATTTCCTCCCTATCAATCTCACCTACGAAGTGGAAGGGGAAAAGAACGATTCTACCTCCCAGCTCGTCGACGGGGCAGAAATCCTCCAGGTTCTCAACTACAAACCGATGGTCGTAACCGTGCGTCTGCGCATTGAACGCAACTTGTCGCGCGTCGACACGGACGCCTCGGCCTCGAACCTTTCCATGCTCGACGCCTTGTCCTATGAGGCATATGCCGACCAAGGGCTCGACAACACCGATCCCGCGGCCATGGCTATCGCCAACCTCGGCGTGGCTCTTCGGAGTTTGTGGCAGGGGCAGGATGTTTTCAAGATCGAGAACAAAGTCCTCAACAACGACCTCGGACTGGAGTGGGTATACATGAAGAGGTTCAAATATACCCCCAATCCGGGGTCTACCATCGTGGACGTCAGCATGACGCTCCACCAAATAAACATGGATGAAAATGCCATCGTATTTACGCAGGAGACGGTAAATACGACCAATCCCGCGGGGGGGGGCGGTAGGTGATGAAAGGTAATTTGTTCAGAGTAGGAAACGAGGTGTTTATCGAGGGGAAGAGCATCGGCCGATTCGCCTCAGTAGACATTACCGAGGAGCGGGATTCCCTCTCGGGAAGCTGCACCATGACCCTCCCGGTGTATGCCATCGGGTTCCGGCAGGGATTGCCTCCGGCACAGCGCATAAGGGCGGCCTTGGAGGGCATAAACATCAAGCCCGGCGCCCGCATAGACATCGACGGCTGGTTCTACAACAATGCTCAGTTGGAGCAGCAGTTCGAGAGGCTGCGCATTTTCAGCGGCTTCATCCGGCAGGTCATCGGGGGATTCCCGTCGAAGATCGTATGCGAGGACTACTCTTTCATCCTGCGGTTCGGCACTATAAATCGGGACTGGGTGTCGCGCACGAAGCTAAAGGACATGGTGGACTATCTATGCCCCATCTCTAACAAGGCATTCGAGGACTACCGCAAGGCACAGGGGTTCGACAACCCGGCGGACTTCCCGGCTCTGTCGTTCGATTCATCGGATAGTGCGGATGTGGAGTTCGCTTTGCAGACCTTCAAGCTCATATCGCCGTTCGAGGCCCTGTCGAAGCTCATGAATATGTTTACGCTGTACGGCACTGTGAACACCCAGGGGAAGGTGTATTTCGGTATTGGCGTGAGGGACAAATTCAAGCGCACGGTGACACTGGCCACGAACACCAATGTCATCGGCCGCGACATAGTGCCTACCGACGGGCTGTTCGAGAACTACAAAGTGGTGGTAAATGCCCTCATGGCCGACGGTACAAAGTACACCTACGAATACGGCGATTCCCAAGGCGAGGCGCACCGATATTTTGTCCCGGCCAATACGGTATCGCTGACCGAACAGACGGCCAAGAACATAATGGCTCGGCTGAAAGGAACGCGCAACAAGGGAACTATAAAAACCGTGCTCTATCCGCAGGTTAATATGTTCGACTTTGTGGAGTACACGGACACCATGCTCCCGGAGCTTACGGGAAACTACTACGTGATAGGCAGGAATTTGAGCTGCGACACTTCCGACGGGTTCATCCAAACCCTGACAGTAACCAACGAAATGTTTATATTATGAAAACATCCGGCACTTTCGACGACGAATGCGCCCGTTTGGGAGCTGAATTCGGAACAAAGATGAATGACGGGAAGAGGGTATCGCTCGTCATAGCCACCGTGTCGGCCATAGACGAGGATGCCAAAACCTTAGCGGCTGTTGTGGATAATGATAGGATATTCAGCGACATAAGTCTAAACATTTTTCCAAACGGGGGCAACAGCCTCTATATTATACCCTCCGTGAATTCCCTTGTGGTGCTGGGGTTCATAGAGGGTTACTCCGAGGTTCCGGTGCTCATAAAAGCCACGAAGATCGACAAGATGGTCGTATCGAACGTCGCGGGCACCGAAGAGGAGGGCGAAAGCACTATTTCTTTCGATAAGGACGCCGTGGAAATAATCCGCGGCACCTCTTCTTGGCGGATTGAAAAAAATAAAATATCTTTCACTGCCGATAAAATTGAAATGGATGGCGGGGAGAACGGGGGGCTTGTGCTGGTAGATGGCGTCACCACGGCGCTCAACAATTTAGTGACGCAGGTAGGGGATATGTGCACAGTATTCAATGCGCATACCCACGGCGCCCAAGGTGCGTCGCCTCCGGCCACCCCTATGACCGCTCCCTCCCAGTTCAATAAAGGAGACTACGAAAATACCAAGATAACGCAATGACAGACGCAAAATTCGACTTTCAGGTCAACGACATAGTTATATCCAACGGGGACGTCGAGTTGGTGTCTTTGTGCAGCCAGCAGAACGCCACGCTGATATTTTCCAAGTCGGCGGCAAGTCTTACGAAGCCCCAGTTCGGGGTCGGATTCGAGGACTTCTATCCCCTGCTGCCCAAGTGGGCGTGGGGTAAGGTTGAGGCCACGGCTGAAAAGCAAATATACGACGACGGAGCCCTCATTGCCCGCGTGAATATCTTTGAGGAGACAGCCTCGGGAGTTGTGACCGCGGACATACATGCACGATACAAGGAGTAGACATGGCAAAGACGTACACAGTAAAACAGGGAGACACCATCCAGGACGCGGCATTCAACGTGTCCGGCTCTCTCGCGGGCATAGACCCGATATTGGAGAAAAACACGCCCACGAACATCCCGCCCGCGGACTGGAAGGCCATGCAGTACCGCCAGGAGCCTCCCGCCAAGAACTTTATGGAATCCTACACTCCGGCGCTGAGGACAAATCAGATTCTCGACGTCGAGGGGATCGACACATACAACCTACAAACCTTGCAGAGGCCTCCATTCAACTCCTCGATGGATGTGAATGAAGAGGTGGAGGTGGAAATCTCGCGTCTCTTCAAAGCTACGGCTGAAGGAGGACGCGCCCTCATATCGGCACTTGCGCCCGAGGCTATGGGGGCGATGAAGTCTACGAGCGGCAATTTTTTGCGCGACACGTTCTACAACAGCCCCTATACCGTGCAGTGTTTATTCCGCACGCCTCCCAAGTACAAATACACTCCCAACCCTGAAACTGCGTCTCGGGTAATACTTGACACGTCGTGGGCATCGAATTTCCCTCGCATCGACATCAATAACCCCTCAAATAACAGAATCAATCTTGTATTATTTAACAATAGGGAGGCTATGTATTCCCATCCTGTTTTTTGGGACTATTTATACAGTGTCGTATTCATTAACGACGGAGCCAAGGCCTATGTATATATCAACAACAATCTGTTAAATTCCAAAAATAAAAATTGGGTTAATTATACTTCATATCTATATCTTGGTGGATGTGGTGGTAATAATCGTCCGGCGGTTGATTTTATGGGGGAGGTGATATGCGCCCGCTGGTTCGACCGCGCACTCACAGAGGAGGAAATGACGGCACTCCAAAACGGAGTGCGCCCGCAGGACTATATTGTGCCTCCGGCCTTGAAGCTGTCCTGTGTAGCTGAGTACATACCTCAGAACCTCATACCCTCTGATGAGGACAGCTCGAAGCCCGCCATGTGGCTCGATAGCGCCAAGCAGATGCCGCCCGACATCTCTACTCCGCCGCTCCTTCGCAAGTCTGCCGGGGGTTATGACCTGGTGGTCAATGATAATCCCAAGATAGGTCGCGAGCCGATCTGCAAACCCACTAACGACTTCAAGGGCGTCTATACCGCCAATGGCGCCTTCATGGGGCAGCGCATATCCACAAATTCGCTCGCCGACGGGACGCTGGAGTGCTACTTCAAAACCGGAGACGACATCCGTGATGAGCAGTGCGTATTCAGCATGTCGGATAATATGGCACTTCCAAGGCTCACAATTATTACCAGCCAATTTAAATTCTTAACCAACGATTTCGCAGTGAAATATCCCTGCGAGCCAAACACGACTTATCATGTGGTACTCCGCTATACTTTACAGGAAAATTTAGGCTACATCTTTGTAAACGGGATCAAGATTTCGGGGACGTTCAAATTGGGTAGTGGCATACAACAAAGATACTTCAACCTTGGCATGTACGCCGAAAATATTCCGATCTTGTTGAAGGGCGAAATCTACCACTTCCGCAACTTCAATACATTTCTGACAGAAGCGCAGGCGTTGATGTTGTGGAACGGAGGCGATCCCGCGTCGTTCGTGGTAGATGCGGATATGAAGACATCCTGCACACGGGAGTATCTGCCACAGAACATCCAGCCTCGGAGTGATGATCCCACCAAGGCGGGCTATTGGTGGTCGTCACACAAACAGATGCCCGTTAACGGAGTGCTGGAACCCCTGTTGGCGCCGCCCGCGGAGTGGCCGAATACAAACCTCGACTATTACAACTACCCCTCAATAATTAAACAATAACCGATATGTCACTTATAAATACCATATGGGATAACATCCAACGGACGATCCCGGCGATGAACACCAGCAACGCGGGCATCCTGCGCAAGATCGCGGAGGTGGTAGGCACCGTGCTTGACATTGTGCGGCTCGAAATCCTGCGCAGCGAACAGACGATAGCCGCAGCCGCAAAGATCGCGCGCGTGACGAGTGAGGCATGGTATGTCGAGAAGGCATACGCCTATCAGCATGGCGATCAGGTAGTCGTGGTGAACGAAGCGACGCAAGAGCTGGGCTATGCGACCATAGATGTCACGAAGCAGATAATAAAGCAGGCTTCGATGGGGTCTAATCAGGAGGGTTTGTACCACATCAACGTGGCGACGGCCGATGCCAACAACAACGTGGTCTCACTCACGCAGGATCAACTCGATGCGTTCAGCGCCTACTACCGCAACTTTTGGGGCGTCGGCGCGCAAATACAGGCCGCATCCAATGCTCCGGCCGTCCTTTCGGCCGACAAGCTGTATGTCCGCTTCGACAAGTCGTACAACCTCGATGCCATCAAGAACAGCATCAACACGGGGCTGCATGACTTGCAGATGCAACGACGCACGACAAATACTCTGTATATCAACGACATAGAAAGTTATCTCTCGGGGTTGAACGGCATCAAGGATGCCTACTTCTCCGAGGTCAAGGTCTCGCAGGAGGGCAGCATCACAACACCGCAGGATGGCAAGATAGTATTGAGTCCGGGTTATTTCAACTTCAACCCCAATCTGTACGATTTCACCAATAACATTACAATATTCGAGGCTATATGATGCGTTTCCGATATATTGACATCCCGAAGCTGGTGTTGCAGTTACTCCGGCCGAATTACTCGGTGCGGCGCGACCACAGCTACACGGAGCAGCCGTTTTGGACAACGATAATATACCGCTACTGCCTGTCGTTGCTCATGGTGTTGCACGACTATCTGTACAACTACTACATGGTGCGCTCCAAGTGGTACATGATGGCGGCGTGCACACCTACATACGGGCAGATCGAAGGCGTATTGCGATACTGGTACGGGGAGTGGGGGCGAATATCCATCACCCCGAGCGGCGCGAGCATATGGCGATCTATGTGGTATGATTCGCCAAATCCTCCCGTATACCTGTATGACACTCCCACCCCGAAGGTATACCTTGGACAGGGAGGCACCATCACGGAGCAGCCCATCATTACGATCCCGGCTGCCCTGTACAACAACTCAGAGGCATACAGCCAGTTTATCGCAGACGTCAACACGCTCTTCCCCTTTTACATCAAGTATACTATAAAAACTCAATAATATGGCAGGAATAAAAAATATCAACGTCGTATCGGGCACTGGCAACCCCGTGCAAATGCAGGATTTGCAAAACCTCTGGAGCGCCATCAACTCGCTCCTCCGATCCACCAAAACGCCCATCTCCATCGTTGCGGGATTCGCCACGGCGAACAGCAGCACCGGGACGAATATTGGCGAAGGCATCATCTGCTATCAAGGACAGGCTTACTACCTGGCCGCCAATAGTGCTAAAATAGGCCAGTATCTTTATGCCAACACCATACAGGACGAACAGCGCGTGTATGAAGATGGCACGACGCGATACACATATCAGGATTATGTCGTGAATGCTGCGGACAATGCGTCGGCATCGGGCATTGGCACCCTCATAGGGCAGGCCACGGCGACTAACCTCGCATCATGGAAGGTGGGCGTCCTATCCGACGGTTCCGTAACAGCGGCTATGCTGGCCGATGGCGCAGTGACGACGCAAAAGCTCGCAAGCCGCGCTGTCACGGCGGCAAATATCGCAGATGGGGCGGTTGGTTACACGCAGATCGGCACGGAGGCAATCAAGAACGGCAACATCCAGGATGGACAGATCACCGGAGACAAAATGGCCAATAAGTCTATTCCCGGTTCAAAGCTCGTCTCTAAGACCATCACCGGGACGCAGATTGCAGACAAAACAATTACTGCCGAGAAGATTGCCGATGCGACCATCACCGGGACGCAGATTGCGGGGGGATCAATCACGAACGAGGAAATACTCGACTACACGATTGATGCGTCCATGAAAATGGTGCCCTCGTCGGTTGACGAATCCTGTATAGGGACGGCAGCGGTCGGCTCGCGCCAGCTACAAGTAGCTTCGGTTACTACTCCCGCCATCAAGGACGGATCAGTTACGGGCGCCAAGATCGCAGAGGGCACCATATCCGGGATAAAAATAGAAGACGGTTCTATTCCGGAGAGTAAAATGACCGCTCCGGGAGTACTTTACCTGGAACCGACTACCGTGGTTCCCAATGCGATGCTATCTAATTACAAATTAAATATCATCAAAATCGGCAACATTGGCAGCACACATGTAAATGCCGTCATGCCTGCGCAACAATTGCCCGGCACACCTGTTCGAATATTCATAGAACACACCTTTTCAGAGAATGCTGTCGTGGATATAAGACTGTCAAACGTCGGGGTAGTGGCAGGTGCTATCAACATTTCCAGCACCGTTATCGGTATGTATGCCGAAATATTTGTGTACGACGGTCGCGTATTTTACTGGGTTTCGGGCGACGGTAATTATCAAAGAGAATAGGATAATGGACACCTTATTGAAATGGATCATGGCTGTGGTGGGAAGCCTGCTGTCGTTGTTCGCTCCCGTGACGCCGCTTGTGCTCTGCGCCTTAATATTCGTCATGATAGACTTCGTGATGGGTATACTGGCCGGGCGCAAGAAGGCGGCTCGGCAGCATAAGGACTGGTATTTCTCCAGCGACAAGGCATGGAAAACAGTCATCAAACTCACGTGCATTGTCGTTGGGATCGGCATGTGCCATCTTATAGACACTCAAATCCTCGACTTCATGAACTTACACCTGGCCAAGCTCTTCACGGGCATGGTATGCGGCATCGAAATGTGGTCGTATTTGGAGAATGCCGTGGAAATGTCCGACGCTCCGGTGTTCCGATCCCTTCAAAAATACGTGGGAAAGAAGATGAAGGATGAAGTAGGTATTGATATTGAAACCGCCCCCACAGGCTCCCGCCGACGGGGCAATAACGTCAAACGCAAAAAAAATACGATATGAAGATTACAATCATGGGGCACAAATACGATTACCCCTACATTTTTGTGAACGGAGTACAAATGCCCGCGACCTTTATTGCTCGCCCGGCCAACCCGCGGGTAGACATGGGGCGCCGCATCATCATCGAGCCAGCGCTCCCGGAGGGCGGCAACACCCTGCTTACTGCGGACTACCTCGACTTCGAAATCAACGAGGTCGTCATCTCCGACAACCCGTCGGCCTACACTCCCGCCGACGTTTTGCGACTTCTCAACGAAGGGTTTGAATCCCCTACTGGCGATGATTTCCCGGGCATCGGATCGGGTTTATATTCCGGCGGGGGGGGGTCTCCTGAGATTCCTGACGGGTCGATCACCACAGCCAAGCTGGCCGACAATGCCGTGACTTCGGCTAAGATCAAACCCTCTGCTGTAGGCACATCGCAACTGGCCATGGGCGCTGTATCCGGCGACATCATTCAAAAAAATACAATCGTGGCGTCGAAGCTTGCGGATGGATGCGTAGGCGCCGCAGCCATCGCTGACGGGGCTGTCACCGGTGATAAAATCGCCAATGCGGCCGTTACGGTCGACAAGATCGCCGACGATAGCGTAAATTCGGATAAAATCGTCGACGGAGCTATCAATGTCAATAAGATAGCCGCAAATAGCGTTGGCAACGGGCAGATATTGGACGGTGCCATTACGGCGTCGAAGATCGGAACAGCGGAAGTCGGCACGGCTGCGCTGGCTCCCCTTGCAGTAACCACGGATAAAATTGCGGACGGCGCAGTGACGACGGATAAACTCGCAACATCTTCCGTCGCCACCGAAAAGCTACAAGACCTGTGTGTCACGACGCCCAAAATCGCGGATATGGCTGTCGACACTACCAAGCTGAATACCGGAGGCCATCCGGGGGGGGCAGTGTAGAGTGATGTAGGTACGGACAAGAAAACAGGCGCTTTATCGGCGCCTGTTCTTGTTTGGCGGGTCTATCCCTCGCCCAGCGATCCCGAACACCAGCATAATAATCCCGGCCACAAAGAAGAGTAAGCACGCACTGCTCATGACTATACTTTTATTTCGAGGTGGAATGCAGGCTCGCTCAGGTCATACGAAAACTTAGGGTTTTTGCCGGGAATAGATACGGGCGAAATCACTTTGATGACGCGCGGTTCGTCCAGTGCTGCGACCAGGAACTCCACGGGTTTATTCATAGTCATACTCACGTCCAGCACATTCACCTTCCGATACTCCTCGGCGCTCACACAGTGCTTGGACACCCGTTCTCCCTTTTCGCTAAGCCGACTGATAAATTTGGCCATCTCGCCGATGGTCTCTTCTTTGTCCATGCCCTTATCCTGGCAGTCGTCGAACAGCTCGGTCACCTTCCTGCCGGGTTCCCGGTAGCGGATGCGCTTTCCGGCGACCAGATTGTTGTACATGGCCATCGCCTGCCGATAGGGATTGCGCCACGTGGAGGTGATGGTCACCTTCGGGTTGTCGCTCTTCTCGGCTATGGATTCGAGCAGGTCGATGACCGATGAAGCTACCATATCCTTGTACTCTTTCAAGAGCGACGAGGAGAATACTACTCGTTTTGTTGTTTCCATTCTGTGTCTGCTAATGATTTGATATTGAATGATATAAATTCGCACCCCTTGGGTACTATGTACTTGCGGATATGTGCTTTAAAGATTAATTTGTCGTTGAATTGATACCTTTCTTGCAGCGCATCCTGGAACGGTTTTACCGCATTGTCGTAGTCGCACTGAGTGTTGGAGAATCCGAACTCATACCACACCTCGAACGGAGGAGGCGGCAATTCTATGTCCGGGAGCTTTAAGAGGCATTCTGCGCGGAAGGCATCATGCTCGCTGGTTTTGAATCGGCGCCCTTTGTATGCCCTATTTACCGTCAGCGGCTTGACCTGTATTGACACTTTGCTGTTCATGGTATATGCAAATCTTTTCGGTGTTTATATGCGTCATCATGCCCGTCTTGGGGCAGATATGGTGCATATTCTCCTGGGCTGACAGGTGTTTGCAGGACTTGCATGTTACCTTCGGCCGATCTTCGAATCTTTCGTTCTTCGGTTTTGTCAGCTTTTTCGACGCCCTCAGCTTCATTTCCTCCAAATATTAAACCCTCCGCGCACCTCTCCGTACGGGGCGTCATCGAAGGGGTTGTACCCGACGGTTCCCTCGACGCTGAACCGCCCCTTGTTGTATCGCACGCGCGCGCCCATAAACTGATTGTTCCATCCGGGGGCAACCTGCGCGGCCACTACTATTCCCCCTTCCCATGTGGGCGGCATGATCGTCGTGGTGTGGTGGGTCTGCGTTATGATCTTGGTTGGCACGAACAAGTCTATACTTTCGAGCATAGGTTTGTACCCGGACACCGTGGCCCGATAATTTTCGGTCTGGAATGTCTTTAGCTCGAAAGGAAGCGTTACAGCCACTTTAACCGTGTCGCCGGGCAGATGTACTAATACAGTGTCGATCTTCGAAATTTGGTGTACTTCCGTTTGAAATACGGTGTCTCTTATGTATTCCCTTACGACCACCGTGTCGATGCGGAATTCGATCTCCGGTTTCGATGGGGTGAAGCAAAGCCATGACCGCAGGCTATAAAGTGCGATCATAGCTATGATTGCCCCGATTATGGCCGATGTTAGCCTGTTCATCTCCTATGCGTCGATCTCTTTGTCGACGATGGTGCCGTACCACGAGCGTAAAAACCATCCCGATACTACCCCCGCGAGGAATCCGATGGTTCCGGCGCTTCGAATGCTGCCCGGCAGGAAGTTGAACACAATGATGGCTACCACGGCTACCGCAGCAGCTATCAACCCGATTTTCAGTTTGTTGTCCATTTTATATAAAGTTAAAATTCAGGTATTCTCGGTATAGCGGGCGTCCAGTTGGATATGATTCCGTCGAAAAACAGAATCCAGTGCCGAATCTCGCTCGTGATATTCAGCACGTCGTTCTCGGTGGTAGGGTCGAACACTTTTGCATCAACCCCTCCATGCACCATTGCGACGATTTCGTTTAGGTCGTCCCGCATTTCGCGCGCGATGGTCAGAGCATCGGGGATCGTAAGCGCCTCCTCGATCTGAGACGAATCCACGAACTGCGTCATCGTATGCAGCGGAATGCCATCCAGCACGCGGATGGTCTCGGCCATCTTGTCGGCGCCTTTCCGGAGCGTGGCCGCAGTATCGTCCAGCAGCAGGTGCAGGGATCGGAAGGGCGTGCCGTATACCATCCAATGACGCCCTTTGGCGTTCGAGTAGGCTACTTCGAGGGTGGCCAACAGCTCATTCAGAATAGAAGTCTGATTTTTCATCTTTCTGTTTGTGTATTATGGGTTTTATGGCGTCCGGATTGTTTGCGATGAAAACGACCTGTTCGTTTAGCGCATACTCATCCACCTTGTCGTAAAATTTGTATATTTGGTTCTTATGGTCAACACACTGGAAACGGAGGGCGTCGACCTCGGCCACTTTGCCGGAACGCAGATACACCAAGTGTTTCATGGCTTTATGGTTCATTATCGGGTTCGGGGTTTTGCTTGGCATCATCCTGCCATCTGTACGACGGTCGCAGCATTCTCCCATTTCCTATAAAGGTAGGTTTGCCTCGCTCCCCTACTTCCGGTTTGGGCTGGTAAAGATATACGGTATGCGTGTGCCCGAATTTGTCTATTTTTTTGAGCGGCGCGATGCAAAGTTTAACCTTGGCTCCCAACTCTCCGTTATTGCGAACAAACTCTTCTATCACGTCAACAGGTATCTTTTTCAGGTCTATTTCGGCATATAAGATTCCCGCCATGATTCAATCTCCAATTTCGCCTCGTGTTCAAACTTCGATATTATTTTGCTGTACGCCTTTATCTCCTTCATATCCTCAAACTTGCGGATATGGTAGTATGAATTCCGGCTCGTACAGTTCAGGTAGTTCGACAGCTTCACTCCGTTCATGAGCTTGTGGAAGTACATGATATGGATGAATACCGTTCGGGCGTCCGTGACCCATTGGCGCCGACAGGGTGTCCGTATCTCCTCCAGCGATACGCCAAAGTGGCGTTCGAGCAGCATCCCTATTTTCGATAAAATAATTTCCATGCAGTAAATATAGTAAATTATTTTATCATACAAGCCCGCTCCGATCTATTTTTTCTTCTCCAGCTCTTCAAGGAGGGCATCGGCGTATGATACGGCATCGGCTGCCATAGCTTCGTATACTGTAATGTTATTGCTGGCGCTATGCGGGGATTTCCCCGCCAATTCTCTAATCATTGCCACCATAATCTTTTCGGATAGCTCGCGTCTCAAGTGTTCCCGCTCAACCTTTTCGAGCTTATCCTCGATATGCTTCCCGTACTCTCCCCGCGCCAGCTTCTCGGCGTAGTCGTCGTCGCGCATCATTAAATCCAGACTGTCGTTTATTTCACCATGGTACGCCCCATTGCTAAGACAAGATGATATGTGTTCGTCCCCACTATAATTTGTCAGATATACAATGCGATCCCCCAGCTTGCCGGATTTCCATTTCATATCCCAGCATATGATTCTCACTGGCTTCCCACTCGTGTTGCGCTAAGTTTCCCGCAACAAGGGCGATCAACAGTCCGCCTATTGTGTCAAAGAATGCTTTTGTCATGGCTCGTCATCGTATTCGAATTCCTCAATCTTCACACTCCCCACATTGGGGTCATTCCGTAGCCGTTCGACAAGGCATCCTTTCGCATACATTACCGCATTAAATTTGTTGAATCCTATCCCTACGGAATCGTCCTTGTCGAACTCCTCTTTGGTGACGTTAATGGTTATCTGCGCCACTACTTTGATTCTATATCCTTTCATAGTTCTGTCTTATTCATGAATCTCCCGCCAGCCGATGATTTCGTGTTGGTAAAACGAGCCGTTGCCCGTGAACCAGTAGTTAAATTGCTTGTCGTAAGCCGCTATGTAATATATTCCCGGGGAAGTACATATTATCACGGGTGTATCGTTGTCCGGAATATCATTCGGGTCGTGCCAGCGCGTCAGCTCCTCGTACTTGGCTTTGCTCCCAGCGATATAGGCATCTATCATTCCGCGTCTGTTGTATGGGTGGGCGGCTGCCTCTGGAGAATCAACCCATTCTTCCGCTCTTTCCTCAATCGTTTTCATTCTCGTTCAGTTTTTGGATGAATTGCCGCAGTGCGACACAATTATCGGCTCCTATTCCACAGGTGCCTACAACAGTACAGCAACAATCGACACAATATGCCTCAATCGCTCTTTTCCGCATCCGCTCCTCGGCCTCCTGCTCGGCAAGCTCGACCGCATACTGGGCTACATCTACTCTCACGGCATGATATGGCAGGTCAACGTCTTCGCCCTCATCACCGACTTCTACTTTCCAGCTACCGTCCTCCAGTTCTTGTCTTGCTTTTTCGCTTTTCATGGTTAGGATGTTTTAGTGTAACGCCCACGTCTTGTGCATTGCAGCGATCAGGTCTATATACCCTTTGTATTCCTCCATCTGCTCGGTACTATAGCCTTCGGCCTCGCCAATTTTTCGGAAATGCTTCTGCCATTCGGAAATGGTGTAGCGTTTGCATCCTATTTGAATAACATCCTCACCCCAATAGGATACTGTATGACGAGATGCGCTTATAAATAGCGATTTCGGAACATCGCACCCGTCGCCCAGTTTGCACCAGTTGCCCAGTTCGCACCCGTTGCCCAATTCGCACCTGTAGCCCAGTTTGCACCCGTCGCCCAGTTTGCACCAGTTGCCCAGTTCGCACCCGTTGCCCAGTTCGCAC
>OJRG01000240.1_pt1 | contig 37772 bp, 48 predicted proteins | sample 1599121 | NCBI WGS metagenome assembly OJRG01 (sample SAMN03922528, study PRJEB24848) | human gut metagenome | isolation source: stool sample | host: Homo sapiens | place: Germany | collected 2010-05
TCTACACAGAGTAGATCGTCGGCAGCGTCAGATGTGTATAAGAGACAGGTTCTTGCTCGAGGAGCCGATTGCGAGCCTGAGGCCCATGCGGTTGTTGATCTCGCAGCCGAAACAAACCCCCAAAAGGTTGTTAGTGAATAATCCATCTCCAGTAACTGAAGCAGCTAATGACGAAAACGGAGTCAAGCTGCCATAATATGTGCCCTTGTTGACAATGACAGTGCCGCCGTCTACCTCAATGCCCGTACCTTCAAATTTCGCCGCATTTATAGCGAGGGTGCCGCCTTCTTCAACAATTATCGCGGGGCCATCGTAGCCGTCAACCATCTTGTAGGTAGTGGCAATGTTCCGGTTATAATCCTTAGCATAAGCATCAAGAACAACAAGTCCGTTATTTTCAACAGTAATGGGATTGCTAAGTGTTACTGTTAAGGGTGTGGTTGGCATATCCATCTCGTTTGTCAACAGCAGTCGGCCCCCGCTGCTGACCGTAACAGGGCCTGTTATATAGTAATCGCCATAATATTTGGAGTTGTGACACGGTTGAGTTAACTGGATTCCTATAGTAAAGTAGGACGTACCTATAAAATCCCGAAAATACATATCTTGAGCTATCTGAGAGTTTTCTCTCGAGCATAGCCGTATCCTTGTGCATATCGAGGCCTCTGTTTATACTGGTATAGTCAACGGCGGGTAATACGGCTCACTCGGAAGGAGGGCACAATATGGTAGCCGGACACACGCAAGAAAAGCGCGGATACTTCTATATCGTCCTCAATTATAAAGATTCAGCCGGGGAGCCAAAACCGACAGCGCCGGCCGTGGCTGTCCCGGTCACATCGCTGACTGGCGATGTACTGTTTGCGGACTTTATGCTGAGCTGGCTGGACGTCATCAAACGCTCCGTTTCGCCGGTGACCTTCTCGTCGTACTCGGAAATGGTCAAGGGCATTACCGTGCCTTATTTCAGGAAAACCGGAATAAGGCTCTCAGCCCTGAAGCCGCGCGATATAAAGGCGTTTTATGACGAGAGAATAAAAACTGTTTGCTCAAACTCCGTCATACATAAGTGTGAAATGCTTTCCCGATGAGCAAGGATATTGCTTTGAGGGATTTATTATGGAACGAGGAAATCGGATTTGGATGCCATATGTTGTTTTAAACAGTCATTGTGAGGTGTTCGACCTATATTGCCAATGCCAAACCAAAACATTATGTGTGCATAAGACGATTCTTTTGCTCGCGACAAAAACCCTGCTTGAAACAGGATGTGGAGATTATAAGACTGCCACCAAACTGCGTATAGCAGAACACCTTGCCAAAGCGCTGAATCTTCATTGAAAGTATCAGAGGTCATGCACCCTGCATGGCTTCTTTTGTTATTATCGCGGACAGGCAAAAACAGCGTATGCGGCACATAAGATTTCATCGGAGGGTTGCCTGTGAAACAGAAACTGCCTGTTGTGAAGTGCCTGTACGCAAAAGGCTCCGAAAAGACGCTCTCGGATTTGCTGGAGGAATCTTTTAGAATCTACCTTGTCCACATACTTGCCGCCCCAGAAAGGCCCGTTGTACAATGTCGGCGATGAATGGCCGCTTATCTCAGGAGGTATGATATGTACTCAGAGATAAGCAACCCCATGGACTACCATGTGGCTTTATACATCAGACTATCAAAGGAGGATGAAAACGAAGGGCCATCCCAGAGTGTCCAGAACCAGGAATCTCTGTTGCGGTAGTTTGTTGAGCAGCACCGCCTGTCCGTCTTTGATACTTATAATTCAGTTCCATGTGTTCTGCTCCTTTCTTCGCGCCTCACCGTGCGCTCTATCTGTCTTAATACCAATCCGCTTATCTCGCTGACCGCCGTGCCGAGGGCGGTAACAGCCTCGGACGTGTCCCACTCGCTGAGGAACGCGAAGTCCGCCTCATCGAAGTACACCACCGGGTCATAGCCGCAGCGGGAAATGAGTGCGTAGGCGGTGCTGACATAAGTGGCTTTTATGAAGCTGTCTCTCAGCTCGCCCTCATCATACCCGGCCATCAATGAGCCGTCAACGATACCGGCTATGTCGTGACGGTGTGCGTCGAAATACATCTCGGCGAGGTCGCGCGCCACATCTTGAAGCTGGCTGGAGAGCCACTCGCCCTCGGCGTTGAATGCCTGCCGCAAGCCGAGCTGGACTTCGGCGAGGTTCCCGTCGTTTATCTCCCACGGCGAAAACGGACGCGAGCTGCGCCGGGTGCCGGTGTCGGCGATGTCGAAGACGTAGCGGAGCCTCGGCGAGTCGCCGGAGTTGTCCACGAGCGCGATGCCCTTCGCGCCGCGCCGGACATAGCGGCGCATGGTGTCGTTCCACACCTCGTAACTCGCGCAGGCCGTCGCCCCCGGCCGCTGGGCGTGGATCATAAGCTGGTCGTAAAACGGGTACTTGTATAGCCGCGATATCGTGCCAAGCAGCGATGCCCACTTGGTATAGCCGTCCGTGGACTGGCTGAGCGCGTCATTGGCAAGTGCGGTGATGCTGTTGAGTTTGTCTGACGTAGTCAAGCCTCCTTTCTTTGCATAATAAAAAAGCGGCCCGAAGGCCGCTTTATACAATATCCATATTACTTTAGCAGTCGGGGATAATCCGTCCTGCCGTTTACGACACGGTAAATGGTCACGACACCGTCAATTATCCGGTAGACAGCGACATAGGTGCGCGTCAGAACCAGCTTGCGGAAACCTGCCTGAGCGAGAATAGGGTCAGGATGCGTCTGTCCCATCAGCGGGAAATCCGCGAGTAGTCCGAGCGTATGCCGCATATCTGAATATATCTTCCGCGCCGAGGCCGGGCCGACCTCATTGATGTGGAACTTGACTATTTCCTCCATGTCGTCCAGCGCTGGGCGGAGATATGTGATCTCAGCTTTCGGCGGCATTGAAGATCGCCTCCATACGCTCATCCAGCTCGGACTGAGAGTACACCGGTTCTCCGCTAAGGCGACTCAGCTCAGCTGCATAGATGGCGTCGCGGTGACGAAACATCTTTTCACGCTCTTCGAACGCCTCAACGCTCATGAAAACGCCGTCGCCCTCGCCCTTGTTTGTTATAAACACCGGCTCACCGGTTTTCCTGGCCAGGTCAGATATGGCGCTGTAATCATTGCGCAATGCCGACGAAGGTCGAATCTGCATAGCTCCATCTCCTTATCTTAATTATGATATTATTATATCACGATTTGCGTAAGTTGCAACGGCTTTCTTCCTTCCTCCCAAAATCCAGCCAGTAGATCACCCTCTCACCGTCGTCCTTGAGGATAAGGTCGGCGGGGTAGTAGGTGTCGTGCTTGGCGGAGTAGACCTCGTTGATGTGTGTCCGTCCGTCTCGCAGGAGCTGGGCGACCTGGGACTTGCTCAGACGGATGCGCTTTGCGGCGAGGAATTTGTTGTCTGTCCAGAGGGCAAAGCGGCAGACGCTGCTCTCGCAGAAATAGCCCTTCTTGCCCGTCACGACGTTGCAGCCGCAGCGCGGGCATTTGCCTATGACCTCGCCCTGCGTGGGAAACTGCGGCGTGGCCAGTTTCGGTGTGTAACTGCCGCACAGCTCGCGCACCATGCCCTCTATGCCCGCCATGAACGCCTCCGGCGCAAGCTCGCCGCGCTCGACCTGGATGAGCTTCCGTTCCCACTCGGATGTGAGTTCCGCCGAGGCGAGCTGCTCCGGCAGCACGGCAGAGAGCGCCGCGCCCGTCTGCGTAGGGATGAGGGACACGTTCTTCTTTGCCTCCTTTCGCTCTATGAAGCCCGCAGCCACCAGCTTCTCTATGATGCCGGCTCGCGTCGCGGGCGTACCCAGCCCCTTGCGCTCGGCTTCGTCGGGCGTATCCCCGGCGTTCTCCATGGCCGTCAGGAGCGTCCCCTCCGTGAAATGAGCCGGAGGCGAGGTCTGGCCCTCCTTGACCTCGGCGCTCAGGACGGGCAGCTCGTCGCCCTCGTGCAGTTTCGGCAGGGACGTGACCCGGCGCTCGGCGCTGTCGTAGACGCGCCAGCCGGGGTCGAGGACGGTCTTGCCCTTGACGCTGTATGTGACGCCGCCGCAGGCAAGCTCGACGCTCGTTTCCAGCCAGCGGTGAGGTGCGCAGACGGCCCGGATCACCTGCGCCGCCATGAGCCGCAGCAGCTCTCGCTCGCCCGCAGGCAGGGCGTCAAGCTCGCAGTCCGCGGCGCTCATGGTGGGAACAAGAGCATGGTGGTCGGTGACCTTGGAGCTGTCGCAGACCTGCTCAGCATAGACGGCGAAAGGCGGCTCAAGACCGCATATGCCAGCCGCGCAGAGGACGAGGGACTTCACGCCGTCCGCCATTCCATCCGTGAGGAAACGGCTGTCCGTGCGAGGATAGGTACACAGGCGCTTCTCATAGAGGCTCTGCGCATAGTCCAGCGTCTGCTGGGCGGTGTAGCCGAGGACGCGGTTCGAGTCGCGCTGGAGCGTGGTCAGGTCGTAGAGCACAGGGGCAGCCTCACACTTTTCCTTCTGGGATATGGATGTAACAACGCACTTGCCGCCGGCTGAGACCACAGCTTCCTCAGCCTCACCTCGGCCTTTAAATCGCTTGCTCTCAGCGGAAAAAGCGCCGAGATGCAGCTGGGCGGTATAAAAGGCTTCGGGTACGAAGCCCGCAATGTCTGCCTCGCGCTGAGTGAGCAGGGCGAGCGTGGGCGAAACGACACGGCCTGTGTTCAGGGTGCGGTGGTAGGTTACGGAGAGCAGGCGCGTGGCGTTGATGCCGACGAGCCAGTCGGCGCGCTCCCGGCAGCGTGCGGCGGCAAAGAGCCTGTCATAGTCCGCACCGGGGTGCAGGTCTGAGAGAGCGCGGCGTATCTCGGTTTCCTCCATAGAGTTGAGCCAGAGGCGCAGCGTGGGCTTGGTGCAGCCCGTGAGTTCGTAGAGGTTGCGGAAGATGAGCTCGCCCTCACGCCCGGCGTCACAGGCGTTGACTATATCGGACACGTCGGAGCGATTCATCAGGCCGCGCAGGATGCCGAACTGTTTTCGCTTGTCCTGCGGCACCCTGTAGCGCCAGTCATGGGGCAGTATGGGCAGGTCGGCGACGCGCCAGCGGTTGAGCTGCGGGTCGTAGGCCTCGGCGCTTACAAGCTGCGCAAGATGCCCAAGGCACCAGCCCACGACATACCCGCCGCCCTCAAAGTATCCGTCTTTACGCGCCAGAGCCCCGACCACCGCGGCAATAGCCTGCGCGACGGAGGGCTTTTCGGTTATTATGAGTGTTTTCAATATGTATTTCTCCTTCTGCGTTTACAAAATAGTTCTTTATTCCGTCCCCAAAATGATATATACTATTTATGAAAGGTGGTGTTCTCATGCCGAGTATAGATGCAATACGCACGACGCTTGCGCCGGTGTTCCGTGCGCACGGTGTGAACCGCGCTGTGCTTTTTGGTTCCGTAGCGAAAGGGACTGCAACAGATAAAAGCGACCTTGACCTGCTCGTGGACAGCAATTTACGCGGCCTGCGCTTTGTCGGCATGATGGAGGACATCCGTTCCGCAGCCGGTATGCCGGTGGATGTGTTCGCACCGTCACACATAGAGCAGGGCTCGCTGATAGACCGCGAGATACGCGCCACAGGGGTGACGATTTATGAGAAATGAAGTTATAGTCCGTAAGATGTCCGTCTACGTTTCAAAGGTGTTGAGCTACTGTGAGGGGTGCACCTATGACGGTTTCATCGCGGACAGCAAGCTGGTCGAAGCTTGTGTGTTCAATTTGAGCCAGCTCGGAGAGCTTTGCCGCATAGCCGACGAGGATTACAAAGCTGCGCACCCGGAGCTGCCGTGGCATGAGATGTATGGCTTGAGAAACCGCATAGTCCATGACTATGAAGGCGTGAACCTCCGTCTCGTATGGGAGATAATAAGCGAGGACTTGCCGGAGGTTCAAAAGGTTTTAGACAAACTTCAATAGCTATAACAAGTGCCGCCCGTGTGGGCGGCACTTCTCGTTTCATTTCCTCTCCGCATCCCTGTAGCACGGCCGCACGCAGCTCGTGCAAGATAAAAGAGGCCAGCTCTCGCTGGCCTCTCGGCGTTGTGTTTGGTTTATATGAGGGACTGCAAGTCCCGCCTGTTGTACAATATGCGCCGGACTTCCATCACGTCGTCGATGACGACATAGAAGATGACGTAGTTGCGCACATAGATGCGGTAGTATGGGTACTTGCGCTCCTTAGCCGATCTGTACGGCTCAAATGCCTCGGCGCAGGAGGTGCGCTCCTTGATGGCGCGTTCGACATCGTCCACGAGCGCGAGCGCGGCGACGGGGTTCTCAAGCTGTAGCGAGAAATAATCCACTATCTCGTTCAAGTCTTCCTCAAACAGAGGAAGTATCCGCAGCTTATACCTTCCTATGTCCATCAATGCGCTCCCTCACACGCGAGAACACCTCGTCGGACGAAAAGCGGCGCGTGTCCTCGGCGGCGGCGCGGTCAGCCTCGTCCAGCTTGGCCTCCACGTTCTCGGTCAGGGCCGAATACTGTTCAAGGCTCATAACGACCATGGAGCCATAGCCGTTTTTCGTGAGATACACGGGCTGCCCGCGTTTGACGGTCTCCTCGATCTCCGAGAACTTGTTCCGAAGGTCGGAAACCGGACGAATGTTCAACATAGTCTCAGCCTCCTATCTGGCATTATATTATCAGAATTATGCCAGATGTGCAACAGCTTATTCTTTGAAACATGGGCGGACGCAGCCGAGAGGCCAGCTCTCGCTGGCCTCTCGGCGTTGTGTCGGCATCTCAGAAGCTGCTTCGTGAATACCGGATGGTCAATATTACGACCCTCCGGTTCAGCTCGTCGATGCTGTATATTATGGTGTAGTTCTTCACCAGCAGTTGGCGGTAACCCTTGCAGGCATAGATGCCTTTGCGCCGCTCTGGGCAGCGGTGAGGCATATTGCCAAGCGAGAGGATACCGGCCTCAAGTTCGTCAATAAGGGCTGCTGCGGTGCCGGGTTCCTGAAGGTTCCTCGACACATAAGCGAGGATGCCCTCAAGATTCCGCCGGGCTTCGTCGGTCAGCCCAACAGTGTAGGCAGTATTCTCATCCAAGGTACTTGCTCCTCAACTCGTCAAATGTGTCCTTCGCGTCGTGGAGCCGTCCGTTCCTCTTGTACTCCGCCTCGGAAGCCGCTATTGCGGCGTCGGTGCGGGCAGTTTCAAACATATCCTCGTAGGTCTCCATGCTCATCAGCACCAAGTCGCCGTAGCCGTTTTTGGTGATGAACACAGGCTCGCGCTGCGCATGGCAGAAGTCCGAGATCTCATTTGTGTTGCGCAAATCCGTAATGGGACGTATAAGCGGCATATGCGTCGCCTCCTTTGTACGTTATTATAGCATAATAGCAGCATAATAACAACACACTTTATTTCCTCTCTGCGTCCCTGTAACACGGCCTGACACATCCCAGCCCATATCTTGCGCAGCCGTAGCAGAAGTGGCCCTCGGGAGGTTTGGGCGGCGGGTCGGGTTTGGGCGCGGGCGGTATCTTTGTCATCAGGGCCCCGAAGGGGCTATTCGTGAAGAGGTATCTCACTTGGCCTCGTCCTCCTCGTCGTCCTCGGGGAACTCATAGTCGTCGAGGTCGGTGTCGCCGCTGGTGTCGTGTTTCTTCTTGCGGAACTTCAGGAAGGCCGCGGCAGCGCACGCGATGAGCAGCAGGATGAGTACGATGGGAAGAATGGCTGCCGCGTTGAAACCGCCGTCATTTTCCGGCTCGGAGTCAGCAGCCGGGGTCGGCGTGGGCGTCGGCTCGGGTTCTTCGCCCTTGCAGCCCTTGAGGTCTGTGCGGCAGACGGGGCAGTCGGTGTTCACCGCGCCAGCCTCGCACTTGACCTGGCAGTCGCACTCGGCCTCGTAGCCCTCGTCCTCCAGCAGCGCAAGCAGGTCGGACTCGTCCACGAGGTTGAGGAAGTAGACGTCACCGGTGCTGTGGTCGATGACGAGGTAGAACACGTTGCCGCTTTTCGTCTCAACGGTCACGAACTGCATCTTGCCGCCCTCGCCTATCTCCTCGCTGGAGTAGTAACTGCCGTCGAGGATGTCGTCAATGAGCGCGAGGTTGCCGTCCGGAGTCAGCCCGCCGAGCGAGGGCAGCTCAGGCTCTGCTACCGGTTCCGTCGTGACGCTGATGCTCGTCATGGGGCCGCCCGGCTCATTAGCGCCGTCCTCGTTCGAGGCGTAGTACGCGCCCGCAGGCAGGGCAAGCGAGAGCGTGAGCGCGGCGGCGCACAGAAGCGGTGCGAGTTTACGCATCGACGGCACCTCCCTTGATGAGCGCGGCGAGCTGCTCGATACTCATGTTCTCCGCGCGCACGAGGCCCACAATCTCGAGGTTCTCAAGCTCGGTTACTTTATCTATTGTCGCGTCGTAGCGCGCCGTGAGGTTTTCAATGCGCGTCTTGAGCCTCGCGGCTTCGGCGCGCAGCTTCGGTATTCTTGCGTCCAAGTTATCTCTCCTTTCAGGGGACAGGAAGCCTGCCGAATCCAACAAAGTTATCTGAGTAATACGATTCCATAAACTTGATGTAGCTGATGGGACTTCCGGCGTGGATCATCCAGCCGTCGCCGACGCAGATGCCGACGTGAGTTATCCAGGGGCCTTCAAAGGTGTGCTCGAAGAACACCAGGTCGCCGGGCCTCGCCTCGTCCTCACTGACCGGGGTGCAGAGGTAGTAAAGCCCTCCGGCGTCGAGCCTGCCTATGTCGTAGCCGAGGCCGCAGTTGTTGACGACCCACGAGACATATGTACTCGGGTATGAACCGTTGCGGCAGGCAGGCGTTCCATGCCCGTTTGAGCAGCGTGCGGTTGGAGCCGAACAGATAAAGGGCAGAAAAATAGCGTGGGTCTCTCCACGCTCCGTAACCAACGCTTTGCAGCAGCTGGCGGGTATTAAATTCATGCTCCGCGCTCAGCCAGAGCGAGCCGCTGAAGCTCTGCACCAGCTGGCCGAACCGCCCGACAATATCCACGTCTTTGACGTTCCTGAACAGCTTGAGGATAACAGTGGCATAGCTCACTTTCCCGGCCTCTATGCGCTCCGCCAGCCAAGGGCAGCCCGCCGAGTGGCATCGCCTGTGACGCCACTCGGCGCAGTATTTGCAGTCAACATCTTCAGGTTTGTACTGGTACATACGATTTACCTCCAAACAAAAAAGCCGGGCAGTTTCATGCACTGTCCGGCTTAGGATATATATTCAATCAGCGCTCCGCCTCGCGCTTTCTGCGCTTCTGCCACTGTTCCAGCAGCTTGATGATGGTCTCCTCCATCTGCTTCGGCGTGTAGGAGCGCGGGAAGTATTTGCGCAGCCTGTCGCCGGTGATGGTGATGCGGTCTATCTCCGGCTTCTTCTCCTCGGACATGATGGCCCGCATGACCTCAGCTGTCAGTTCGCCGCGCTGGGAAAACTGCTTGAGCCGCTGCGCCTGCGACAGCGACGGCGTGGCCTGTTCGCTGTCCATAGCGTCGAGAAGAAGCTGCTGCTCGCTCTCAGATAAGTACGACAACTCTACCGCCGGGGTAAACGCTATCTTCTTGTTATCTACCATCTCTTGCAGCTCCGGCGCAAGCTCCGTGAGGCGGATGTAACGCTGGATTTGATTGCTGCTTTCACCGAGTTCTTCAGCCATAATTTGATCCGAACGTTTTTGTGTCCCAACTTGGGACACATTTTCTTTTGAAGGACGACCAGCCTGCCGTTTCATAGCTTCCAGCTTCATTTTATACGCCTGAGCGCGTTCAGAAGGGAGGACGTTTTCGCGTTGAAGGTTGGAATCTACCATCACAATGGTGGCGGCATCATCGTCGAGGTCACGGACTATAGCTGGCATGGCGTCAATACCGGCCAGCTCACAGGCACGTTTGCGTCTGTGGCCGGATACAAGCTCGTACCCGCCGTCCGGCAAAGGCCGGGCGATGGCCGGGGATAGGACGCCGTACTGCTTTATACTTTCTACAGTTTCTTGCATCTTTGTATCATCATTCACTTTGAATGGATGTTGTTTAAACGGGAACAACTGACTTAACCGCACCTGTTTGATGCTTTTGGTCTTCCCTGCCGGCATATTCCCTCCTTGACATCAAAACAGCCTCTCAAGTTCATTGAGAGGCTGTTTTAGCTAAATGGCTGTATGTACGAGCGGTAATTTGTATGTTTTTACTTATAGTTTTGTGGTGAATGCACGTCAAGGTCACCGGCCGCCTCCATCTTGAAGCGGTTCATGGCCTCGCGGGCGTTCGGGTTTACGAGGTTGTTGCTCCTGGTGGACATCGAATTGCATCTCCTTTTCTCTCTTTTGAGCCTTGGCTCGCTTATATTCTTGCCGCTCTGCCCGCTTATATGCGGGCTTCTTTTATGCAAATTTTAGCGCTCGCGACGTACTTTTCCGGGCCGATTAAATTTTTAATTCTCTTTTCAACTATTTTCGTCCGCAGACTGTCTAATATACAGAGCAGCTGCTCTTCACAACTGCGAAAAGGATGTTCCCTCTCATGGACAAATTTGAATTTGCCCAGCGCTTTCAGGCTGACAAGGCAAAATACTACCGAATTGCCTACTCCTATGTCAAAAACGAGCACGATGCCCTCGACGTCATGGGAGAGGCCTCCTACAAGGCGCTGCGCAGCCTCAAAGCACTCAAAACGCCGGAGTACTTCTCCTCCTGGATGACGCGCATCGTCATCAACTGCGCGCTCGACCTGCTGCGGCAAAATTCACGGGTCACTTTCCTCGACGACGCGCTGCCGCCGGAGTCGGAGCCGCCTGACGAGGCCGCTCTGGCGCCGGAGGACTCGCTCGACCTCTATACCGCGCTCGACGCGCTCGGGGAACGGGATCGCGCCTGCGTCATCCTGCACTTCTTTGAGGGTTACACCTACGAAAACGTCTCCCGGATACTCGGGGAGCCGGAATCGACTGTAAAATCGCGCGTTTACAGGTCGCTTGGAAAAATGCGGACGTTCTTGCAGAAGGGAGAGCATTGAGCAATGAACATTGGAAAGGAAAAATACGACGCCATCCCCATCCCCGCCGAGCTCGACGCGGTAATCACAGCGTCTATGCGCCGCGCGGAAAGAGCCGGGCGCCTGCGGAGCCTGAGACGCTTCGCGGCCAGCGCGGCGGCGGTCGTCTGCGTGCTGTTTGCCTGCGCAAACATCATGCCCATCTACACCTATGCAGCGCAGATACCCATACTAGGGAGCATCGTGCAGGTGCTCCAGATAGGCAGCGGCGGCGAGCTTACAGACGGCGCGCAGGGCAAAGTCGGGGACCGGGGCGAGGGCGTACTGCTCAGCTTCGAGGGCGCCTCCGGCGAGCTGAGCGCCGCGCCTCACTACAGCGTTACCCGCTTTTCCGCTCCGAACAGGCTGGAGCTCACGCTCAGTGGCGTGCGGAAAATCGACTTTGACGCGCTCTTTAAGAGCCTGCTCGGCACTGAGGCTGTCCGCGACGCCTACCGCATGATGGTGCTCGACGACTCGTCCTACGGCATAGTCATAGTCCTCAACGAGGGCTGGAGCTGTGAGATTACCGAATACTCCGACCCGGGAGCGCTGATGCTGAACTTTATTGAAAGCGCCCCCTCCGGTGAGGATGAAGTATACTACCTCCGCTCCGAGGCCATGACCTATACTGACGAGCTGGGCCTGCTCTGCGAGGAGTACCACGCCGAGGCGGCGACGCAGCTGCGGACGCTCAGCGGCGAATACATCGTGACCATAGGCCAGTACGCCACGCGCGCTGAGGCCGAGGAAGCGCTGGCCGCGCTGAACGAGACGCACGGCGAAAGCGGCTTCTTCGTCGCATCCGGCGCACCGGGTGATACGCCCGAAAACTGAAGCCGGTGATCCCGGCGATACGACAAATAAGCAAGGAGAACATCGCCGCCGACGGCGAGACGCTCATCGGCTGCATCTACAGCGCCGAGCTTTTCGGTGAGGAAACTGAGCCCAGCACGGTATACGACGCGGATGGCAAGGTCAGTTCCGTCTCCATCTACCTCGCCGGCGCCGAAGCCGGCCCCTACGCCGAACGGCTCACCGAACTCTACGGCGAACCCGATGCGGACAGCGCGGGGGAATCCACAGAGTCCGGCAGCTCCTGGGAGGTCTGGAAGACTGAGCGCGGGCAGATAAAGCTGCTGCAAAGCTACGGCCTGTGCACGCTCGAAATAACGGCGCCCAGCGTGGGGCTGGGCTAAAAAACAAGGCGCCCCGAGTACATCGGGGCGCCTTATTACGCACGGGCGCTCACTTTTTTCGCCTGAATATATAGCTCCTGAAAAGTATGACGTTCATCACAATGAAAAACAGGATGAGTATCAGCAGCGTCAGCAGGGGCTTCACCGGGGCGAGGGTCGCCAGCAGCATCATCGGGAAGCCGAAAACTATTGCCGGGAAGTTCTGATACACCAGATTGTCCAGCGCCGGGGTCTTGAACTCGCCGTCTATCTCGCGCAGGAGGATGACGCCGGTGCTGGCCGTGCCGGTCAGCATGCCGTACATGGTGAGGAACTGTTCCTCCGCGTACTCAGGAAAGAGCTTCTTCGCCACAAAGTAGTTGTATACATACGTTATCACGAGGCCCACGACGCCCATGATGAGGATGATGCCCCAGTAATCCTCGAGGACGCTGAAACGTATAGCCGCGATACCCGCGACGACCATGATGTCGAAGAAAAAGTTGCTCGCGCGGGTCATCAGGAAGGCATTGGTGTATTCCTTCATTATAATGCGCTTTTTCTTCAGCCAGCCCATAAGGAGCTTCACCAGCGTCGCCGTCAGGACGCCCAGCAGGAAGTTGAAGCCGTAGATGACGGATTTCATGCTCGGCAGCAGCAGGCCAAGAACGTCCATGAGCAGGTAGGCCAACAGATATGCCAGCGCGATGAGGGCTATCTGGATGGTCAGCTTGTCGATGCTCTCCTGCATGGGTATCTCGTCGTCGGACTGTATCTGCTCGGAGCGCAGGGCCTTTTCCTCGACCTTCATGAGCTTTATCTTTCCCCGGCGCTTCTGGATATTTAGATGTATAACGCCGCCTATGCTCGCGCTCAAAAAGCCCAGGGCCGCGATGGTAAGGCCGAAGCTCTTGCCGCCGACAAAGCCGAAGTCGTTTTCAAAAATGCCGCCGTAGTTGAGCGCCTGGCCGGTGCCCTGGCCGTAGCCAAAGGGCAGCAGGATGCCCGCCGCCGGGAAAAAGCCCGAGACCACCAGAGCCGCGACTATCGAGATGCCAAGGCCGAACACCGCCTGGAGCAGATATGTCGAGACGGTGGTCACGCCTGTATTGAATATCTCCACGGTGCGCTTCTTGGTCATCTTTGTGGCCGAGGGCTTGAACGCAGAGGCTATGAAACCCAGCGCAAGGGTGTGATATGTAATGATCTCAAGCGCCTCTGTGCCGTTTCCTCCGAAAAACGCGGTGTCGTACATCACGTCGCCCGTGAAATACTTGTACAGTCCCGCGACGACGATGAGGATGCCGCCGCCCAGGACAGAGGCCGGTATCAGCGAGGCCTGAAGGAATTTTATCGTCTTTTTGAGTACATTCGCCGCCAGCAAACTCATGAGCAGCACCGCCGCCAGATTCAACCCGCTCCATACACTATAATCCCAGAAATTCTCCACTCTTGTCACCTCTGCCCATATTTTTGCTGCGGTAATATATGTTCACATATTTGAGCGCGTTGAAACGCTTGCCGCCCTTTAGCTGATACAGCCTCTCACCGTGATAGATATTGAGTTTGTTCCTCCCCAGGACCGATACCGCGCTCACCTCCCTGAAGGGGAAAACCAGCTCCTCCCCGCTGCCTTCATCTATGACTATCCTGTCGCCATATAGGCTTACGGAGGCATCGCGGCGCAGCAGCGCCTTGCGCTCGTACACTACGACTTCGGAAAGCCGGACACTGTCACGGTACAAAGGTTCTTCCGTCCACTTCGTCAGGTCCAGCGAGCGCACGAACTGTTCCTGATAGTCGTACCAGTCCGTGACGAACTCGAAGGGGAAGGTGAAGCCCACACCACTCAGGCGTTTGTCCTCTCCGTAACTTATCTTCCGGCGGCAGCGCCTGCATTCTATCTCGTTGCCGTGGCTCTCAAACTCCGAGAGCCCGCACCAGGGACAGACGTACATCGCCCGCTCCAGGTATTCCGCCCGCCGCCCCGACTTGTAGAGCCCGTCGGCCACGCCCTCGTCCACTGCGAGGCCCTCCTCGATGATGGCGAGCAGCTCAGACTTTGAGAGTCCGGCGTATTCCTCCGGCTCTATGACCCGCGACACGTAGGCCCGCATCTTTCCGCGGCGGACGACGTCGCTCCAGCGGGGGTGAACGCCATAACCGCCCTCTATTCTCAAGAGGGCGACGGGCAGCTTTATCAGCTTTGCCAGGGAGGCTATGGCAGGGTTCATATACCCTGTCCGGCCGCTGTAGGTGCGGTTCCCCTCCGGCGCGATGGCGATAGTGCCCCCTTCCTTTGCCACGCGGACGCAGTTTTTGACCGCCGCTACGTCCGAGGTCTGTTTCTTGATGGGTATCGGTGCGACAAGCCAGCGCAGCAGCGACGATATCCAGCCGTTTGAGAAAAGGTCCTCGCTCGCTACATAGTACACCGGTCCCCGGAAGGTCATGCCTACGAAAAACTGGTCGAAAGCCGTCTGGTGGTTCATGAGGATGAGATACGCCCTGTCCCCCTGCTCTCTGAATGGCTCTATCTTTATATTGTATTTGAGCTTTGTATAAGGATACAAAACCGCATACGCTATGTTCCTCACGACCCGATGCCGCGGTCTGAGCCACGGCACCCGCTCTTTCTTCTGTCTATCCTGCTCCATCCTGCATACACATCTCCCCTTGCAGTCCCGGCTCCCCCCCCAGGGCTGCGGATCTCGGATTTAGTTTAATACCTAATTATATATAATAACACAGCATGGTGTTCAATTACAAGAAGCCGGAGGACGTGGCGGCGCGCAAATCTTTGTACTTCTCAAATATCAATTTTGTGCCAATCGCCGATTAGAGGCAAAAAAATCGCCCCAAACTGAAATCTGGGGCGATTCTTTTCAGCTTGTTTTCAGTTTTGGCCGCCGCGCTGCTCCACGAGGCTCTTGGCAAGATATTCTATCATGCTCCTACGGGTAAGGATGCCGCAGAGGGCTCCGCGGCCGTCCACAATGGGAACGAAGTTCTGGTTCAGCGTCGCCTGCACCGCTTCGCGGAAGTCGGCGTCGATGGGCAGGGCCGGGCAGAAGTCGCGCCGGACTATGCCGCTTATGCGGAACTGCTCCTGCGCCCTGGGGTCCGTCGTGCCCGTGGCCAGGATATGGCGTAGGAAGTCGCCCTCCGTCACGCTGCCTATATACTGCTCGTGCTCGTTGAGCACCGGTATTGCCGTGTATCCGTGTACCGTGAAGCGCTCCAGCCCCTGGCGCACCGTGTCGTTCTCGTGCAGGAACACCGTCGAGACCTTAGGTATCATGACCATTGCAATATTCATGCGCAAACCTCCGATTTTTCTTGCTTTCCGTCACCATTATACCAGACCCGCCGGGAAGGGCAAGCAAATGCTATTGTACAGGCTGCAAATTTTGCGCTATAATGTGGGCAGATCGCTCGTCGGGAAGGATAGGAACGGATGAAGAGGCTGGTTATCGGTATACTTGCGCACGTGGACTCGGGCAAGACCACACTCAGCGAGGCGCTGCTCTACCGCGCAGGCGCGCTGCGGAAGCTCGGGCGCGTGGACCACCGGGACGCCTTTCTCGACACGGACGAGCTTGAACGCGCCCGGGGCATCACCATCTTCTCCAAGCAGGCGGTCCTGAGCCTGCCCGGGGCCGAGCTCACGCTGCTCGACACGCCCGGACACGTCGATTTCTCCGCCGAGGCGGAACGCACGCTCCAGGTGCTCGACTGCGCCGTGCTTGTGGTCAGCGGCACTGACGGCGTGCAGAGCCACACGGAGACGCTCTGGCGGCTGCTGGAACGCTACGGCGTCCCGGTCTTTATCTTCGTCAACAAAATGGACCTTGCCGGCGCCGACCGGGACCTGCGCCTGGCCGAGCTGCAAAGCCGTTTCGGCTCCGGCTGCATAGACGTCTCCGACCCGGCCTCGGCAGAGGAGCTTGCCCTGTGCAGCGAGGAGCTGCTTGAGACGATAACTGAGGGCCGGGAGCCGACGGACGAACAGCTCTCGCGGGCCGTGGCACGACGTGAGCTCTTCCCCTGCTTCTTCGGCTCGGCGCTGAAGCTCGATGGCGTGGACGAGCTGCTCGACGCCCTGCCACGGCTCTCCCCTGCCCTGCCTGAGCGGGAAGACTTCGGAGCGAGGATATTCAAAATAACCCGCTCTGAGGACGGGCAGCGCCTCAGCTGGCTCAAGGTAACCGGCGGAGTGCTGCGCGTCAAGGCCGAGCTCGCCTCCCGGCCCGACGCCCACCGTCCCTGGCGCGCCAAGGCCGATCAGCTCCGGCTCTACTCCGGCGCGAAATACAAACTGCTGGACTCCGCGCCGGCAGGCACGGTCTGCGCCGTCACGGGCCTGGCCGAGAGCCGCCCCGGCGAGGGCCTGGGCTTTGAGCCCGATGCCGAGGCCCCCGCGCTGGAGCCTGTGCTGAGCTATCGGGTGCTGCTGCCCGAGGGCTGCGACGCGCAGACGGCGCTCCGCCAGCTCCGGGAGCTGGAACAGGAGGACCCGGCCCTCCACGTCGTCTGGGACTCGCGCCTGGGCGAGGCGCACTTGCAGCTCATGGGCGAGGTGCAGCTCGAAATCATGCAGAGCCTCATAGAGCGGCGCTTCGGGCTCAAGGTCGGCTTCGACGAGGGCGGCATCCTCTGCCGCGAGACGATCAGCGCCCGCGTCGAGGGCGTTGGCCACTTTGAACCGCTCAGGCACTACGCCGAGGTCCACCTGCTGCTTGAGCCCGGGCCGCGGGGCAGCGGCGTGCAGCTTTCAGCCGACTGCCGGGAGGATGAGCTGGCCGCGAACTGGCAGAGGCTCATACTGACGCACCTGGCCGAGAGATCTCACCTCGGCCCGCTCACCGGCGCGCCGCTTACGGACGTGAAGATAACCCTTCGCTCCGGGCGCGCGCACCCGAAGCACACGGAGGGCGGGGACTTCCGCCAGGCGACCTACCGCGCCGTGCGCCAGGGCCTGCGCTCGGCGGCGGCGAGAGGCGGCTGCGTCCTGCTGGAGCCCTGGTACGAGTTTACGCTCCGCCTGCCGCAGGAGGCCGTAGGCCGCGCGCTGGCCGACATGCCCCGGCTCTGCGCCGAGTTTGAGCCGCCTGAGACGGAGGCCGAGGGTACGGTCATCCGCGGGCGCGCGCCGGTCTCGGAACTGCGGGGCTACGCGCGCGAACTGGCCGCTTACACGCGCGGGCGCGGCACTCTCAGCTGCCTGCCCGCAGGCTACGCTCCCTGTCACAACGCCGAGGCCGTCATCGCTGCCTCGGGCTACGACGCGGACGCCGACACGGAGAACACGGCCGACTCCGTCTTTTGCAGCCACGGCGCGGGCGTGCTCGTCCGCTGGGACGAGGCCCCGGCGCGGATGCATCTGCCGAGCATATTTGCCCGCGAGGAGCGCATTTCCCGGGAAGAGCCGGAGCAGCGCGCCGCGCGCGCGGCGGACTACCGGGGCATGCTCGCAGCGGACAAGGAGCTCATGGCCATCTTCGAGCGCACCTACGGCCCCATCCGGCGCGACAGCGTCCAGGCCATGCGCCCGGTGCGCCGCCCGGAGCAGCCTTCCACCTCCCGCCGCGCGGCCAGGCCCGGCCCGCAGGGGCCGGAGCACCTGCTGGTGGACGGCTACAACGTCATCTTCGCCTGGGACAGCCTGCGCGAGATAGCCGAGGGCAATCTCGACGCCGCGCGCGGGCGGCTCATGGACATCCTCTGCAACTACGCTGGCTACCGCAAGATCGTACCCATCCTCGTCTTCGACGCCTACAAGGTCAAGGGCGCGGAGCGCGAGGTGGAAAAATACCACAACCTCTACGTCGTATACACCAAAGAGGCCGAGACGGCGGACATGTACATTGAAAAGACGACGCACGAGATCGCGAGGAAGTATCCCACGCGCGTCGTCACCTCGGACACGACGGAGCAGCTTATAATCCTCGGCGCGGGCGCTACGCGCGTCTCGTCCCAGAACTTCGAGGAGGAGGTCCGCGCCGTCGAGGCCGAGATAAGGCAGTACCTGACGGAAAAGCAGGCCCCGTAATGCAAAAAAGCCGCCCGATGGGCGGCTTTTTGCGCTCGTTTCAGACCTCGTAGCCCTCGACGACACGGTTGAAGCTGTAGTCCGGCGTGGGGAACTGGCCGGAGAGCGCCTCCTCGTGGAAGGCGTTCAGGCCCTCTACCATCGCGCGGCGGATGTGGGCGAACTGCTTGACGAAGCGGGGCGTGAAGTCGCCGTACATATCCAGCAGGTCGTGCGTAAGCAGCACCTGGCAATCGACGTACGGCCCCGCGCCTATGCCCAGGATGGGAACGCCCACGGCCTCGGTCACGGCCTTGGCGACGCCGCTCGGTACGCACTCAAGCACGATGGAGAAGACGCCCGCCGCCTCCAGCTCCTTCGCGTCCGCGACGAGCTTTGCCGCGCCCTCCGGCGTGCCGCCCTGCATCTTGAAGCCGCCGAAGCTGGAGGCCGACTGCGGCGTCAGGCCGATGTGGCCCATGACGGGGATGCCCACCTCTACCATGCGGCGGATGGTCTCTGCCATGGCCGCGCCGCCTTCCAGCTTGACGCAGTCGCAGTTCGTCTCCATGAGGATGCGGCAGGCGCTGCGTATGGCCTGCTCAGGACTTTCCTGATAGCTGCCGAAGGGCATGTCGCCCACGACGAAGGTGTCCGGCGCACCCTTAACGACGGGGCGGATGTGGTGTATCATGTCGTCGAGCGTGACGCCGACGGTGGTGTCGTAGCCCAACATTACCATGCCCAGCGAGTCGCCCACGAGCACGACCTCCGTCTCGCTCTCGTTTACGATGGAGGCCGTGGTGTAGTCGTAGGCCGTGACATAGGTAAACTTGCGCCCCTCCTGCTTGTATTTCTTGAAATCCGGTACTGTCATCTTTTTCTTTGACATGCTGTCGTCTCCTTTCCTCTTTGAGCTCTGCTCCGACTACAAGCATATACGCAAAAAGCGCTTTTGTATAGCTATTTTTTGCCGCACAGCGGAACGGGAACAAAGGCAGCGGTTTTGCTGTCTTTAATACGGGCCTATAACGCTGACACATTGGAGGTGTTACGCTTGAAAAGACAAGCCGCTGCATTACTTATGGCGCTGGGGCTTTTGACCGCGCTGGCGGGCTGCGGGACGCGGGAGGCGGAGGTCTCGGCTTCGCCGGAGCCGACGCCAACTGTCACGGCCGCGCCTGCGCCAAGCGCCTCGCCCGAGCCGCTGGAGACTCCCGAGCCTTTTGACGGCACCATCTTCGTCAGCTGCGAGCAAAGCGGGCTCGCCAACACCTACGAGGGATACATAGTGCTCAAGGCGGACGCCCTGCTGCCCACGGTCAGCATCGAGGGCCGCGACGAGGCCGCCAAGGCAATAACCGATGCCCTGCAAGGCGCGCTCGAAGCCACTGAGGAGAGCACGCGTGAGGCCTACAAGGCCGCCTGCGAGGCCTTCGACGCCCTGGACGAGGCCGGGCGCGAGACCTGGCTCGCCCACGGCTGGAGCAGCAGCGGGACGGTCACCCGGGGCGACGGCGCTGTGCTCAGCCTACTCTGCCGGACCTATTCCTACTCCGGCGGCGCGCACGGCAGCTACGACTACTTCGGCCAGACCTTCAGCACCGTCACCGGCGAGGCCATCTCGCTCGACGAGCTTGCGACAGACCCCGCCGCCCTGCGCGAAGCGCTGACAGAAGCCATTCTGGCCGACGCAGGGGAGGACGAGGAGGAGCTTTTCGACATTGAGGGCTTCACCGAGCGCGTCTTCGACACCGACGCCTGGTATCTCACGGACGACGCACTCGTCATCTTCGCCCAGGTGGGCGAGGTGGCCGCGGGCGCGCGGGGCAGGGTCGATTTCGCCGTGCCCTATGAGGAGCTGGGCGGCCTTATCCGCGCCGAGTATCTGCCCGACGGCTCGCACAGCGGCGGCAGCGGCGGGCTCACCATCGACTTTGCCGACGAGGCCGACGAGAGCGAGCCGCTCGCCTCGGTCGTCGTCCTGCCCGCCTCAGAGGACGCGCAGTACCTTGTGAAATGCCGCGTCACTGCGGTGGCGGACATGGGCTCCATCTCCCTGCGCAGCTCGACCCTCGCCGCAGGCGACGCGCTGGTGCTCTACGATACAGGCGGAGAGTATTTCTGGATAAACCGCCTGCCCAAGGGCGAGTTCATCGACCTCAGCCTGGTCTTCTACGACACGCCGCACTACTGCCTCGTCCTCCAGGACGGCACGGCGCTCCAGATCGCCCAGAGCGGCGAGGATGGCTCCCTGCTGCTCTACGAGGCCGAAAGCTGAACCGGAAAAACGGGCCGCGCCCCCCGGGCGCGGCCTTTTTGCGCGCTTTGTCGAATTCCGCCTTGCAGGGCGGGCGCGGCTGGTATATAATTACCTTTGTATTGGCTATGCTTTCCTGTGATGCCAAATCTGACGGTACGGAGCTTATATATGGTATTTTCCAGCCTCATCTTCCTTTACGCCTTTTTGCCCCTCTCGCTCCTGGTGTACGTGCTGTGCAGGGGCAGGGAGGCAAAAAATATGTCCCTGCTGGTCTTTTCCCTCATTTTCTATGCCTGGGGCGAGCCGAAATACGTCCTGCTGCTCATGTTCATGTCCCTCTGCTCCTGGTTCTGCGCGCTGAGGGTAGAAAAGGCGGACTCGCAGGGGCGCAGGAAGCTCTGGGTCGTCGTCTCCTGCGCCATAGACATCGCGCTCATCGGCTTTTTCAAGTATGCGGGGCTCGTCTGCTCCGTCTTCGGGCAGGTGCCGGAGTTCGTCGCGAACATAGCTCTGCCCATAGGCATCTCCTTTTACACCTTCCAGCTGCTCACCTACGTCGTGGACGTCTACCGCGGCGATGCCGAGGCGCAGCCGAGCTGTCTGAACGTCCTGCTCTACGCTTCGCTCTTCCACCAGTGCGTGGCGGGGCCTATAGTGCGCTACAAGACCATCGCGCACGAGCTCTTTGTCGAGCGAGACAGCCGGGACATCCTGCCCGGCATCAGCCGCTTCACCGTCGGACTGGCGAAAAAGACCCTGCTCGCCAACCCCTGCGGCGCGCTGGCTGATCAGCTGCTGCTGACGACGGACGCGGCCTCCAACGCCTCGCTCTTTTCGGAGAACCTCGCCTCGCTCTCGGGCCTCTCGGCCCTCGGCGCCTGGGTGGGCGTCGCGGCCTTCATGATGCAGATCTACCTCGACTTCTCCGCCTACTCCGACATGGCCATAGGCATGGGCCGGATGCTCGGACTGCACTACCTGGAAAACTTCGACTATCCCTACCTCTCCAAGACCGTCACGGAGTTCTGGCGGCGCTGGCACATCTCCCTCGGCACCTTCTTCCGCGACTATGTCTACATCCCCCTCGGCGGGCGTCAGTGCTCCAAGGCGCGCTCGGTGCTCAACCTCTTCATCGTCTGGGCGCTCACCGGGCTCTGGCACGGGGCGCACTGGAATTTCGTCCTCTGGGGGCTCTATTTCTTCGTTTTCATCCTCATAGAGCGTCTTTTCCTCAAGCGGCTCTTTGAAAAGCTGCACATCCTGCCGCACATCTACCTGCTCTTCGTCGTGTTCGCGGGCTGGATACTCTTCCACTTCACGGACGTGCGTCTGGGCTGGACGGTATTCCTCGGCCTCTTCGGCGCGAACGGCAACGCGGGGACGGACTTCGTCTCCGTCACGCTGCTCCGCAACAACGTCTTTCTTCTCGCCGTCTCCGCCATCGCCTGCACGCCGCTCGTAAAGACTATGGCAAACGGCGCGGCAAGGCGGCTCCGGCGGAGCCGGGCCGGGACGAGGCTGCACGACTTTGCTGCCTACATCCTCTTCCCCATTCTCCTGCTGCTGCTCTCCACGGCCTCGCTCGTGGGCGACAGCTACAACCCCTTCATCTACTTCCAGTTCTGAGGTGCGTGAATGAGCCGAGACGACAAGAACAAGTCACCCCGCGCAAAGCGGCGCGAGGATCTAAAGCGCAGGCGGCGCCTTGCCCTGCCCTTTTTCACCCTGCTCTTTGCGCTCGCCATAGTCGCCTTCATAATACCCCTGCGGCCCATGGAGTCTGCCAGCGAGAAGCGCAAGCTCACAGAGTTCCCCGAGTTTTCCGTGGACACGCTGCTCTCGGGCGAGTACTTTGACGGCATCGGCCTGTGGTTTTCGGACACCTTCCCCTTCCGCGACTACTGGCTGGCTGCCTCCGCGCGCCTGGGCGAGCTGCACGGGCTGAACGACGTCGTCATTTACGGCGAAATAGGCGAGGCGGATGAGCTGCCCCCGGCGGACGAGACGCCCGCCGCCTCCGCGGAGCCGACGCCCACGCCCGAACCCACTCCGACTCCCGCTCCCACGCCTACGCCCACTCCCCCGCCGACGCCCGAGGTGGTGCTCACCTCCCCGCCGGAGGAGTCCGTCGAGCACTGGGGCGGCCTGGAGGTGGACGACGAGACGGAGGTCATCTACGGCAACGTCCTGCAAATCGGCGACGCCGCCTTCGCCTACTACGGCTTCTCGCAGTACGGCTCCGACAGGCACGTGAAGCTCGTGAACTCCTGCGCCGAGATGCTCGAACAATACGACGCGAAGCTCTACGACATCCTCATACCGACGAGCGTCGGCGTCGTCGTCTCCTCCGAATACATGGAGAAGCTCAAATGCACCGACCAGGGGCAGACCATCAGCTACATCTTCTCCCAGGAGAGCGACAAGGTGCAGAAGGTAAACGTCTTCAACACGCTCATAGAGCACAACGACGAGTACCTCTACTTCCGCACCGACCACCACTGGACGGCCCTGGGCGCCTACTACTCCTACGAGCAGTTCTGCGCCGTCGCGGGCTTCGAGCCCGTACCGTTGGAGGACTTCGAGGAGCTGGACATGGGGCCTTTCCTCGGCTCCTTCTACGGCAGCTGCTCACAGAGCTCCAAGCTGCGCGAGGACAACGTTCTCGCCTACGATCCGCCGGGCGACATCAGCATGACCATCACGAAGGACAACGGCAGCTCCTTCCCCTGGCCGGTGCTGACGGATATGTCCAAGTCGAGCATCTACTCGAAGTACATGACCTTCCTGGGCGGCGACCACCCGCTCGTCACCATCACGAACAACGACCTTCCGGACGGCCCCAACTGCGTCGTCATCAAGGACTCCTTCGGGAATCCCTTCGCGCCCTACCTGAGCCAGCACTACCACAACGTCTACGTCATCGACTACCGCAAGTACAGCGAGATGACCCTGAGCTATTTCGTACAGTACTACGACATAGACGACGTGCTGCTCACGGAGAGCCTGGCGATGGCCCAGGGCAGCGGGACGCTGGACCTGCTGGAATGGTTCTGCAAATAACTTGAAAGGAAGAAGAAGACATGTCCATTGAGAGAGGGCGCGCGTATTTCCGCCAGTTCGGCATGGAGGACCGCGTCATAGAGTTCACGGTCTCCAGCGCCACGGTGGAGCTTGCGGCCAAGGCCCTGGGCGTCGATGGCGCGCGGATAGCCAAGACCCTGTCCTTCAAAAAGCCGGAGGGCGGGGCGCTGCTCATCCTCGCCGCCGGCGACGCGAGGATAGACAACCACAAGTTCAAGGAGAAGTTCCACTTCAAGGCCAAGATGCTGACCGCCGACGAGGTGCTGGAGCTGGTCGGCCACCCGGTGGGCGGCGTCTGCCCCTTCGGCATCAACGAGGGCGTGGACGTCTACCTGGACGAGAGCCTGAAGCGCTTCGAGACCGTCTACCCCGCCGTCGGCAGCGGCGCCAGCGCCATCGAGCTGAACATGGACGAGCTCTGGAAATACTCCAACGCCCTGGAGTGGATAGATGTCTGCAAACTGCCTGAGTGATATAAAAACCGCCGCCCGGCCGGGCGGCGGTTTATTCATGCCTCGATATACAGCTCCTCCGTGCGTCTCTGTGCCTCCATGAGCAGCCGCGCCGCCTCCAGCGGCTCGCCTGCCTCCAGCTTCCTGAGCGCGTCCGTAATCGCGTTGAAAAGTATGTGGTACAGCCTCTCAAAATCCGGCATCTCTCCTGCCTCCCGAACATGTTTTGACGTCTGATTGACGTCATAACTGCATATTAACACAATTCACACATAAAATGAACATAAATTGTGTGTAATATGAGGTTATTTTATGGCAATCAAGAGTTTGACGATAAGAATAGACGACACGCTGCTTGACAAGCTCCACGTCGTCGCCGATTACGAGGGCCGCTCCGCCAACAGCCAGGTGCTCATCCTCATCCGCAACTGCGTCAGGGAGTATGAGAAGGAAAACGGGGAGATCGAGACCAAGCGCTGAGCCGGGCGGCGCCATACAAAAAACGAAAAGCGCTTCGCATGCCTTGCGGCAGGCGCAGCGCTCTTTTTACAGGCTGAAGGCCGGCCAGAACTTGATAAGGGCCCAGCCCAGGAGCGTCATCTCCGCTATTATTATGGCGGAGAGCACGATGCCCCGTTTTGCCAGGAAGGAGGGCTTGAGCCCGTAACCCACGGGAATGGCCCGTATCGAGGTCGGCATGGTGAAGGACAGGTTGATGCCTATCGCCATTATATACAGCAGCGGCGTGGCTATGGGCGAGATGGTCGCGGCAACGACCAGATTCGGCAGTATGGCGGACAGCGCCGTTGACAGCAGGAACCAGAACATGACCTGCGCCCGCACCGATGTGCCGACCAGATTCAAAAACGCCGTGGCTATACGCTTGTTCAGCCCTGTAGATTCCCAGGAGGCCGTGATTATCATCCCGGACAGCACCAGTATGATGGAATCCGACGCATACTGGGAGATTATATCCGACATCGGGATCATCGGGAGCAGGGCGTTGAGCGCAATGGGCAAAAGCCCGATCACCGGGTAGTCCACCGGCGGCAGCAGCCACCAGCAGACCATCCAGAGCAGCGTGCCGATCGCGCAGCGCATCTCATGCGTAAACACCTCTCCCGGCAGCAGCAAAAGCGCAAGGGCAAACGCAAAAGGGCCCAAAATACAGCTCAGTATTCCCTTGTATACCCCTTTTTTCATTCAGGAGACCTCTCACTTCGGAACTTGGGCCTCGGCTCTCCAAGGCGCGCGCCGCCCGGCCTCATACCAGACCTATCGCGGGCCAGAACAGCAGCAGCGTCAGCAGCAGGCAGACGCAGGCAATGAAGTTTATCATGACCGCGCTGAGGAACTGCTGCTTCACGGTGAAGCGCTCCATGGCGTAAAACAGGACGTTCGACTGGCTGTTGAAACAGAAGAAGTTGGCGCCGACGGCCACGCACATGGTGGTGATTATACCGACGGTATACGCGTCAAAGCCCAGCGCCTCCGCAATGGCCATGCCAATGGGGACGAATATCGCGACCATGGCATTCATGCCGGTGAGGTCGCCCGTAGCCCAGAGCAGGACCGTCAGCACAAAGCAGAACAGCGTCCACTTCTCCTTGGCGCGCATGGGGCCCATCTCCTTGAGGGCCTCTTTTGCAAAGCTGACGTCCAGCTTTTTGGCCTTTTCCTTGTCCACCGGCGGGTAGAGCTTATAGGTGACGAGGGGTATGCACGCTATTGTCAGCAGCGAGGGGATAAACGCCGCCAGGAACCACGAGGTCCAGGACAGGGTCTTGCCAGTCGCCTCCAGGACCAGGTTAAGGCCGATGACATTGGCGCCCGTAGCGGTCATGAACAGCATGGTCGTGGTCGAGTTGGCGAACATGCAGGCTAGGGGCATGCTCTCGCCGCCGCGCTCGCCTTTTTTCGCGCCCAGAGCGTCGCAGAGGTTGTCCACTATCGGGGCAAAGGTGGAGCTGCGCGCGCCCGCCGAGGGGATGAACGCCGACGACACCGTTGTAGTGAGGCACAGCGCGTAAGAGGCGGTCAGGTAATGCTCTGTGCTTTGCCGTCATCGCAGAAAACAGCAATACGGTAGGTTTCTCAAACTCCGCAGAACTGTATTACTGCAACCACAAGTCGCTGACATATATTCCAATAACGCCCACCATTGAAGTAGTATACGGTTATCTCACAAGCAGCGAAGGCATAAAAAATCCTACGATAGTCAACTTCAAAAAGCTGGTCGAAGCCGAGTTTGCAAAAATACGGCAGTATGACCCGCTCGCCTAGGATGAAAAAAGCCCCCGTCCTGTTTCCGCAGGACGGGGGCTTATGGTTTATTTCATTATCGCCTTGTTGAAGTTCTTCTTGCCTCTCTTGAGGACGACGCCGGCTTTCAGGTCGGCTTCGGTGAAGGCCTTGGCTATGTCGTCTACCTTCTCGTCGTTTGCCGTCACGCCGCCCTGCTGGACGTTGCGGCGGGCATCGCTCTTCGAGCTGCACAGGCCCGTCTTTACCAGCAGCGTCAGGATATCTACCGCGCCGTCGGTGAGGTCCTCGGCGCTTATCTCCGTCTCAGGCATGTGCTCCGTGCCGCCACCGCCGAAAATGGCGCGCGCGCCGGCCTTCGCCTTCTGCGCCTCCTCCTCGCCGTGGACAAGCGCCGTAAGCTCCGTGGCAAGTATCTCCTTCGCCTCGTTCAGCTGCGCGTCCTTCCACTTCGACATCTCGTCTATCTGCTCCAGAGGCAGGAAGGTCATCTTGCGCAGGCAGTTGATGACGTCCGCGTCGTCGATATTCCGCCAGTACTGGTAGAACTCAAAGGGGCTGGTCTTGTTCGGGTCGAGCCACACCGCGCCGGACTGCGTCTTGCCCATCTTCTTGCCCTCGCTCGTCAGCAGCAGCGTGATGGTCATGCCGTAGGCGTTCTTGCCCAGCTTGCGCCTTATGAGCTCCGTGCCGCCCAGGATGTTCGACCACTGGTCGTCGCCGCCGCACTGCATGACGCAGTTGTACTCCTTGAACATGTGGTAGAAGTCGTAGGACTGCATTATCATGTAGTTGAACTCCAGGAAGGAGAGGCCCTTCTCCATGCGCTGCTTGTAGCACTCGGCGCGCAGCATGTTGTTCACGGAGAAGTGTGCGCCCACGTCGCGCAGCAGCTCGATATAGTTGAGACCGAGCAGCCAGTCGGCGTTGTCCAGCATGAGGGCCTTGCCCTCGGAGAAGTCTATGAACTTCGCCATCTGGACCTTGAACTTGGCGGCGTTCTCCTGTATCTTCTCCTGCGTCAGCATCTGGCGCATGTCGGTACGGCCCGAGGGGTCTCCGACCATGGTCGTGCCGCCGCCCAGCAGGGCTATGGGCCTGTTGCCCGCGAGCTGGAGCCGGCGCATGAGGTTAAGGGCCATGAAGTGGCCGATGTGGAGAGAATCCGCCGTCGCGTCAAAGCCTATATAGAACGTAGCCTTGCCCGCGTTTATGAGCTCCCGTATCTCCTCCTCATCCGTCACCTGCGCGATCAGCCCGCGCGCCCTGAGTTCCTCGTAAATCTGCATCGATCTTTCCCCTTCATATTTCAATTTTTGCCTTTAGATTATTTGCCTATTATCTCCGCCGCCTTGTCGGCGCACCACTCGCAGAAACCATAACATACGCTGTGGTCATCATCGCTCATGGCCAGCAGATCTTCGCAGCGGATGGCGCCGAACTTCTCTTTGAATTCAGCGGCAAGCTGCTTCGTCGCCATGGCTACCCTGCCGCCCGGCTTGCCCATGCCGTCCGCGCCGACGGTCATGCCTATGGCCAGCACCGCGCCGCAATAGGCGCCGCAGGCCTCGCCGCAGCGCAGGCCGCCGCCCATGCCGGTGCTCAGGGCCTTCGAGGTCTTCTCATCCAGACCCGTCAGCTCATCCAGCGCCACAACGACGCTCTGCGCACAGTTGAGGGTATCCTTCAGCTCTTTTGCCTTCTCGCCGTAGGTCATTTCTATATTCCCCCTTTGTATTCGCTCGCCGCGTCGAGCTGCTCTGCAGCACTCGCCAGCGTCGTGTCCGTTATGTTCGCCCCGCCGTGGAGCCGAGCCAACTCGCGGATGCGGCCCTCGCGCTCCAGCGGTGTGACCTTGGTATACGTCCTGCCGTCCCGCTCCGTCTTCTCAATGCGGAAGTGCGTATCGGCCATGGCGGCTATCTGGGGCAGGTGCGTCACGCAAATGACCTGCTTCTTTTTCGAGAGCCGCGCCAGCTTCTCGGCCACGCGCTGGGCCGCGACGCCGGAAACGCCCTCGTCTATCTCGTCGAACACCATTGCAGGCGTGCCGTCCCGCTCCGAGAGCACGTCCTTCATCACAAGCATGATGCGCGCAAGCTCGCCTCCGGAGGCTATCTTCGATATCCGCCCCGGCGCCTCGCCCGCGTTAGCGGACATGAGGAAGCGCACCTCGTCCATGCCAGTGGCGTCAAAGCCAGGCTCGCCCTCCAGGGGGACTATCTCCGTCTCAAAGCGCACGGAGGGCATGGAAAGCTCCCTCAGGCCCTGCTCTACGCGCTGCCTGAGCTCTTCACCCGCGGCGCGGCGGAGCTGCGAGAGCTCTTTTGCGGAATTATACGCCGCTTTCTTCCTTTTTGCAAGCTCGGCTTCGAGTTCGCGGCGCTTTTCTTCGGAGCCGTCCAGCTCTTCCAGGCCCCTCTGCGCAGCCTCCAGCAGCGCAGCGAGGCCGGCCTCGTCTGCGCCGTATTTTTTCTCCAGCCGCCGGAGCTGACTGAGGCGCGTCTCCAGCGCGTCGTACTCGCCGGGGGAAAAGTCCAGGCTCTCCCTGAAATCACGCAGGCGCTCCGCCGCGTCCTCTATAGAGGCGCGGGCGCTCTCTATTTCAGCCAGGGCCTCGTCCAGCTCCGGAGCCAGGGACGCCGCGCGCTCCGTCCAACCGGAGGCGTTTCCCGCCTGCTCCGCCGCGCTGTCCTCCCCGCCGTAAAGCGCCTCATAGGCCGCGTCCAGGGCCTCGGTCAGCTTTTCGGAGTTGCGCAGGAGCTCGCGCCGGGCCAGCAGCTGCTCCTCCTCGCCCGGGCGGATGTTCGCCGCCGCCAGTTCGTCGGCGGTCATGCGGTATTCGCGCTCCCGCCGCTCGCGTTCGGCCTCCGTCATCTCCAGCTTCCTGAGCGCCGAAAGGGCCTGCCTGTATTCCTCGTACAGCCTGCCCTGCCGCTCCAGCTGCGGCGCGAGCCCCGCAAAGCCGTCCAGGTAATCGCGGTGCCGCGTCTCGTCCATCAGCTGGCGGCCGTCGTTCTGGCCGTGGATATCCAGCAGCAGCGCGCCAAGCTGCCGCAGCTCGGCCGCAGTGACGTTCTCCCCGTTCACGAGCGCCGAGCTCTTGCCCTCGGCGCTTATGCGGCGGCGGATGACTATGCGCTCGCCCTCGCCGGTGTCCGGGTCGTACTGCCCCACGGGTTCGAGGTCGTGCTCCACCAGCCAGCGCGCGGCGCGCTCGTCGTCAAAGACGGCGGAGACGGCCGCGTTCTGCGCGCCGGTTCGCACGAGCTCCCGGCTAGCCCTCGCGCCGAGGATGGCCTCAAGCGAGTCTATGACTATGCTCTTGCCCGCGCCCGTCTCGCCGGTCAGGACGTTAAGCCCCGGCCCCGGCTCTATGTCCGCCCGCTCTATGACTGCGATATTCTCAATGTGGAGCTCCGTCAGCATCCCGCTCTTGCCTCTTTCCCTCTCAGAACAGCTTTCTTATCTCCTCGCAGAACTGCTCCGCGCTCTTCACGTCGCGCATGGCTAGGAACACCGTGTCGTCCCCGGCGACGGTGCCGACGAGCGAGGGCAGCTCCATGCCGTCCATGGCGGAGCTGGCCGCCGAGGCTAGGCCCGGGAGGGTCTTGAGCACGATGAGGTTCATGGCCGTGTCGCAGGACACGACGCCCTCTTTAAATATCTTGCGCAGTTTCTCATTGTGACTGGCGGCCTCGTCCTGCGCGGGCTGGGCGTAGCGGTAGCGCCCGCTGGGCGAGAGCTCTTTCACCAGGCGCAGCTCCTTGATGTCGCGGGAGAGCGTGGCCTGCGTACTTTTCACCCCGAGCTCGGAGAGCGCCTGCATTAGCTGGTTTTGCGTCTCAATGTCCTTGGCCGCTATTATCTCCAGTATGATGTTCTGCCTTGCTCTTTTCATTCCAAACCCTCCTATTTTCCGGTCATGCTGGCCCCTGGGGGGCTATCAGGCTCTTGTAAGTTTGCTGAGCGCGGTGTCGTAAAAACTTCTGACCTCCATATCGGCCATTATCAGCGTGTTGCCCGACCAGCGCGCGCGCACCTCATCGCCGCTGCCGAGGACAAGCCCCTCCGATCCATCCACCGAGAGCACGGCGCGGCGGCCGCGCAGGCGCTCAGGGATGACCGTGACCGTCCGCTCCGGCGAGAGCACGAAGGATTTTGCCGCCATGATATGGGCGCAGATGGGCGTGACGATGATATTGGCCGCCTCCGGCTCCACGATGGGGCCACCGGCGGACATGGAATAGGCCGTAGAACCGGTGGGCGTCGCGATGATGACGCCGTCGCCGGCGAAATCCGTTATCTCCGTATCGTCCGCGCGGACGGTGAGGCCGATGCAGTTGACGTCGCTCTTCACCACGGCGTCGTTCAGGGCGCAGTCTCGGACTACCTCGCCGTCGGCACGGTGGAGCTCGATGTCGAGCATCATGCGCAGGCTCTGCCGGTAGCCGCCCGCGGCGGCGCGGCGGACGAGCTCTATGTCCTCCGGCTCCAGCCCTGCCATGAAGCCCTTGGTGCCGACGTTGACGCCGAGCAGGGGTATCCTCATGCCCAAGGTCTGCCTCGCGACATGCAGGAAGGTACCGTCCCCGCCGAAGGAGATTATGAGCTCCGCCTCCTCCGCCGCGCGGCGCAGCGGGACCATGTTCGAGTCCCCCGGCACGTCCACAAACACCGGGGAGACGACCGTCTCGCGCCCGTCAAGCTCCAGCAGCTCCTTTGCGCGGTTGGTGAGGACAAGGCCCCTGTCGCGGTAGGGGTTCGGGGCCAGGACGATTTTTTTCATCACTTCGCCAGCTCTCTGTGGGACGCGGCGACTATCTCGGCAGCGTCCGGGATGGGGGCCTCGAAGGCGCCCTTTTTGAGGTAAGCCAGGTATTCGATATTGCCCTCGGGGCCGCGCACGGGCGAGTAGTCCAGACCCATGACGCTGTAGCCCAGGCCGGGGGCGGCCTCCAGGAAATCGCGCAGCACGCGCTCATGGACGGCGGCGTCGCGCACGACGCCCTTCTTCCCAACGTCCTCGCGCCCCGCCTCGAACTGCGGCTTTATGAGGCAGACCACCGGCGCGCCCTCGCGCAGCAGCGTATGCACCGCGGGCAGCACGAGGCGCACCGAAATGAAACTGAGGTCCATGACGGCCATGTCCATGGCCTCAGGGAACATCTCCGGCGTGAGAGCGCGCGCGTTCGTGCGCTCCATGACCACGACGCGGCTGTCGCTCCTCAGGCTCCAGGCCAGTTGGCCGTAACCCACGTCCACAGCGTAGACCTTCGCCGCGCCGTTTTTGAGCAGCACGTCCGTGAAGCCGCCCGTCGAGGCGCCGCAGTCTATGCAGGTGAGGCCCTCGGGCAATATTGGGAACACGCGCAGGGCCTTCTCCAGCTTGAAGCCGCCCCGGGAGACATAGGGGCAGGCCGAGCCGCGCACTTCTATGGCAGCGTCCTCCTTTACCGGCATGCCGGGCTTGTCCGCCCGCTGGCCGTTCACGAAAACGAGGCCGCTCATTATCGTGGCGCGCGCCTTCTCCCTGCTCTCGAAGTGGCCGAGCTCCACCAGGCGCTGGTCCAGTCTCGTGCCGCTCATGCCATCAGCTCCTTTGCGGCCGCAGCTATGCCCGCGGCGTCGATCCCCGCCAGAGCGCGGAGCTTTTCCGTCCCGCCCTGGCCGACTATGCCCTCGCCCAGATTCAGCAGGCGGCACTTGAAGCCCGCCTGGCCTCCGGCGGCGGCGAGGATACGCCCACCTATGCAGCCCGAGGCGCATACCTCCTCCGCCACGACCAGCCTGCCGCAGTCCCGCGCCGCAGCCAGCAGCGGCTCCGCCTCCAGCGGCAGTACGCGGCCTATTTTGAGGACGCGGGCGGATATGCCCTCCGCCTCAAGCGCGCGCGCCGCGCCCAGGGCCTCGTTAATCATCGTTCCGTAGGCGGCGATACACACGTCCCCGCCCTCGCGCAGGCATTCTAGCGCCTGTGCGCCGCCTTCACGATACTCGCCCTCGCCGCCGCGGGGGTAGCGGACAGCCACGGGACCGCTCTCTGCAAAAAGCGCTCGCTCCAGCATGTCCTCCGCCTCGCGGAAGGAGGCGGGGCACCAGACCGTCATGCCCGGCACCGCGCCCAGGTAGGCGATATCAAAGACGCCGTGGTGCGTCTCCCCGTCCTCGCCGACCAGCCCGGCCCGGTCCACGCCGAGCACAACGTGCAGGCGCAGGAGCGCCACGTCGTGGATGAGCATGTCGAAGCCGCGCTGCAAAAAGCTCGAATACACGCAGGCCACGGGGATGAGCCCCTCTTTTGCCATGCCCGCCGCCATCGCCACGGTGTGGCCCTCGGCGATGCCCGTATCAAAAAAGCGCTCCGGGTACTTTGCAGCGAAACCTGCAAGGCCGGTGCCGTCGGCCATCGCCGCCGTCAGCGCGCAGACGCGCCCGTCCCGCTCCGCAGCGCGGCAGAGCGCCGAGCCCACCGCAGTGGAAAAACTGCCGCCGCTCTTTCTGGCCACGCCCTTGGCAGGGTCGAAGGGGCCGACGCCGTGGTAAAGCTCCGGGTCCAGCTCCGCGCGCGGATAGCCCCGGCCCTTGCGGGTAATGACGTGCAGCAGCACGGGCACGCGCATATCCCGCGCCCAGGCTATGGCGCTCTCCAGCGCGGCGACGTCATGCCCGTCTATGGGACCGAGGTAGTAAAAGCCCAGGTCGTCAAACATATTCTCGGGCAGGATGGCGTCCTTCACGCCCTCCTTGACCCTGTGTGCCAGCTCGTACACCGGCTTCACGCGGCCCACGGTGCTGCGGTACCAGCGCTTAAAGGCGAAGTAGCCCGGTTTCACGCGCATACGGCTGAGCAATTTCGCCATGCCGCCGACGTTTGAGCCAATGGACATCGCATTGTCGTTCAGAATGACCACAAGCGGCTCACCGCTCTGTCCGGCGTTCGAGAGGCCCTCGTAGGCCAGGCCGCCGGTCAGCGCGCCGTCGCCTATGACGGCGACCACGTCATAATCCTCCCCCAGGCGCGTGCGCGCGCGGGCCATGCCCAGCGCAACGGAGACGCTGTTAGAAGCGTGGCCTGCGATAAAGGCGTCCGCACGGCTCTCCGAGGGCTTGGGAAAGCCGGAGATCCCCCCATACTGCCTCAGCCCTGCAAAGCCCTCCCGCCGCCCGGTCAGCAGCTTGTGGGTATAGCACTGATGGCCGACATCGAAAACTATCCTGTCGCGGAATGGGTCGTAGACCCTGTCGAGCGCCACGGTGAGCTCCACCGTGCCGAGATTTGAGGCCAGATGGCCGCCCGTTTTAGAAACATTTTCTATGAGAAAAGCACGTATCTCCGAGCACAGGGCCGGAAGCTGTTCCTCCGGCAGCGCACGGAGCGCGGCTATGTCGTTAACATTTTCAAGTATTGACAAGGCTAATACCTCTTATTACCTTTTTCCCTTCAAGGGCAAAACTGCTCTTTATAACAATGTATCAAAAACCGCCCGGATTTTCAATACGCTCCGGGCGGTTTATCTGCATATTCATACATCTTGCCTAACTTTTCTCAGCTTCTTCTGTCTGAGAGGCGAGATGCCAGCTCCGCAAGGAAGTCCGAGCCCAACTCCCCGGCCAGCTCCACAGCCAGTCCTGTGAGCCGCGCGACCATCGAAGCGCATTTTTCCTCGCCGTAGAGGGACATGAAGGTGACCTTCCCCTCCTCGGCGTCGGAGCCGATGGGCTTGCCCAGCTCCGCCTCGGTGCTGAGGACGTCGAGCATGTCGTCCCGTATCTGGAAGGCTGCGCCCAGCGCGGCGCCGTAACGGAGCGCAAGCTCCGTTTTTTCCTCCCCCGCTCCGGCCGCTGCCACGCCCATGGCGCAGGCGGCGGAGAGCAGGCTGCCGGTCTTGCGGCCCTGGAGGTCCGTTATCCACGCCTCGTCCACAGGCGGGTCTTCGAGCATGTCCATGAACTGCCCGCCGCAGATACCGTCCACGCCGGCGGCGTTTGCCAGGTGCTCCGCGCACCTCGCGCGCCGCTCCGCGGGAAGCTCCGAGCGCAGGATGGTCCCGAAGGCCTCGGCCTGGAGCGCGTCGCCAGCCAGGACGGCGGTACATTCGCCGTAGACCTTGTGGTTGGTCGGCTTGCCGCGGCGCAGGTCGTCGTCGTCCATGCAGGGCAGGTCGTCGTGGATGAGGCTGTAGGTGTGCAGCATCTCGACGGCGCAGGCTGCGGGCAGGGCCGCCGCAACGTCGCCGCCGCAGACGCGACAGAACTCCAGCACCAGCATGGGCCGCAGGCGCTTGCCGCCCGCCATGAGGCTGTAGTCCATCGCCTCCAGCAGGCCGTCGAAGGGCAGGCCCTCCTTACGGCCGAAATATCCCGCAAGCGCGGGCTCTATCATGCCCAGGTACTCGGCGCAGCGCTCGTCAAAGCTCATTCCGCGCCCTCCTCGAAGGGCAGCTCCTCCGGCTCGCCGTCCGGGCCTTTGCGGAGCTTCACGACCTTCTGCTCGGCCTCGTCCAGCTCCTTGGTGCAGGCGGTGATGAGCGCCGCGCCCTCTTCAAACAGCTTGAGCGAGTCGGCCAGCGGCGCGTCGCCGCGCTCAAGCGTGCGCACGACCTCGCCCAGCCGCGCGAGGGATTCCTCAAAGCTCTTTTTCTTTGCTGCCATCCTCTGTCCCTCCGTAAACGCTCTCCACCAGGCAGCGCGCGCCGCCCTTTGAGAGCCTCAGATCCAGTTTGTCGCCGGGCTTCAGCGCCCCGGCCTCTCGCACGGCGCGGCCCTCCGCGTCCAGCGCTATCGAATAGCCCCGGCCCAGCACCTTGAGCGGGCTGAGCGCGTCCAGCTTCGCCGCCAGGCGCGAGAACTCCTGCCTCTGCCGGTTCAGCTGCCGCGTCGCCGCCGCGTCTAGCCGCATGCGCACGGCGTCCAGCTCCAGCCGCCGCTGGTCTATGAAGCCCGTCGGGCTGCGCATGACCCGGCGTGAGGCCAGCTCCGTCAGCGCGGAGCGCCGCTGGGAAAGCCCTCTGTCCACCGCCTGGTCCAGCCGTGCCCGAGCCGAGAGCAGCGCCTGCCTCAGCTCCGAGACGTCCGGCGCGACCAGCTCCGCCGCGTTCGAGGGCGTGGCCGCGCGCAGGTCGGCGACGAAGTCCGAGATGGTCACGTCCGGCTCGTGGCCGACGGCGGATATGACGGGCAGCTCGCTCTCGTAGATGGCACGGGCCACGCGCTCGTCGTTGAAGGCCCAGAGGTCCTCTATGGAACCGCCGCCGCGGCCGGTTATGATGACGTCCGCTACCCTGTGGCGGTTGGCGTAGCGGATGGCGCCGACGATCTCCGGCGGGGCCTCCACCCCTTGCACGCGCACGGGCAGCAGCACGACCTTCGCCACCGGCCAGCGCTTGCGCAGGACGCGGATGATATCGTGCACCGCCGCGCCCGCCGAGGAGGTGATGACGGCTATGCGCTCAGGATAGCGCGGGATGGGCTTCTTGTGCACGGGGTCGAAGAGGCCCTCCTGACGGAGCTTTTCCTTCAGCTGCTCATAGGCCGCCTGCAGATCTCCCGCGCCCTCGGGCATGAGGCCCTCGCAGTAGAGCTGGTAGGCCCCGTCCCTCGGATAGACCGAGACGCGGCCCCAGGCTGTGACGCCCATGCCGCTCTCCGGGCGGAAGCGCAGCTTCGAGGCCGCGGAGCGGAACATGACGCAGCGCAGGCTGGACTCCGCGTCCTTGAGCGTGAAATAGTGGTGCCCCGAGGGGTAGACCTTGTAGTTCGACAGCTCGCCGCGCACGCAGACGGAGCCGAGCAGGGCGTCCGACTCAATAAGAGCCTTTATCCTTGCGTTCAGCTCCGTTACGCTTATCGGCTCTCGCCCGGTCATGTCTCCTCCGGCGCGGGGCGCTCCCCGCGCATGAAGCCGCCGAGCACGCCGTTTATGAAGGCCACCGTCTCCGGCTCCTCATAGCTCTTGGCGAGCTCCACCGCCTCGTTTATCGCCGCCGAGGGGGGCGTGTCCTCCACGTAGAGCAGCTCCGCCAGCGCGCAGCGCAGAACGGCCGCCGCCGTGCGCGTTATGCGCTCCGTGCGCCAGCCTATGGCGTATTTCTCGATATAGGCGTCTATCTCCGCGCGGTGCTCTGCGCAGAGGGAGACGAGGCCGCGTATGTAGGCGAGGCTGCCCTCGTCCGGCTTCTCACCGAAGAGCGCGTCCTCCCCCGCCAGTGTCTCGAAGTGCTCCTCCTCGAAGAAGCCGCCGAGCAGATCCTCCGGGGCCTCGTCCGAGGCGGCCTGGGCATAGATGAGCCTTATCGCCAGTTCTCTGGCCTTCGTCCTGGTCATTTGTCAAAGGCCACGCCCGAGACGTGGACGTTCACGACCGGCGCGCCCATGCCCGTCATGGACTCGACGGCGCCGGTGACGGTGTCCTGCACCTGCTTGGCCACGCTCACGACGTTGGAGCCATAGCGGACCATGATGATAACGTCCACGGTGATGACGCCGTCGTTTATCTGGACCTTCACGCCCTTGGAGGGGGACTTGATGCCCAGCAGCTCCGCCAGCTCGGCCCCGGCGTTATTCACCAGGGAGGCAACTCCGTCTATCTCATTCACGGCAGCGCGCACCATCGACACGAGGACGTCCTCCGAGATGTTGATGCTGCCCTTTTCTTCTTTGCAGGTAATGTAGTTCTCGCCCATGCGCTTACCTCCTTCAGATAATGGCAATACAGTATACCACGCCGCGCGGCGAAAATAAAGAGCGGATTTGTCGCTCCCGCGCATTTAAACGCCCAGTGCGCGGCGCATGCCCTCGAAAACGGCCGCATGACCGCGCTCAGAGAGGTGCACGCCGTCGAAACAGAGCTCCGGGTCCCATTCGGCGGCGTCTGCGAAGTCTATACCCAGCTCGCGCGCCGTCTCCGCGAGGCAGGCGCCCAGGCGCTGCGACTCGGTGACGAGCCGCCCCTCTCCCACCCAGGCCCCCGGGCGCATGGGCGGCGGCGAGACGAGCAGCGTCCGCGCGGGGGCGAGTTCCGACAGGGCCACGCGCAGGAAGCTCTCCATGCGCTCTGCGACGTCCTCGGCGCAGAAGTCCGGCTGTGAGAGCAGGTCGTTGCCGCCGAGCATGACGACGAGGGTATCCGCGGGCAGACAGCGCCCTATCTCCGCGCAGGCGGCGCTGATACGTGCGGGCGTGTTCGGGATACTGCGTCCGTTTACGCCGCAATTTACGACGTCCAGCCCCGGCAGCGCCGCGAGCCTCCCCTGCCAGCGCACATTTCGAGGGCACTGCTCTCCGATGTACGAGCGCGGGTCATACCCCCAGGTGTTCGAATCTCCGAAGCAGATGATGCGCATGTCCTTTGTCTTCCTTTTCTTTTGTGGGGGTGGCGTTGGAGGAACTCGCCGTTTTGTTCTGCTGGACTTTAGGTTGGTGCTGCCTGTTCCCTGTCT
>OJRG01000262.1_pt1 | contig 35324 bp, 31 predicted proteins | sample 1599121 | NCBI WGS metagenome assembly OJRG01 (sample SAMN03922528, study PRJEB24848) | human gut metagenome | isolation source: stool sample | host: Homo sapiens | place: Germany | collected 2010-05
GTCCCGGAGCGTGTCCGGAAACTCCGGAGAGGCCACCCGGTTCAGGAGCACCTCGCCCACGGCCATCTTCCACTCCATCGAAAGCCAGGCGCTGCCCGCCTCGGTATGTATCACCTTGGCGAGCAGCGCTAGGTCGTCATAGCTTATCTCCTCCTCGTCGAGGCCGAGGAGCTCTATTTTCTCGTTCCGGGCGGCCTCGGCGGCGCGCCCGGCCTCCTCGTCCCCCGCGGCTGCGGCGTCTATCATCGCTTCGCCATAGTCTGTCGCGGGGTCTATGCCGGCGTCCACGGCCCGGTGCAGGGGGGCGCAGAGCGCCAGCGCCGCCATGAGGGCCGAGAGCGGCCCCGCGCAGACTGATAAAAGCTGCTTCATAGTCGGTACCTCCTTTCAAAGGCCCGGCAATTATAAGCCGCCGCGGGCGCGAAAAAGGCAGAAAAGCGCCGCGGCTCTCGCCGCGGCGCTTCCCGGGATGTATTCAGTTGACCGCCGCGGCTTTCCGACGCAGGCTCATGCAGTCGGCTATCATGGCGATGAACTCGGAGTTCGTGGGCTTGCCCTTTATGTTGGAAACCGTATATCCGAAGAACTTTTGCAGCGTTTCAATGTCGCCCCTGTCCCAGGCTACTTCGATGGCGTGGCGGATAGCGCGCTCGACGCGGGAGGGCGTGGTCGAGAACTTGCGCGCCACGGCGGGATAGAGGACCTTCGTCACGGCATTTATGGCGTCCATGTCGTTTATCGTGATGAGGATGGCCTCGCGCAGATACTGGTAGCCCTTTATGTGCGCGGGGACGCCTATCTCGTGGATGATGTCCGTGACCATGGCCTCAAGGCTGGGCTCGCTGTACGGCGCGGCGACGGGCATGCGCGCCGCCTGGGGCCGCTTCGCGGCGGTGAGCTGCCGGATATTCGAGAGCACCGAGGCCGCGTCGCAGGGTTTCGGGATGAAGTAGCAGACCCCAAGCTCCGAGCACTCCGCGATGACCCGCTCGTTCCAGAAGCCGGAGACCACTACGCAGCGGGTGCCGGGGCTGGCCTCCGCCACACGGCGCAGCAGGCTGAGCCCGTCCAGCTTCGGAAGCATCAGCTCCGTCAGCAGCACGTCCGGGCGCAGACGCGAGACGAGCTCCAGCGCTTCCTCGCCGTCGCCCGCCGCGCCGGCAAGCTCCATACCCTCGTCTTCCTCAATGTGAGCTGCCAGCAAATGTCTCAAGTCCTCTCCGGGCTCTGCGATAAGAACGCGCGTTTTGGTTTCCATAATCAAAACCTCCGTTATTATTACAAATCACGGACTGCAATCTATATTTTTGAGCAGGAAAGCCGCTTTTGTAGTAATAATTTAGCACAATGCCGCCGATATTGCAATATAAAGCTGCATGATTAAGGCAATTTTTTGTTTACATAAATCGACACCATTCGACAAATTGCCGAATGGTGTTTTCTGTCGTATTCTGTCTGCCGCGGGGCGCCCCCAGAGCGGGGAAAAACAAAAAAGCGCCCCAACAGGGCGCTTTTTACAGGTATTTGTGAGCTCAGCGTTCAAGGGGACTTATGACAAAGCTGCGCTCCGCCAGGCGGAGGGCCTGCTGTTCGGCGCGGGCGCGGCGCAGCTCCGGCAGGCTCTTCGCCGCGAGGTCGTCCATCAGGTAGCCCCTGGCGAGCAGATTCTGCGCCAAAAAATCGTACCAGCGGCGGATGCCGATGTCCGTCAGGTGGGCCCCGTCGGGCAGATAGCAGCCGCTGCCCCAGCAGGAGTGCGAATCCAGCAGGACCACCCGCGTCTCGCCCAGAGCCTCGTAATAGGCCACTGTGTCGGCTATTACGCCGTTTATCCTCTCCGTTGCCACGACACCGGTCACGGAATCCGGCACGGTCTGGACGTAGATCGTGGCCTCCGGCCAGTTTTCGAGCATGTGGTCGATGACGACGGTGTAGTCCTCCACGACGGAGTACTCGCTGCTGTTCGAGCCCATGAGGAAAAGCACGCGCTCAAAACGGCCCGCCGTGGCCTCCACGGCCTCGGCGAAGATCAGGCCCTCAAGTCCGGGGCTCGTCGTGCTGCCGTAGGCGTTCTGTTCCAGGGGCTTGAGGGGCCACCAGTCCTCGAAGTAGTAGTTGACGGCGCTGTTGGGCGCGGCCATGTAGCTCGCGCCGCAGAGCAGATCCATGGGCTTCAGGAAATAGTCCACGAGGTGGCAGGTGAGCGAATCGCCCACCAGCACGGTGCGGCTGTCGAGGAAAGGTACGCCGCAGAAGCCCGCGTCCTCCGAGCTCGCGGAGGCGGAACAGCAGACGCACAGGCAGGAGGCGGCCAGCAGCAGGCAGATGAATCTTTTAGCTTTCATGTCGATCATTCCAGATACCAGGTGTCCGTACCCTCGTCGAACTCGCTGCGCTCCGGCATGTAGTGCCGGAAGGCGGGTTCGAGCAGGAAGGTCGCGGCAAATGTGCCCAGCCCGGGGGCCAGGATGAGCGCGGGCGGGAAGAAGCGGAAGGCTGCGCCCAGCGCAGCCCAGAGCGCCGCAAGGCCAAGCGTCCTGAGCGGGAACCTCAGCGCCGCGCGCAGGGAGAACAGCAGTATCTGCGCCGTCTTGAACCTGAAGCGGCTCAGCACCGGGCAGGCCACGGCCAGGATGAGAAAGGCCACGATGAGGGCAAAGAAAAAGGTCGCCCTGTAAAAGAAGTCCACGGCCGCGCTCTGCGGCAGATTCACCACGTACACCGCCGCGAAAAAGCCAACAGCGCAGAAAAGCGCCAGTATGACGGAGAGCGCCGCGCCCTGGCGGAAGTTCTCCCTGAAGGAGCGGAAATACTCCCTGTACGGCCCGCCGCGGCCGCGTCTCACAGACTTGGCCACGGAGTAGTAGAGCGCCGTCGCGGCCGGGCATATCGTCACGACGCCGAGGCTTATGACGAGCGTCATAGCGCCCAGCGCGATGAGGTCTATGGCTGCAGACCAGATGGAAAAGCCCCTGTCCTTCATCCCAGCGCCTCCCTTGCCTCGTCTATGTAATAGTGGACCAGCAGGTTCACGCAGGCCCCATAGCTCTGCATGCCCAGCTCCTGGCCGTTGGATTTGAGGAAGGAGTCATACACCGTGTTCGAGGCCTTCTGCGCCGCGCTGTCGCGGAACTCGTCCCAATAGGCCGACTGCGCCTTGAAGTCCGCGCGCACGGTGTCGGAGAGGCTGTAGTAGATCTCGGTATAGGCCTCGTAGTCCGCGCCGGCCAGGGCGTTGCCGAGGTAGATGTAGGCCAGGGCCGCGCCGGCGTAGCGGAAGTCCGCGTATTCCGACTCCAGGCAGGAGAGGACGGCGACGAAGTTGCACTCCTGCTCCATGGCCACGCCGCGCTGGTGGGCTATCTCGTGCTGGCTCGTCGAGGGCAGGAGGAAGACGGGCGAATCCATGTTGAGGTTGGCCTCCCCCGTCATGGGGAAGAAGAAGCCTGTGAAGTCGAGGTAGCTCATGATGCGGGAGAAGTGGATGGGCTTCGGCCGGAGCGCCTCGCCGTCGAGGAAGGGGTAGAGTTCTGCGGCGCCCTCGAAGACCCCGGCGGCCCGGTCGAGGACGGAATCCCTGTCCGTCGTGCAGGCGCCATTTTCGTCGCGCGGAACCTCGTCGGCGTACTCGCTCGCCAGGGCGGCGAACCAGCGGGTGACGGTCTCAAGCTCCTCCAGCTCCAACGGCCCGTCGTCCACGCCGGACTGCTCGGCAAAGCCGGGCGCGTAGTAGCAGGGCGTCCACATGACGCTGAGCCCCGCCCAGAATACCGCGCCCGCCATGGCGAGAGTGAGGACCAGGCGGTAGAGCTGCCAGAGCTTCTCCGGGAAGCGGATGAGCCGGTAGACGCACCAGAGCAGGTAGGCCGCGAGGCCCAGGATGGCAGCAGCGTAGACGAGCTCCGCCGCAGAGAAGGCAAAGTGGGAGCAGAGCTTCGACATGAAGAGATGGTAGGGGTGCGTCACGTGCTCATACACCCAGAGCATCGCGCCCTCGTCCACGCGCAGGGCGTAGATGAGCACCACGGCCAAAAGGCACAGGAGCGTTATGCCCAGGCGCACCGGCGCCAGGCGGCGGAGATTTTTCCTGTGAGCAGTTTTTTCCATAGGCAGTTTGAAAGGGGGCGCGGCGGGGTTCCGCCGCGCCGGGTCAGTGGCTTATTTGAACACCGAGGCGTTCTTTGCGAAATACTCTATGCCGGAGTAGACGGTCGTGGCCAGGACGACTATCCAGCAGGCCGTCACCGTCCAATCCGGGACGGGCAGCATCAGCAGGATGAAACAGACCATGGTGGAGGCGGTCTTTATCTTGCCGGACCAGGCGGCGGCGATGACCTTGCCTCCCTCCACGGCCACGAGGCGCAGGCCCGTCACCGCCAGCTCCCGCGCCACGACGATTATCGCCGCCCAGGCGGGGAAGAGGCCCGTGTCCACATACACGAGCATGACCGAGATGACGAGCAGCTTGTCCGCCAGGGGGTCCAGGAACTTGCCGAAGTTCGAGACCTGATTGTAGTGCCTTGCGATGTAGCCGTCCACGAAGTCGGAGACGGAGGCGAGGACGAAGACGCCCAGCGCCCAGTACATGTGACCGGGGAAGTCCAGGTACATGAGCACTAGCACGGCGGGGATGAGCAGCACGCGGACGATCGTTATCTTGCTGGCTGTCGTTAGCTTCATATTATCCTCCCTCTGAGGACGCCGTCTTCGGCGCTCTCCACGCGGAAAGTGACTATGTCTCCGGGCTCACATTCGCCCTCCATGACTGCTCCGCCGTCTATGCCGGGGGAATCGAACCAGCTGCGGCCCACGGCGAGGCCCGTCTCGCCGTCTATGTAGTCGCAGATGGCCTCGACCTCGCGGCCGACGAGCGAGCCCTCCCACGCGTCCATGACCTCGGCCTGGAGCCGCTCCACCAGCGCGGCGCGCTCCATGGCGACATCCTTCGGCGGATACTCCATCCTCGCTGCGGGCGTGCCCTCCTCGGGCGAGAAGGGGAAGACCCCGGCGCGCTCGATCTTCGCCTCGCGCAGGAACTCGCACAGCTCCTCGAACTCCGCCTCGCCCTCGCCGGGCAGGCCGGTTATGAGGCTCGTGCGCAGCACGAGGCCTGGGATGCGCTCGCGCAGCTTCTTGAACAGGGCGCGGATGCTCTCGCCCGTGTCGCGCCGGTTCATGCGCCGGAGGATGCGGTCGTCTATGTGCTGGATGGGGATGTCGATGTACTTGACGATCTTCGGCTCCGAGGCGATGAGCTCTATGAGCTCGTCGTCGAGCTCGTGGGGGTAGAGATAGTGCAGGCGTATCCAGCGCAGGCCGTCTATCTTCACGAGCTCGCGCAGGAGCGCGGCGAGGCTCGGCCTGCCGAAGAGATCGAAACCGTAGTGCGTGAGGTCCTGGGCGACGAGGATGAGCTCTCTGTACCCGCGCTCTGCCAGCTGTCGGGCCTCGGCCAGGATGTTCTCCATGGGCCGGGAGCGGAAGCGCCCGCGTATCTTCGGGATGAGGCAGTAGGAGCAGTGGTTGTCGCAGCCGTCCGCTATGAGCAGGTAGGCCCAGACCCCGCCGGTGCTGATGACGCGCCCCGTCTCCGAGACGGCGGCGCAGTTGTCGCCTATTATGACCGGCTTCTCGCCCAGCAGCGCGCCCTCCAGGGCCGCCGCCACCTCGTCGTAGCTGCCCGCGCCGATGACGGCGTCCACCTCCGGCATCTCGGAGATGATCTCGTCCCTGTAGAGCTCCGAGAGGCAGCCGGCGACGATAAGCTTTTTGAGCCTTCCCGTCTCCTTGAGCCGGGCCGTTTCGAGGATGGTGTTTATGGCCTCCTGCTTTGCGTCCTCTATGAAGGCGCAGGTGTTTATGACGATGGCCTCGGCCTCGGTCTCGTCGTTCGTGAGCTCATAGCCCGCGTCCGCGAGCTTTTTGAGCATCTGCTCCGAGGCGACCCGGTTCTTCGGGCAGCCGAGGGAGATCATGCCTACCTTCATTCGTCCAACTCCAATCCATGACTGAGCCTCTTCGCCGCGGAGGAGACCTCTTCCCAGGAGAAGCCCCGGCGTATGAGCGCGGCGCAGGCGCGGCGCAGCTCGGCCCCCTCCGGGGCGCGGCCGCGCAGCTTTTGCATGAGCAGGCGCTCAACCGTGTCCGACTGCTCCGGCAGCTCATCGAGCGCGGCGTCCCAGAGCTCGCGCGGCAGCTTCCGGCGGCGCAGCTCCTCCCGTATCCGTGCGCGGCCGTAGCCCTTCGCGGCGTAGTGCCGCACGACCATGGCCGCGTAGTTTTCGTCGTTCACAAAGCCGAGTTCGGCCATGCGCGCAGCCGCGGCGCGGGCTGAGTCCGGGTCATCGCCCTTTTCCACGAGCTTCACGGCGAGCTCGGCCTCGGAATAATCCCGCTTCTCCAGCAGGCGCAGCGCGCGGGCCTTCGCCCTCTCGGCGGGGGTCTCAGCCATCGAAATCGTCCGCCGAGATGTCCACGGCCCGGCCCGCGGCTATGGCCGCCTTGCGGGCCTGCGGGGTCATGAGCTTGTGCGCGTTGTCGCGTATCTGCTGCTCCAGCCTGTCCATGACCTCAGGGTTCTGCTCCAGATACTCGCGCACGTTGTCGCGGCCCTGCAGCCGGGTCTCGCCCACCGTGAACCAGGCGCCCGCCTTGTCTATGAGCTCCAGCTTCACGGCGAGGTCTATTATCTCCCCGACCTTCGAGATGCCCTGGCCGTAGATGATGTCGAACTCCGCCTCCTTGAAGGGGGGCGCGACCTTGTTCTTTATGACCTTGGCCCGGGTGCGGTTGCCTATCATCTCGGAGCCGTTCTTGAGCGTTTCGATGCGGCGCATGTCTATGCGCACGCTGGCGAAATACTTGAGCGCGCGGCCGCCCGGCGTCGTCTCCGGGTTGCCGTACATGACGCCTATCTTCTCGCGCAGCTGGTTTATGAAGATGACTATGCAGCCGGTCTTCGACACGACGCCCGCGAGTTTGCGCAGCGCCTGGCTCATGAGCCGCGCCACGACGCCGACGCTGCTCTCGCCCATCTCGCCCTCCAGCTCGCTGCGCGGCAGCAGGGCCGCGACCGAGTCGATGACGACGACGTCCAGAGCGCCCGAGCGCACCAGCTGCTCGGTTATCTCCAGCGCCTGCTCGCCGGTGTCCGGCTGGGAGATGAGGAGGTTGTCTATGTCCACGCCCAGGGCGCGGGCGTAGGCGGGCTCCAGCGCGTGCTCGACGTCTATATACGCCGCCTCGCCGCCGCCCTTCTGCGCGGAGGCCACGACGTGCAGCGCCAGCGTCGTCTTGCCGCAGCTCTCGGGGCCGTAGATCTCGACTATGCGCCCGCGCGGCACGCCGCCTATGCCGAGCGCGAGGTCCAGGGAGAGCGAGCCCGTCGAGATGGCCTCGACATTCACGGGTATGTCGTCCCCCAGGCGCATGATGGCGCCCTTGCCGTAGTTCTTCTCTATCTGGGCGATGGCCGTCTCCAGGGCCTTTTTCTTGTCGCCCGCGGGGCTGGGCGCCGCGGAGGGCGCCGCCTTTTTCTTTTCTGCCATGTCACACCTCGATAAAATGAAATGATTGAAGGTTCAGTCTATGCCTTGGCCGTCACGACCCGCTCCACGCCGCGCGTGTCGAGCACCGACTGCGCGTCGTGCAGGCCGGCCATGCGCATGAGGTCCTTGACGCTGCCCGCCTGTTCCTCGCCGACCTCGAACATCAGCATGCCGCCCTGGCGGATGACCCCGCGCCAGTTTTTGAGGATGGCGCGGTAGAAGTCCAGACCGTCGTCCCCGCCGTCCAGCGCCCAGACCGGCTCGTAATCACGCACGGAGGGCTCCAGCGTCAGAATGTCGAAGGTCGGGATGTAGGGCGGGTTCGAGACGACAAGGTCGAAGCTGCCCGTCATGATGGGGGGCTGCTTCATGACGTCCGCCAGCAGGAAGCCCACGCGGCCGTCCAAGCCGTTGCGCCGCACGTTCCGGCGGCTGACCTCCACGGCCTCGGGGCTGACGTCCGCCAGCACCACGCGGGCCTGGGGCAGGGCGTCCGCTATCGCGCAGCCTATGCAGCCGCTGCCGCTGCACAGGTCCAGGACGCGCGCGTCCATCTTCCGCCCGTGCAGCCAGCGTATCGCCGTCTCCGCCAGGACCTCCGTGTCCACCCTCGGGATGAGCACGGAAGGGTTCACTTCCATCGGCAGGCCCCGGAACTCCCAGACCCCCGTTATATAGGCCACAGGCTCCCCTGCAAGGCGCCGGCCCAGCATGGATTCCGTGCGGCGCTCCACCTCGTCTGTCGCATAAAATCGCATGTCCCGCAGCAGTTTTTCAGTCGTCTTCCCGGCGGCGGTCGCGACTATGAGCTTGCCCTCAAGCTCCGCGGCCTCTATCCCGGCGTCGCGCAGCCGGTTGCGCACGGATATATAAAGCTCGCTGTATGTCCGCGGCATATCCCCATCCCCCTCATTGTCTGCAAAGGTTTTGCCCGAATATTGCATAAGATTGCAATAGGTTTTTTCCGGGGGCGTGTACCTCGGAAAAAACACCGCTCAGCCCGCAAGTGTGCGAAGCGATCACCAGGCGTCCTTGCCTTTCTCTTCCGGAATAACCAATTCAAGCGCGCGGATGGCGCACTCTATCATGCCGTCGTCCGGCTCGTTGGTCGTCAGGTGCTGGAGCTGCTTGCCGGGCCAGGTGACGATGCGCGAGACGATGTTCGTGTCATGCCGGCCAGCCCAGCGGTTGAGCTCGTAGGCCGCGCAGACGATGACGGGCAGCAGCAGCAGCCGGAGCGCGAAGCGCAGCAGCGTGCTGTCCACCTGTATGAAGAGCCCCGCGAAGATGCCCAGCACGATGACCACGAGCAGGAAGCTCGTGCCGCACCTGGGATGGAAGCGGCTCTGGGGCCGGACGTTCTCCACCGTCAGGGGCAGGCCCTTCTCGTAGCAGAAGATGGTCTTGTGCTCCGCGCCGTGGTAGGAGAAGAGACGCTTCATGTCCTTCATCCGGGCGATGAGGCCGAGGTAGACGAGGAAGATGACGATCTTCAGCGCGCCTTCGAGGAGGCTGCGCAGGGTATAATGCCCGTCCACGCCCGGGATGAGCCCGGCGATGAAGGTGGGCAGGAAGAGGAAAAGCCCCACGGCCAGCAGCACGCCCAGCACGGCGGCTATGCCGATGACTATCTTCTCCGCCTTCTCGCTGCCCAGCTTTTTCTCAAGCCAGAGGTCGAACTTCGTCGGCTCCTCCTGCTCATCCTCGGGCAGAAGGCTCGCCGAATAGGTCAGCGCCCTCATGCCCTTGACCATGGAATCCACAAAAATGACGAGCCCGCGGATGAAGGGCCAGCCCAGGGCCGGGTGCCTGTCCTTCACGAGCTTCAGGGGCTCCACCTTCTCGGTCATGCCCTCGGCCGTGCGGCAGACTATGGCCTGCTTGTCCGGCCCGCGCATCAGGATCCCCTCTATTAGCGCCTGCCCGCCTATGGTGGTGCGGAAGCAGACCTGTTCGTTGTTTTTAGCCATTACAGACCTCTGAATCTTAAAATTACTGTGTTTTTATGGGCAGATCGACGCAGACCTGCGCGCCGCCGCCCTCGGCGTTGCCTATGACGAGCCGCCCGCCGTGCCGCGTGACTATCTCGTCGCAGACGGCGAGGCCTATGCCGCTGCCCCGCTCCTTGCCGCGGCCCTTGTAAAAGCGCTCCTTTACGTGGGGCAGATCCTCGTCCGCAAAGCCCGGGCCGTGGTCGCGCACGCTCACGCGCACGTACTCGCCCTCCACGCCGGAGGTGAGCTCTATCTTCCTGCCCCGGCGGCCGTATTTCGCGGCGTTGTCGAGGATGTTCAGCAGCACCTGCTTTATACGGGCCGGGTCGCCTGTCACGGGCGGGAGCGGTTCCTCCGCGGGCTCGTAGCCGAGCTCTATGCCGTCGTGCTTCAGAAGCTCGCCGTAGGTGAAGGCGACCTCCTCCAGCAGGGAGTCGAGGTCCACTTCCTGGAGATTCAGCGTGAAGCGCCCGTCGCGTATGCGCGTGAACTCCAGAAGCTCCTCGACCATGCCTGTGAGCCGGCCAGCCTCGCAGGAGATTATCTCCACGCCCCTGCGGGAGTCTCCCTGTATTGCCTCGTCGTACATGAGCGTCTCGCTCCAGCCGGTGATGGCCGTGAGCGGCGTGCGCAGCTCGTGCGAGACGGAGGAGATGAACTCAGACTGCGTCTTTCCCGCCTCGCCTATCTTCACGGACATGTCGTTGAAAGCGTCCACAAAGCGGCCTATCTCGTCGTCTCGGAGCTTCTCGGCCAGGGAGCCGTAGCTGCCGTCGGCTATGCGCCGGGCCGTGTCGCCCAGGCCGAGGATGGGGTTCGTCACCCGCTCGCGGAACCAGAGGTTCGACAGCAGCAGCAGCGCGACCGCGCCCCCGGCGAAGATGCCCGCCCAGGTCACCAGCCCGCAGAGCGCGAAGGCCAGGGTCAGCAGCACGCAGAGGATGGCAGCACAGCTGAGCACGAGCCACACGCCCTTAAGGCCCCGGAGCGCCTCGGGCCGCTCTCCGCCTGCAAAGCGCTTCGCCGCGGCCAGCGCCCTCGCGGGCAGGCCGGGCCTTTCCTTTCCGTCCATCGCCTCAGGAGCCCCACTTGTAGCCGTAGCCCCAGATGGTGGTGATGTATTCCGGCGCCGTCGGCGTGTCCTCTATCTTGATGCGCAGGCGGCGGATGTTCACGTCCACTATCTTGAGCTCGCCCTTGTAGTCCGCGCCCCAGACGTTCTCAAGGATGTCCTCGCGCGAGAGCGCCTTGCCCGGGTTCTCCATGAAGAGCTTCATGATGGAATACTCCGTCTGCGTCAGCTTCACGCGCTGGCCGTTCTTGTCCAGAGTGCGGTTGCGGGGATTGAGCAGGAAGGGCCCGCTCTCAAGCTCCGGCTCCTCCGGCTCCTGGTTCGCGCCCACGCGGCGGTAGAGCGCGTCCACGCGCGCCAGCAGCTCCGCGGGGGAGAAGGGCTTCGTGACGTAGTCGTCCGCGCCCGTCATGAGGCCCGTGACCTTGTCCATCTCCTGCCCCAGCGCCGTGAGCATGATTATGCCCATCTTCGAGCCGGAGGCCCGGATGCTGCGGCAGATCTCAAAGCCGTCTATGTCCGGGAGCATGACGTCCAGCAGCGCCACGCCAATGTCGTCGTTTTCCGCGAGCAGGCGCAGCGCCTCCTCGCCCGTGGCCGCCTCTATAGGCTCGTAGCCCGAGCGCCGGAGATTTATGACGACAAAGCTGCGGATGCCGGCTTCGTCCTCGAGGACCAGTATCTTTTTGATGTCGTCCACGCCCCTTTCGTGAGCAGTTTGCCTCTCAAAAATTTAGCCTCAACATTATAGCACAGTATTTGCAATAGTGGTAGCATGAGATTACAAAATGTAGTATAATTTGTGGCGAAGCGGTGAAAATTCGGAGAAATGCACTATTGAGGGGAGCGGTGGACGTGTTAATTCTCTATTCGGACACGAGGGGGCTGGACGAGGGGCGCGCGCTTTGCCGGGGGCGGAGCCGGGCGCCGGGCAGCGCCTTCGCCTACTCGCTGCTTTTCCGCGCCCTGGAGCTGTGGCAGGGGGCTCGGGAGCTGCCCGAGGCGGCGATCGATGCGCGCGGCAAGCCGTTTTTTCCTGAGCGTCCGGACTGGCACTTTTCGCTCAGCCACACGCGGGGCTTTGTGCTGGCGGCGGTGTCGGCCTCGCCGGTGGGTGCTGACGTGCAGCTGCGGGACGGCCGGGGCGAGCGCCTGGCGGAGCGGCTGATGTCTGAGCGGGAGCGGGAGGACTTCGACTTCTACGAGCTCTGGAGCCTGCGGGAGAGCCTCTACAAGCTGACGGGGGAGGGCGGCCTGCGCGACATGCGCTTCGAGCGCCGGGGCGGGCTCATCGTCCCGCCGAAGGCGGGGGCGTTCTGCAGAGTTTACGCCGACATCCCCGGTTGCGCCGCTGCGGCCGCAAGCTACGCGGAGCCCCTGCCCGAGCGCCTCATCCGCGTGGAGGGCGAAAAAATCTGCACTTGAAAAGCCGCGCGGCGTAGGCTATAATTATAATCCACGCCGGTGTGGCGAAATTGGCAGACGCACCGCACTCAAAATGCGGCGGAGCGATCCATGCCGGTTCGAGTCCGGCCACCGGCACCACGCCGGAGCAAACAGCGCTTTGCTCCGGCATCTTTCTTGTGCCAGGCTTTCAGCCGCACGGCCTGCTGACAAAGCCAAGGCCCCCATCCGCTGCTGCGGATGGGGGCCTTTTTTATTTCGCGGCTTCCTCGGGGCTGATGGGGCGCAGGACGCCGGGACTCAGGCATTTTGCGGCCAGGTCTATGTAGGTCTGCTTGCTCTTCTCCCAGGAGTCTATGTCCTTGTCCTGCAGCTCGCGCAGCTTGACGGCGGGGGCGCCGCCGACCACGGCGCGGGGAGGGACCACCTGCCCGCGCTTTACAACGGCGCCTTCTGCCACAACGGCGTATTCGCCAACTTCGGCGTAGATGCTGACTATGGCGCCCATGCCTATATTCGCCCCGTCGTGCAGATGGTTGCCGTGGACTATCGCCCCGTGGCCTATCGTGACGCGGCGGCCTATTATGCAGCCCTGAGTGCCCGCGCCGCCCACGTGGATTATGACCCCGTCCTCCACGGCGCTCTCCTCGCCTATGACTATGGGCTTTGCGTCGCCCCTTATGATCGCGCCCGGGCCGACATAGCAGCGCGCGCCTATCTGCACGTCCCCGATTATAGTGGCGGAGTCGCTCACGTAGGCGCTGGGATCTATCCTCGGACGTTTTGAATCGAACTCATAGAGCATTTTAAATATCTCCTTTTACTTTAACCATTTTCCTGCCGCCGGACAAAGCTGCTGGGTATGCCGAGCTCCTCCCGGTATTTTGCGGCGGTGCGCCGGGAGATGCGCACGCCCTTGCCGCTGAGTATCTCGCTCAGCCGGGCGTCCGAGACGGGGTCGCGCTTGTCTTCGGTGTCCACGATGTCACGTATGAGGAGCTTGGCCCTGTCGGCCGAGCACAGCTCCGTCTCGCTCTCAAGCCGGCGCGAAAACAGCGCGCGAGCCGGCACCGTGCCGCGTATGCACTGGATATACCTGCCCCTAAGCGCCCGGGAGACCGTCGAGACGCTCAGCCCCGTCTCGTCGGCCACGTCGGCCAGCGTCATGGGGACCAGGGGGGCCGAACGGAACTGAAAGTATTCCCGCTGAAGCTCGGCTACCTTTTCCGCACAGAGCAGCAGCGTGCTCTCGCTGCGGCTGACGTTGGCAAAAAGGCGGCTGGCGCTCAGTATGCATTCGTCCAGGTAGCGCAGGACCTCCGGGTCGCCGGCGGAGCTGCGCAGCTCGCGGCAGTAGCTGCTTATCTTCAGATAAGGCGTACAGGAATGAGGCAGCCAGACGCGCAGCCTGCCGCCGCACTGTTCTATGCAGATATCCGGCACGACGCTGCAGTTGCGCGCGCTGCCGTCGAAGGCGGCGGAGGGATAGGGGCAGAGCCGCTTTATCCGCTCCTCAGCCTTGCGTACGCGGCTCACGGGGACCGAGAGCTCCTTGGAGATCGCCGTATAGTGCCCGCGCGAGAGCTCCTCCAGGCAGCCGGAGATGATGCTCTTTATAAGCCCGTCCCCGTCCTCATCCTCGTCGAGCTGGGCTATGAGGCACTCACGCACGCCGGCTGAGCAGATACCGGTGGGAGACAGCCCGCGCAGCAGACGGACGCAGTCCTCGACCCTGCCCGCCGGGACGCCGAGGCGCTCCGCTGCTGCGGCCCAGTCCTCGTTCAGAAAACCGTGTCCGTCCACGCAGCCGATGAGGTATCTGCATATGTCCTCGTCTCGCTTCTCCAAGTCCAGAAGCGGAAGCTGCTGTAGCAGATGGCTGCGGACGGTGGGCGCGGCGGCGGCGGGCTCGGGGGCATCCGCCCGCTCGTCGTCCGGGCCGCCCGGCTCCGGCGCGCGCCCGAAGGAGTTCAGCCACTGCACCTTCTCAAACAGCTCGGCACGCAGGGGCGAGGAGTACAGACTGTCGATGTCTATGGCAGGGTTTTCCATAGCCTGTTCGAGCAAATATTGCTCAAGCTCGTGGCAGTTCATCTGGATGAGCTCCGTGAGCTGTATAACGCCGGGGGAAAGGGTCTGCTTTGTTGTTGTCTTGCCGGTTATTTTCATTTGCTCACCTTCGATAAGGGCGGAAGGACTTATAAAACGATATTATTAAATTTGTGATTTGTCAATATGAAACACTTTTTGAGAGCTTATATAAATTTATAAAAAATTAATGCCAACTACAGGCATTAATTGCAAAAACGAACAAAGCAAAATTTCAAAGTGTATTGCCGCGATACACTTTGAGACAGAATGCCTGACCGATAGCGATACACTTTTAACAAATTGACACACAAAGACATAGGTGATAGAATGTTTTGACTCAGCAACGCCAAGGAGGGAGCTGCGCCTTGAACAGAGATTTTCTGGACCGGGGAAAGGAATTTACGAGCATGCTGGAGAGCTCCAGATACATGTGCGGCAAAAACGGCGTGGACCCGCACTGCACAAAGCTGCCGGAGGTCACCGAGGAGGACGTCGAGAGATGTAAGAAGCTGGTTTCGGGGCACATACGCCTGATGCGCCGCAGCACGCCGGAATACTACAAGGCAGTGCAGGACGTGCTTTCGGAAAACAAGGCGGTCCTGCTCTATACTTATATAAATTTTGACATTTTCGGCCGCTATGGGAATCAGAAGCTGAAGGACGAGCTGGCGGCGAAAAACATAAGGCTCGGGGCCACGCTCAGCGAGAAAAACGCGGGGACGAACGCCGCGGTCATGGCCTCGCGCAGTCCCAAGAGCGTCTGGGTGGTGGGCGGCGAGCACTATATGGACGCGCTCAAGCCCTATGCCTGCTATGCCTTCAGGATAAACGGCAAATACGGGCGCTCGGGCTATATCGTGCTCATGACCTATCGGGACAATCTGGATGAGCGCATAGTGAAGCTGTTCCGGCTCATAGAGTCCACGGAATGCATCATAACCGCCGGCCTTGTCGCCAAGGACGTCATAATGCGCGACGCCATGCAGCGCAACGAATACAGCAAGAGCAGCACCAGCGATATAGTCATAATGGTGGACAACAGCAGCACCATAACCTTTGCAAACGACATGTTCTACGAGTTTTATAACCACGCCCCGCTGGAAACCATAAACAGCAGCCTGGGCAGTATTTGCCCCGAACTGGAGCCGCTGGTGCCGCTCATCTCCCAGGGCAAAAGGGTCATGGGCAGGCAGGTAGAGCTGGTGAGGCCCAGCATGGAGACCGAGCAGTATTTCGTGGACATGAGCCCTATAAATACCAACTCCAAGCGCCTGGGCATGCTGATAACCCTGTATAAGGGCAAGGCCAAGGCCGCCTCCGCAGCTGCAGGCGGAAACGCCGCGCGCTACACCTTCGGGGACCTCATAGGCGTGTCGGAGCCCTTCGTGCAGCTCAAGCGCTTTGCCGAGGAGATCGCAGCTACGCCAAGCCCCATCCTCATCCAGGGTGAGAGCGGCACGGGAAAGGAGCTTTTTGCCAACGCCATACACTGCGCGAGCCAGCGCAGGGACAAGCCCTTTGTGGCCATAAATTGCGCGGCAATACCCCGCGACCTCATCGGCAGCGAGCTTTTCGGCTACGTGGGCGGCTCCTTCACCGGGGCCAGCCGCACCGGCGCCAAAGGAAAATTCGAGCTGGCCGACGGCGGCACGCTCTTCCTGGATGAGATAGGGGAGATGCCCGTCGAGATGCAGAGCGTGCTCCTGCGTGCCCTGGAGGAAAACACCATCACCCGCATAGGCGCGACAAAGCCCATAAACGTGGACGTGCGCATCATAACCGCCACGAACAAGGATTTGCCCAAGTGCATAAGCGAGGGCAGTTTCAGGGCCGATCTGTACTACAGGCTGAGCGTCATCAACCTGAATATGGTGCCGCTGAGGCAGAGAAGAGAGGACATACCCGTCTTGGCTGACTACTTCCTTAAACACTTTGCCGCCAGCAACAACAAGCCCATGAAGGGCATAAGCACCGAGGCCATGACTGCCATGATGGAGTACGCCTGGCCGGGAAACGTGCGCGAACTGCGCAACGCCGTGGAGCGCGGCGTCATAGTGAGCAAAAACGGATATATTGAGGCCGAGGACATGCCCGAGGTCATTACAGGCCGGATAAAGCCGCAGCCTGAGCCGGAGCAGCCGCGGGAGCGCGTGAGGGATTTGGAGTCCTTCTTTGAACGCCAGAGGCTGGATATGGCGAAGAAGCTTATGGTGGAATTCAAGGGCAACAAGTCCAAGGTCGCCCAGAAGATGGGTATATCCAGGTCAACGCTGTACAGACTGCTGAACAGGACCGGGGAGGTCTAGAGCCGGCAGGAACAGAATATGTGTTGGAGCCCGAAGAAACAAAAGATGATTCTTCGGGCTCCCTTTTTGTTTGGGGGTTGGCACGTTTTTTGCACTTAATATTTGCCGACAACGGAAACACTCTGCCGACATACGCAAAAAGCTGCCGGCCGACAGTATCCAAACAGGAGGTTCGTATGAAAAAACTTTACACACCGGTAAAGATCAATCAGCTGGAGCTCAAAAACAGGGTCGTCATGTCCCCCATGAGCATCGGCCATACGGTCGAGGGCTTCATCATGGACGACGTTGTTGAGTTCTATCGCAGGCGCGCGATGGGCGGCGTCGGTCTCATTGTCTTTGCGAACATGCAGTGGGACAAGGTCCGCTACAACCCCAACCACGGCGCCATGCTTACCGACGAGAAGTTCATCCCCTCTCTCAAAAAGCTGACCGACGCCATCCACGAGGGCGGCAGCAAGGTCTTTGCGCAGCTGATGCACAGGGGCAGGTGCGCCAACCGCGCCAGCATCCAGGGCGAGCAGGCGGTCGCGCCCTCTCCCATCCCCGGCAGGTTCACGCATTTCGAGATGCCCCGCGAGCTGACCCGCGAGGAGATAAAGGAGTTTGTCGAGTGGCAGGCCGAGGCCGCGGTCATTGCGAAGAAGGCCGGCTTCGACGGCATTGAGATCGAGACCAATTCCGGCTATCTCTACGGCCAGTTCTGGTCCCCGCTGACGAACCACCGCACCGACGAATACGGCGGCTCCCTTGAGAACCGCAACCGCTTCATGGTCGAGACCCTTGAGGGCATGCGCAAGGCCGTCGGCCCCGACTACCCCATCTCCCTGCGCGTGAGCGGCAGCGACTTCATGGACGGCGGCTGCAACGGCGACGACATTGCTGAGATCTGCGAGCTGCTGGACAAGACCGGCTATGTGGACGGCTTCTCCATCACCGCCGGCTGGCATGAGTCCGCCGTGCCCCTCATCACCATGGAGGTCCCCCACGGCGCCTGGTCCTACCTCGGCCGCCAGATAAAGGCCAGGGTCAAGGCCCCCGTCGCCCAGGGCATGCGCATGAACATCGCCAAGGCTGAGGAGCTCATCGAGCGCGGCGACTTCGACGCCATCGTCATGGGCCGCCCCTTCCTGGCCGACCCCGACGTCGTCAACAAGGCCATCGCCGGCAAGGCCGAGGACATCCGCCCCTGCGTCGGCTGCAACGCCAAGTGTCTCGACATGGCCATGGTCAGCAAGCCCATCGGCTGCATAGGCAACTACGAGTGCAACCGCGAGACCGAGCTCTCCGACGAGAACGGCCTCATGCCCACCGAGAAGAAGAGCGAGCACCCCGAGCGCATCCTCGTTATCGGCGCCGGCCCCTCCGGCATGGAGTTCGCCCGCGTCGCCGCGCTGCGCGGCCACAAGGTCACCATCTGGGAGAAGCGCAACAGGACCATCGGCCTGTCCCTCTTCGCCGCCACGCCCCCGCGCCGCTACGATATCCGCTACCTAGGCCAGTGGCTGGAGCACACCTGCCGCGAGCTGGGCGTTGAGATAATCCTCAACAAGGAGGCCACCGCCGAGGACATCCTCGCCGCCTCCAAGGACTTCGACCGCGTCGTCCTCGCCTGCGGCTCCAAGGCCAGCATCCCGCCCATCCCCAGGGACGAGAGCGTGCCCGTCGTACACGCCTGGGACGTCTTCGACGGCAAGGCGCAGCTGGGCAAGAACGTCGTTGTCGTCGGCGGCGGCGACGTGGGCGTCGAGGTCGCGATGTACATAGGCGAGATCGGCACCCTGACCGCCGACGAGCTGCGCTTCATGATGATATACAAGACCGAGCCCTACGAGAAGCTGCAGGAGCTGCTCAACAAGGGCGTACACAACGTCGCCGTCGTCGAGATGGGCTCCAAGTTCGCGCCCGACATCAACCCCGGCAGCCGCTGGTCCATAATCGCCAGGACCAAGCAGCTGGGCGTCAAGATGCTCAAGGAGACCCGCGTGCTTGAGATAACCAAGGAGGGCGTTGTGGTCGAAAACGAGAAGGGCCGCATGACCCTGCCTGCCGACACCGTAGTCATCGCCGCCGGCGCCAAGCCGAACAACGACATGTACGAGCAGCTTTCGGGCAAGATAGAGAAGCTTGACTGCATCGGCGATGCCGTCAAGGTAGCGCGCATACCCGACGCCATCGAGTCCGCCTACAGGCTGGCTGCCTCCATCTGAAGTAAGAGCTTTTACCGACCGATACCGCGGGATGCCGGCACGCCCGGCATCCCGGGAGAAAGTGATGAGGTTACAGATAGAATGAATCAGTCGAAGGAAAGCAGATTCGAGGAAGCGCTTGTACGCTACCGCAAGAAGTGGGACAAGATAAAGGACCCCTGCGTGATGTACAAGTTTCCCATTCCCAGGACCTCCTGCAAGGAGCTTTTCCTGCAGCGCGTGAAGGAGCACCCGAACAAGACTTATATCATGCACAAGGGAAAAAGCTATACCTATGCCGAATGCAACGAGCTGGCCGCCAGGCTGGCCAACGGGATGCTCGGCTGCGGGCTCAGGAAGGGCGACCGCGTCATAACCTACGTCTCCAACGGCTATGAATTCGTGGCCATCGCCCAGGCCTGTTTCAAGACCGGCATCATAATGGTGAACACGAACCCCCGTTCCACCGCGGACGAGATCATGCGCCGCATTGCGGACTGCACGCCAAAGCTCGTCATTGCCGACTCGGACGCTGCGGATGCGGTCCTTGAGGCGCTCAGGGAGGACAGCCTCGGGGTGGAGCACCGGGTGTTCTGCCCGGCGCTCGTGAAGGAGAACCGCTGGGAGGGGCTGGAGCCCTGGGAGAGCCTCGTCTCAGATTCCATCGCAGAGCCCGCAATCGAGGTCTGCCCGGAGGATATAGCCATACTCCAGTACACCGGCGGCACCACGGGCGTGCTCAAGGGCTGCTGCCAGACGAACCACGCCTTCGTGGCCAAGGCCCTGGCCCAGGTCCAGTATTTCCGCCCCTTCCTGAACGACGCGGACTACGAGCATTACATGGTCATCATCGCGCTCGGTATGTCCCACGCCTTCGGCTTCAGCCAGGGCATCGTGGTGAACCTCACGATGGGCGGCACCATATTCTTCGCCGACACGCTTGAGGAGATCCTGAAGGCGATAGAGGTCTACAAGCCCACCGTCTGGCCCGCCGTGCCGCTGTGGATGAAGCTCATCGCCTCGAAGGAGGAATATCAGAAATACGACATAAGCTCCCTCAAGGTCATCACCTGCGGCTCCGCGCCGCTGCCTGTGGAGGTCATACACCGCGTGGAGGAGCTCACCGGCGCCGTGATAACCGAGGGCTACGGCATGACCGAGACCGTCAACACCATAGCCATAAACGGCCAGGTGCACCGCAAGGTAGGCACCGTCGGCGTCGTGAACCCGAACATAGAATACCTCATCGTGGACCAGGAGCACGGCGAAGAGGTCGTGGAGGACGGCCAGCCGGGCGAGATAATCTGCCGCGGCGAGTGCGTCATGAAGGAATACTGGAACAACCCCGAGGAGACCGCCCACATGGTCCGCGACGGTTGGCTCTACACCGGCGACATCGGTCGCATAGACGAAGAGGGCTTCCTCATCATCCTGGACAGGAAGAAGGACCTCATAATCACCGGCGGCTTCAACGTCTTCCCGAGCGAGCTGGAGGCGATCGCCATGACCTGTCCCAACGTGGCGGACGCCATAGCTATCGGCATCCCCGACGAGCGCAGGGGGGAGATACCCGTAATGCTCGCCCAGCCCAAGGAGGGCGCTGAAATTGACCTCGCGGAACTCGAACAGGTCTGCCGCAGCAAGCTCTCCCGTTTCAAGGTGCCCAAGGCGTATTACTCCATAGCGGAGGTCCCCAAAACGAAAAACCGCAAGCCCGACCGCAAGCGCGCCAGGCAGATGTTCCTGGACGGTGAGTTCGGGACAAGGGTATGAATCCGGCTGATTTTCGGTTTTTGGCCTCGTTTCTGGTTAATTATTAAATAAACATACAGAAGGAGAATGGAAAATGAGTAAGAAAACGAGAAGTACGCTCCTCGGCTTCGTCATCGCCATCATCGCGCTTGCGCTCATCGCCTACCTGCCCGCGGAGACGGAGACCATGTCCCGCGCGGCCTGGCAGTACCTCGGCTGCTTCGTGTTCATGCTTGTCCTCATAATCTCCAGGGCCGTGCCCGACTGGGCGGCGGTGCTCTGCACCATGGCCGTCCTCGTGGCGCTCAAGGTCGCCACGGTGGCCCAGGTCACCTCGAACTTCGCCTCCAGCACCGTGTGGCTGTGCATCGGCGTGTTCGTCATGTCCATAGGCATCAACAACAGCGGCTTCATGAAGAGGCTGGCCCTCTGGATACTCACCAAGTTCCCCGGTACATACTCCGGCCAGGTGACCGCGATGCTGCTCTCCGGCGTCATCATGAGCCCCATCATCCCCTCCTCCACCGCAAAGACCTCCATGATGGCCCCCTTCGTCAACCAGGTCTGCGAGGCTTCCGGCGCCCAGCGCAACTCGAAGCAGTCCCTGGGCCTCTGGTTCGCCAACTTCATGGGCACGAACCAGCTCGGCATGGCCTTCGTCTCCGGCTCCGTCTACGTCGCGCTGATGCTCGGCTTCGTCGGCGAGAGCGTCTCCTGGGGCCAGTGGTTCATCCGCGCCTGCGTCTGGTATGTCGTCTGCATAGTCCTCGTCTACGTCTTCTGCCTGATGTTCTGCAAGCCGAGCAGCGAGCAGAAGGCTGCCAACGTTGAGTTCATCAAGGAGTCCTACAAGGCCCTCGGCAAGATCAGCACCAAGGAGAAGCAGGGCATAATCATCGTCCTGTGCGCCCTCATCCTCTGGCTCACCCAGTCCGCGCACGGCATCGACGCCGGCATGGTCGCCCTGCTGGCCGACGTGGCCTTCATCGCCTGCGGCCTCATCACCCCGCCCGAGGTCGGCGCCAAGGGCATGTGGACCATCACCATCTTCGTCGGCGGCGTCCTGTCCGTCGCGGGCCTCATGTCCACCCTGGGCGTCAGCACCTGGCTGGCCGGCATCCTGGGCCCCATCCTCTCCCCCATCATGAGCAGCCCCTGGGTCTTCGTCCCCTGCCTGTGCATAATCACCTATGCCCTGCGTTTCGTCATCGTCTCCCAGTCCTGCTGCATGGCGGTCGTCATCGCCATCTTCGGGCCCCTGCTGGAGACCTACGGCATCAACATCTTCGTGCTCGTCTTCGTCTCCTGGGTCTCCGGCACCTGCTGGAACGTCGCCTACCAGAATCCCCCCTCCGCCGGCCTCATCAAGATGTGCGACCCGGCCCTCGATTTCAGCACGGCTGCCAAGGGCTCCTACGCCTACTGCGTCATAAACCTCATCGCCATGACCTGCAGCGTGCCGCTGTGGCTGGGCATGGGTCTGCTGTGATAGGCAGGGCACATGTACGACTACAAAAACATCCGCGTGGAGCTCCCGGAGCCGGGCATAGCCGTAATGAGCTTTGCCCGCCCGGAAAAGCTCAATTCCTGGTCCCGCGGGGCCTTTGAGGACCTGCTAGACTTCTTCCGCCGCCTGAAGACGGACGACGACCTGAAGGTCGTCGTCCTCCGGGGCGACGGAGACAGGGCCTTCTGCACCGGCGCCGACTTCGTAAGCCTTTTCCCCGGCGAGGGCGAGCGCGAGAGCCCTTCAAAGTCCTACGCCTTCCAGGAGGAGGTGCGCGAGCTCGTCGTCCTCGTACACGAGGCGAGGCAGGTCGTCATCTCCGCCGTCCACGGCTACGCCGTCGGCGGGGGCTTTTTCCTGACGATGGCCTCGGACATACGCATCATCTCCGACGACGTGAAGTTCTCCTGCCCGCTGCTCAAGCTCAACATGAGCTGCGGCGACCTCGGCTGTGCCTACATGCTGCCCCGCCTCATAGGCGACGGCGTGGCGCGGGACCTGCTGCTTACGGGCCGCTATATGCTGGCAGAGGAGGCCATGCGCCTCGGCTACGCCTCCCAGTGCGTGCCGCGCGCGCAGCTCGACGCCGCCGCCATGGAAAAGGCCCGCCTGCTGGCAGGCTATTCCCGGGACGCCCTGCTCTACAGCAAGGAGCTTCTGAACATCATGGAGGGCGTGAGCGACCTCGACACGGCCATCAAAATTGAAAACCGCAACCAGCAGCTCGTCAAGGCCCTCAAACGAGAGGCCGCCGCCCAATGAGCGGCATGGCGGAGCCCATACTGGAGGAGCTCTCCGGCCGGGTGCTGACTCTCACCATAAACCGGCCCGAGCGGCTCAACGCGATAGACTACGACACGGCCCTGCTGCTGGGCGAGGCCCTGGAGCGCGCCGAAAGCGACGCCTCGGTCTCGGCGGTCATCCTGACCGGGGCGGGGGAGAGGGCCTTCTGCGCCGGCCAGGACCTCAAGTCCCTGGCGGAGAGCGGAAAAAGCGCCCTGGTGCGCGGCGGCTGGGGAGGCGTGACGGAGCGCAGCTTCTCAAAGCCGCTCATAGCCGCCGTGAACGGCCTGGCCCTCGGCGGAGGCATGGAGCTTGCCCTCAGCTGCGACATCACGCTCGCGAGCGAGACCGCCCGCTTCGCGCTGCCGGAGGTGAGGCGCGGCCTGTTCCCCGTCGGGGGCGGAGCCATGCGGCTGGCAAGGACGCTGCCCAGATCCGAGGCCCTGCGGCTGCTGCTGACCGGCGCGGAGCTGGACGCGGGGGAAGCCCTGCGCCTCGGGCTCGTGAGCGCGGTGACGCCGCCCTGCGGCCTGCTGCCGGCGGCCATGGAGCTCGCCCGGCAGATCTCCGAAAACGCTCCACTGTCTGTCAAATACGCAAAGAGGCTCTATTACGCCGCGTTGGACATGCCCCTGCACGAGGCCTTCCTGCTCGGCGACAGCATCAAGACCATAATTGCAAGCTCTGAAGACGCGAAAGAAGGTCCGGCGGCCTTTGCGCAGAAGCGCAGACCCGTTTGGAAGGGCCGCTGACCAAATTATAAAAAAGGAGAGATAATATGCAAAGCCTGCCCAAGAAGTCCCTTCTGCCCTTTACCGAAGACCACGAGGCTTTCCGCAAGGAGTTCGGAGAGTTCCTCGACAAGGAGATAGTCCCCTACTACATGGATATGGAGAAGGCCCACAGCGTCGGCAAGGAGACCTTCAAGAAGTTCGGCGACCACGGCTACGGCTGCCTCTGGCTGGACAAGAAGTACGGCGGCCGCGAGCTCGACATGCTCTACTCCATCGTCTACGGCGAGGAGCTCAACAAGAGGGGCCTCAACGGCGTCCTCACCCGCCTGAGCAGCGACACCGTCGCTCCCTACATCTACGCCCACGGCACCGAGGAGCAGAAGCAGAAGTACCTGCCCGGCGTCGCCTCCGGCGACAGCTGCCTCGTCATCTGCATGACCGAGGCCGAGCACGGCTCCGACCTGGCCCACATCGAGACCACCGCCGTAAAGGACGGCAAGGGCAACTATATCGTCAACGGCGGCAAGATCTACATCTCCAACGGCATGGTGGCCGACCAGGCCATAGTCGCCGTCCGCACCGACCCCAACGCCGAGAAGCCCCACAAGGGCATCAGCCTGCTCATCATCCCGACCGACGCCCCGGGCTTTGAGCGCCGCCTGCTCAACAAGATCGGTCTCAATTCCCAGGACACCTCCGAGTACATCTTCAACAACGTCGTCGTACCCGAGGAGAACCTGCTCGGCGAGGAGAACCGCGGCTTCTACTACCTCATGCAGCACCTTGAGAAGGAGCGCCTCATGGGCTCCTGGGGCACCCTCGGCATGGCTGAGTACGCCTTCGAGCTCTGCATGCAGCGCGCCAACGCGCGCCTCGTCGCCGGCAAGCCCCTGGGCGCTTACCAGCACTGGCAGTTCGAGCTGGCCAAGGCTGCCGCCGAGCTCGACCAGGCCAGAAGCTATGTCGAGCACCTGACCCTGCTCTTCATGCAGGGCGAGAGCGTCAACACCCAGGTCTCCATCGCCAAGTACGCCACCTCCGAGCTGGCCTACAAGATCTCCGACATCGGCGTCCAGATCTGGGGCGGCCCCGGCATCCTGCGCGAGAACGCCATCGCCCGCCAGTTCGTCGATACCCGTCACTACCGCCTCATGGCCGGCACCTCCGAGGTGCAGCTGGGCATCATCGCCAAGGCCCTAGGCCTCGGCAAGAAGAAGTAAACAGCGCAAGACAGAGGGGGGCGCTCCGCCCCCCTCAAAGGGATAAGGAGGCACTCTTATGGCATTACCGCTTGAGGGCATAAAAGTCCTCGACCTGAGCACCATGCTCCCCGGCCCCTTCTGCTCCATGATCCTCGCCGACTTCGGCGCGGAGGTCATAAAGGTGGAGGCCGTTAAGGGCGGCGACCTCTTCCGCGGCGGCGTCCCCAAGATAGGCGACACGGGCGGGGCCTTTTTCCAGGTGAACCGCAACAAGAAGAGCATCACCCTGAACCTCAAGAGCGACGAAGGAAAAGAGATATTCTACCGGCTCGCCAAGGACGCCGACGTAGTCCTTGAGCAGTACCGCCCCGGCGTCGTCAAAAAGCTCGGCGTGGACTACGAGACCATCCGCGCCATCAACCCGAAGGTCGTCTACTGCTCCCTGTCCGGCTACGGCCAGACCGGGCCCTACAGGCTCACCTCCGGACACGACCTCAACTACATCAGCTACGCCGGCATCCTGGGCCTGACCGCCCGCAAGGGCCAGACTCCCACCATCCCCGGCGTCCAGATAGCCGACATCGGCGGCGGCGCGCTCTATGCCGCCATCGGCATACTCATAGCCCTCATGGGCGTCCGGCAAAACGGCGTGGGACAGTATGTGGATACCTCCATGCTCGATGGCGCGGTCTCCTGGCTGCCCGTCCTGGCCAACGATTTCTTCGTCAAGGGTGTCTCGCCCAGGGCGGCGGAGAACATCCTCAACGGCCAGAACGCCTGCTACGAGGTCTACGAGACCGCGGACGGGCGCTACATCAGCATCGGCGCCATAGAGCCCCACCTCTGGGCCAATTTCTGCAACGCCATCGGCCGAGAGGACTTCATCCAGATGCAGCGCGACCTTACAAAGCAGGACGAGATGTTCGCCTATCTGCGCGAGCTCTTCAAGTCCAAGACCCAGGCGGAGTGGATAGAGAAGCTCACGGGCGTGGACTGCTGCTGGGCTCCCGTCAAAGACCTCGAAGAGGTCTTCAGCGACCCGCAGGTCCTCGCACGCGACATGGTCTTCGAGATGGAGGACCCCCAGGGCGTCTACGGCCGCGTCAAGGAGATAGGCTCCCCCATAAAGCTCTCCGAGACCCCCGCGCGCCGCGAGCTCTTCCCCCCGAGAAAGGGCGAGCACAACAGCGACTACCTCAGATCCGTGGGTTACACGGACGAGGACATAGCCGCGTTCATTGAAAAGGGAGTTATTTAAATCTTACATATCAGAAAGGAAAAGACACTATGAAAATGCTCGAAGGCATCAAGGTCCTTGACTTCACCACCAACGCCTCCGGCCCGAAGGTCGGCACCTACTTCGCAGACTACGGCGCCGACGTCATCAAGGTAGAGGTCCCCGGCGGCGAGGGCGGCAGGAAGTTCGCCTTCTACGTCAACGGCATCTCCACCTACGCCTGCGGCAAGGACCGCGGCAAGAAGTCCCTTGAAATAAAGCTCAGCGACCCCGAGGCCCAGCAGCTGCTGCTCGAGGCCATAAAGGACACCGACATCGTCCTGTCCTCCAACAAGCCCGGCTTCCTGGAGAAGTTCGGCCTCGGCTACGAGGACATGAAGAAGGTGAACCCCGGCATAATCTACGGCGCGCTCACCCCCTTCGGCTACAAGCCCAACAAATACAGCAACAAGCCCTCCTACGACATCTGCGCCGTGGCCATGTCCGGCATAAACGCCCAGACCGGCGACCCTGACGGCCCCCCGGTGCGCATAGGCTCCGTCATAGGCGACACCAGCGGCGCTGAGGCCATGTTCGCGGCCACCCTGCTGGCCTACATCCACAAGCTCAGGACGGGCCGCGGCCAGTTCGTGGACTTCTCCCTCGTGCGCAACGCCATCCACATCAACTCCGGCACCCTCCAGATACACAACCACAAGGGCCACATCCAGGCCCGCACCGGCAACCACAACGTGAACCTCTGCCCCTACGGCATATACTCCGGCAGGACCATGTCCATGGTCATCGGCGCCGTGTCCCCCGCCACCTGGAACGCTCTGTGCGACTGCATGGGCTACCCCGAGTACAAGCAGGACCCGCGCTTCGTGACCATGCCCGACCGCTGCAAGAACCACAAGCTCGTCGAGCAGATCATCACCGACTGGATCATGAGCTTTGAAAACACACAGGAGGCCTACGACAAGATCGAGGCCGCCGGCGTCCCCTGCTGCCCGGTCATGACCCCGGAGGAGGTCTGGGAGGACGAGGAGTACAACCGCCTGGGCTGGTGGGTGAACTTCCCCATGTACCCCGAGTGGGAGGGCACCGACGTCGCCTCCAACAAGCACTGCGCCTACTTTGCCGACTTTTCCGACGTCAGCGAGGAGGACCGCAAGCCCATGTTCGCCCCGCACATCGGCGAGAACAACTACGAGATACTCAAAGCCTGGGGCAAGAGCGAGGAGGAGGCCCGCGAGCTCCTCAAGTCCTGGGGCGCCGTAAACGTCTGAGACACGCTCTCCCCGGAAATGCACTGATGCCGATGCCGGACACCGGTCCGGCATCGGCATTGACAAATAAGCCAAGGCAGCGCCCGCCGCGGGCGCTCAAGGAGTCAGCATGAAAAAAAGAACGACCCTCGTTCCCGAATACGGCCCCCTCGCCGGGATGCGCATAGTCGGTACGGGCTCGCTCATCGCCATGCCCTTCGCCGCGACCATGATGGCCGACTTCGGGGCCGAGGTGATACAGATAGAGCGCCCGGGCGTGGGGGACACCTACCGGAGCTTCCCGCCCGTCGTCTCCACGGAGAAGGGCAGCGCCAGCTCCTCCTGGATACAGGACGCGCGCAACAGGCTCTCCCTCACGCTGGAGCTCGACCTCAGGGACCCCGACGTGAAGGAGATCTTCCTGAAGCTCATTGCGGAGAGCGACATATACATAGAAAACATGGTCTGGCTGGAGAAGCTGGGGATACGCGACGAGGAGCTGCTGAGTGTGAACCCCCGGCTGGTCATCGTCCACATCTCAGGCTTCGGTCATGCGGAGTTCGGAGGGCTGCCGGAGATCTGCGACCAGGCCTCCTACGACATGATAGGCCAGGCCTTTTCGGGCTATGTGCTGTATAACGGCTACGAGGACAGGCCGCCCATAGCGGTCAAGCCCTCGCTGAACGACTATGTGACGGGGCTTTTCGCCATGTTCGGCATGCTCATAGCCTACATAAGCGCGAGGGATACGGGCAAGGGCCAGGTCGTGGACGTGGCCCAGTTCGAGGCCCAGGCCCGCATCATGCGCGACAACTTCACGACGAGCTTTCTCGGCCTCGGCGAGGTCACCCGCTGCGGCACCAAGGCCCGCAGCTTCCAGCCCTGGGACATGTTTTCCAGCGCGGACGGCAGGTACGTCGCTATCGGGGCCTTCGGGAAGAACGTGTACGAGCGCTTCCTCGAAGCCGTGGGCATGGATGCCGGGCAGTTCCCGTATGAGCTGGTGTCAAAGGACAGGCAGGCCGTGGCCTCGCCCCTCGGCCAGATGTTCGACCGGCAGGTCGTGGACTGGTGCGCCGCGCGCACGGCGGAGGAGATACAGGACATAATGCGCGCGCACCGCGTGCCCTGCTCCTGCGTGAACGACGCCGGGGCCTGCCTGAAAAACGAGCAGTTTCTCAGCCGCGGCGACTTTGAGAGCTACGTGGACCAGACCACGGGCCTCGATGTCACGGCCTTCGGCATAGCGCCGAAGCTGAGCGGGACCCCGGGCCGCATCTGGCGCGGCGGGCCCTCGCTCGGGCAGGACACGGAGGCCATACTGAGCCGCATACTGGGCTACGACAGCCTCAGCATCGAGCGCTTCCGCGCCAAGGGCATCATATGAAAAGAGCTCCCGCACCCATGGGATGCGGGAGCTCTCTGCCCAAACGCCCTCAGCCGCCGAGCTTTGCCAGCAGCGCGGGGATGAGCTTGCGGTAATCCGCCGCAAGGCTGTAATGCGAGGCGGCCATGATGGGCGCCGATTCGTTGGTGTTTATGCTGATGATGCACTTGGAGTTCTGCATCCCGGCCAGGTACTGGGTGGAGCCGGAGATGCCGATGTTTATGATGACGTCGGCCTTGACGGTGCAGCCGCTCTGGCCTATCTGCAGCTCGTGCGGCAGCCAGCCGCAGTCCACGAGGGGGCGCGAGCAGGCGAGCACGCCGCCTATCCTGTCCGCAAAGCGGCGCATGAGTTCCAGGTCCTCCTGCTTTTTTACGCCGCGGCCGCAGGCCACGACGACCTTGGCGTCCTTGAGCCCGGCGCCGACGCCCTGCCCATGCAGGACTTCCAGCAGCTCGTAAGCCTCGTCCGCCTCGCAGGACACGGGCTCGACGATGCGCTCCGCCGCGGGCTTGCCGGCGGCGAGGCGGGGCTCGAACACCTTCGGCCGGACGGTGACCATCTGTGGGCGCTTTTCGCCTATGCAGATGTGCGCGAGGATGCTGCCGCCGAAGCCGGGGGTGGTCTGAATGAAGTCGCCGTCCTCATCCACGAAGAGGTCTATGGCGTCGGCCGTGAGCCCGGTGCCAAGGGCGCACATGACGAGCGGAGCGACCTCGTAGCCTATGGGGCCGGCGGGGAAGAGGAAGATGGAGGGCTCGTACTTCCTGCACAGTTGTGTGAGCGCGTCGGAGTAGTTTCTGGCGCTGTAGGAGGCGAAAGCCTCGCTCTCGGCGATGATGACGGCCTGCGCGCCGTAGTCGGAGAGGGTCTTTTCGACCTCGGCCCCGGCGGAGCCGGTCAAAACGGCGGCCACACGCCCGCCCAGCTTACCGCTGAGCTCCACGGCCTTTGTCAGCAGCTCAGGCACGGTCTCGCTGAGCCGGCCGTCCACTGTTTCTGCATATACCCATATATCCTTGCTCATTTCCGCTTCCTCCGTTTATATAAGGTGCTCCCCGGCCAGGAGAGCGGCAAGCGCGCCTGCCATTTCCTCGTTGCTGCCGCCTATGACCTCGGTGTCCATGGAGCGGGCCGGGGGCGCCACCACGCGCTTGGTGCGCGAGGGCGAGCCGCACACGCCTGTCCTGGCGCTGTCGCTGCCCAGCGCGGCGCTGTCCCAGACCTTGAGCGGCTTTTTCAGGCCGGCGATGACGTTCGCCGGGGTCTGGAAGCGGGGCGTGTTGAGCTCGGGCTTCACCGTGATGACGGCCGGCAGCCTGACGCGGCACTTCTCGACGCCGAGGGCGAACTCGCGCGTGCAGACGGCCCAGCCGTCCTCCACGCTCAGCTCCGAGACGGAGGTGACGAGCGGCAGGCCCAAAAAGCCCGCCGTGACGGGCCCCGTCTGGGCGGTCTCGGCGTCGGCCGCGCGGTTGCCGAAGATGAGCAGGTCCGCTCCGCCCAGCTTTTTCGCGGCCATGGCCAGGGTGTAGCCCGTGGCAAGGGTGTCCGCCCCGCCGAAGGCGCGGTCGCTCAGCAGCACCACGTCGTCGCAGCCCATGAAGAGCGCGCGGTTCAGGACCTCCGCAGCCTGCGGCGGACCCATGGTGACGGCCGTTACCTTGCCGCCGTGCTCGTCCCTCAGGCGCAGGCCCGCCTCGATGGCGTTCTTGTCCACGGGGTTTATGATGCTCTCGACGCCCTCGCGCAGGAGGTTGCCGTGCTCGTCCAGCCGCACCTTGTCGGTGTCGGGGATCTGCTTTATAAAAACTATGATGTTCATCCTGCCGTCCTCCCCTCTCATTTGACGCCCATCCATTTGGCGATTATCTTCTTCTGCACCTCGGAGGTGCCCTCGAATATCTCGGTGAGCTTGGCGTCGCGGTACAGCTTTTCTATGGCGAATTCCTTGCTGTAGCCGTAGCCGCCGTGCAGCTGGAGGCAGCCGCGCACTACCTCGTTGAGCACGTCCGCGGCGTAATACTTGGCCATGGAGGACAGGTGGGAGGCGGGGCGGCCGCTGTCCATCATGCTGGCGCAGTTGTAGACCATGAGCCGCGCGGCTTCGGTCTTCGTCTGGTATTCGGCCAGCTTGAACTGCGTGTTCTGGAACTGGGATATGCGCTTGCCGAACTGTATGCGCTCGCGGGTGTATTTGACCGTCTGGTCGATGGCGTCCTGCGCCATGCCCACGCAGAGGGCCGAAATGCCGAGCCTGCCGGCGTCCAGCGTGGACATGGCCACGTGGAAGCCCTCGCCTATCTTGCCCAGGAGGTTCTCCTCCGGCACATGCACGTCGTCGAACACGACCTCGGCCACGGATTTTGCGCGCATGCCCATGAGCTCCTCGTCCCTGCCGACGGTGATGCCCGGGCACTCGTGGACGTCGATGAGCAGGCACATCGGCTTCTTTTCGCCGCTGCCGTCCCGGAACTGGCAGTAGGTCTGGAAGAAATCCGCCTCGCGCGCGCCGGTTATGAAGGCCTTGGTGCCGTTGACGATGTACTGCCCGTCCTTCAGCACGGCGGAGGTCTGTATGCTCGCGGCGTCGGAGCCGGCGCCGGGCTCCGTCAGGGTGAAGGCGGAGGTCTTGTCCCCGCGCACCCAGGGAACGACGTACTTCTGCTTCTGCGCCTCGGTGCCGTATTTGAGGATGGGGAAGCACATGTTGGTCTGGCCCGAGACGGATTTTGCCACAGGGCCGCTGGCGCGCGCCAGGGCCTCGACGGCCAGGACATAGTGGACATAGCTGCTGCCCAGCCCGCCGTATTCCTCGGGTATGACGATGCCGCAGAAGCCCAGCTTGTGCATCTCGTGTATGAGAATACCCACGTCGAACTGCCCGCGGTCTATCTCCAGCGTGTGCGGGCGCACGCGCTCTTCGGCGTATTCGCGGTAGATCTTCTGGAGCTCTAATTCCTCGCGAGTAAGTAGAGTATTCATATATGTATCAGCCTCCAATACATGTTTGCCCTGTCAGCATCTTAACACCGGCGAGGCGGCAGTTCAAACATTCGCGGAGCTGAACACATATGAACGCTTGTGTTCATATGTGTTCACGCACGGCCGCAAATAAGGCGTTACGGGGGAAAATGTGTTCAATAACGTTAAAGGCGGTGGCGCTATGAAAAACCAGAATCAGAACGAACAGCTCAGGGAGCTGAAAAAGGAATTCCTGGAGGGTACCCTCGGCGTCTGCGAGCCGAAGTTCAGAAAGGTCGTGGAGGGCTGGGAGCGGTCCCGCAGCGCCGGGGTGGATCCCGACTGCATGAAGCTCACGGACGAGCAGCGGGACCTGCGCGTCTTTGACAGGATAGACGACATTTCCAAATGCCACCTGGCATATTTCAAGGATTACTACGAGAGCCGCAATACCGCGCTGGACAAGCTCGGCGGGGCCATCTTCTACCTTGACGCGCAGCTCGTGGCATTTCACAAGAGCGGCAACGAGGAGCTGCTCCGCACGCTCAAGCGCCGGGGCATACGCATAGGCACAAAATTCTCCGTGGAGAACGTGGGCGTTTTCGCCGGAAACACGGCCATTTCCAGGCCATTCGTGACCTGCTACAGCTCGGGTGAGGCGAATTACTCCCGCCTGTTCACCGACCTCGTCTGCATCGCCCGCTACGGCGAGACCTCCGCCGCCAACGGCTTCCACGCCGTGAACCTCATTTTCATACCCCTGGAAAAGTGCAACCGAAACGCCTTCAATTCGGCCAATTTCGTCCTGGAAGCCGGGGATTTCACGTACAAAAACCGCATCCTCTATCCGCACATGGAGCGGCGGTTCAGCCTGCTGGAGCAGTCGGTGCAGTATACTGCGGACATTATCCTCCTGGTGGACGACTCCGGGGACGTGACCTTCGTGAACAGCCGCTTTGAAAACGAGTTCGGTATACCAGTCACCTCGATAGTCGGCAAGTCCCTCCGCAGCAAGCTGCCCGGACTCTCCTTCGTGCTCAAGGCGCTCACCTCGGGAAAGGAGATAGCCGCCGGAAACGTGCAGCTCTCCTTCGGAGAGGAGCACAGCAGGTTCTACTATGTCGAGTGCCTGCCCATACGTGAGGAGCAGAACATAATAGGCCTCAAGGTCGTGATAAAGACGGCGGAGCAGATAAGGCGCTACAGCGCTGCGGCGCAGAGGCACAACGCGGTGTACAACTTCCAGGACATAATCGCAGAGAGCTCCGTCATGCGCAGGGTGAAGGCCGCCGCGCGCGCCGCCGCGTGCAGCCCGGCAAACGTGCTCATAACCGGGGAGAGCGGCACGGGCAAGGAGCTTTTCGCCCAGGCTATACACAACGCCAGCCCCCGGTTCAGCGGGCCTTTCATCCCCATAAACTGCGGCGGCTTCACGCGGGACAACGCCGGGTCCCTGCTCTTCGGCACGCCGGAAAAGGCCGGGAAGCTGGAGCTGGCCGACGGAGGCACCCTGTTTTTGGACGACATCTCCGAGATGTCCCCGGAGATGCAGAGCTTCCTCCTGCGCTTTCTGGACGACGGGCTTATCACCCCCGCCAACAGGGAGGAGAGCATACATGTGGACGTGCGCATAATCGCCACAGCGGGCAGCGAGCTCATAAACCGGGTGAACAGCGGCAGCTTCCGCATGGACCTGTACTACCGCCTGAACGTTCTGCGCCTGGAACTCCCGCCCCTGCGCGAGCGCCTGGACGACCTTGAAAAGCTCAGCAATTATTTCGTGAGCATCCTCTCAGCGCGCTACGGCAAGAACGTATACAGCGTCACGCCCGAGACGCTGGAGCTCTTCCGTGGCTACGCCTGGCCCGGGAACCTGCGCGAGCTGCGGAACATCATCGAGCGCAGCCTCGTGAATGCACGCAGCGGGAGCCCCCTTTCGGTCAGCGGGCCGCTTGGGGACTCGGAGCTGGGCGTGCCGCTGACGGCAGCCAGGGGCGAGCGCGCCCTGGACCTGCGCAGCGCGGAGGAAGAGCGGCTCGTTGAGACGCTCATCCGTTTCAACGGCAACAAGGCCAAGGCTGCGCGGCACCTGGGGATCTCCCGGGGAACTGTCTACAAACGGCTGAGAGAGCTGGAGAGCCGGGACACGGCCTCATGATAAAGGCCCCGCGCCGATCCTGCGGCGCGGGGCCTTGCGGTGTCAAACTTGTACGCGGCGGCATAGAGTGTCCTGCGGCGATTTGGACGCAGGGGAGGGGTCGTATGAGACGCTGTGATTGCCGGGCGTGGGGACCCAGAAGGCGGGTCCGCCTTGCGGACGGATGCCTGCTCGTATTTCTGGCCGTGCTCCTGGCTCAGTCGGCGTACAGCCTGTTCTCCGCCGGCTCGGCCGAGACGGAAGGCATCGACATCATTGTGCGCACCTCCGCTGCGGGCGTCTTCGGCCACCTGCTGAGCGGCGGCGGCCGCTGCCCGCAGGAGCCGCGCGACCCGGCTGAGAGCCGCGCCCTGCGCTTTCGCGCGCTGGCAGCCGCGGCCATCGGCATCTTCTGCCTGTTCACCCTGCTCGCCTACCGCGCGGTGCTGCTGCACCGCCCAGGTTTCGCCGCCCCGGATTCGGCTGCCGCCACGGTGGCTCAGTTCCGCGACTTCGTCTCCGGCTGCATCGGCTGCCTCATCGGGAGCCGCTCCGGGCCGCAGGAAAATTATGAGCCATAGCTTTCGGGAGGTTACCAACAAATGGCCGATATCATGCAGGATGTTCTCAACCTGAATTACAGCCCCAGTTTTGACATACAGGGGATGCAGGAAGCTGATATAAACCTCAGTCTCAGCCCCTCCGTAGCCGCCTCCGCCACGGTCTACGGCACCGTGACCGACGGCACGAATCCCCTGCCCAACGCCACGGTCAAACTCTTTGACAGCCTCGGCGTGCCTTATCGCCATGTAATGACCGACATTGCGGGCGCCTATTCCTTCGACAACGTCCCCGCCGGGACCTACAGCATCGCCGCTGCTCTCGATGGCTATATCATGAGCCCCAGCTCTTTGCTGACGCTCTCCAGCGGCAGCAGCCTCGAGGTGCCGCTGGTGTGCCGGAGCGAGGCCGCGCTTGCGCTCGGTGCCATAGCGGGTACGGCGACGACCATCGGTCTGGCTGGGAGCGCTCCGGTTGCCGGTGCCACCGTGACCCTGCGCAATCTGGCCGGGACTGCCGTTGCAACGACCCGCACTGCCGACGATGGAGAGTTCGTATTCTACGACGTGGCCGACGGCATCTACAGCCTTGTCGCCACGGCGGACGGCTACCTCGCCACGGCTCCCATCGCCGTGACCATAGCCGAGGGTTCCATTGCAAACGTCGCCGTGAACATGGTCGTGGACAGCCGCACCTACAACGGCACGGTCAGCGGCATCATCCGAGACTCGAACGGAGCGCCCGGGTCCGGCCCCGCTTTTTTAAAAGCGGGAGAAATCTTGAAGTTCAGGGCGGCAAATAAAACCCGTCCGCGGAGCGGACGCCTGAGCGTTCAGGGGGAGAGAAGGGTCTCGACGGCAAGGCGGAGCGTATCGGGGCCGCCGGTGTTGCCGGGGAAGATGACATAGGGCGTGCCGGGAAAGCGGCTCTCGGGCCCGGTCCTCCAGACGGGTACGCCGGGCTGGAGCTGTCCAAGCACTCGCGCGCGGCGGACGCGCAGGGCCTTGGTTCCCACGTCGCTTGAGGTGATGCCGCCCTTCGCCAGCACGAAGGCGGGCGTCACGTCCAGGCCCGCGACCAGGCTCTGGACGCCGTCGCTTATTTTCACGCTGCGCAGCAGGGCGCTCTCCTGCGTGTCGCCGTCGAGAGCCAGCAGCCGCCGCTTCGTAAAGCACCTGTCTCTTATACACATCTGACGCTGCCGACGATC